>Ga0114950_10004970_pt1 | contig 10338 bp, 9 predicted proteins | sample N075metaG_FD_83503 | JGI IMG/M metagenome (GOLD analysis project Ga0114950, IMG submission 83503) | Deep subsurface microbial communities from Kermadec Trench to uncover new lineages of life (NeLLi) - N075 metaG | ecosystem: Environmental > Aquatic > Marine > Ocean trench > Sediment | place... | reverse complement strand
TGGGTTAGTTTTTGCAAGATCTCACAAGTTTTTCTAATTTCTTGCAGCCGTAGGAGAACAACACTGAAAGGGGAATTGGATGAAACTGGATAATATACTTATGAACCTAAAATTTAAGGATGGCCTCAAAAGTATGGTAAGCCAAAGTATTTTCCGCTACTCGAAAATACTTGTATTTCTCATAGTGCTTATGGCAGGCATCTTTTACATTTTAGTCTGGGACAATGCGCCAATTGTGGTAAATGACTCGTCGTCATATATGAAGGTTGCTACCGACTTTCAAGACCTGAAATTAGATAAGTTGCCTGCTCGAACACCGGGATATCCATTTCTTTTGTGGCTTACAAACTCGCATGAACACCCCACACGACTTTTATTTTTTATTCAATTAGCCTTGCATCTTTCATCCGTGCTTCTTTTAGCTTACCTCCTCAACTATATGGCCGTTTCAAAGAAAATCATTGCTCTGTTTTTGCTTTTATCACTAATTCCTCCGAGCGTGGTCATGACTGCTTATGTCCTGAGCGAGACCTTGACGCAGTTCTTTCTAGTAATAGGCGTCGTTTTTCTACTTTTGGGCATAGATAAGAGCAAAAGATCCCTCATTGTAATATCGAGTATTGCTTTATCCTTTTCTGCTCTTGTTCGTCCCACTTACCAGCTAATTTTTGTTGTAATCTTCGGATTATTGCTCGTATCTTTCTTTCTCGCTAAAAAGGCCCGTCGACAATTGGCTTTAGCCACCGTTAGTACTTTTGTCTTTTCGACGATTTTTATTGGCGGACTCATTTTGAATAACTACAGAAACTTTGATTATTTTGGTTTAACTCCATTCTTTGGCTTGGGCCTTTGCTGCAAAACAGCTCGCTTCTTAGAGAAACTACCGGATGAATATGCCGAAGTTCGAGAAACACTCATAAAAAATCGGGATAGAGCACGAGTAACGTACCGCACCGCAACGCCAAGAAGGCCCTGGCATAATAGCTCTCATAACGGCTTATACTACATTTGGCTTACCCAACCAGAATTGCGAAAAATAAAAAATTTTAATAGCAGGGCCGAACTATCTACTTACCTGTTGAAATTGAATCGGACTTTGATCAAACAATCACCGCTTCTGTATCTGAAAGAAGTTATAATTGCTTTACCAACTTACTGGTTTCCTTCAACAACAAATGTTTCGAATTTCAATTCATGGAAAATAAAATTTGTCTGGGTAACGATACATTTTGGTGTCATCCTGCTCTTTTTCTTCATAGTTTCAATTCTGCTTGGCTGTGGATTGTTTCTTTTTAACCTGCCTGCTGAGTCAAGAGACAAATTTAGGTCTCAGATCGCTGATAATGCTGACTTATTACTGTTTAGCTTTCTCATTCCTATTTCGATCATCGTTTACACTATGCTTCTGTCTATAGCAGTCGATGTAGGCAATCCCAGACATCGGGTGACTACTGACTTATTTATTTTCTTTACAATAGCACTGGGAATCCACTTTTTGATAAATCTGCGCAAAAATTTAAATAAAAGTTAGAGAAAAATTAAGCATGGTATTACTTTTCTTAAGTTGAAAATGAATGACCCGTCAGTTAATAACGACACACAATGTCAGCGGGGGTTCAATGCAGACGGCTATGACTGGTAAAGGCTCCTCCATCGACCGGGACAATAAAGTTTCGTTTACCGTGGCTCTGCCTGTTTATAAAGAGGAGGGTATGCTAAAACACTTGCATTCTTTGCTTACCCAGGCATGTGCGAGTGTCGAGGATAATTATGAGATTCTATACATCAACGATGGGAACCGCGATGGCACCGGGGAGATCTTGCGGCAACTGGCTGCGGAAGACCGTCACGTTAGTTTTGTCGAATTGAGTCGAAACTTCGGTCACCCGGCTGCACTTGAAGTGGGAATTGAAATCGCCGACGGTCAAAGCCTAATTCTCATGGATGCTGATCTGCAGGATGATCCGGCCGTAATTCCAGAGCTTCTGCGCATCCAGCGCGAGGAGGGGGCAGAGGTGGTCCATGTGGTGCGAACGAACCGCAAGGAGCCGTTGGTCATGCGCCTGATGTTCAGGGTGTTTCACTGGTTTATTCAGCGGACGGCGACCTACCCGGTAACTCGCAATTCGGGCAGCTTCGGTTTACCGGGCGCTCGGGCTCTTGCCGAGGTACGCAACATGACTGAACGGCTGCGCTACTTCCCAGGTCTGCGGGCATTTGTCGGCTTTAAGCAGATTGAGCTCAAAGTCGAGCGCGACGCTCGTTACGACAAAAGAAGCCGGGTTGGCTTCATTGGACTCGTACGCTTGGCAGGTTTAGCCTTCTTTGTAGAGACTCGGATGCCGATCACAATCTTTTACCTGCTTAGCCTGGTATCGCTACTTACAAGCCTCGGTCTGGCAACTTATGCCCTCATCGCGAAAGTATCAGGAATCGGATAGTCGCATGGACGAGTACCGTCACCTCCATATCTTTTTTTAGCGGCGTGATTATTCTGGATCAAGCGTTCATTTACGAGTATTTGGCTCGGGTTTACGAAGAAATCCGCACCGGCCAATTTATATCGTCGATAAGCTCCACCGTGCGCGAATTACGACGGAGATACGAGACTACAGCCACTGAGTACGTAGTAGGCGTGATTTCTCTGAACACGCGAACATGTATATGACCCGGGTTGCAGACACATAATTAATTTAAAAAATTGATTCTCTCTTATTTATCTATCTTTCAACTCGGCAGACCGGGCCAAGGCCGTCTGTGACAAGGCCGAATTTTCCAACCGTTTAGCAAGATTACCGATATTTTCATAAAGCCACCACCTTCCCGGAAGGTACGCTGTTAAGGCCTGGTAGTAGTCAATTCCCGCTTGATAAAAATTGGCGTTCTCCCAAAAAGGCGTAGAAATCATCACAATATCCTGCTCGGCTTGCACGGGGTCAATTTCCAGGCATTTCTTTGTGTAATCTAAACTTTCACGCCAACTTCCCAGCCCGGCATAAGCAGTGGCCAGTCTATTCTTAAGCCGGTAAAATTGTAGATTCCTGGGAATGGCGTTTTGAAAATCGGCAAGTGCCAGAGCGTACTCCTTTATCTTTAAATAATATTCCCCCCGGTAAACTAAAGCAGCTGAGGTGTAAATGTCGGTTGCCACCGCCCGGTTATAATGAAACAGCGGCTTCTCATTTTGACCGAGTGATTCGTAAACAATGGCAAGATTAATATGGGTAATGTGCCAATTGGGCGCCAACTCTAGAGATTTCTGGAAATGTTCAAGCGCATTTTCGTTGAGTCCCTGGCGCATTTGAGTGAGTCCGTAATTCACGTGCGCGCGCGACGAGGGCGCTTTTTGCAGAATATCCAGCCAGTAATTTTCGGAAGTTTGGTAGACAACATTTCTTTTCCAGGTCAGCGCTGAGAAGGAAAAAAATAGCAGCAGAAAACCGCCAATTGCCAAACCTTTAAAAAACCGCCCCGAACTGATACTGGCGAACATAAAAATAGACAGAGGAATTACCCAAGTCAAAGACAAAATCGCCAACGGTAAATACGGCCGGTGTTCGTTCACCATCTCAGCCAAAGGTGCGATTGAAGATGTGGGTGAAATCAACGCAAGAGCTGAAATACTCAAAAACATAAAGTGAGGATATTTTCCATAAGTTCCTTTTAAAATCGCTGCAACGACCAGCCACCCGGAAATCGCCAGGAGCACATTCGGATGCCAGAGAGTGCGAAAGATCGGGTAGACGAGATTGTCCGCTACGAGATTCACCGGCACGAACCACTGAAAGACATAATGCCACCACACCGTTAGTTGGGTGTAAAAATAGGCATCCGGTGTCATATCTAAAGTGCGTCTGGCTTCTGCCAAATAGTCTGGCAGAAGAACACTTCTGATACCAAAGTAAATAGCAGTAACGGCTAAAAACGGCCACAATCGCCGCAAGGTCGTTTTATTGAGAGAAGTTAAAATATTCTTCAGAAACCCCTCTGCCCTCTTTTGATTTCCAAAAGGTGTAATTTCATAAAGCCAATAAACGGCCAATGCACCGACCGTTTCAACCTTAGTAAACAAAGCAAAAGTAAAAAGCAAGAAAACCAACCAAGGCGTTTCCGCGTAGTTCGGGAAATCCTTTGATTTCATATAAATGACGAAAGAAGGCAACAAGAAGGCCGCAACCAAAAGAGATGATCTGGCCGAAAAATAATTCACCACTCCGGATGTGGTTGGATTGGCAGCAAAGAGTAGCGCGGCGAATAAAGGTGTGTGTATTTTGAATGCCGCGCTTTCGCCGGCATGGCAAAACGAAATAATCTTCCTGCAGAAAAAATAAAGGCCAAAAGCGCAGGTCAAATGCAAAAAAATCTGAGTCAGGTGCCACGACCAAGTATCGTACCCGCTTATCCAGTAGTTTAGCGCGTAAGACGTTTGTAAAACGGGCCGGTAATCCGCGTGATCCCGCAACGTACTGAATGTTTCCGGATCGACAAAATAGTCAGGAATATTTTTTAAACTTCGAACGGTAGGATTTTCAGAAACGGTGTGGCCGCTATCGAGTAAGAACTGATGCTGAAAATTGTTTGAGAATACAGCCAGACAGGTGAGTGAAATGAGAGCGAAATGAAAATAGAAAAAATGGTTTGTATATATATTTTTAAGGTTCAATACTGTGGCCGAGTTCATTTAACAATAAGATTCGAGTCAGAACCTCAGCACACGTCATTCCGAACAAAGTGAGGAATCTTGTTGCGAGTGATGCACGGCAGATTTCTCACGGCGCTTCGCTCGTTCGAAATGACGCACTATTATAATCTTTCAGGAAGCGTCACTTCTTTAACTGACTCAACGGCAGCACATTGGTCTCTTTCGGGCTGGAAAGCACGATATCCGTTCGTGTGTTTACCACCCCCGGCCATGCTTGAATTTTAGAGAGCAGATTTTCCAAAGTCTCTGTGCTTTCAGTGCGGATTTTTAAAATATGCGAACCGTCACCTGTGATAGCGTGGCATTCGAGGATTTCCTCATGCTCTTTTGCGCGCTCGATGATTTTCGCATAAAATTTGGAAGATTCCGTTGTCAAAAAAATAAAGGCAGTGACTTCCAAACCGATACTTCTTGCATCAAGCAAGGTGTGATAGCCGCGAATGACGCCGGACTCCTCGAGTTTTCGCAAACGTTCACTCACAGACGGAATGGACAGTTTAACATCCTCGGCTAACTTATTTCGTTTGGTTCGTCCGTTCGTTTGCAGGGTTTTCAGAATTTTGAGATCGATTTCGTCGAGTTTGATGTCAGGCATTTATTTTTCCAATCTGTGTTTCAAGGCGTTTAATCCAATGACCCAAAAAGCATTCTTTTTTTAAGTTAAACAATATTTATTTGAAGATCAACCGAACCGTAAACCTGAAACAAATGTTTTTTTTGTGCGGCACAATGAAGTTTTCCGGAATAAAAAATCTCCTTGCATCTGTTGGGTTTTATTAGTTAATTAACGCGCTTTAAATAAAGTAACTCATCTTAAACATTAAATCCTAATCGAGGAGGTAACATGCGTAACAAAAATATCATTTTAACCGTTTTGCTGACTTTTCTAATTGCAAGCTTTGCTTTTGCTGGTGACAAGTACCAAATTGATGTGACCCACTCATCTATTGGTTTTTCGGCGAGACACCTTTTGATCAGTAATATCAAAGGGCACTTTAAAGATTTTTCGGGTGTCATGGATTTTGATGAAAACGATATCACAAAATCTTCTATAGAGGTAACCATCAAAACGGCAAGCATCTCAACTGCTAACGAAAAACGCGACGGCCATCTGAAAGGCTCTGATTTTTTTGATGCTGAAAAACATCCCGAAATTACGTTCAAAAGCAAAAGCGTTGTAAAAACAGATGATGGTTACAAAATGGTTGGCGATTTAACCATCCGCGGCGTAACGAAAGAGGTCGCCATGCCATTTACTTTAGTTGGACCCGTCGAGGCAATGGGAACGCGAATTGGCCTCGAAGCCAGCTTGACAATTAAACGGCTTGACTACGGCGTTTCCTGGAGTAAAACTCTCGACAGCGGCGGTCTGGTTGTCAGTAACGAAATCAAGATTACTTTGGAAATCGAAGCGGTTAAAGCCACAGAGGGCACGAATTAATTTCTAATCATAACATCTGGAAAATTTAAAGGCGGAGACGATTCTTCGCCTTTTTTGTTTAAATATTGAATCATCCACAAATCTGCATTTTGGGCGAGAGACCCTACGCTATAGATGGTTGCGAAAATTAGCGTAGTGGTTTCCGCAACCCAAGCAATTCAGGCTAAATATTGAACTAATTGAACTATAAACTTTTCATCAGAAGCATTGACTTTGTTAGCCTGTTCGACCTCTTTCTTATAAAATTATCCGCTACAAAAGAGATGACGGTAAAGTAATAATTGATTCAAGCGGCTGCTCAATTGAGTGGCGCTTTCTTATTTTTTAATGAATCAAATAAAGATTCGTCTGCCTGCCGTCGATAAACCGCGCGCCCTCTTTTGTAAAAATAATATCCTGTTCCAGCATAATTCTAATCTTTTTATTATTCCATTCCGGAATGGCGACCTGAACGTTCAACTCATTGGAGTACGCGGTGTTATAAAACAGCTCGTAGTCGCCTTTTCCGGGCACCCCGCCCTGCTGATCCCAAAGCCCAATCGTGGGGCCAGCCCCGTGACCATGAAAGCCAATTGGATGGGTGTAAATACTCGGTACAATTCCTTCGGAATTTGCTTGTGTCAGAGAGAGCTTTAAGATTTCGTTGCCGCTGCGGCCTGCTTTAAAATTTGAATTAAGAATGTCCTGGAGTCGGTTCCCGGTTGCCAGCGCTTTTTTCAATCCCTCGGGCGCATCCTTTTCCCCGGCCTTTAAAACATAAGCATGCTCCTGGGTATCTGTATTTAATCCTAAATAAGTAATACCAAAATCGACGTGAATCAGATCACCGCGCCGGATGGTTTTAGCTTTCGGTTTCGCAGCAAACGACCCCGATCTCTCCGGCTCTTCGGCCCGCTGCAGCGAAACTGAGGGGTGAAACCAGGTCACGAGTTTCAACCCCCGAATTCGCTCACGATACCACCACTCGACATCCTCCGTTGTTGTGATTCCCGGTTGAATGACTTTATCCGAAAGCCCTTCTGCAATAATTCGATGTGCTATCCTGCAAATCGATGGATAAACTTCAAGCTCCGCCGGGATCCGGGTTTCCAGCCAGCCGATAGCTAACCTTTCTCCTGAAACAATTCGATTCACGTACTTTTTGGGCAGCTTTGCATTTAGTGATTTGAATCCTGTGTGAGCAATTCCGTCGGCAAGGCCGAAATCTGTGGAATAGTTCAGAGCAATTCGTTTGGGATTTCTTTCATCGATGATCCCCACAAGCCGCTGCCACTGATCGGGCTGCTTTTCTTTGTCCCAGGCCTTTTTAAAAAACTCGCCGATGTCGTATCGCGCAACTGCCAGGCGCTCTACCCCCTCTTGCCGGCCTTTATCAAAAAAAACTAAAATCGTACGTCGTCTTGCCCTCAACCATTTTGCCGGCAGCATGGTTGCGATCACCGGGTCTTCGTTATATTCGCGGGCAATGATCAGCCACATATCGATTTTCTCGCGGCGCATTAAGTCAGGAACAAGTGTCTCTAACCGGATTTTCAGCCAATTATCAACGACTGCTGCTCGCGCGCGCATCGACAGAATTTCGGGCATATTTGATTGAGCCTTTAAATTTGTAAACAGAAAAAGACACGCTAGAAAAACAAAGGTCCTACTTTTCATGGTTTACCCTTTAAGTTTAAGTGCAGAAAGTCCTTTGATTTGAAGTGCACCTAAAATAAACACTCACTCACAAAGATGCAATTACAAAAAGGTTGCCTTTTCTACTTAGGAGTTTTATTTTAAACCCACACTGACAATAAGAATTCCGGACATTCACCGATAGTTTTCTTCCTTTCACCGATTTTGGATATTCTTTTTTAAAGCGATGGCGTATCTTCCCTTAACGGAAACGCAAAACGCTTTAATCAAGGGTATTAAATGGAAAGAAACAAAACTTACACGGGGCAAAATTTGTTCCTGGCTTTGGCAACTTTGTTCCTTCTCGTAAGCGTCGCTTATTTTTTCGCTGACTATGACATCATCATTATTGAAGAAATAGAAAATGCATTTTCCGGATTAAACGGCACGATAAAAAAATGGCTTAGTATATTACTCACATCAATTTTTTCATGAAAGAACTCGGTTATTAATTCAGGAGATTAGAATGGAAAATAGTCCTAAAACCACAGTAAATAGACGCGGTCCAAATTTTTGGCTTGCCCTAATTTTGATTGCTGTCGGCACTCTTTTTTTATTAGACAATTTGAATGTTTTTGACATCGGCGATTTTTGGGAATTTTGGCCTGTCATTCTAATCGCCGTCGGCCTTTCGAAACTCACCGGCTCGAATTTTCAGGATAAATCCTCGGCTTCTGTCTTGATTGGCATCGGTGTGCTATTTCTTCTATTAAACCTTGACATTCTGTACTGGGATGAAATCTGGCAATTCTGGCCGCTCATCCTTATTTTAATCGGGGTTTCAATCATTTTTAAACATAAAACCCAGTCTGAAAGTGATGGCAGCAAACACTCGGAAAATCGGGTCGATGTCGTTGCTATTTTCGGCGGCAACAGTAAAAAAATCACTTCGGATCATTTCGAAGGTGGAAACATAACCGCTCTATTTGGGGGAGCAAAGCTCGATTTTGGCGGAGCTAAGCTTGCGGAAGGTGAAAATGTGCTGGACGTTTTTTCGATGTTTGGCGGCACCGAAATCCGCATCCCGGAAGACTGGAATGTGCAGATCAAAGGTGTACCCATTTTCGGCGGCTTTGAAGACGGCCGACGGAATATACCCGCTGAGAAAAAGACAAAAGACCGGGTTTTGATTATAAAAGGTTTTGTCGTGTTCGGTGGTTTGGAGCTCCAAGATGCATGAAAAAAGTGTTCGGGTGTTAAAGTTTCTGGTGTTTCCGTCAAAACCGTGAACACTTTTAACAACGGAAAACTCGAACAATCTTTTTTAGGACAAATTCATGAAACATCCAATACTCAGACGAAGAAATCTAACCTTTTACATTTCAGCCTGGATTGTTATCTCGCTGATTCATGTTCTCTTTCTCAGGTTTAGTCAAAACATTGAAGTGCTTTGGGCGTTTATCGACAGCCTGGTTTTTAATTTACTCTATGCAGCATTTGCCTTAAGTTTTTGGTACATGTGCAAATCCATTTCTATCGAAAACCTGAAAATTCTCAAACTAATTGAAAACCATGGAGCCGCAGCCGCATTCTCATCGTTAATTTGGTTTGGCCTTTCGTATGCATTGCTGATGAACATTTTTCCTGTTGAAGAAAATTACCGACTTTTTCTACGCGGTTCCTTAGTTTGGCGAATTTTCATCGGCGTTTTATTTTATTTCCTCAGTGTCGCATTTTACTATGTTTATATCTATTCCGTGAATTTCAAAAAACAGTTACTTAAGGAAGCGGAGTTGAAAACGCTTGTCAAGGAGGCTGAATTAAAATCGCTGAAATTTCAAATCAACCCGCATTTCATTTTCAACAGTTTGAATTCAATTAATTCACTCACCATGAGTGATCCCCAAAAAGCAGGTGAGATGACCATCAAGTTGAGCGACTATTTAAGGTTTACGCTTTCAAAAAACGAAAAGCACAAGACCAAACTGAAAGAGGAAATCGATTCAATCAAGCTCTATCTCGATATTGAGAAAGTGAGATTTGGCGACAAAATTGAATATGTCGAGGAGATTCAAGACAAATGTCTCGATGCGCAGGTGCCGAGCATGATCCTCCAGCCTTTGTTCGAGAACGCCATCAAACACGGCGTTTATGAAAGTTTGGAAACAGTGGGGATTAAATTCTCCTGCTCCTTGAACGGTGATTATTTGAAAGTGGTGGTGGAAAATGAGTATGATCCTGAGACAAGCACCCAAAAAGGCGAAGGCATTGGTTTGAAAAATATCAGAGAGCGACTTGAAAAAACCTATTCAAAAGGAAACTTGCTGAAAATTGAAAAAGAATCCAATGTTTTCAGAGTCAAGTTGTTTATTCCAATTGTGGAGAAGTGAACGTGGCAAAAACCCTCAATGTCGTTATCATCGATGACGAGGCCCCTGCAAGGGAAGTCATCAAAAATTATTTAAAAAAGTATGACTATCTTAGGATTAAAGCAGAGTGTGAGAATGGCTTTGAAGGCATAAAAGCAATTCAAGAGTTTAAGCCGGACATTATTTTTTTGGATATCCAAATGCCTAAAATC
>Ga0114950_10004969_pt1 | contig 10339 bp, 8 predicted proteins | sample N075metaG_FD_83503 | JGI IMG/M metagenome (GOLD analysis project Ga0114950, IMG submission 83503) | Deep subsurface microbial communities from Kermadec Trench to uncover new lineages of life (NeLLi) - N075 metaG | ecosystem: Environmental > Aquatic > Marine > Ocean trench > Sediment | place... | reverse complement strand
TTCCTCCAGCCCGACGACAACGTCCTCTGGTGGAAGAACGTGCTCAAGAACCCAACCCTGCCGACCCTGGTGGAGCTGGCACTGCCGCCGGGCTTCGCGGTCCGGCTCCTGGCCTGGGCTGGCTGGCTCTTCGGCGCCGCCCTGCTCGGGGTGGTGGCACTGCAGGCGGGGGGAGCGGTGCGGGGCCGGGGCTTCTCCCGCCGGTTGCTGGCCACCGCCTCGGCCCTCCTGGCGCTGACGCTTTTCTCCGCCGGCTTTGCCCTGCCCGCTCGGATGAGCGACGACAAAGCCGCTGAGATCGTCGGGGCCTTGCTGCACAATGTCTACCGCGCCTTCGACTTTCGCGATGAAGGCGCGATCTACGACGTGCTCGAGCGCAGCGTCACCGGAGATCTCCTCACCCAGATCTACCTCGAGACCCGCCGCGGCCTGGAGCTGGCTAGTCAGGGCGGGGCGCGCGCCAAGATGAAGGAGTTGGACCTCGTCGAGGTCGAGGCGAAGAAGCTCCGCGGAGGGCCGGGATTCGCCGCCCGCTGCGTGTGGACCGTGGCGGGCGCCGTCGGCCATTGGGGGCACGTCCACCAGCGGACCAACCGTTACGAGGCCGAGCTCACGATCGAGCCGGTGGAGGGCGTATGGAAGGTGACGGAGCTCGAGGTGCTGCAGGAGGAGAGGATCTAAGTCGCCATGGCTCTTCCATGGCAGGCGGTGCGTAGGGATGAGCGGGGGCTTACGTGGTCCCTGGCGCTGCCCTATTTCCTCATCATCGCCGCCTTCACCCTGGGTAAGATTGCCCGCGACACATTCTTCCTGGTCGAGCTTCCCGCTGCCTACCTTCCCTACGTCTACATCGGCATGGCCGCGCTCGCGGCGGTGACCACTGGAGCTCTCGGCAAGCTTGGCCCGGCGAGCGCAAAACACAGGCTTTCCCTCGTCCTGGCCTTGACCGGGTTCTCGCTTCTGCTCTTCGCCCTCTGGTTCCGGACCGCTGGCAAGGTGCCGGCGGTCGCCTTCTATCTCTGGTCCGGCGTCTATGGCCTAACGCTGGTGGCCGAGTTCTGGCTGCTGGCCAACGATCGCATCGACAGCCGCCAGGCGAGGAGGCTGTTCGGGCCGATCGGCGCCGCAGGGGTGGCCGGGGGCCTGGTGGCGGCGCTCGCCGCGACGGCCATCGCAGCGCTGATCCCGACCCTCGTCTTCCTGGTCGCCGCCGCGGCCCTCTACTTCCTGGCCGCGGTGCTGGTGCGCCGTATCCGGGAGCAGCCCGAGGATGAAGAAGCAGCGCCGGCGGAGGCTCCGGCTGCCGGGGCCGCCGGGGGCGGCGGCCTGTTGCGCGACGGCTACGTGCGCTTGCTGTGCCTTGTGTTTCTGGTGGGAGGCGTCACCACTGGCGTGGTGGATTACGCCTTCAAGGTCGTGCTGCAGGGAGAGGTCGCCGACGGTGGCGAGATCGCCTCTGTGCTCGGCGCCTTCTACAGCGTCCAGGGCCTGGTGTCGATCGTCGCCCAGGTCGGGCTCACCGGTGCCGTGTTCTCGCGCTTCGGCCACCGGCCAGCCGCCAACGCGCTGCCAGCTGGGGTGCTGGGCGGCGGCCTGCTGGCACTCCTGCTGCCCGCCGCCGGCGCCCCGTGGGCGGTGCTCGGGACCCGGCTCTACGACTCGACGATGCGCTTCTCGATGAGCCGGACCGCTTGGGAGTTCCTGTACTTCCCCCTCGGCGACGAGATCAAGGCGCGCGCCAAGCGGCTGGTCGACGTGGTTGTGAATCGCAGCGCCGACGCCGCGGCCGGTGTGCTTCTGCTGGCGGTGAACTTCGCCCTCGGGGGCAGCCGGCGCCAGCTCGCGGCCCTCATCGTGGTGCTGGCGGTCGGCTGGCTGGCGCTCGAGCTACGGCTGAATCGGGCCTACCCGCGTGAGGTCGAGCGCTCGCTACGCCGCCTGGTGCCGGAGCGGGCCGAGGAGCCGGTCCTCCTGGCGCAGGTTGCGGGGGGGACCGACCTCGTGGCCTTGCTCGATCACCCAGATGAGCAGCGGGTACTGTCCGCCATGGGCATCCTGGAACGCCTCGACCGGCAAGCAGTTCTGGCACGGGCGCCGGGCCTCGCCCGGCACACCTCGGCCGCGGTGCGGGCGCGTTTGCTGGCGATCGTCGCCGGCGATGGCCGCGATCCGAACCGTTTCGGGCTCTGGGCCGCCAGAACAGACCGCGAGCTCGCCAGTGTCAGTGTCGAAGCTGCCAGTCTGCCGGAGACCGCCGACCGGCGGGTCGCGATCGCGGCGGCGGCCGGAGAGCCGGAGAGCGCTGCGACCTACCGCGAGCGCCTCGACGAGCTTCTGGACGACGCCAACCAGGACGTCCGCAGGACCGCCTTCCGGAGCGTCGCCCTGAGCCGCGATCGGAGCCGCTTGCCGAAGCTCATCGATCGTCTGACGGTGCCCAGGGATCGCGAAGCGGTTCGCGAGGCTCTGGTGCTCTTCGGCAAGCGCATCGCCGGAACCCTCGGAGACTACCTGGTGGACCCGAACGTCCCACTCGGCGTTCGGCAGACTCTGATCTCAGTTCTCGCCGAGATGGGTGGCCCGGAAGCCGTCCACTCCCTGTACCGCGCCTCGCGCCTCGGGGGCGACCGCCGGGTCGTCGACGGCGCCCTCCTGGCGCTCCTGAGCCTGCAGCGGCGCCAGCCGGAGATAGGCTTGCCGGAGGAGCTGATTCTCGAAGACCTGCGGCAAGAGGTCGAGCGCAACGGCCACCGGCTGATGCAGCTTCGGGCGGTGCGCGAGGCCGCCGATGCGCAGACCCGCGGCTTCCTGGATCGGGTGCTGCGGGAGCGGCTGGACCAGAGCTTCCGGCGGATCTTCCACCGCCTTGCGCTGGCCGATCCAAGCGGCCGTGCGCTCGCCGCCTACCGCGGACTGCGCAGCGGCCGACGGCGGGTGCGGGCGCAGGCTATCGAGTACCTGGACACCCGGCTGCCAGGCGATCTCAAGCGGGTACTCTTGCCGCTCATCGAAGCCCCCGACGACGCCGAGCGCGAGCGCGTGGCGGCAGCGCTCTTCGGCTCCGAGCCCCTCACCCTGGAGGCGACGCTCGATCAGCTGCTTCGTAGCCGGGAGCCGTGGCTTCAGGCCTGCGGCATCTACGCGGTCGGAATGGCGAAGATCGGCATCCAGCGGAATCGGGCCTTGGAGCTCAGCAGATCGCACGATCCAGTGGTTCGCGACATGGCGTCGTGGGCAGCAAGGAGGCTCGCATGAGAGAGGTGAGAACCCTGAGCGTAGTCGAGAAGGCAGTATCGTTGGCGAAGTGGGAGATTTTCGAGCACCTCGCCACCGACGAAGTGGCAATGATCGCGGTCAGGACGGGCGAGGTGGAGTACGAGGCCGGGGAGGTCATCGACCCGGACGGTCCGACGGGGAGCAGTATGCACCTGATCCTCCGCGGCAGCGTCCAGCAGTCGGTCGACGGCGAGCCTTTCCGCCGCGCCGGCCCCAACGAGAGCTTCGGGGGGATGGCCGTCTTCGGCGACCCGATTCCCGGCGAGGAGCAGGTCGTGCTGGAGCCGACGCACGCTCTCGTGCTCTCCAGGGACGACTTCGAGCAAGCAGTGGCCGAGCAACCGGAGTTTGCTCTGGCGGTCATCCGTGCAATGGCCGAGCAGATCCGGCTGAGGGGGCGCCCGCAAGCCGCGATTTCTGAGGAGGACTGAGAGGCCTAGTGAACAAGGAAAGGAGCAGATCATGAACCGGATCCAGATTCATCTCGCCGTCCAGATTCTCGTCTGGGCGACCATCGCCGCTGCGGCGGTTCTCGGCGCTCAAGAAAGCGTGCCGGCCTCGTCGCCCGCCGAGCTTAGCCGGGAGCAGAAAGAGCAATTCCTGCTCCACGCCGAGATCGGCAAGATGCGCGGCAACAAGATCGGCGTCACCCTCTCGCGGCGGGCGACGCTCACCGAAGGGACCGTGACCCACGACGCCCACATCCAGACCGTGGACGAGCAGAAGAAGAAATTCCGCACCGCCCGGGGAACGGAATTCCAGTTCCGCGACTACTGGGGCTTCAACGTCGCCGGCTACCGCCTGGACAAGCTGCTCGACCTGAACATCGTCCCGGTCACGGTAGAGCGCCGAGTCCGCCGCGACCGCGCGGCGGTCGGCTGGTGGGTCGACGGGGTCATGATGAGTGGGGTCGAGTTCAAGGACCGCGGCTTCAAGGCGCCGGCATCGAAGCGGCTCCAAGACCAGAAGGCCAACGCCTGGGCCTTCCAGCAGCTGATCTACAACACCGATCCGAACCTCGGCAACGTGGTCATCGACGAAGACTGGAAAGGCTGGATCTTCGATTTTACCCGGGCGTTTCGGCGCTGGAAGAAGTTCGACAGGCCCGAGTCGCTCAAGAGGATCGGCCGCGGCTTCTTGGACCGGCTGCGGCAGCTCGAAGCGGCGGACGTCGAGCGCGAGCTCGGTCCCTACCTCAGGCCGGTCGAGCTACAGGCCCTGCTGGCGCGCAGGGATCTGATGGTCCAGCACTTCGAGCGGCTGATCGCGGAAAAGGGCGAGCTCGCAGTGCTCATCGAGGGAGAAGGGTTCTGAGGCGGGGAACGGAGCCACGAATATCGGACGAGGCGTTGCGCATCGTGCTGTTGACCGTTGGTGCGTTCTGGGCCTGACGGCGTGCGAACGATGATCGAGATCTCCAACCTTCGTTTCCGCTACCCCGAGGGCGAGTTCGCTCTCGACGTCCCCGAGCTCGTGGTGGAGAGGGGCGAGCGGGTCGCGGTGATCGGACCGAGCGGCTCGGGAAAGACGACGCTGCTCCACCTCGTCGCCGGCATCCGGACACCTCAGGCCGGGCGGGTGGTGGCCCGCGAGGTCGAGGTCAGCGCCCTCGACGAAGCCGGGCGCCGAGACTTTCGGATCCGCTACCTCGGCCTGATCTTCCAGGAGTTCGAGCTCCTGGAGTATCTGACGGTGCTCGACAACATCCTGCTCCCTTACCGGATCGCCCCGATCCTTCGTCTCGGGCGCGATGTGCGCGAGCGTGCGGCGGCGCTGGCCTGCGCCGTCGGCATCGGCGACAAGCTCAGGCGCTACCCCGACCGGCTGTCGCACGGGGAGAGGCAGCGGGTGGCGGTTTGCCGGGCGCTGCTGACCCAGCCCGACCTCCTGCTCGCCGACGAGCCGACCGGCAACCTCGATCCGGCCAACAAGGGCAAAGTGCTCGAGATCCTCCTCGACTACGCCGAGGCCCACGGCGCGACGCTCGTCACCGTGACCCATGACCACGATCTGCTGCCAAGCTTCGCCCGGGTCATCGACTTCAAGGACTTCTACGACTTGAGCGGCGGCTCAGGGGAGGGCGGGGAGCGATGAGGGACGTGCTCTATCTCGCCTGGCGCTACCTCGCCTATCACCGCCTCAACACTCTCATCTTGACCGGCTCGATCACGCTGATCGTCTTCCTGCCGGCGGCCCTCAACGTGCTGGTGGGACAGAGCGCCCGCGAGCTGACCGCCCGGGCCGAGGCGACGCCGCTGCTGGTGGGCGCCAAGGGAAGCCCGCTCGAGCTGGTGCTGAGCTCCCTCTACTTCGAGTCGGACACCCCGGCGCTCGCCACCTACGCGCTGGCGGTGCGCCTCAAAGAGACGGGGCTGGCGCTGCCGGTGCCACTCTACGTGCGCTTCCAGGCCCGCGGGCATCCCATCGTCGGCACCACGCTCGACTACTTCGGGTTTCGCCGGCTCCGCGTCGCCGCCGGGCGCACCATGGCGGTCCTGGGCGAGTGTGTTCTGGGGTCCGCGGCGGCCGAAGGTCTCGACTTGGAGCCAGGCGATTCCCTGGTCTCGTCGCCCGAGAGTGTGTTCGACCTGGCTGGGGTCTACCCGCTCAAGATGAAGGTCGCCGGGGTGTTGGCGCCCTCGTACACCGCCGACGACCGGGCGGTGTTTGTCGACCTCAAGACTGCCTGGGTGATCGAGGGCTTGGTCCACGGGCACCAGGACCTGTCGGCGCCCGAGGCCGCCTCCACCGTCCTCAAGCGGACCGGCGACACCATCACCGCCAACGCCTCGGTGGTGCAGTTTAATGAGATCACGGCGGAGAACATCGGCTCCTTCCACTTCCACGGCGACCTCTCAGACTACCCGGTGAGCGCCGTGATCGCAATCCCCCACGACCACAAGTCCAGCACCATCCTCATGGGCCGCTACGAGGGCGCCGGGGAGGTCTCCCAGATCGTCGGCCCGGAGACGGTCATGACCGAGCTGCTGGGCACCGTCTTCACGGTTCAAGGGTTCGTCGTCGCAGCCCTCGCCCTCGTCGCCCTGGCCACTGCGGCCACGGCAGCCCTGGTGTTCTTACTCTCCTACCGTCTGCGCCGGCGGGAGATCGAGACCATGGTCAAGATCGGCGGCGCTCGTCGGAGCATCGCCGCCTTGCTGGTCTCGGAGGTGCTCGTCGTGCTGGTCACCGGCGTCCTGCTGGCCGGCGCCCTGACAGCACTGACCAGCAGGTTCGGGTCGGAGGTGATCCGGGGAGTCCTGACGAGCTGAGGCGTGATCTCGATGACCGGAGAACGCAGGCGCTCGAGGCCGATACCACGGACAAGGCTCGATTAGCACCTGCGTTCCGCCTCTCCCTCCGCCCCTTCCCCCTCTCTTCAACCAGCGGCACTCGACGCTCATTCCGCAGCGTCAGACGTCTGTGATGGTTGCGGGTCAGCGCGCTCAGCTTTCTAACGTCTATCCGGCCCCGCCTCCCGTCGCCGCGGTGGCGACAAAGCTCTGCGCTTCCTGGAAGCCCGGGAGCTGATCGCGTCCGGCCCAGATGGCCAGCAGCTTGGCGTAGGCCTCGCGGGCCTGGACGGCGTTGCCGAGCTCTGTATGAGCGCGAGCCAGACCGAGGACGGACAGGGGTCTGTTGGGCATCAGGGTCAGGGTTGCCTCGAAGTGCTCGGCTGCCTCGGTTGGCTCGCCCAGGCTCAGAAGAACTTCGCCATAGAGCTCGTGAAGCGGTTTGACGGGACTGGCGGAGCCACGCGGGGGTCCCATTTCTGCTGCGATGGCAGCGCCGGCCTCGAGCGCCTCGAGCGCCTCCTCGCGGTTGCCCTTCTTCAGATGGACGAGCGCCAAGAGCTGGTGGCGCATGATCCGGGTCGGCTTGTTGCTGCGCGCGAAAGTAGAGGTGTCTTCGGTCATTCCCTCCGCCTTCTTCTGGATCTCGTCCGCGGCCTCGAGTGCGGTCTCGAGATCGTCGTCATGCAGTGCCCGCATGCCCCTGCCGAACCAGCCGACGGCCGACGAGGCCTCTTCGAGGTCGAAGCGCTCCCAGTCCTCGGTCTCCACCATGTAGCGGGTCTTCATCAGCGGCACGGCGCCTACGGCTCGCGCAGCGCCGTCGCTGCGCTCGGCGAGCGTCTCGAGCAGGCCTACCCACTCTAGTGCCAGGGCGCGGTCACCATGCTGAAGATGGCCGTACTGTCCCCAATCGAGAGCGTGCACGGCGTCGCCCACGCTGTCGCCAGGCTCCCAGAGCTCGATCGCCGCCTGGTAGGCGGAGATGTTGGACGAGGCGACGCGATCCCACATCCCTCTCTGGATGAAGATGTGCGAAGGCATGTGTCGAGCATGGGCGACTAAGGGTGCTATCTCGGCGAATCGAAAGGCGGCGGGCAATGCCAGAGGGGCGTGCACCGGGTCGTCGAAGGCGTGGATGATGTAGTGCGCCGCGCCCGGGTGATCGGGGTTGTCGAGGAAGACCCTCATCGCCAGAGAACCGGCAAGCACCGGATGGCGAAACTCTTTGTCACCGAGGGGGCCGGTGGCCATGAGCAGCGATAGCGAGTAGAAGGTGGTGACCTCGTCGTCCTCGGGATACCGCTGGTAGAGACTCTTCATCGCTTCCATGTAGTCGATGCGCCGTTGCCCCGGTTCACCTTCGCCGAAGAGAGCCTCGACGGCGGCCAGGAAGCCTCTCTCACGGTCGGTCGGAGCCTTCTCGGCACGCTTTTCCGGGGTCGCGCCGAGCCGTGCCAGGACCTCGCGTGGCGAGTCGCGATCGCGCTCACCGAGCAACGGATGGTTGTAGCACAGCGACTCGCCCCAGTAGGCCATCGCGAAGTCCGGCTCGAGCTCCTGGGCCTTACGGAACTGCTCGATGGCCTGCTTCCAACCGAAGCCGTGCAGTATCGCGACGCCGCGCAGGAAGTGGTACTGCGCTTCCTTGGTAACCGAGGAGGTCGGAAAGTCGATCGAGCCGACGCTGTCGAACTGGGCTGAGGCGGGGATCGATCCCAGCAGGATGAGGACGATGGCAATCAGGATGATGGGTCGCAGCACTTGAGATCTCCTCGTGGTTCTCGGGTGCCTCGCCGTTGCCCCGAATTCGGGCGCGCGCCGAGTTCTCTTCGTAGTCTGTGGCCGACCATTCTACACACGCAGATGCCCGACCAATCGATATCATCGCGCCCATGAAAGACCTACCCACGATCTGGAGCGGCAAGGTGCTTCCCGAGTGGATCGATCACAACGGGCATATGAACGCCGGCTACTACATGGTTGCCTTCGACGACGCGACCGGACCGTGGCACGACTTCCTCGGCATCGACACGGAGTACCGCCGGGCTCACAGTCGCTCTACCTTCTCTATCGAAGGTCACATCACCTGGGATCGAGAGCTACGCGAAGGCGATCCGCTGCGCATGGAGGGGCAGCTCCTCGGCTACGACGACAAGAAGACCCATGCCTTCTTCCACCTCTTCCACGACACCGAAGGCTATCTGGCGGCGACGCACGAGCTGCTCTCGATCCATATCGACATGGACCTTCGCCGCTCAGCGCCGTTCCCGGCGAACATCCTCGAACGTCTCGAGGTGGTGAGGCTGGAACATGAGCTCTTCGAGCGCCCCTCGCAGGTCGGAAGGGCCATTCGTACGAAAGAGCGCTAGCTCGGACTCTTCAGGGGGGAGAGAGGGGAGCGAGCTTCTGGTTGTGGAGGCACGAGTGGCGGCCGTCAACCGTGAGCTTCTCCTGTAGCCAGAGGAGTTCCCCGCCCGTTCCTGATCCCGGCTGGCCCGTACTCGAAACTCTGACTCGGAGTCGCGAAGCGTACAAACCTTCTTTTCCTTCTTCAGGGGCCTCGGCTTTCTTCTCTCCGGGTGCCGTCGGGGTTGATCGAGTAGTTGATGGCGAAGGCTGTCTGGTAGGCCGGTCGCGCGTGCATGCGCTCCTCGTAGTCGAGCAAGACGCTGCTCAGTGGGATACCGATGAAACCGGCCCATTGCAGGCAGGTGACAAGAGAGATGTCGGCGCCGGTGAACGTTTCGCCGAGAAGGTGCGGCCCGCGTTGACGTAGCTCGTCGGCGACCACTGCGACCTGCTTGAGGAAGCCCTGCTTGGCTGCCTCGATCGCAGCCGGTGCCTCGCCGTAGAGCTCCGCCAGGTCGCCGTGCTTGCGAATGACGTAGAGGGTGTGGGCGTCGAGCTCCATCATGATGAAGAAGCACCACTGATCGTAGACGCCTCGATCGACGGTTCCCGAGGCCGGTGTGAGACCCGATCCGGCGCCGTAGCGGTCGCCGAGGTAGTTGACGATCGCAGCGCTCTCGGCGATCGTCAGATTCCCGTCCTGCAGTACCGGTACCTTCTCTCGCGGATTCAGGGCCCGGAACTCGGTGGTTTGCAGCTCGCCGCTGCGCGGCGCCACCATCCGCTTCCTGTAGTCGAGACCCAGCTCGTGCAGCGCCCAGTGCGGGCGCATGGTGCGTGTGGTCGAAGCGCCCCACAGGGTCAGATCGTGATCAGCTAGCTGTTCTGGTTTCGCCATTCGTCGACGCGGTCCATACTCTTCAGGAAAGGCTTGAGGGCGACGAAGAGGAGTATTGCGGCGATGAAGTGGGCCGTGGTCGGTACGACCAGGAGTGAATACCGGACTCCGTCGTCGGCCTTGAATACGTACTGGGTGAGGAGCGATGGAATGAACGGCCCGAGGCCGATACCGAAGAAGTTGATGATAAAGAGATAGGCCGCTGACGCCTGGCCGCGCATCCGGTTCGGCATGATCTCCTGGATGCCTGCGGGGCCTACGCCCCATGGCATGGCGGCGAGGGTCGTGGCGCCCGCCAGGCAGGCGAACGCCGAGGTCGAGGTGGTCATCAGCGGATAGGCGATCCCGAACGGAGCCCAGGCGATTGCCGAGAAGAGGCCGACCATGGTCTTGTTGTTTCGCACTCCACGCTTGTAAAGGTAGTCGGCGAGCCAGCCGCCCATCAAAATACCGGTCGTGCCGCCGAAGATGTTGATGAGACCCGTAACGACGCCGATCTCGGACAACGGAAGCCCGAAGT
>Ga0114950_10004968_pt1 | contig 10339 bp, 9 predicted proteins | sample N075metaG_FD_83503 | JGI IMG/M metagenome (GOLD analysis project Ga0114950, IMG submission 83503) | Deep subsurface microbial communities from Kermadec Trench to uncover new lineages of life (NeLLi) - N075 metaG | ecosystem: Environmental > Aquatic > Marine > Ocean trench > Sediment | place... | reverse complement strand
GTTCCGAGGGCTTGGATGGTAGCGGGGGAGGGATTCGAACCCCCGACCTCCGGGTTATGAGCCCGACGAGCTACCAGACTGCTCTACCCCGCAGCAAAATCGAGCGCAGTATATATCCGCAGATGGGAGGTGTGTCAAACAGCGGGAGTTGCGTGCCCGTTGCGCCTGGAAGAGCTTCTAACTCACTGTAAAAGTGACATTATTTGGCAAGCCGAGGCCACTATACGGCATGGAGGAACGAACCATGCCGCAGTGGAGGTTCGGAATACCGGTGCTGGTCACGGCCGCCGTGCTGCTGCTCGCCGGTTCCGCAGCGGCCGAGCGGATCTACGCTTGGCGCACCGATGCTGGCGCCTATTCCTTTACCGACGATCCCGAAGCGATTCCGGCTCGCTACCAGGATCGCGCCCAGCTTCGCCAGACGGGCAACCTCGACGACTACCGCCGCTTCACGCCCGCCGATGGGCGCTCCTCCGATCGCTACCACCAGGAGTTGGCGGCGCGTCTCGACTACCTGCGCGCCGCCAGCGGCATGACGCCGGCGGCTTCACAGCGGTCTACGGCCGTAGCGCTGGCAGCGGCCCCGTCCGGTCTCACATACAGGACGGGTGGTTCCCAGGTGGCCGGTGGACTCGAGGTATCGCTGCCGAGCAGCAACGAGCCCACCATCGTGGAGCAAGTCTGGATGCGGCCTTCGGGCAAAATGGTCTCCCAACTGGTGGAGGTCGTACGGCAGGGCGATCGGATCATCGCGATCAACAAGCCGCGCTCACGCCAGTGGAACCCCAGCGACACCGTGTCCGAGGAAGACCTGCTGAAGCAGATGGAGTAGGCCAGACTCCTGGCTTCCTGGTTTTCCTAGTTGCTGACCTGTTTTCGCGCGTCCGCTTCGTCCTCGTCCAGGAAGATGACGTTGTCAGGAAGGTTTGCCGGAGTTTCGAGCCCATCACGGATCCAGCCCGGCGGTACGCCGGACCGATGGGCCAGCTGGAGCAGATCCTCCAGGATCTTCTCGGCGGCCAGCAGCTTCTGGGACGCTTCCGCCTGCTTCGACAGGACCTCGATCTTTTCGCCGCCGCGCACGCTCTTGTCGTGGCGCATGCGCACATACTCGTGTTTAGCGGCGGCGGCAGCGATCCGCGCATCGAACAGGGCCCGGTTGGTTTGCTGAATGCGCTCGACCCAGACCGCGCGGTCCTCGGGTTTGGCCCGTGCGACGGTCACGGCTCCGGCCAAGGTCGGTACCCAGCAGGCGATCAGCAGCAGGCCGATCCAGCCCCTGCGGATCACTGATCACCGCCGGCGGCAGCCTGGGGCGCCGGCGTCGGGCCTCCGCGCTCGTAGATAAAGCCGTCGATCTCACGCGAGCTTTCGCGATCGAGCGCCAGAAACTGAAGGCCCATCCCACCGCAACGACCGTCGAGACGCTCCCGATGCCAGACGACCTGAGCCGTCGGCGTCAATGAATACCCGGAGCCGGGCAGACGGAAGTCGAGATCGACCTCGGTCTCGATCGGTATCGGGCAGGGCGCCTCGATGAACAGACCGCCGCGAGAGAGATTGATGGCCTCTCCCCGGAGCTCCTCGTCCAGGCGTCGGATGCAGATGTTGGTGTCGAGCTGGACCCGCAGCAGGCCTCGCAGGCTGCCGCTGCGAAGGAAGCGATTCACGGCCTGGATCAGCGAGATCCGATGGATGGGCTTGGCGATCACGTCGTCGGCGCCGGCTCGGACCGCGCGCGCCCGTTCATCGGCCAGATCGCTCGAAGTCATGAGGATCACGGGGATCTGACGCAACGCTTCGTCGGCCTTGATTCGCCGGCACAGCTCGTCTCCCGACATACAGGGCATGTCGAGGTCGGCCACGATCACGTCGGGCCTTTCACGCCCGATCGCTTCGAGACACTGGTAGCCATTGTTCGCTGTGATCACCCGTCCCGTGCGGGCGAGGAAGAGGGCGCCGATTTCGCGAAACATCGCGGCATCGTCGGCGAGCAGGATGGTGCGTTTCCCTTCCATTTCGAAGTCCGATCAGCGATGCGCTGCAGCCGCGAGGTTGACCAGCCCTTCGAGCTTGGGGCGGACCACCCAGTGGTTGCCGCCGAGGCGCTCCCAGAGCTGTTCTTCCTTGATCTCGCGCTCGATCAGGGTGCGGATCGAGTAGGCGTGATAGACGACGCGCACCGTCGCGGTGTCCAGGCCTTCACCGTACTCGATGGCACCGATGTCGAAGTCGGTCACGCGCAGCAACTTGAAGTCGGCTTCCAGTTCCATGAACTCCTGGTGGAGGTCGGGGTGCACGAACTTCGCCGCGGCCTCCACGTCACCCCAGCGGATGTACTTCGAGTACTCGCGCTGGACGAGCTGCAATTCGCTCCGCCGTCCGAGCGGATCCGTGTAAGCCTGAACCAACACGCTGCAGCCGCTGAGTACGAACAGCGGAATCCAGGCGAGCAGGAAAAGTGCGCTGCGTTTCATGCTGATCTCCCCCTCGGTTCGGCGACCGGCAGCCGAGGCGTCCAGTCGTTCGACCTTGTTGGGTTCTATCGGCCCCGTCGCCCGGCTTCCTGAGCACGACCTGTGATATGCTCGCAGGCATACGTCCAACATCTTGAAATTACAAAGTATTTAGCTTTCATGGCGGAGCTGGGAATCGATCTGGGCGGCACCAAGCTGGTGCTGGCGGTAGGCAATGGCCCGGGCAACGTGGTGGCCCAGCGTCGACGGCCGACCGAGCCGAGCGGGAATCCGCGCGCCGACGTGGAGCGGATCGCCGAGGAAGCCCGAAGCCTGCTGTCCGAAGCCGGCGTCCAACCTGGCGCTCTGCGTGCGATCGGCATTGCGGCGCCTGGTCCCCTCGACCCGGGCCGGGGCGCGCTGTGCCAGCCGCCGAACCTGCCGGGTTGGGATGACGTGCCCTTGTGCGACTGGCTGGCCGAGCTCCTCGACGCACCTGCCTATCTAGAGAACGACGCGAACGCGGCGGCCCTGGCAGAGTGGCGCTACGGGGCGGGGCAGGGATGTCGCGACATGGTGTATCTCACGATGTCGACCGGCGTCGGCGCCGGACTGGTGCTCGACGGACGACTCCACAGAGGATCCACGGGCAGCGCCGGAGAAGTCGGTCATCTCCCAATCGAATGGAACGGGGATCGCTGTTCCTGCGGACGACGAGGCTGTCTCGAAGCCTACGTGGGCGGGGCCGCCTGGACCCGGCGCTTGCGGCGCCTGGCCAGCCCCGACGGCCGTGTGGCCCTGCTGGCCGGTGGAAGCGAGAAGGTCACGCCCGTCCACGTGATCGAAGCCGCGCGCGAAGGCGATGCATTTGCAGGCGCCGAGCTCGAGCGCTTCAACGACTACCTCGCCCGGGGCATCGTGGCCCTGTTGTTCGTGCTGGCTCCGGAGCGGATTATTCTCGGTACGATTCCGGCCGCAGCCGGAGACGCGCTCTGTCTCGACCCGGTCCGTCGACAGGTACGAGAGCGGGCCTGGCCGATCTTGACGCGCGATCTCGAGATCGTGGCGGCGGGATTGGGGGAGCGGGGGCCGGCGCTGGCAGCGCTGTCGGTGGCCTGGGATCTACACGCCGAAGCGTGAGAGTTCCTGGCGGAGTGCGTCCGCCTGCTCGCGTAGATCGCCGAAGACGATCGCGAGTTCCGGCAGCTTCTCCACGCTGCCCCGCGCATTGGCCAGCAGGTTGTCGAAGGTCTCGGCCACCGAGCCGCTCGTTTTCTCCTGCTGGCGCGTGTTCACCTGGATGTCGCGGATCAGATCGGTGATCGCTTCGATGTTCTTCGTGATGTACTGGCTCGACGCACGCTGCTCCTCGGTGGCACTCGTCATCTGACGGCAGTTGTCCACCGACTCCTCGGCGTTGCGCAGCAACTGATCACTGGCCGCCGCTTGCTCCGTCATGGCCAGGGAGATCTGGGTCACGTGCTCGGCGCTGCGGCGGGCGGCTTCCGCCACCCGCTTCGAGTTTCGGGCCTGTTCTTCGGCGGAGTGGGCAATCTCGGTCACCCGCCCACTGGCTTCACCGGCCGCGCTTCGAATCTGGTTGAGGGCTTCGCCCGCGAGTCGCGACCGCTCAACGCCGTTATTGACGGCCTCGATTCCGTTGCCCATGGCATCGACGGCGCGGTTCGAGTGCTCCTGGATCGCCTCGATCAGCTGGGAGATTTCCCGGGTGCTGAGGCTGGTGCGCCTGGCCAGGGTCTTGACCTGTTCAGCCACCACGGCAAACGCCTTGCCGTGCTCGCCGGCCTGGGCCGCGATGATGGACGCGTTCAGTGACAGAAGATTGGTCTCATCGGTGATTGATCCGATCACAGTCGCGATGTCGTCGATCTCGCTGATTCGGGATGCGAGGTTCTCGAGGGCATCCTTCGCAGCCAGGGTCACCACGCGGATCTCTTCGATGCCTTGGATGGTCGCATCCACGGCCCTGCCGCCTTCCTCGGCCGTCTCGCTTACGTGCTGAGTGAGGTCGGCGGCGCCGCGCGCGTGGACGCCGACTTCCTGGATGGCGCGGTCCATTTCGGTGATCGATGCCGCTGTTTCCTCGGCCGACTCCTGCACCGAATTGGTGCTGTTGGCAACGGTGCGAATGCTCTCGCCCACCTGGTGGAGCGAGCTGGTCGAACCTTCGATCGTTTCCTGAAGGGAGGCAGCCGAGCGGGCGACCTGCTCGATGGCGCTACCGAGCTCGAGGATCGAAGAAGCCGACTCCTCGTTCGAGTGCGCGAGCCGTTCCACCTGGACGGTCACGCCCTTGATGGAGGTATTGATGTTGGCCTGGAGCGACGCCGTCTCTTCGACGGCGCCTTCCTGATCCTCGGCACCCTGTAGCACCGCCTGCAGGGCGGCATCGACTTGGGCGGGGAGTTCGGTGAGGCGTTGGCTGAGCGCGCCCAGTCGATCGCGCGTGCCGCCGACGACCTCGATCACGCGATTGACAGCGGCGCCGGTACCGGCGAGCTCGCCCAGCTCGGTGGAGTGGAGCAGAGCCGGCGTCTCGCCCTGGGTCAGCGCTTCCAGGGTCTTCTGGATCAGAGCCATGGCCGCGAAACGCGGATCGATGTAGCGATGGCTGGTGACTGCAACAACGAACGCGACCACCAGGATGGCACCGACAGCCGACCACAGGCTGCCGCTGTAGGCGTAGATCGCCAATGCGATGCCGCTGGCGGCGGCCGCGCCCAGTGTGTGGAGGATCGTCAGGAATCGCTGTGAGTTCTCGCCCTGCAAGGCCGGCTGCACGCGGAGTTAGCCCCCTGATTGCCCATGGGTCTGCTTGGGCCCGCTCCATCGATCGGCGCGGGCGAGCTGTATCTTGAGGAGCCTGCGAACGGATTTCTGCCGCGGACCTCGATTGCAGGCGATGCCCGACTCCCGAGCCTGCTCAGGGGATGGGCGTGTCGAGCGTCCCCTCCAGATCCCGCCGCAGCGCCTGCAGTCGGCCCTCCGCGATGGCCTGACGGGCCTGTTCGAGCAGACGGAGGTAGAAGCGGAGATTGTGCAGGGAAGCCAGGCGGGCCCCGAGGGCCTCGCCGCTGCGAATCAGGTGGCAGACGTAGGCCCGGGAGTGATGGCGGCAGGCCGGGCAGTCGCAGCCCGGTTCGATCGGCTCCGGGTCGTCCCGATGGCGCGCATTCTTGATGCGCAGAACGCCCTGTCTCGTGAAGAGGACCCCGTGACGGCCGTTGCGCGTGGGAATCACGCAATCGAACAGGTCGACACCGGCTGCGATGCCATCGAGCAGGTCGAGGGGTCGGCCCAGTCCCATCAGGTAGCGCGGCGCCACTTCGGGCAGCTCTTCGTGGCTGGCAGCGACCAGGTCGGCACGATGCGAACGCGCTTCCCCGAGGCCGAGACCCCCGTGGGCATAGCCGTCGAAGTCGAGCTCAGCTGTGGCGTTCGCGCTCTGGCGCCGCAACAGCACGGAGCCGCCGCCGTGCACGATGCCGAACAGGGCCTGGTCCCCCCGGTCGTGCGCCTTGCGGCAACGCTCGGCCCAGCGTCGGCTCCGTGCAGTCGCGGCTTCGACCCGGGGCCCCGCCACGCCGCGATCGAGGTCACCGGCTCCCGGGGGCTGACACTCGTCGAGCACCATGGCGATGTCGGCACCCAGCGCCTGCTGGATCTTCATTGCAGTTTCGGGTGTCAGCGTGCGGCGCAGGCCGTCGAGGGGAGAGTTGAAGGTCACACCTTCCTCTTCGATGGAGAGCCGGTCCGAGAGCGAGGTCACCTGAAAACCCCCGCTGTCAGTGAGCCAGGGACCCGTCCAGCCCGTGAAGCCTTGCAGCCCACCCAGTCCCCCGACCACGGCTTCGCCGGGACGTTCGTGAAGGTGGTAGGTGTTGGCGAGCAGGATCTGTGCGCCGATCTCACGCAGCTCGCCGGGCGCCAGGCCGCGCACAGCGCCGTAGGTCGCGACGGGCATGAACGCGGGTGTCTCGACCGTTCCGTGGGGCGTTGTCAGGCGTCCGCTGCGCGCGAGGCCATCCCGGGCGACGACATCAAAGGAGAACCCGGCGCGCATCTCAGAGCAGCAGCATCGCGTCGCCATACGAATAGAAGCGATAGCCCTCGCGGATGGCTTCGGCGTAGGCAGCGAGAATCGGCTCGCGTCCAGCGAAGCCGGCGACCAGCATCAGGAGCGACGAACGCGGCAGGTGGAAGTTGGTGAGAAGGGCGTCTACGACGCGGAAGCGCGACCCGGGAACCAGGAAGAGGTCGGTTTCTCCGCTGCCCGGCATCACGCTGCCATCGTCGTATGCGCGCGACTCGAGCACCCGCGTGCTGGTGGTGCCGACTGCCACCACGCGCTTGCCGCGACGGTGGGTCTCGGCGATGGCGAGCGCGGTCTCGGCGGGCAGCTCGATCCGCTCGCGGTGGAGTCGACCGCGTTCCAGATCTTCGTTTCGCAGCGGCCGGAAGGTGCCCAGGCCCACGTGCAAAACGACGTCGGCCGTTTCGATTCCGGCCTGCTGCAAGGCGTCGAGCAGACGCTCACTCAGGTGCAGGCCTGCGGTCGGTGCGGCGACCGAGCCGGGCTGCAGCGCATAGACGGTCTGGTAGCGCGCAACGTCGTCAGAGTCGGGCGTGGCTCGCCGGAGGTAGGGCGGAAGCGGCGTCTCGCCGAAGCTCGTTGGATCGATCTCGGGATCGAAAGACAGCACGACCTGCCCCCCGTTCTCGAGAGAAACCAGCTCCGCATCACAAGCCCGTTCGGGCTGGCTGAACGATTCGAAGCGAATCTTCCAGCCTGTGCGCAGACGCCCGCTGGCCTTGAGCAGGGCGCGCTGTCGTCCGGGGCCCGAGGCGTCCGGACCCAGCAGCAACACCTCGACCGCGCCTCCGCTCGCCTTGTGGCCCCGCAGCCGGGCCTGGACCACGCGGCTGGTGTTGCGCACCAGCAGGTCGCCTGATGAGAGCCAGCGTGGCAGATCGACGATCTGTTGGTGGTGGATCCGGCCACTCTCGCGTTCGAGGATCAGCAGGCGCCCGCCATCGCGTTCTGTGGGCGGATGTTGAGCGATCCTGTCCGCGGGAAGCTCGAAATCAAATGCGTCGAGTGCGCGTTCGACTGCGTCGAAGGCGCGCTCAGTCATCGGACGGAATCTCGGTGCTGGCTCGCGAGACTTCGGCGGCCAACGCCGCGCGAAGCGCGGGGGCGTCAACGATGGCATCCCAGGAGAAGAGGGCGTCACCGGCTGCACCGGCGGCACGGACCAGCCGGATCTGCTCGAGGGCGGCTTCGGGCCGTTTCGAGAACAGCCAGACGCCGAGCCCGAGCCAGATCCGGTCACCGTAGGGCCCGGCCGCGAAGGCTTCAGCCGGGTAACGGACCATGCGGGAGTCGAGGCTATAGGCCATGGGCACGGCGAAATCGAGCAGGCCTTCCTCGAGCCAGCGTCGCCAGTCTTGGCCGATCGACAGGTAGGCGCGATCGGCGTGGGACCAGACGGCGGCCGACAGCTGGACTTCGGGTGCGACGGTCCGCGCCTGCTCGCGGATCGTGCGGACCAGTTGGGTCACCTTGTCTCGACGCCAGCTGTCCCAGAGGTTGGCGTTGCCGAGCTGATCGGGGGGGCGCGGCGCAATGCGTCCGGTCTCCCGCCGGAAGCGTTCGCGAGTTTCGTCGCCATGTCCCATGTCGAGGCCGACACCAAAGCGGGAGCCAGGCGAAAAGGGGAGGACGCCAGGATAGCGGATGTAATCGAGGTGGAGACCGTCGAGCTCGGGATGACGGGTCAGCAATTCCTGAAACGTTTCCGCCAGCCGAGTCGCAACACCGGGTGCAGCAGGGTCGATCCAGACCGCGGGCGTACCCATCCGGTAGTAGCGCCGGTCGGGTTGGGGAACGTCGAGATCGGGGTAGTCGAGGATCGAACGGCCATGCTGATCCGTCAGCACCGCGTCCCGACCCAGATCTCGAATCAGCGGCGCATTCTTGTTGTTGGCCATGGAGAGGACGTTCACCCAGGCGTGCACGCGCAGCTTGGCGGCGTGGGCGGCTTTGATCAAGCGGGGCAGGGTGGCTGTGCCATGGGCATCGACGATTTTCTTGTAGGGCGACGGATCGGCCAGGCTCGAGTCGAACCAGGCGCGGCCGCCGCGGTAGACCTGGACGAACAAATCCGTGACGCCGAGCGCGAGCGCATCATCGATCAGCATGGGGATACGGTCGGGGTGCTCCAGGACCCGCTGGCTGCCCTGGCACAGCACCCACATACCGCGCCGAAAGAAAGGCGCCGCCGGGTCGGGCTCGATCGTTTCGACCACGAGCGTTTCCGACTCCTCAGCACAGCCGAGCGCGAGCAGCAACGCCGACGCCAGCATCGACAACGCCAAGGGCCGGCGTCCCCGTCTCGGTTGGTGTGAGCGGAGCAAAGCGGCGCAACGCTATCCGAGCGGGCGCGCGGTCACAATCAAAACGCGTCGCCTCCCAGACGAGCGTGGATTCGGCATACTCGATGTGATGGGGTCGACGGCCAGGGCAGGACGATCGCCGACTGCGCGGGTGAAGCGGAACCCCGTGGCGTCGCTGCTGATCGCTCTCACGCTGTTCGGCGCCGGAGCCTTGGCGGCGTCGAAGCGGCCCGAATCGGGCCCCGAGGTCGTCGAGGCACAGATGCTCGAGGCCGCCTTGCTTGCGCGTCCTGGGGTCGCCTTGAAGGAGGCATTGCGCGCGCGCGACTCGGGCAACGCCGCCTTGGCCGACGCCTTGTTCGCGGCGATCTCGAAGCGACACCCGCTGGTGGCCGACTATGCGGATCTGTATCGGATCGAGCTGAAGGTCGCGGACGCTCAGTACCAGGCGGCCCTCGACCTGATCGAGTTCTGGTCCCATGCAGCTTCGCCGCTCCGCTCACGTGTGCTGGCGTTCGCGGGCCACGCCCAGGCAGGTCTGGGGGACGACGTGCGCGCCCGCGCAGCCTGGCAGACGGCGCTCACGAGCGAGAAGCAGCCGCGACGGCGCTCGCAGCTCCAGTTCGAGATCGGTCGCTCGTTGCTGCAAAGCGCGGCCCCAGCAGCCGCGGCCGCCGCGTTGCTCGAGGTCTGGACCAACGATCCGCTCTCGAAACAAGAGAGTGAGGTCGAACGGCTGCTGGCCGAACTCGAACTGCAATTTGAGACTTCGTACCAGGGGGCCGAGGCCTGGCGACAGCGGGGCGACGTCTTGTTTCGGCGCCGCCAGAATCAGCAGGCCCTCGAGGCCTACGAGGCCGCGCTGGCCTCCTCCGAGATCGACGCTTCGACCCTCCGGAGGGCAAAGAGCCAGCGAGCCCAGACACTCTTCCGCCTGCGCCGCTACGCCGATGCGACTGTGGCCTTCGCCGAGCTTCCCCCGACGGCCGAAAACCGGATCAGTCGCGCTCGCGCGATAGCCCGGGCCGGCGACCCCGCGGCGGCGGCCGCCGAGCTCGAACGGATCGGCAAGCAGGAGCGAGGCAGCCAGGGCCGGCGTGCGCGTTTCCTCGCGGCCCTGCTCTGGGATGGGGAGCAGGCCCAGGAGAAGGCCGATCAATTGTTCCTGGCGCTTGCGAGCGGATCGTCCAGCTCGAGCCAGGCGAGGGCGGCTCGTTGGCAGCTCGGCTGGGCGGCCTATCGCAGAGCCGAGCTTGCGAAGGCTGCGCAGTATCTGAAGCAGCTCACCGAGAACGAAGACGACTGGCTCGATGGACTGCGTGCGCGTTACTGGTACGCACGAACCCTCGAGCGTATGGGAGACGAGCAAGCCCAGGCGCTCTTCGGCCGCATCGCCCAGCAGAATCCGTTCTCGTACTACGGCTGGCGCGCCAGCACACGCGCCTCACCGGCGGATCCCGAAGGTC
>Ga0114950_10004964_pt1 | contig 10342 bp, 17 predicted proteins | sample N075metaG_FD_83503 | JGI IMG/M metagenome (GOLD analysis project Ga0114950, IMG submission 83503) | Deep subsurface microbial communities from Kermadec Trench to uncover new lineages of life (NeLLi) - N075 metaG | ecosystem: Environmental > Aquatic > Marine > Ocean trench > Sediment | place... | reverse complement strand
CGTTCGTAAACATCGGAATGTTCGGAACGTCATCTCTGACCCAGAATTGTCCGTAATCTGCTATGTCAGCTTGGGGAACGGACACTTCCTCCATATAAATAGAGCCGCCCTCCATGGTGAAGTCACCAAAGAATATCTGAAGGTCAGTTTGTATCTGTAGCTCCTGCCAAGCCGACCCAGTTCGGTTTGCCCCCATCAGAAATGGGCCATTGAACCCAGAATCAGTAACCGACTGGATAACAAACCCAGAAAAGTTATTCATCCGGATATCAGTAACGTTCTCGTCTAACGAAGCTCCCGTTGTTTCAAGCCGGATGATCGCATTTGCTTTTATTGCCTTTACGATACCTGCTGATGAGACCTGAAGTCTATCGCTCTGTACCCACGCTGAACCACTCCACCTCAGTGTCGCGTTGGTCACTGTGCCGTCAGCAATCCCTCCCCCTGCGTTCAGTACAAAGTCGGTGCCAACGTCATCCGTAAACATCAGAACATTAGGGGCGTCGTCCCTTACCCAGATTTGACCATGTAGGGCGATATCCGGTAAAGCGGCAGCGATCTCCTCCATAAAGATGGTCATGCCGTTTCTTATTGCGAAGACTGAAAGAGTAAAGTCCCAGAACATGAACTCGTCAGGATCGTTGCCTCCGAATCTCATACGCCCAAACTGACCAAACCCATCCAGCTGGATGTACACAGTATTCGGGTCATCAATGAAGGTTAGCAGACGGTCGGGAGATGTGGAGTCGGATACCAACCTCCAAGAGTTCTCATTATTAGGGTCAAAGTCCTTCCAGATATCGTGGAAGGTTGTGTTGCCGTTGATGCTGTTGAGTAGAAGCCCGATTGCGTCCTCTTGCATTCGCGATACTTCAATCGCTCCATCGCCGCTGCCAGCATCACGGGCATCAATGAGTAGTGAATCCTGGGTATCGTCCCACCTGAGGTGGGGGTCAGCTCCGAACGAGCCATTGTCGTTCCACTGGATCTCTTCGTTGCTGCCAGCCGGTCCTCCCCCACCACCTTGAGGTTCCCACGTTACGACGCCAGCGCCATCCGTCACCAATATCTGAGTAGCTGAGCCGTCGGCTGCTGGGAGTATAAAGGCTGTGAACTCAGACCAAACCAGTGACCCTGTGTTCCAGCGGAGTAGACTACCTTCTACGGTTCCGACAGGGAGTATTCCCCCCGAACTGGTGATCTTAACTAAAGACAGGTTGTCGGGGGAGTAGTAGAGTCCCACCCCGTCACCAGGGTCATACAATAAGTGGTAGATCCTCCACTGGTCTAGCTCGGACGGTAGCTGGTCAGCCGACTCGATAACGTAGATATTATCATTCGGTACTAACCTGGAGTAGCGGCTCTTCCGACCCACGAGTTACTACTCGTAGTCCTTCATTACTTCTTCTATATCACCGCGGATGCCTCGTCCGTACTGACGTAGAAGACCCTCTTCTTCCTCTGGCTCTGCCGCTTCCACTGGAGCCGGCATCATGGGGTTAGCTTCGTACTCCCTCATCGCTTTGCGGTGCGCTCGCTTTGCAGCAGACATCCGTAACCCGTAGTCAAGGTTGGTTTCGTTCTCTGTTCGCTCAGGCTTGACATACTGGGGGACGGGCTTCCGCACCATTTCACGTTCTTTGGGGGACGAGTCTCCGCTACTGAATAGCGACTGGAACCAGCTAGGTTCATTGTCATGCTCTGCCATTAGTATGCTCCACGATGTGGGTTGTGCGGCATCCCTTCCCGCAGAAGAGCTGCCGCTGCTCTCTGCTTCCTTACCGAGTTAGCACCTCCCGGCCCTGTCGCCCCCGGCTTTCCCTTAGTGGTGATACGCTTGGGAGGCCCTCCCGCAGCTTTCTCAGGCTTTTTCATCCCACGTGTCTGTGGGTTCCGCTCTTTCTTGACAGGGTCGTGCCTGTACTCGGGGTTACTCCCTGCCGCTGCTCCTATCGCAGCACCTCCGCCAGTGGCGGTCTTCTTTCCGTAGCCCACGAATTCTCTCCCAACGCTCGCTGGTATGCCGATAGTACTCTTTCCAGCGGCGGCGGCATACATCGCCCTCTGCTGTTTAGGTGTCTTTGCTGGCATCAATAGCCTCTGGCTCGTGGCCCATGGATTCATCTAGTGGCCCTCTGGGTAGCACGTGACGGACTGTTATACCGCCGCTATGCTCTAGTTGCTGGTTCGCTTGGGTGGGAAGCAGCCTCGCATATAGTTTGTAGAACGCGGACGGTGATTGGTCTGCCCAGTGAGCTAACCGGGGGACTCCACCGATAAGCTCAAAAGCATCCTGGAAGGCGTTGACCACTCTCGCACGTTTCAACTCGCGCGGAACGCTTAGGCGGCTCACGCCATTGCCGGACTCGGCTAACCCAGTGAGCTCCTTCCCCATCACAGCAGCGTCACTGTACGGGTCAGGGTCTTTGTACTCACGCACGACTGTGTCGCTTAAAGACGTCTCATCGAAGTCCTCTGCTGGGATGTACTCATGGAGAACAGTACCTTTACTCATGGTTGCGAATTATACACCCTCACTACTGGGATAAGCAAGTGCAGTTTTACGAGGTATGATAATAGTCATAATGTGCGTCTGGGTGGAGTGATTGTAATTGTGATTGTTGGGGGGCCATCGGGGGGGACTTAACATAATGAGTTGACTTAACATAATACTCCCCTTGATTTAACATAATGCAGGGCGGTCGGCTCGCGGCGTTATGTTAAGCCGACCGATTTGCATTATGTTAAATAGAAATCGGTTTAACATAATGGTCGGTTATTATGTAAAGGTAAGGCCAGCAGGGTTATGTAACCCCGCTGGCCGGTTGGTGGCTTACTTAATTATGTAAGCCGGGGTTTGGCCGTTTTTGGTGCTTGGTTGGGTTAAAAAGCTAACCCAGCCAGCTACCGGCTCTGGCTTGCCAGCCAGCTTACCTTTAGCTGGCATGGTAGGGTGGCCGCTGGCCGCTATGTGCGCTACAAACGCACTAACCGGCTTGCCAACAAACCCAGCCATACTAGCTTGCCAAGTGGCACGCGCCCCACGGTAAGTACCCTTAAACTTAGGGTTTACCGCTATAACCGTTTGCTTACCCATAATTGCTTGCCTTAGTAACGTAGCCAAATTGCTACAGTGCTATTAAACCATAGTAAACCAGCCTAAAGTGGCCGTTTTTACATAATACGCAAATTAGTTATTATGTAAAGTGGCACGTTTTTTGCCGTGGCACAAACCATGCCATTTTACATAATGCAGCCGCCATATTATGTAAAACCGGCATTTAACATAATGCAAGCCGGTATTATGTAAAATAAAACACTTTACATAATGCAGCCCAATATTATGTAAAACAGCCCAATGATTTCGCAGAAAAGCCCCGCTTCTGCCAGGAAATAGACTGGACTTCGGAGAATCCAATGGATTCTACGATATCGGAGATTCTAGTCGCTTCAGTCCCGGAACAGACCCTAAGCGATTTCGTACATGATCAAAATCGGTCTGATAGACTCAGGGCGACTCTAGTCCGGTCGGAGCGAATCTAAATGAATCCAAATGAATCCGATCCGGTCGCTTCCGCTTGAAAATGAGCGATAGCGAGGTGGCCCGAGGGGAGCGAAGGGGCGAGCGGGGTGTCTGTTGTCGTGTAGATTCCCTGGCAGGGTGATGGGGGAGCTAATTGCTTCGGGTAGCCGGGTAGCCAGAAGTAGCCAGCCGATCCATACCCCGCTATATATCACTATAGACTCCTTGTACACATATATGGGGATAGGGTATTCCTGGCTACTCTGGCTACTCTGGCTACCACTCTCTTCTAAAGGGCTTAGGTATGCCGTTTCTATCCTTGAATCAAGTAGCTAGTATTTGGTCGGGCTGGCTACTGAATCACCGTTCCCGGCTACTCCGCGCTGTTCCGTAGCCTCAAGGTGCATCCAAAAGCTTCTGTCTTTCACCAATGCGCTCCAACTACCCACATTATCAGGTAGCCGTCTTACAGTGAAATACCGCGTGGGGACGCCACCTGTCGGTTTTATCTTTTTACCATCGTTGGCAACACCGAACCGTGCGTTCTTTAGGGCGGCATTCATCTTCGTTACCTCCACCCTATCTATTTCACGCATACTGCGTTGACCTTCGTAGTATATCCAACAGGCTTCACGTGCTGACAGCACATACCCATCAATTTCACTTTGGCCCGCGACTAGTATTTCATCCGGTCGCACCTTTAATTCGCGTACCCAGGACTCGAGTGGGGACTGCCTTATTTCAACCATATCGCGTTTTACCTGTGTCATTGGTGCTTGTCCATGCGGGTTAAACCGCGCGAGGTCACGGTTAAGCAGATAGCCATATATCATACTTGCTCCCCCGCCCGTCGCTAACCATTCCCATCGGGGATCCCAATACTCCTGATTGTTTGCTATGTCGCCTTCGTTAATCGCTTCAAATATGGCAAAGCGCCGATCGTCCTCGTCCAGCTTAAAGATACCTATTTGATTGCCTGTAAGGAATACATTCACTGTATTCTCAATCAGGTAAGCGTCCATGCCTTTCTTTTCAAGCCGGAGCGTGGTACTGGTTATCATGTCCTTCAGCTTGTTGTAAATGACCTGGCCCTTGGCAGCGATCTCATCAGTCTCCTCAACTATCATTAACTGCTTGGCTGCGACGTCAGCATTAAAGTGACGCTCAAGTACGGTAAGGGGGATCTTGCTTACATTCTTGGTTCCATATATTTGCTCAAATATGGCAGTTATCCAGCCTTTCCCAACGCCAGGAACTCCGAGCACGACAAGGGCCGTGGTAAGCTTCGCTCCCAAATGTTGCAATTGATACCCCCACCAATCGTAAAAATAGTCTGCTTCGTTAGGAGTAAACACAGCCTCCACCCAGTCGGTAAACAGACTAACGTCACCAGCCAGAGGCGTAACTCCCATTCCTTCCCAGATATTGTAGAACTCTGGAGCCACGAGCCTTTCAGCTCCCGGTCGGTAGACCATTTCACGCACCTCAATTCTCCCCTCCCATTTGGTATACGTCTTAGCCACCGAAATTGCCTTTTCGTCATTCCAAACAATCCTATTCGCGTATGTAACATTTTCAAAGTCTCCTCTTGTCATTATTATACCGGAGTTTATTTCAATAAACCGGGCAATATCGCGTACCAGTACGACCTCCTTACTCATTATCTTTAAGTGGTCAGACATCGCGCTGGGCAGGGGGTCTGTTTCCCCATGCAAATAGTCCTGTGTAGCATCACGGTCATGCTCCATAAAGTAATCATCGAGTCCCCAATCACCTTCCTTGGGCTTGGGCAGGACTAATATATCAGCTTGTACCCGATACTTAACCTCCATGGCTGCACTGAATCGACGGGCTGCAAGCCAGAGCTGCGCGTTGTCCTCATTCACATTGGAGTCAAAACAAACGATGGGCTTGAGGCGTAGATCAGACCACGGCAGTAAGCCGAAGTCCCAGTTTAGTTGGTCCGAGTATGACCAGCCCCAGCAGCCGGATATCCCCACAGCATAGAAGCCCATAAGGGCGCAGATATCAGCCTTTAGGTAGGACTCGCATAAGTATATCTTATCGCCATACTCTAGTTTATCCCACGCGCACAGTGGGCTGAAGTATACGCCGGGGACTTGCCCCTTGGGAGGTAGGAACTTAGGCTTGGGTTTTCCTTCAGCAACTGTCTTAACATCATGGTAAAATACGCGAGCCCCGAGTTTACCTGTGGCAGTTCCCTCGGGGTCGCGTAACCTCCAAACAATACCACGACTAAGTCCTGGTACTTTAGGAAATCCCTGTTCATGCAACCATGTCGCTGTCTTTATTTCCAGCCCTAACTTGTCACGTGTGAATCTGTCAATTCCCCTCTCGTCTAAGTATTGTTCTTGTTCCTTAAAGTTGGCGAAGGTGAGGACAGAGTCGGCCACAGGTAACTCCTAAAAGTAAGGGTGCGGAATATTTACATAATTTTAACATAATGCAGCACGAGGTTGTAATGTCTTTACTCCGAGATTAAAGATAGCTTTGATGACAACCCCAGACGTGGTATTATATAAATACACCAACGCACAAGGATAAGGAAATGACAACTAAAGAAGTGAAGGAAATGCAAGTCAAGCAAGAAGCGTACATCGGCGGGTTTGATTTATTTGCCGATGGTAAGGAAATGGCTAGTCAAGGGTTTAGCGAAATTGAAATTGGTAGCCTATTGACCGTCGCTGCGCTGGCCCATGTAGAAGGTAAGTTTAGGGAAATATACTGTAGCGAAGCAGACAACAATGAATTTCCCCAAAACGTAGCATGGAGCTTAATACCCACGAGGCAAGTTACCGTCAACCTCCCAAGCTGGGGTGGATATGTATGTGTGTCAATTGGCCCCGGCTGGTTCGGCTGGGCAGTTGGTTGTCCCTTAGCCTCCGCCATTAGCGAAATTTGGGCAGATGCCAGCGTACCAGTCTACAATCAAGAAGATTACGATTAGCCTACGGCAAGTCATTGTTCAACGGGGGTGCTATTCGGCACCCCTTTTTATATAATATAAGGGTACAGCAACCAAGGAAACAGAACTATGAGTTTAGACCTATTGAACCTACGAAACCAGATGGTTAAAGACCTGGAGGCACAGGGGTACGACATCACCGGTGCTGGCATGTTCATTAACCGTGACCGGCACGAAGCTGATATCTGTGCTAACGCACCCAGCGGAGAGTCCTACCATATCATTATATGGCCCAGCGATGCAGATGCTAAGGACAGGGCAGAACCAGTGGAGGGATTAAAGTATGGCCCAGACACACGATAACGGCGAACTACAGGCATGGGTTGAACTCAAGCTAACGCTTGATACAATACCTGCTGAATCCCTAAGCACATTTTTCCACGGCAGCGCCAGCGAACGCGACCAGCTAATGGACGATCTGGGCCTAGCCCGGGAGTCCTGGTGGCTACTTGGAGTCCTTAGCATTACGGATGAGACAGCCTAAGTCTTTATTCAAAAGGGGTGCTATTCGGCTTGCCATTTTATATAATATATATATATGGCTACCAACGAAAATAAACAGGCAAATCTAGCGGCTCAAGTCCAGGCGGTTATTACCGAAGTGGAACTCAATGCCCCTCTATACACCAAATTCCCACCCCACTGGATTGTTAAGTTTTTCAGCAATTCACATACTGCGGGTCGGGCCATCGGTACTAGCACAATCACTATTAACACTGACCTGGCGGAAAAGTACCCAGACCAGTTACGCGATACCGTGCTGCACGAAATGGCACATTGTCTTACCACCTTAAATGAATCCAGGCGCGTCAAACCCCACGGCCCCGAATGGCAGGACATGGCGTGTCTAATTGGGGCCGACCCCACAGCCTGCCATGATATGGAACAGCCCGACCTAAAACGTGTCAGGCACAACAAACATCACTATCGCTGCGCTTGCGGCGACCACTACCTCAAAACAGGCCGTCATAACAAAATTATCATGTATGACGTTGTTTTCACCTGTCGCAAGTGCGGCAATCCACTGGAGTATGTAGCATGAAAAAGCAGTACAACGAAGTAGGATGTTACGCTTACGCCGACGCCCAGTCGGTTAGGGGTGATGTCATAGGCTTACTAACAATCCACAAGCGCGAACCTGCGTGGGACAAGCGGCATCATTATATCCGCCACTTCCTTAACAGTCATGAAGATATGGGGCATGGCGTCACCGTGATTTGGAGCACTAACAGTGACCACCAAAAAGCAGACTAAGCACGTCAAGCCGCGTAGCCGCGAACAGTACAACCGCGACACCCGGCCCCCACCGACTCCAGGCTTCCACAAGCTGGGGTCGGGGGCGCAGCAAGCAGCCCTCAGCCGCGCCAAGGCTTTCTACCCTTTTGATTAACACGCGACTAAATCAGTGCTTGCCAGACGCGTGTGCTTTATGTATTATATAAATGTACCAGTAAGTTATTTCACGCCCAAGGAGGGCTAACCACAATGTCATATGCAATCATAGCTAACATAGAAGATCCAGTGCTGGGGTGTCTGTACCAAATCACCGTAGAAACCAGTACGGTCAACGGGGAGGATGAAATCACCGTGCGCGTTAATTCAACGCTGCTGGCGGCAGACCACCCCTTCGCTATTGCCAGTGTCAAATACTGGCTGGAATACGTTGACAACTTTGCCGGGGTAGTTGACCTGGATGATCACCTGTTCAACCTTACGCTTCCTAAGCCAGTTGTCAAAGGTGCGTAACTCGCCCCACACTCCATGGTATAGCGACCTTCTATGGTACGCTCTTACCATGGGATTTTGGGCCTTAATCTTGTACACCATATCAAGGGTATTCGCATGAGCACGGAAACAGAAAACTTGGAACGTCTGCAACGCTTCCTTATAGTACGACGTAAGAAAAGCGGCCAGCTTGACGTCATAGGCACAAACGGGGGACTTCCCTTTGTCGCTGCCGCAGCCGAAAAACACATGGCTCGGATTACTGAACTCATTGGGGGCAGCTATCAGGTGCTGGAGATATCCAAGCTCCGTACCTACCTCCAAGCCCACGGCCACATGGAGGCCATAGAAATAGAAGAGGACGCAGCATGAACACTAAGCTAACGGATATTGAACTAGCCACAATGGTCTTACGCAAGATAGAAGGCGAAAGCTGGGCAGCTATCGCAAGGCACAATGGAGTATCAAGCCAGTTCGCAAGAATGCAAATCGGGCAACGCCTCAAGCTAGGCAAGAGCGTAGGCCGGATGTACGTGAATAAGAAGCGGCGCATCCGCAGAAAACACGACCAGTGACCGTCTACGTAGACCACAAGCTCAAATTGCTGTCCATGTATACCCGACGGGCAGCATTGAAGTTGGAAATACTGGGTATGAAGAGAAGCCGTAGTCCATCGGCGTACATTATAATCAAACGCGCCTATGGAATCACGGGTAACAGAGTCCATGTACTTGAGCAGCTAGAGCTTCTCATAGAACATGAAAAAGCTAATCAAAAGAAGGAATACAACAATGTCAGAACTATTGGCGGAATTAGAAGTTAGCATCCAAGCCCGGGAACAAGCGGCAGTGAAAACCAAAGAGTACTTTGCTGAGCATAAGGCCAACATCATTGACCTGCTGTCCATACTAGCCGAAGTTAATATCGTGCGGTGCGTTATGGATGTAGGTTCAGTTGACATTAGTGTCAGCGGGGACAAGGCTATGGTCAAGCTGGTTTGGAATAAGCTCCGTAACAGAGGGTATGTAACCGAGCTAAACCCGGCTGAAAACGAGGTACACTTCAGCGGCTGGTGGTACAAGGAGGATCACCCGCGTATATGGCTGAGCTTCAGTAGCACAGTCTGCACCCGCGTCAAGGTTGGCACGAAAATGGTTGAGCAGGACATATACGAGGTGGTGTGTGAGTAAAGGGATAGACGACATTACTGCGTTATTCCTGCAACACGCTGTCGAGGATGGCGACCCGGATCATCTTGTGAGTATTATCGGTAAAATCCAAGAGATGTTGGTCGCCATGTTCACCTTGTACATCGTAATGCAGGGCAAGGAGCACAAAGATCATGATTGTGATGTCTTTGACGAGATTCCTGCGGTCATAGAATCCTTTAAGCGACAACTTATTAAGGATATTGATACTCACATAGCAGGGAACATGATTGTCAACGGAATTACCTTGATTAAGAGCGTTAATGAAAAGACCTATGACGAGATAATGGCAAAGCTGAAGCAATCCGAATAAAGACTTGTGTGCTTCGCCCCGCGTTATGTAATAATGTATATGCAGCCCACCATAGGAGATCAACATGGAGCTAGCAGACCTCAAAGCAACCGCGCAACGATACGACGAGACCAAAGCCGACCGGCTAGCCGCTGACAAACTGTCACGCAACCTCAAAACAAAAGAAGATCAACTACACGCAGAACTCTGTATGTACTGTTCCCAGCAGGGCAGCGGAGTTGACCTTGGTGATGTACTTATTGAGTATAACACCACCATGAAACCAGTAGCCGAGGATTGGTCGGCCATACACCAGTACATTAAGGATAACGACGCCATAGACCTTGTGCATCGGCGGCTAACCGAAAGTGCAGTACAGCTCAGGTGGGACGATGGAGTCACCATACCTGGAGTTGGGGATAAACTTGTTGAAAAGATAAAGGTGATAATCAGATGACTAAAAAGAAAGAAGCAAGCAGCGAAACCGGCATTGTATCATGGCAAGACATGATGGCAACCGAAGCAAAGGAAGTAGCAAAAACGGAACGACCCAGCGTGGCCCGAATCTCCTTGCAGTCGGGCATTATGACGTACCAAGACCAAGCTGT
>Ga0114950_10004962_pt1 | contig 10344 bp, 10 predicted proteins | sample N075metaG_FD_83503 | JGI IMG/M metagenome (GOLD analysis project Ga0114950, IMG submission 83503) | Deep subsurface microbial communities from Kermadec Trench to uncover new lineages of life (NeLLi) - N075 metaG | ecosystem: Environmental > Aquatic > Marine > Ocean trench > Sediment | place... | reverse complement strand
GTGGCGCTGTGGCGCTCGTACTCGGCGTCGGTCACGATGTCGGTGGGGATGCGGTTGACCGTCAACACGACGGGTCGATCGTCCTCCAGGAACAGCTTCTCGATGACCAGCACGTTGGAATCGCCGTCCAGGTCGAGGACCGCTGCGGTGGAATCGTCGGCCGGACCCGTCTCCACCCGCAACACGTCCACCGACGGGGTGTACCCGTGATCCTCGAGCACCTGTTCGTAAGACCAGATCTCCTCGAGCCGGGATTTGATCTGGAGCACGGGCTTGTTGACAAACGTCCCCGACCCTTGCCTCCGGGAAATGGCGCCTTCGTGCTCGAGGCGGCCGAGCGCGTCTCGCACCGTGGTTCGGCTCACCCCGAGCTCGGCGGCGAGCTCGGCCTCGGGAGGGATCCGCCCCTCTTCGAACCCGTCGTTGAGGATGCGCTCCTTGAGGTTGGCCTTCACCTGCTCGGTCAGGGATGGATTACGGGTGATCACAGGTGGAAGCCGCTGGCATGGTGTGAGTAATGGTACTATCGTACGACCAATCGGCCAAGACCAACGATCTGATGCCGGCTTCGCCACGTTTCGGCACCGGCGAACCTCGGCCTGAGGAGGCACCATGCGTAGCTTTGCCGGACGCGACATCCTGTCGCTCAAGGACTTCGAGCGGAACGAGTTCTATCACCTGTTCGGCATCGCCGATCGCCTCGAGCCCATCGCCAGGGAAAGGCGCAACACCGACCTTCTCGCCGACAAGACGCTGGTCACCGCCTTCTATCAACCGTCGACCCGCACCCGCCTCGCCCACGAAGCCGCCATGCACCGCCTTGGCGGCGCGGTCACCGGGTTCGCCGACGCCAAGATGACCCGCGCCGGCGACTTCTACCAGGAGTCGATCAAGGACACCGTGCACATGCTCGAGTACTACGGCGACGTGCTGGTGATGCGCCATTTCGACCAGGGCGCCCCTCAAGAGGCGGCACACTGGACATCGATCCCGGTGATCAACGCCGGAGACGGATGGGGCGAGCACCCAACCCAGGTGCTCACCGACCTGTACACGGTGCACAAGGAGAAGGGCACCATCGACGGGCTCACCTTCATCGCCATCGGTGATCACCGGATGCGGACCATGCATTCACTCGGCTATGCCCTATCCCAGTTCGATGCCGAAATGGTGATCCTGGCTCCGGAGGAGATGTCACCGACCAAGGATTTCCTCGCCGAGCTCGACGAGAAGGGCACCACCTGGCGGATCGCCGAGCACATCGACGACGTGATCGCAGAAGCCGACGTGATTTACATGGAGCCGGTGGTCCAGCCCGACTACACCCAGTCCCGGCAGGAGAAGCAGGACGATTACGGGCTGACCCCGCCCAACTATCAAATCACCGCTGAGGTTATGAAGCGCGCCAAGGGCGACTCGATCATCCTGCACTCGCTGCCGCGGATGGACGAGCTACTCCCCGAGGTCGACCATCTCAAACACGCCCGCTACTGGCAAGAGGCGTACAACGGTGTGGTGATGCGGATGGCACTGCTCGCCTCGGTGCTCGGAGCCGTGGAGTAGCAATGCCGCTTGCCGTCATCGCCATTGGGGGAAATTCATTGATTCCCGACGCCCAGCATCAGACCGTCCAGGACCAGTACGAGGCCGCCGCGGTGACCGACGAGCATATTGCCTCGCTGGTCGAAGACGGCTGGGACGTCGCCATCACCCATGGCAACGGTCCCCAGGTCGGGTTCATCCTGCGGCGCTCCGAACTGGCTAGCAACGAGCTGCACGAGGTACCCCTCGACTATTGCGGCGCCGATACCCAGGGCGCCATCGGCTACATGCTGCAGCAGAACCTGATCAACGACTTCAGGGCCAGGGGAATCGACAAGAACGTTGCCACGGTTGTCACCCAGGTCGAGGTCGACCCCAACGATCCGGCCTTCGACAACCCATCCAAGCCGATCGGGTCGTTCATGGACTCAGAACAGGCACAGAGCCGTATCGAGGACGACGGATGGGACTGCACAGAGGACTCCGGCCGCGGCTGGCGAAGGGTGGTGGCCTCACCCAAGCCGAAGAGGATCGTGGAGATCGAGATCATCCGCCAGCTCCTCGACGCCGGCAACGTGGTCATCGGTGTCGGCGGAGGAGGGATCCCTGTCGTCGCCGACGACAACGGAGATCTCCACGGTGTCGCCGCGGTCATCGACAAGGACCTCGCCTCGGCGTTGCTGGCCAACGAGGTCGGCGCCGACCTGCTGCTGATTTCGACCGCGGTGGAAAAGTGCGCCCTCAACTTCGGCACGCCGGACCAGGAATGGATCGACGAGTTCACCCTCGATGAGGTGAAGCGGTACCTCGACGAGGGCACCCACTTCGCAGAGGGCTCAATGGCGCCAAAGATGCGGGCAGTCGTCCAGTACCTGGAGGGTGGTGGCAAGGAAGCGCTCATCACCAACCCGGAGAACATCGAGCGAGCCGTCGCCGGGGAGACGGGTACCAGGATCGTTCCGTGATCGGGTTGGCATGCGTGGTGTGCGACGCCACCTACCCCGCCGACTTCGCAGGCTATGTGTGCCCGCGCCACGGTGACGAAGGCATCCTCGACGTCCAATACGACTACGACCAGATCGGTTCCACATTCACCAAGGAATCGCTCGCGGAGAACCACAACCACACCATGTGGCGCTACGGCCCGCTGCTGCCGATCGCCTCCGATTCGAGAGTCCCGCCGCTGACCGTTGGCGGGACGCCGATGTACAACGCACCTCGTCTGGCTTCGGTCGCCGGCGTGAGCCGGGTGTGGGTGAAGGACGAGGGGCGCCAACCCACCGCTTCGCTCAAGGACCGGGCCTCGGCGATAGCCGTTGCCAAGGCACTGGAGTGGGGAGCCGATGTCGTCACCACCGCCAGCACGGGCAACGCCGCGGCGGCGTTGGCCGGGATGGCGGCCAGCGTCGATCTCGACAGCGTGATCTTCGTACCTGGATCGGCGCCCGAGGCCAAGATCGCCCAGCTCCTCGCCTACGGGTCGACGGTCGTGCTCGTCGAGGGCTCCTACACAGACGCCTTCGGGCTGTGCATGGAGGCGGCAGCCGAGTACGGCTGGTACAACCGCAACACCGGATACAACCCGTACATGACCGAGGGAAAGAAGACCGCCGGATTGGAGATTCTGGAGGACCTGGGCTGGGAGGTGCCGGGCGCCATCTTCGTCAGCGTCGGCGACGGCTCGATCATCGGCGGTGTGCACAAGGCGGTCAAGGATGCGCTTGCCCTTGGCTGGATCGACATCGCTCCACGCATCTTCGGCATCCAGGCCGCCGGCAGCGATTACCTGGTCCAGGCCTTCGAGAGCGGCGAGAACGTCCTCACCAAGCCGGCCATTGCCGCCGACACGGTGGCGGATTCGATCAGCGCCGACCTGCCCCGCGACAGGGTGAAGGCCATGGCCGCGGTCATCGAGACCGGCGGGGCCTACCTGCGGGTGAGCGACGACGAGATCCTGGCGGCCATTCCGCAGCTCGCCCGGGGCAGTGGTGTGTTCGCCGAGCCGGCCGGCGCGGCGTCGTATGCGGGACTGCTGGCAGCCTCGAAACGGGGTCTGGTCGGCGCCGAGGACAGCGTCGTCGTCCTGGCCACCGGCAGCGGGCTCAAAGATGTCGCATCGGCGCTGCAGGCGGTGGCGGCCGCCGGCACCGAGCCCATCCGGGTCGAGCCCACACTCGATGCCCTGAAAGCAGCTCTCGGAGGCGAAGCGAGCAGTGCACAATCCGATTCAGGCATGCGAGATGCAATCCGCTGAGCCCGGGCCCGATGTGGCCCGTGGCCAAGAGCGGGAACCGCAGCACCACGACCTAACCGACGCGCAGCAACCAGTCACACAAAGGGAACCCACATGATCGATCTGACCGTCAACGACGCCGTGCTCGATTCTGCGGTCGAAATCGCACGAGAGCGCAACTTCCGCATCCCCACCTTCAAGCAGATGCGTGATCCGTCGTTGATCCCGGCCGAGATCGTCGCCCAGCTTGGTTCGGTGGGGCTGTGGGATCTCGACCCGCTCAATCTGTACCGGATTACCTGGCACAATGAGCCGACCGATAGCGGTGGTGGCTTCGGACCGGTGAACACCATCGAGTTCTCGCCGGAGCTCACCGGTGTCGACGCCCGCATCATTCTGCTCGTCGGCAAGTGGTTTCCGACCGGGACGCACAAGGTGGGCGCTGCGTTTGGCTGCCTCGTTCCGCGCCTGGTCACCGGCCAGTTCGATCCGGCGACCCAGAAGGCGGTGTGGCCGTCGACCGGCAACTACTGCCGGGGCGGCGCATACGATTCCAACCTGCTCGGCTGCGAGTCGATCGCCATCCTCCCCGAGGGGATGAGCCGGGAACGCTTTGACTGGCTGGAGAACGTCGCAGGCGAGATCATCAAGACCCCGGGCTCCGAGTCGAACGTCAAGGAGATCTTCGACAAGTGCAATGAGCTGAGCCTCTTCGGTGAGGACCTAGTCATCTTCAACCAGTTCGACGAGTTCGGGAACTACCTGTGGCACTACTCGGTGACCGGGCCTGCGATGGCAGAGGCCCTCGAAGCGGCGATGGGTCCCGGCGACACCTTCCGCGGTGTCACGCTCGCTACCGGCTCGGCAGGAACCATTGCCGCCGGGGATTACCTCAAGCAGATGTACCCGACCTCGAAGATCGCCGCCGGCGAGGCGATGCAATGCCCGACCATGCTGTACAACGGGTTCGGCGAGCACCGGATCGAGGGAATCGGAGACAAGCACATCCCGTGGGTGCACAACGTCAAGAACACCGACATGGTGATCGGCCTCGACGACGAGGCAACAATCAGCCTCATCCGGCTGTTCAACGAGCCCGCCGGGATCGATTATCTCATCGACCAGGGGGTCAAGCCCGATCTGATCGCTGACTTGCCTCTGCTCGGGATATCCGGGGCGGGGAATCTGCTGTCGGCGATCAAGTTCGCTCGCTATTTCGAGTTGGGATCGAACGACGTCGTCGTCACCGTCGGCACCGACTCGATGGAGATGTACGGCAGTCGTCTCGAAGAGCTCAATGCCGAGCGCGGCGAGTTCACCGCTCTCGATGCGGCGGGGGCGTACCACCGCTACCTGCTCGGTGCCGGAATCGACCACGTGCACGAGCTCGGGTACTACGACCGGAAGCGGATCCACAACCTCAAGTACTACACCTGGGTCGAGCAGCAGGGGAAGACCTATGACGAGATCCAGGCGCAGTGGTACGACGAGGACTACTGGACCTCGGTGCAGGCGCTGATCGACCCCATCGACGAGCTGATCGAGGGGTTCAATGCGAAGGTGGCCGGCTGAAGCGAGTCCCAGTTGCCAGTTGCCAGTTGCCAGTTCCTGCTCTGGAGGTCCCTGTCCCTCGTCGGGGCTGCCGTTAGCCTCTATCGGCAGCGAGTCAGGTCCGGAATGATCGAGGGACCTCGGGAGGTCGCGATGATGAGTTCTCGGCTGGCACTTTTCGTAATCCTGGTCCTGGGCGTGGTTGCCGCGGCCTGCGGGACGACGGCGGAGACGACGACGTCGGCGGACGCCTCCGACACCCCTACGACAACGGCTGCCTCGAGCACTACCACCACGAGCGCCGAAACGGCGACAGGGACGGATCTGACCACGACCACCGCGATCGTGGAGACGACTCCAACCCTTGCCGGGGTCCCGACCGACCTTGGCCCAGCGTCGGGTGACGTGCTCGCAGTGGTCGGCCTCGCCTACGACGACGTGCTCAACGTCCGCGCCGCACCCGGAGCCTTCAACCCGATCCTCGACACCATCGAACCCACCGGTACGGCTACCGCAACCGGGACCGCCAGGGATCTGGGTCGCGCCATCTGGTTTGAGCATGACACCGGTGACGCGGTTGGCTGGTCGAACCTGTCTTTTGCCGCCTACGCCGGGGCCACCGACGATGCGACCGCGGAGGTTGTTTCTCTCCTCGGTGAGCTCCCGATCGCCGAATCAATGAGCGCCCTCGGCCTGATCGTGGCCAGGTCGCTGGCATCCTCGGAACCGGCGTCCAGGATCGTCATGTCGGTTGCCCCGACCCAAGGTGAGCTCGGTGAGGTCACCTACGACGTGATCGACCTAGGCGACGATTCGGTATACGGGTACCGGCTCCACATTTTCGGAGAAGAAGTGACCGACGGCTTCTCTTTGAACACGGTGGAACGCACCGCCCTGTGCAGCCGCGGGGTCGACGCCGACGGCCTCTGCGTCTGACCCGGTAGCCTCCCCGCATGGAGGTCCGTACCACACCCAAGCATGGGTCAGAGAAGGAAACGCTGCTCGCCTTCCTCGACAACAACCGGGCCATCATGGTGTGGAAGCTGGATGGATTATCCGAAGGGGACGCAAGACGGCCCGTGGTTCGGTCCGGCACCAACATGCTCGGCCTGGTCAAGCACCTGGCCTGGGTGGAGCGGTGGTGGTTTGAAGACAACTTTGCCGGCAGGGAGGTCGATTTCCCGTGGTCGGACGATGACCCGGACGCCGACTTCCGCGTCGAGGACGAAGAGACCATTGCCGACATCGTCACCTTGTACGAGGTAGCCGTAGCGGACAGCAACGAGATCATCGACAGCGCCGATCTCGACGATCTCGCCGCGGTGAGCCGCGACGGGGTTTCGCGCTCGCTCCGCTGGATCGTCGGCCACATGGTCGAGGAGACCGCCCGCCATGCCGGTCACGCCGACATCGTGCGCGAGCTCATCGACGACAACACCGGCTATATGCCGAAGAAGACCTGAGTCGCAAGTCACAAGTCACAAGCCGGGCTCTTGCGTCTTGCGACCCGCCAGACCGGTCGGCACCACAAACCGTCGTAGCCAATAGCGCCGTTGTGTGGCACAATCCTCGTTACGGAGAGAGGAGGTGGTCCAGCTTGAGTGAAAGTTCTTATAGGACCCCGGAGGTGGCCGAGCGCTAACGGCCGCAACTAGGAAGGAGTGGCCGTTCGCCCCACGGGGCAGGTGGCGACTCCAACTCGGACCACCGGGACCCGGAGACCGTGGGTTGGTCCTCCCACGGCGGCGAGGAATCGCTGAAGTTCTCCGGGTCTTCACCATGTCTGAGGTCGCAACCCCAAGTCGCAAGTCCCATGTCGCAAGCCGGACGCGTCTTCCGACTTGCGTCGTGCCTCTCTTCCGGTCAGGGGCACCGGCCACCCGGCTACTCGCCTGACCGGCGGGGTACCCTCCCTGCCATGGATTGTGAGACCTACCTCGAGCACATTCGGTCGGACTCGACGCTGGTCTCCGGTGGGGCTGTACCCATGGATCTGTGGCTATGGGGACGCGGTCCGATCGAAGATCTGATGGTCGACGGGGATCCGGCGCTCGTCGAGCGATTGCGCCAGGCGGCCAAAGAAGAGACCCAGTGACCGCGCCGCTTGTCTCCTCGGAAATCGGGCCACTCCGGACGGTCATGGTGCACCGCCCCGGTCTTGGCATCGCCAGGATCACACCGGAGAGCAAGGAGGACTTGCTCTTCGACGATCTCATCTGGCTGGAGCGAGCTCAGGAGGAGCACGATCGGTTCACCGACATCCTGCGGTCCAGGGGGGTGGAGGTCCTCTACTTCGACGAGCTGCTCCGAGAGGTGCTCGGTGACGATGTGGTGCGCGACAAAATCATCGAAACCGTCTTTGCCCCCGCTCGTATCGGTCCCCGCATCGCCGAGTCGATGCAGGCGAGGCTGCGCGATGAGCCGGTGGAGCGGGTGAGCGACCTGGTCATCGGGGGTCTGCTCGAGCCCGAGCTCGAGGAGTGGGGCGTCGACCACCTGTACGGGGACCTGGTTGCCGATCAGCTGCATTATGTCCTGCCACCGCTCCCGAACCTGCTGTTCATGCGAGACAACGCCTCCTGGATCGGAAACGGGCTGGTATCCAGCGTGATGGCAAACAGTGCCAGGGAGCACGAGTCGAAGATCGTGCGGGTGATCTACGACCATCATCCGCGGTTCGCCGACAGCGACAGGCCCACCTGGTACGGCGACGGCCCGGATGAGCATCTCCCGGCAAGCATCGAGGGGGGCGATGTGCTCGTCCTCTCCGAGGACACCATCATGGTCGGGCTCAGCCAGCGAACCACCCCGGCCGCGGTAGAGATGCTGGCCAGGAACCTGTTCGCCGACTCGCCGGTGCGAAACGTCGTGGTCGTTCACCTGAGGAAGGAGCGGGCGGTGATGCACCTGGACACGGTCATCACCATGGTTGATGTGAACCTGTTCAACGTGTTCCCTGGTGTCCTCGACGGTTCGAAGGTGCATGTGATCCGGCCCGGCTCGGAGCGAGCTCTCGACGTGACGGCCTATGACTCACTGCGCCGGGCGCTGCGCGATGCGCTCGGCAACGACGACCTCGAGTTCGTCTCCACCGAGGGAGACGCGATCCGGCATTTACGCGAACAGTGGGACGACGGTCACAACACCCTCGCCATCGAGCCAGGTGTGGTGGTCGCCTACGAGCGAAACCGCGCGACAAACCAGCGCCTCACCGAACATGGCATCGAGGTGATCGAGTTTGACGCCGCAGAACTCGGCCGCGGCCGCGGCGGAAGTCGCTGCATGACCCAGCCGATCCTCCGGGACCCGGTGCCGCGGACCTGAGCCCGGCGGCGGCCGGTAGGCTCGCCGCCGATGGCACTCATCGAAGCCACCGACCTGGTCAAGGTTTTCGACAAGGACATATCTTGAGTCGCCAGTCGCCGGTCGCACGCAAGTCTGACGATCTCGTCACGGTGTGGGTGTATTCCACCCGTTCTGATGCGGATATTGCGCGGGCACGACTGTCTGCAGAGGGCATCGACGCCCTGGTGATGGCCGATGACGAGGGTGGTCTCAACCCCGGATTTTTCAACCGGTACGGCGTACGGGTGGTGGTTCGTGCCGACCGGGCCGACACGGCGCGAGCTGCGCTGGGCGTGGCCTCGCTCGCTGTTCCCGCAGAAGCGGTCGAAGCGATGATCCAGCATGCCCGTTTCAACGCACCCGAGGAAGCCTGCGGGTTGTTTGCCGTCGGGGACGACGGTTCGGTCACCATGGTCTACTGCCTGACGAACATCGACCATTCTGCTGCGTCTTACACCATCGATCCCGAGGAGCACTTTCAGGCGTGGAGCCATGCCCGTCGCCACGGATGGGAGATCGGCGGGGTCTTCCACTCCCACCCAGCGTCGCCTCCTGTACCGTCCCCCTCCGATCTGGTCGGCCTCGATCCCGACTGGGTGTCGATCATCCTCGGCGTCGGCGCCGAGGAGGTGCGGGCCTTCCGTGTATCGGGCGGGATCCCAACCGAGGTCGTTCTTGAGCGTCGGTAACCTGCCTTCCGAGGATCACACGCCGGAGGCGTACCGCGCCCTGTTCGCCCTCATCGGAGCCGGGCTGCAATTCGCTGCGCTGGTCTTCATCCTTGCCTCCTGGCTGGTTGCGCCGTGGTGGGTGGTGGTCGGGCTGCTCAGCGTTTGGCTGGTCACCACCGTCTGGTCGTGGCGGGGGTGGCCGAAGCGGGTGTGGCTGCCAACTGCCACCGGCACCCTCGTTGCTGTGTTGTGGATCGCGGCCCTCACATTGTTCAGACGATGACCACGCTCACCGTCTTGGGGTCGAGCGGTGGTTCACCGACGAGGACGAATCCAGCGTCGGGATATCTGCTGACGAGTGGAGCGACATCCATCTGGCTCGACGCCGGCACCGGCACCTTCATGGCCCTCTCCGGTCACATGGACCCTGGTACGTTGTCGGCGGTCGTGATCAGCCACATCCACGTCGACCACTGCTCGGATCTGTTTGGCTTGTACGGCTATCTCGCCCACGGGCCATCCGGGAACGTGCCCATCCCGGTATTCGTGCCACAAGGTGCCGCCGAGCATCTGTCCGCCTTCGCCAGAGCCGGCGAGGGGCACGTATTCCACACCGTCTTCGACCTCACCGAGGTCGCTCCCGGCGACGAGGTCGATGTTGCCGGCACCAAGCTGCGGTTTGGGAAGGCGATCCATACGGTCCCTGCGTTGGTTACGCGAGTCGAAACCGGCGACGCCGTGGTGACGTACTCGGGAGACACCGGTCCCGGTTCCGATCTGGCGGGTTTGGCGAATGGTGCCGACCTGCTGCTGTGCGAAGCGTCCATCGCCGGAGAACGAGTCGGCGACACCTACCCGTACCATTTGACCGCGGCCGAAGCCGGATCGACGGCCAAAGCAGCGCGGGTGAGGCGTCTGGTGGTTACCCACTTTGCCAACGGTGTCGATCCGGCAACGGCCGTTGTTGAGGCCAAGGACACCTTCGGCGGGCCGGTCGACTCG
>Ga0114950_10004958_pt1 | contig 10348 bp, 8 predicted proteins | sample N075metaG_FD_83503 | JGI IMG/M metagenome (GOLD analysis project Ga0114950, IMG submission 83503) | Deep subsurface microbial communities from Kermadec Trench to uncover new lineages of life (NeLLi) - N075 metaG | ecosystem: Environmental > Aquatic > Marine > Ocean trench > Sediment | place... | reverse complement strand
TAAAAGCTCAAGTCCAGAACAGGCCGGACAAGCAAGCCGGTAATCAAAAAACTATTCTGCTTGTGCTGGGTTTTGTGGTTCTGGCCACTATCTTTTTACTACCGCAATTTGTATCTGAACCATGGGTGTCAGATGGGTCGGTGGATGAAAAACAGATCAGCAATACTTCACCTTCTGACGTCAAGCCATCGACGGCAGCTGAAAAAACACGCTATCGCCAGGACGCCCAGACGGTGCTGGCGCAAATCATTCCACTTCGTGACAGGCTTGAAGATCAATCGGTTGACCTTTGGGCTGCGGTTGAGTTTCAGCAAGGTCTGGACTTCATAGTAGTCGGTGACCAGAAGTACAGTTATGGTGACTACCGTCTATCTCTTGATGACTATCGTGCTGCGTTGGAGCTGTTCACTGCCATCGAAATCAGCGGGCAAGAGAAGCTTGAAAGCGCAATAACGGCAGGCCTTGAGGCAATTGAGTCGCTCAATTTGGTGGTCGCGGGGAAGGCCAGCGAATTGGCCAATGCGATCGCCGGGCAGGATCATCGGGTCCAGCAAGTGGTGTCCCGGTTTGATTCTTTACCCGAGTTGATTGATCAGATGGATTCCGGTGACCAGGCCAGAAATACCGGTGATCTGGAACTCGCTCTGATTGCATATCTTCAGGCAGTAGGCATTGACCCATTGCACCGCAGAGCAAACGAGTCTCTTTCGTCGGTCAAGACAGACATTACCGACCGCAAGTTCCGCCGGCATATGAGTCGTGCCTATTCCGCGATGGATTCTGGTGATTACGAAGCAGCAGTTGTTGCGTTCAATGAAGCAGGGACAATCTACCCTGGTCATACGGCAATTTCTCAGGGCCTGGCGCAGGTTCGAAACCGGAATTCCCAGCAAAAGGTCAATCAACAGATTGCCCGTGCGAGTGAGTTGGAAGCAAATGAACAATGGGCACAGGCAGTGATCGTGTATGACACCTTGCTCACTCAGGACCCCACATTGACAGAAGCGAAAGTGAAATTGATTCCTGCAAGGGTCAGGGCGGGTCTGGATTTACGTCTCAATGAAATCATTGACGAACCATTGAAACTGGCAGAGCCTTCCGAATATCGCAGTGCGTATACAAACCTCGTAGATGCCAGGGGTATTTCTGACCCGGGACACAACCTCCAGTCTCAAATTGGCCAGATTGAGGTGCTATTAAAGCGTGCGCTAACCTCGGTGAATGTGATTTTTAAGTCTGACAATTTGACTGACGTCACGCTTTTTCGTGTTGCCCGGCTTGGACAGTTTCAGCAAACCTCATTGACTTTGAAGCCAGGGAAATATATCGCCGCCGGTACCCGCCGTGGTTACCGGGATGTTCGTGTGGAATTTATTATCACTGGTGAACCTCTGGAAAACCCAATTGTGGTTAGCTGCCAGGAACCGATCTGATGGCTGACACTGATCACCGGTCCAGGGTCGAATTGTCGGCAGTCGACTTTACACCTCTTGACGCACCGGGAAAGGCCGGGAGATTCAAAGTTTCGCCGGGACTGCTCATCTTTGGATTTCTGTCACTGATCGCGGTGGTGATATTGGTTTTCCTTTTTACTGCCAGGTCCGTTATTTTCCTTCCTGAACCGGTCACCGCCGAGATAGAAGTCAGTGGAATTTCATTTAATATTGGCAACAATTTTCTGTTGTTTAGCGGTCAACACACGATTAAGGCCAATGCGCCGGGGTATTACCCGATGGCAAAAGACATTCCTATTTCGTCTGAAGCGTCCCAGGAAATTGCGCTCACGCTCGATCCATTGCCCGGCAGAATAGTCCTACGCTCAGAACTGGATGGGATTGCGGTTAATATTGATGGTGATCCAGCGGGTATTGCACCCGGAGTGATCGAAGAAGTCAGTCGTGGCAATCATATCCTGGAGTTCAGCAAGCATCGTTATTTTTCCACCAAACAGGAAATTGCGGTCGAAGGGCTGGGTAAGACCGAAAACCTGGTGGTTTCCCTTGAGCCTGCCTGGGGTGAAATGCAGTTTATTTCTGTTCCGCAAGGCGCAGACCTGACGATTGACGGCCAGTTAATCGGCCAGACACCCATTGCTACCGAAGTTCTGGAGACCGGCAGTTTTCTCAGTATTTCAGCCAGGGGGTACAAAACCTTTGAAAAAGAGATATTCGTTAAAGCCGGTAGTAGTGAGCAATACCCACCGGTCGCACTGATCGTTGCAGACGGAACACTTACGATCAGTAGTCAGCCGCGTGGGGCAGGTATCACCATTGACGGGGAATTCCGCGGGACCACACCGCTGTCAGTTCCTCTTTCACCGCTTAATGACCATCGCGTGGAATTTTACCTGGAGGGTTACAAAAAAGCTGTCAGGACGGTCAGCGTTGAACCCGAACAATCGGCACCACTGGCAATATCGCTCACTGCGATAATCGGACACATACAGTTAAGGATTGCGCCAGAAGATTCAGAAGTGCTGGTCGATGGAAAAATTCGGGGGCATGGCAGTCAAACCTTGGCATTGACTGCAAGAGAGCACGAAATAACCATCCGTAAACCTGGTTTCGAAGCTCAAAGCTATAAATTGACCCCACGGCCAGAGCATGAACAATCACTTGATGTAAATCTTCTGACATTGCAGCAGGCCTACTGGTCAACACGACCGCCACAGATTCGCAGTCCGCTCGGGGCAAAATTAAAGCTGTTTCGCCCGGATGCAACATTTAGCCTGGGTGCGCCACGCAGACAACCAGGGCGTCGTGCCAACGAAGCCGAACGCAATGTGCAGCTGGAGCGACCGTTTTATATTGGAACACACGAGGTTTCCAACGCGGAATTCCGACGCTGGAAGGCACAACACAGTTCAAGGGCCATGCGGGCTCAAACACTGGATATGGACGTTCAGCCGGCCGTCAATCTTTCCTGGCAGGAAGCGGCGCTATTTTGTAACTGGTTGAGCCGGCAGGAAGGCCTGCCGCCGTTTTATGTCGAAGAGCACGCACAAGTTACGGGTTTTAACCTGGATTCCCATGGCTACAGAATGCCCACCGAAGCTGAATGGGCCTGGTTGGCAAAAATTGAGTCAGATGAGAAAGTTCTGATGTTTCCCTGGGGAACAGATCTTTACCCCCCACCCGGGCTGGCGGGCAATTATGCAGATCAAAGTGCAGTTAAATTATTGAGTTTTACTTTGTCGAATTACAACGATGGATTTGCAGTATCGGCAAAAATCGGAAGTTTTGAGCCAAATAGCAAGGGAATTTATGATCTGAGTGGTAATGTTACTGAATGGGTCAGTGATTTTTATGACATAAGGCCATCGAAAGGCGAACCGGAAATTGATCCGATTGGACCGGCAACCGGTAACCGGCATGTTATTCGCGGTGCAAGCTGGGCACTGGGATCAAGATCTGAATTAAGGTTGAGTTACCGGGAGGGCGGTTCGGACGGCAGAATGGATACCGGGTTCCGCTTGGCCCGATACGTAGATAAGGCAGGAATAAGACCATGAAACGATTATTGATTTACCTGGCATTGATTTTTTCGGTGGCTGTGTTTGCTCAGCAGCAAGCCGATACTGGTGATGAGCCCGGCACTGAGTCTGGGGATGATGCCGAGGAGGTTTCAGTATTCACTGATACCGAAACTCCGGAACAAGCTGACAGCCTTGATGATGCTTTACCCGAGGCCGATGATCCTGTAGATGAAAATGAAGATGAAGCAGCGCCCACAGAAGTTGGCGATGTGGTGGAAACGGAGTTCGACCCTGATGAAGAGATCTCAGAAGACTACCCGATTCCTCTGCCATCAGACATTTAACAAGGATAATAAATGAGAAGAAACAGTAACGAGATGTTTTTCCAGATGGTGGTATTGCTGGTTGCCATCATATTTGTGCATACGATTTATGTCACTGTAGTGCGTCCCAATGCCGATGCCCTGGTGCGCAGGGCGGCTGAACAGTCTGCGGCCGGTGGGGAATACGTGGTACCGCGCTCTTTCTTCGTTGTGATCAAGGATTTTGAGCAGGAATCGTGTTTCATACTGATGCTCTGGTCACTGGCGATTATGGGCTACAAGGCGCGGATATCAATGCGTGAAAAGGCCATGTTAGACATGCCGTTGATCTCAATTGCTGAAGGAACGCGGATTTTGCCCGATGATGCAGGGCAATTGGCACGACCCTTACAGGCACTTCCCGAAGATCAGCAATACTACCTGCTGCCCCGGGCTTTACAGTCGGCCCTGTCCCGATTCCAGGTAACCTCATCGATACAATCAGCGACCGATGCAGTCGGAACAGTGTGTGAAGCCGAGAATAATCGGCTCGACTCCGAGCTTTCCATGGTGCGTTACATCACCTGGGCCATTCCTTCTATTGGGTTTATTGGAACGGTAAGGGGAATTGGCGCTGCACTTGGCCAGGCGCATGAAGCGATTCAGGGAAATATCGCAGGCGTCACTGCAAGCCTCGGTATTGCCTTTAATTCAACATTTATTGCATTGCTGATCAGCATGGTCGTGATGTTCTTTATCCACCAGTTGCAGTTGATTCAGGAACGGCTGGTGCTGGATTCCTATTCCTACACCGAAACGCGCCTGCTGCGGTTTTTGAAGGCTGAGTAAATATGCCATTTGCTGTCCTTGAATTTAACGACCAAGCCCTGTTGATCAAGACACGGGGCGGGTCGGCATATTCTGAGCCTGGTTTTGCCCGGTTGACAGCTGATGGGATAGAGACCGGCGAAACCGCAAGAGCGACGGCTTGGAAGGAACCACAGCATAATTACAACCAGTATTGGAGCCAACTGAATCAGGCGCCACTGGCAGCAAAACAGGATTGGGCACGCAATCATGCAGACATCGCGTTCGCCCAGCTTCGCCATCTATGGCAAAAGGCCGAATCACCTGAATCAATGATGGTGCTGGTGCCGGGCAGCTTCAATGACAGCCAGCTTTCGCTGTTGCTTGGGATGGTCGGTGCCTTGCCAGCTAAAACTGTTGCTGTGATTGATAATGCACTTGCCTCCTGCCTTGGACATGACAATGAAACGCTGTTTGTTGATGTTCAATTGCATCAGGCGGTGGTGACACTTTGCAGCCCGGAGGGCGACACCCTCAAAGTGACCGATCAGGAAATATTTCCTGATCTGGGCATGATGCAGATTTATAACTCTGTCGCCAGACACATCAGTAATCTCCTGATTGAAAGTAACCGCTATGACCCGTTGCATTCCTCTGCAAGTGAACAGGCGATTTTCGATCAGATTCCGGACTGGCTTGCCCGGCTGAGCCGGGGTAAGGAAATTTCGGCCTCCCTGGATTCAGATCACGGGGAAATGCGTTTCATTCTTCGCAATGATGATGTCAGGCGTCTGGTCAGTGAACGCCTTGCGAACATCAGCTCTTTCAGAGTGGGTCATCCGCAAAGCCACCCGGTGCTGTCCAGTTGTTCCCAGTTGCTTGCTGGATTGTCAGATGAATTTATCGATGCACAAGTCAGTTCCGCGACAGCGGCTGTTGATTACTGTTTTTCTCAAAGCGCATCAATCCTCGACCAGGTAGATGGTCTTTTCCGTATTCGGTCATTGAAACGTGAATTTACAGACAGCACGGTTGCGGGCAAAAAAGAAATCCTGGCAACACACGTTCTCTATCGGGACCAGGCAATGACACTGTTAAAGCCGGTCAGTATCCGGATTAATGGCCAGGGCTTACAACTCAGCAATACGTTCGACAAGCAGGCTGCATTGACCATAGTGATTAAAAATCAGGTGCTTGAAGCCGTTCACGCAGACCCCGAACTGGAAATCACTTTGCCGCTTGACTGCCGACCCGGTGAAGCAATAAAGGTTGGAAATCACCAGCTCAGGCTGATTGAGGTGAAAGGTGGCTAGGAGGAACCGTCGTGGAACCGCTTTCAGTCTGGCTTTTCTGGACATCATGGCCTGTGGCTTTGGTGCGGTTACATTGCTGTTCCTGATATTGCGTCATAACGAAATGCAAATTGAAGTGCCGGATATCCACCTGGCCGCGGAAGTGAAATTACTGGAAGAGGATATCCGGGATGCTTCAGAAGACAAAGTGGAATTGTTGAACAGCCTCGAAGAAATCGAACTGGAAGTTGTCACAGCCCAGGGCTTGTCCAGACGCTTTTTGACTGAATTGCAGGAAATTGAAGAAAGTATTCAGTCAGACCCGGACGAAAATATTGCCATGCTGCGGCGCCAGGTCGAGGAGCTCGAGCGCGAAACAGCCAGCATGGAAGAAATCGAGTTTGGCGATAAGGTTCGCCAGTTTATCGGTGAAGGTAACAGGCAATATCTAACCGGGCTCAAATTGGGCGGCGAGCGCGTGCTGATTCTGGTTGACGGTTCGGCGAGCATGCTGGCTGATAGTGTTGTCAACGCCATTCGTCTGCGAAATATGGAGGAGGCGCAGAAGAAGAGCGCCTCGAAATGGCAGTGGACGATGCATACCGTAGAATGGCTGCTGGCCCAACTGCCCCCAAGCAGCCGATTCCAGGTTTACATGTTCAATACCGAGGCAACGCCCGCAATTATCGGTAGCGAAGGTGAATGGCTTGATGCTGCGGATTCACTGCAACTCGAAGAGGCTGTGGCCGGCATGAAAGAATTTTCTCCGGGCGGGGGTACCAGCCTGGAAAATGCATTTGCTGCGATTTCAGATTTTGCAGAACCGCCGGATAATTTGTTCTTGCTGACAGATGGCCTGCCCACCCAGGGCAAGAACCCGCCAACAAAATACATGGTCAGTGGCGAACAAAGGCGCAGGAATTTTATCAATGCCGTGGCTAAATTACCCCGTGGCATGCCGGTCAACAGTATCTTGTTTCCGATGGAAGGCGACCCGGAAGCCGCTGCTTTGTTCTGGCAGCTTGCGATGACCACCCGGGGTGCATTTATTGCACCATCGAGGGACTGGCCATGAGAAATCGGCGACGTGCACTTGAAGAAGCGAGCCTGTCTTTCCTGGATGTGATCAGCTGTGGGTTCGGCGCCATCGTATTGTTGTTAATCATCGCCAGGGTGGGGGATCCGTCTGCACTTGAAGAGGCGGAGGAGCAATTGCAGGGCTCGGTTAAGGAAATGCAAGAACAGTTATTCGATATACGCGGTGAAACGGTTGTTCTCAATGATGAGTTTGTGAGCCGCAAGGAACAGCTGTCGGAGCTGACCGAGCGCATTGCCCGCCTCAAGGTAAACCTGGCCAGTGTTGCGGTTCAATCGACAGATATTTCCAACACCAAGGTGCTGGAAGAACAACAACTAAAATTGGCGCTTCAGGTTCTGAGCGAGGAAATGCAAAGACTGCAACCGCGTGAGAATGTTCAAAACCAGCTTATTGGCGGAATCCCAGTGGATAGTGAGTATATTATTTTTGTGATTGATACCTCCGGCAGCATGCAAATGGCCGCCTGGGATAAATTACAAAAGGAAATGTTGAATATCCTCAATATTTACCCGACGGTTAAAGGTATCCAGGTGATGAACGATATGGGACAGTACATGTTCTCTGCCTATCGTGAGCGATGGATTCCAGACAGCCCGGAGATGCGGCGAAACATTATCAAGACATTGGGTAATTGGGCGCCATTTAGTAATTCCAGCCCGGTTGAGGGAATCAACGCTGCCATACAGACCTTTTATCGGCCCGGCCGGAAAATCAGTATTTATACCCTCGGGGATGATTTTTCCGGCCGATCCATTCGACGTGTGGTCAAGGCAGTTGATAGCCTTAACCATGCTAACCGAGGCGATGAACGCCTGGTTCGGATCCACAGTATCGGGTTTCCGGTACATTTCCCTCCTGGTAGAACCCCAAGTGCTTCTGCCATCAAGTTCGCAGCGTTAATGCGAGAGTTAACTTACAACAACGGTGGAACGTTTATCGGCCTGACCAGCCTTCAGCCATGAGAGCCACTTTATGCCAATAAGACTATTAAGAACCGCAGTTTTGCTGAATCTTTTGCTGATGCTGGGTGCCTGCAGTTCTGTGATTTCCGTCAAGGTGGATCAGCAATTCCCCAATGTTGTGTCTGAGCCAAAAGACTTCAGCGTGGCGTTAGTGTTTGACCAGGAATTCAGAACTTATGTGGCTAAGCCCAACGCAAAGGCCAGCATTGATATTGGCAGTTCCCAGGTTGACTTGCTGAGCAGGGCTTTCCGGGGCTTATTTCAGCGTGTGGAAATTGTCTCTTCCAGGGATCAGGTGGGACCTGAGGCGCAGTTGGTCATCATTCCGAGTGTGCGGGAAGTACAGCTATCAACGCCTTCTGATTCCTATCTCAATGTTTACGAAGTGTGGATTAAATACAACCTGGATATCGAAACTCCCGATGGTGAACCTATCGACAGTTGGTTCATGCCTGCCTACGGTAAAACACCCGATTCAATGATGTTGTCACGCTCTTCCGCCATCACCTCTGCCAGTACGGTGGCATTGCGTGATGCAGGGGCAAAATTATTATTGGATTTTTTCCGCATTCCATCTGTCTATAGTTGGATGGAGCGGCAAAAGGAGTCTGAAGTTCAATGATAAAAGTGCATCAAGTCCTTTTACTTGCGATTGCCGTATACCTGGGTGGTTGTACAGCAACCACGACTATTGATGAATTTCGACCCAATACAGAGCGCCTGGAAATTCTGGATGGAGAAAAACTGGTCATCCTGGGCAGGCGCGATGCCGGTCATTATGAAACCGACCGTGATTTTGTAGGTTGTGTTGCCAAAAAAATGCGTGGCATGAATATCGAAATCCTTCCCGAGGAAGCATTCATTGACGCCATTTATCCATGGTTCGAACCGCGTACTGCGCCGAAGGGACTGCCACGGCTCAAGCGACTGTTGGAAGAACCTGCAATCAGGGCTAAAATCTCTGAAGAAAGGGTTCGGTACCTGGTGTGGCTGGATGGAACAGCAGAGACCCAAGGGCAGATTGGTTCCATGAGTTGCACTGTCGGACCAACCGGTGGTGGCTGTTTCGGCTATACGCAATGGGAAAAAATTGTATTTATCGAGGCCATTATCTGGGATTTGACCGATCTGACTGAAAAAGGCCGGATCAGGGTGGATTCGGAAGGAACCTCATTTCTGATCGGTATAGTGGCACCAATTCCATTGCTATCTCCAGTCAAAAGCAGTGCCTGTTCAGGCTTGGGTAAGCAATTAAAATCTTTCTTTACAGAGGATGTGGGTTAGCCGGATGAGGTCCACCCACAAAAATTTGCTGCTGGTACCGCTATTGGCCGTACTATCTGCCACTGCTTATGCAGGTCCTACCGGCAAGGAAATTTTCCAGGGTGTCATTGAGAGCACGCCTATTTATGACGACAAGGAGCTTGCCAACTATGTCGGTAACCTGGTTGCACAGATAGTTTCAGTTTCCGAGATGTCCGGTAAAAGATTCACTTTCACATTGCTCGATTCTCAAGATGTCAACGCATTTGCGACCCGTGATAATTATATTTACGTCAACCGCGGACTGCTTAACTATGTCAGCAACGAAGCCCAACTGGTTTCGGTGCTTGCCCACGAGGTTGCGCATGTCACTAAGGGCCACGTTAACAGTATGGAAAGCAAGGCTTCAGGTGCACAGGTACTTGCCGCCCTGGCCGCAATGCTGTCGGGCAGTCCTGAGGTGTACGATGCTGGAATGGCCTATGCAAACTCCCTGATTCGCGGGCACGGCCGGAATAATGAGCTGGAAGCAGATCAGGCTGCTGCAAAGTACATGGCAGAACTGGGGTACAACCCGGAAGACATGATTGAAATGCTTTCGGTGATGAAGGACATGGAGTCACTGAACAAAAAGCGTGCGGCAGCGCAGGGTGCCCCCAAACAGACCTATCACGGGATTTTCTCATCTCACCCAAGGAATGACTCCCGTTTGCGCAACGCGGTGACTAAGGCGGCTCAGGTAGACTCCTCGGGCACTCGGGGCAACGGCGCTGAGCGTTACCGGGAAATGACAGACGGCCTGGTTTGGGGCGAGAATTTTGCTGAAAAAGAGACCAGGCCGGGCCGCTATGCCAATGAAAAATTGAGGGTGCGCTTCGATTTTCCTGAAGACTGGAAGCAGCAGCCCCTGGATCAGGGGATTGGTGTAGTGGGTAAGCCTGAGAGCGGTGCAGCCAGTCTTCTTATGGTGATCCTGCCACGGACCGCACAAACCCCTGAGGAATATCTGTATAACCACCTGGATTCACCTGCATTGCGTGATGGGGAGATCATTGAGCCAGTGGGTCTGAAGGGATTTACCGGCATTCTCGAAGGAAAGGACGGGCAACCGGATTCAAGAATTGCAGTGATCTATTACAAGATGAGCG
>Ga0114950_10004954_pt1 | contig 10354 bp, 7 predicted proteins | sample N075metaG_FD_83503 | JGI IMG/M metagenome (GOLD analysis project Ga0114950, IMG submission 83503) | Deep subsurface microbial communities from Kermadec Trench to uncover new lineages of life (NeLLi) - N075 metaG | ecosystem: Environmental > Aquatic > Marine > Ocean trench > Sediment | place... | reverse complement strand
TGCCGCCGTGACCCAGGGACAGATCGAAACAGTGGTAGACGAGCCTCCGCAGTTGCTGTCTTTACCCCCGCTCAGATATCCCGAGATGCTGAAGCAAGCCGGGCTCGAAGGTGAAGTGATGTTGAATTTCGTGATCGACACCACCGGCCATGTAGAGCCGAGATCGATACGAGTGGTGTCGTCACCCCATCCGTTGTTTGAGGCGGCGGCGCGGGATGCCATTCTTGGGAGCGTCTACCGACCCGCGCAGATCAGCGGTGTTCCGGTACGTGCGCGCGTGCAGCAACAGCTGTCGTTTACGATCCAGTAACCACAGAGAACGTCAACAGTGAGTGGGTAGTGGGGAGCGGGTGCCCGCTACACCTGCCTCGGTGGCGTCATGCCATGTCGGTGCTTCGTTCCATATACGCAGATCGCAGCATGGCCACTGCGGCGTAGAGCACCACGGCCACCACCAGCCAACGCATCGCGTTCAGCGGCAGCGACTTCACGATGAACGCCGCGATCAACACCGCAGGGATTCCTCCGAGCGCCAGGCCAATAGCGGGGCGCAAGCTGTACTTCTTGGCGCGGAGGAACCGGAGGCTTGCGACGGGCATGAGGAAAGCCGACGAGCCCATCATAATGGGGAAGGCCGTAGTGGGGTTCATGCCGAGGAGGCTGACCATGATCATGCACGGTGCGTAGAACCCCACCCCGATCGTCATGAGAGAGCCGAGCACGAAGCTTCCGGCAGCCGCGAATGCCAGACTCAGGCCCCGCATGCCGAGGTCCGTCCCGCCTCCCGGAAAGAAGCCGTAGATCGACATGACGAACGAGGCGGCGGCCACTAGCAGGGCTATTCCCATACCGATCTGGATGCGCCGCCGCGGCAACCGCGCTACTACGCCTGCGCCTAGCCAAGCGCCGAGCACCGCGGCAGTGATCATCGTGACCAATGTCGTCATGTCGATCTGAATGATGGCGATGAAGATGAACGCTTGAATGATGACGGGCGGCGTATGTCCTATCTGCATGGTGCCGGGGATGTTTTCGTCGGGCACGATTCGCTTGAGCTTGTAGATCGACGTCGTGGGAGCGAATGACCCTATACCAAGAGTGTCGAAGAAGTTGGTCACGAAGCCGATGGCGGATTCGAGGAAAGAGGGCCGGATGGCTGGGGCGCCCGCTTCTGTCTCGCTCTGACGAGTGCCTCGAACCTGCCGTATCCAGCGAACCAGGAACACCAGGCCGATGGCGATCAAGGCAATGAAGAGCAACGTACGCGCGCTGGGCATGGGCATGGCTCCCGGGGATGAGAGGGACGCGGGTGGACCCGCGATTGCAAATTGCAAATTTCAAATTGAAATGCGGTGCTAGATACCAATCTGCAATCTGAATCTGCGATCTGCAATCTGAAATCGCAGTTCCCTAGTGCCCGCCCGTTCCGTTACAGCCGGGGCAGATGACCCATCCCGCGGGGCCGATCTCGAAATACCCTTGCCCGTCGCGATCCGCGTCCCAAAGCCTTAGCGTCATTCGCGGCTCTACATGCGCTCCGGCACCTCGATCCCCAATAGATCCAGCGTCAACTCCAGCACCCGTACGCAACACGCCGACAGTGCCAGCCAGGAGGCCTGCCGAGCCGCGTCTCGCTCGCTCAAGATGTGGTGCTCGTGGTAGAAACGGTTGAAGGTCGTTGCCAAACTGTAGCCGAACTCGCACAAATGATTGGGGGCACGCCCATCCCACGCACGACACACCACGTCGGATAGGTCGACAATCTTCAGCATCACGCTTCGCTCCATGTCGCTTGCCGGCGGCAACAAGCTTCCCGAGCCAAGCGCTCGCGCGGCCGCTTTCCGGAGTATGGACTTCGCTCGCACCGCCGTGTACAACAAATACGGGCCGGTCCGGCCCTCGAACGACGAGAAGCGATCCAAGTCGAAGACGTAGTTCCTGATGCGGTGATTCATGAGATCGGCGTATTTGAGCGTCGCCATCCCCACCATGCGAGCGATGGCCGCCCTTGCTTTGTCGTCGTAATCCTTGGCCACCTCGGCCTCGGCCATGCGCTCCGTCGCCTTGTCGGTAACGAGCTGCATGAGGTCCTTGAGCTTCATCACGCCGCCGGCCCGTGTCTTGAACGGCCTGCCGTCTGTACCGTTCATCGTACCGAAGCCGGCGTGCTCGAGGCGGACGGATTTCGGCGCAATCCCCGACCTGTGCGCTGCCCGAAAGACCTGCCGGAAGTGGTCTCCCTGTCTGCTGTCGACCACGTAAATGACCAACTCGGCGTTGAGATCGCGCACGCGCTGGTCGATGGTGGCGAGGTCGGTGGTGCCGTACAAGACGGCACCGTCGGATTTCAGCAGCATCAGCGGTGGGATCTCCTTCTTGTCGCCCGGCTCTGCGACGTCCATCACCAGCGCGCCTTCGCTCTCATAGGCGAAGCCCTCATGCCGAAGTCGGTCGATGAGGCTCGCTATCCGGTCTTGCGTGTCGCTCTCGCCGAGCCAGAGATCGAACTCCACGTTGAGCGTGGCGTAGTCTGCCTTCATCTCGACTATGGACACGTCGTGGAAATGTTGCCACAAAGCGCGATAGCCGGGCCGTCCTTGCTGGAGCGCGAACGTCGCCGCCCGGGCTGCATCCATGACTGAAGGATCTTCCTGAGCCTTGGCACTTGCAGTGGGATACATCTCTTCCAGGTCCCCGATCGTGACGGGCGACTCCTCGGGATACGGTCCCGTGAACTCCGGGTTGAAGTAGGGTAGATCGGGTTGGCGGTGAGCCATCTCCGAGATCAGCATGCCCATCTGGAGGCCCCAATCTCCCAGGTGAACATCGCCCACAACGTCGTGACCGAGAAACCGGGCGATTCTCTTGACGCTCTCACCGATGATGGCGGCCCTGAGGTGCCCCACGTGCATCGGCCTCGCCACATTGGGGCCTCCGTAGTCGATCACGACCCTCTGCGGCGCTGAAATTTTGTCCACACCGAGGCGATCGTCCGTTGCAGCGGCTTGCACCCAGTGGGTAAGGAACGTGTCGTCCAGGCTGAGGTTGATAAAGCCGGGTCCCGCGATCGAGACTTCGCCCAGCGCATCGTTGGCCGTCAAGAGATCCGCAACCTGCTGCGCTATCTGCCGCGGGTTGGCCTTGTGCGCCTTGGCGGCAGCCAGGGCGCCGTTGCACTGGAACTGCCCCAGGTCGGGCCGGTCAGATACGTTGACTGCGCCGTACCGGCGGTCGTAGCCGCACTCGGCAAAAGCGTTGGAGGTGATTTCGGTGAGGCGTTCAGTAAGCGAAGGCATCCAGCTATAGAACACTGTGTTGTGTTATTAGGCAACGGTCTGCCTGTCGCTTCATCGTCCGGCGCGGGCTGGCGACTCCACGATTGGCGCGCTGCAAACAGCGGCCGCTCCGCGTTGACCCGGGCCCAAGCCCAAAGACGGCCATCCCCAGAACCTCCATTCCTTACCGAAACTAGTTATTAATTGACCCCGGTAGTGCTGCCTGATATCGGCGGATACACATGCGTCTCTTCATCGCCATCAATTTCCCCGACGCCATGCGCACGCGCCTGTGGAACGAAACCGCTCCACTTCGGGAGGTCGGCTATCCGGTAAGATGGGTGGACGCCGACAACATTCACATGACGGTCAAGTTCCTCGGCGATGTGGATGGATCCCGGATCGATGACGTTCGTGCCGGCCTCGTGAAAGCGGTGGGAGACACGAAACCGTTTTGCCTTTCCATAGGGCGGTTCGGCGCGTTCCCCTCGCCAAAACGCCCGCGGGTGCTGTGGGTAGGATGTGAGAATCTTCCTGTACTGGAGCTGTTGGTCGATGCGGTGGAGCGAGAGATGTCACAGCTAGGCTTCGAACCCGAGAGGAGGGGGCATGCCTTCCGGCCCCACGTGACCATCGGGCGGGTGCGGCGAGACGCGAGGCCGGCGGCCCTCAGAGGCATCGCGAAGCACCTCGAGGGGCTGGAGTTTTTCGAGGAGTCGCGGGTCGACTCGGTCGATCTGATGCGGAGCCGTCTCGGCTCGCAAGGCCCGCGCTACGAGCGTTTGGGTGGCGCGGGGTTATGACAATGATCGGCGGCTGCCTCAGGAACATGTTCGCGATGGCTGGCTGCGCGACGATCCTACTGGTGGCCGCAGTCGCCGGGTGGCAGTACCGCAGTCAGCTGACTCACGCGTATCAGGCGTTCCGGGGGGTGGAGGAGCCGACGGCCTCTCAAGAGGCTTTCCCTGAGGGACAGGGGAGTCCCTCTCCGCAAGCCCGGGAGTCGGCGATTCGGAAATACCAACGCATGGCTCGGATCGACGGGCCTGAGTTCGTCATGCTCTCATCGGGGGAGATGGCGTCGCTCATTCAGGACGGTCTCGATCCCGTCGGGCGGCGAGCTCTCGATTCCCTGAGCGTCACTCTTGAGGACGGCCGGCTCATAGTGGAGGCACTCCTGGTGACTGAAGTGTGGGGCAGGGACGTCCTCGGCTTGCTCGGCGGCTTGCTGCGGCCGTACGAGCCCTTGAGGGTGGCGGGCCCCGCCCGCATCGCGCGACGTGGAGTGCTGGCTTGGGAGCCGGACGAATTCTCGGTGCGGTCCATCCCGTTTCCCCGTGCCGCGATCCTGCCTATCGTCAACCGACTGGCAGGCAGAGACGACGGACGGATGCTTTTCGGCGTGCCCTCCACGATCGCCGAGATCCGCATTGAGCCTGGCAAAGTGATCTTCTATCGACGGGTGCGGTAATGGCAAGACGGGTTCTGGTTGTAGACGACGAGCGGGGAGTGCGCGAGGCGCTCAAGCGACTCCTGGAGTACGAAGATATGGAGGTGCGGACTGTAGAGTCCGGTATGGACGCCCTCGACGCGTACGCGGAGTTCCATCCCCATATCGTGTTGCTCGACGTGAAGATGGCCGGTATGGACGGGTTGGAGACTCTGACGAGACTCCGCGAGGCAGACGCGGATGCCCAGGTCGTGATGATATCCGGTCACGGGACGATCCAGACGGCCGTAGAGGCCACACAGCTCGGCGCCTACGATTTCCTGGAGAAGCCCCTCGACACCGATCGCATCCTACTCACGCTCCGCAATGCGTTCGATCGCGTCGCGCTGAAGTCAGAGAACGAGCGCCTGCGAGCCGGCGTCGCCGACCAGTACGACATGGTGGGGACGAGCAAGGCGATTCGCGATGTATTGCATGTGATAGCGAAGGTGGCGCCTACGCCGGCGAGAGTGTTGATCACCGGTGAGAACGGAGTGGGCAAGGAGCTGGTGGCCAGAGCGATTCACGCGGAGTCTCCGCGTGCGTCCAAACCGTTCGTCGAGGTCAACTGCGCGGCCATTCCCGGAGAGCTAATCGAGAGCGAGCTGTTTGGGCACATGAAGGGATCGTTTACCAGCGCTTTTGCGGATCGAGCCGGCAAGTTTGAGCAGGCGGACGGTGGAACATTGTTCCTCGACGAGGTGGGGGACATGAGCCTCGACGCTCAGGCGAAGGTGCTCCGCGCTCTACAGGAGGGAGTGGTCACCCGTATCGGCGCTACCAAATCCAGCCGAGTTGATGTGCGGGTGATTGCGGCGACGAACAAGATCCTAGAGGATGAGATCGAGAGGGGGCGCTTCCGCGAAGATCTCTACTACCGTCTCAATGTGGTACCCATCGATGTTCCACCACTACGTGCACGGAAGGGTGATATCCGGCCCATGATCGAGCGTTTTGCGAGCGATCTGGCAGTGTACGACGGTCTCAAGGCGAAGAAATTTTCCGACGAAGCGATTGGCCTATTGGAGCAGCGTGATTGGGCTGGTAACGTGCGAGAACTCCGGAATGCAGTGGAGCGGCTGCTCATCTTGTCGATTGGCGATGACGTGACGGCGGCGGATGTGCGGCGGCTGGCCGGCGGAGGCACGGAAGCTACGATGGGCACGCTGGTGCAGTGCGAGACATTTGAGGAGTTCAAGGTCGGGGCCGAGCGAGCATTCCTGCTGAGCAAGCTGGAGGAGAACGACTGGAATGTGAGCGAGACGGCGCGCAAGCTCGCCATGCCCCGCAGCAACCTCTACAAGAAAATCGACAAGTACGGACTTCAGAGAAACAAGTAGGGAGTGGGGAGTCGGGAGTTTCCCCACTACCTCTTGGTTCTACCGGGAATTTCGGGGCAAGTGATCGAAGGGACGATTCTCGATCCTCCCATCCCACCCCGGATGAGCCACGGAATCCCAAGAACACGCCGGATGAACCTCTCTTTTCGCCCGCAACATTTCGATACGATACGCATATTCCTAGCTACCGTTTCGAGCCTCGGCACCGGCATCTTGGGATGCGATGGGTTACGCTCAATTTTCGACTGCCGTTATCATCAGTGCGGGGGGGGCCGTGCTGGACGATCGCGCGCTGCGTGACATCCCCGGCTGTGATGCGATCGAAGCCGATTTTGTGGTTGCTGACTCAGCGTGTTGTGTGGCCTTGCGGGTGTCGCACGAGTGCTCGCGTGAGCAGTTGCGGGAATGGCTTGGTGCTTGGGCCAGGGCCCGGGGTTGGTCGTTGGCAGTTGCGCCTGATCCGAGGAGCGGCTAACATAATGTCAGACCCTCGCTTAGAGTACCGGAGCCTTGCGACGACCGAACGCCAGTGGCTTACCGTGATGTGCCGTCTTCTCACCGGACGATGTTGGGATTCCCGGCGTCGGGAGTGTCGGTCCGTCGCAACTCCACACCACACTCTGGATTTTCTCTGGACGTCAGAATCGTTGTGAAATTGTTCTGGCACCATGTAGATATTTACTGATATGCGACCGACTCTCGTGAAGGCAGTAATGGCTGGATGAGTGTCGGTGACTTGAGGCCGGGCGTCATCATATAACGATCTTGGCGCCGGTTCTTCCGGACAAGCCTCTTCCGAAGCATCACGGAGGGATTGCGAGTCCCATGCGAGCAAGTGCGGCAAAGAAAGTCGGGAAAGAAGAGGGCTCCCTCGACCAGTATTTGAGAGAAATCAGCAAGTACTCCTTGTTGAAGCGGGAGGACGAGGTCGAGCTGGCAGTGAAAATCCACGTCGGCAACGCGGAGGCTCTCGACAAGCTCGTCCGCAGCAACCTGCGGTTCGTGGTGTCGGTGGCGAAGAAATATCAAAACCAGGGTGTTAGCCTGTCGGATCTGATCAACGAGGGCAACCTGGGCCTCATTCGCGCCGCGCACAAATTCGACGAAACCAAGGGCATCAAATTCATCTCTTACGCCGTATGGTGGATCAGGCAGGCCATCCTTCAGGCGTTGGCGGAACAGAGCCGGATCGTGCGGGTTCCGTTGAACAGGGCGGGCACGTTGCACCGCATTGGCAAGCGGTCGTCGGCGTTGCAGCAGGAGTTGGGCCGGGAACCGACCATCGATGAAATAGCGGAAGGCATGGATATTCCGAAGGAGGAGGTGGCCAAGACGCTGGCCATATCCCGGAGCCACCTTTCCCTCGATGCGCCCCTCACTCCTGGTGAGGACAACAAGCTGCTCGATTACCTGGCCGACGAAGACAGTCCCGGCCCTGACGATCAAACATTCGAGCGCGCACTGAGTAATTCCATCGAAGAAGTTCTCAAGACGCTCAAGGAGCGGGAAGCGAAGATCTTGCGGCTCTACTTCGGTCTCGACAGCCAGGAGGCGATGACGCTGGAGGAAATTGGCGGGTTGTTGGGCATCACGCGCGAGCGGGTTCGCCAGATCAAGGAGAAAGCCCTGGCGCGCCTGCGGCACGTTAGCAGAGCGCGGTCGTTGGAGAGCTTTCTGTTGTGAGAGGGGAAACGTGAGGGGCGAGACGGCCCAGCGCTTCTCCCCTATCGCTCTTCTCTCCCTCTTCTCCCAGCTATTGTTCGCCGGGGTCTATCTTATATTTGGTTCATCCGGGAATTGCGTGGTGAGTGATTGACGGGACGATTCTCGATCCTTACACCCCACCCCGGATGAGCCATGGAACACACGGACCCTGCCCCACCCATCTCCTGTCTTGCCCTCCTCCACCCCAAAGGCGTTACCCGGCGTTGCAAACTGCACAGATGAAACACGTCCAATGGAAAAGAGGGACAGTTGGGAGGGCGGCGGTGTTTTCCGTGGATTCTGTGGCCATTCACTCCGGGCGCGGCGTGTGTCCCGATGGCCTCCGACTTTCGCGACGGCGGGGCCTTCTTTATGACGAGAACTTCCTTCCCCGAAATTGCCGGAGGAACCTTATATTCCCCTGTATGCAAGCGACGTACTGCTTTCTCAGCGGGGTTCCGGCGTGAGGCTGGGAATCATTTCGCTGGGATGTGATAAGGCGACGGTGGACTCCGAGCGTCTGCTAGGTGAGCTGGTAGGCCACGGGGCTCGTATTGTCTCAGAGCTGGAGACAGCCGACGTCGTGCTTGTGAACACGTGCGGCTTCATCGATGCGGCGAAAAGAGAATCGATCGAGGCCATGATCGGCGCAGGCGAGCTCAAGCGGCATGGCTCGGTAAAGGCCGTGGTGGCCGTGGGATGTCTGGTCCAGCGATACCAAAAGGAGCTGGAATCGGAGATTCCCGAGATCGATCTCTTCTTGAACTTCAGTGAACTCCACAAGCTCGCACCCGAACTCGCGGCGCGAGGCCTCATCAAAGATCCCATCGCCGATCACCCGGGAGTACGCCAATACTTTGGCGAGGATACCCACGTACGATATCTGAAGATCTCCGAGGGTTGCGACCACACCTGTGCGTTCTGTGCGATCCCGCTGATGCGGGGGAAACACCGCTCGGAACCCCTCGAACGCTTGATTCGGGAAGCGCAGCAGCTCGAGCTTCAGGGTGCCAAAGAGATCAACCTCGTCGCACAAGACCTGGGTCACTGGGGACGGGATTACGGGCGGGATGGCCCGAAGCTGCCACAGCTCCTGGAGGCGCTCCTCCGGGAGACATCGGTCCCCTGGTTCAGGCTGCTCTATGTGTATTCTGCCGGATTGACGGACGAGTTGGTGAATCTCATGGCGTCGGAACGGCGGATCGTTCCTTATATAGACATCCCAATCCAACACGCGTCCAACCGCATGTTGGAGCGGATGCGACGACCGGAGCGAAAGGAGACGATCCGCGAAAAGGTGCGGTGGTTGCGTGAAGCCCTGCCGGATCTGACGATCCGTACGACCGCCATCGTGGGCTTTCCGGGAGAGACCGACGAAGACTTCGCGGAACTGCGCGATTTCGCCGAAGAGGTCACCTTCGAGCGGCTGGGGGTGTTCACGTACTCGGAACAGGAGGGGACCCGCGCGCAGCAACAGTATACGGACGACGTTCCTGACGATGTGAAACGCGACCGGCAGGAGGAACTGCTCGACCTCCAGCGGATCATCTCCGAGGAGCGCCTCGGGCGGTACGTGGGCCGGGAGACGGATGTCTTGATTGACGGTGCAGCCGAGCCCGACGACAAAGGTGCGACCCACGTAGGACGAGTTATGTGGCAAGCCGACGACGTGGACGGCATCACGAGGATCGAGTGTGTGGGCGGCGCGAAGCCCGGTGATTTTGTTCGCGGCCGGATCGAGGAGTGTACCGACTACGACTTCCGGGCGGTCGCCTTGTCATGATTCCCATCTCCGACTCGCCGTCGTTCCTCGTTGATGGGTCGGGAGATGTGCTTCTCTCCAAGCAGTCCAATCCTAGTGAGACCCGCAGAGCCCACCTGAAGCAGCTGGCTGCTATCGTTGCGGGAGCTATGGGGGCGTCCGCTTGTGCGCCAATACCCGGCGGCAGCGTTCCCGTGTTAGGCCCGTTGCCGTCGGGCCGGCGTGTGAGAGTGGGCCTGTTGGTCGGTGCCGCATCGGTTCGGATCGGTTCCCGTGGCGACGTGGTGGCATTCGAGGGAGGGAGAACGGCGATCCGCTTGAGTTCCGGCGATGCGGTGGATGTCAAACCCGCGGGAGCTGGCGTATCGGCTTCCGGCGGTGGGAAGACAGGTCGGTTCGACTCCCTCGAGTTCCGTGGCGCCTCCGGGTTCGTCATAGTGGACGGGATTCCCTATCGTGGTACGGTGTCGATAACCGAGCGCGACGGGACAGTAACGGTCGTCAACGATGTCGGAATCGAGGAATATGTGGCCGGGGTAGTTGGAGTGGAGATGGGTCGGCGGCCGGGTTCTGACCGGGCGGCCCTCGAGGCCCAGGCGGTTGCTTCTCGCTCGTACGCAGTAGCGGGCCTGGGACGGTTCGAAGCACTGGGTTTCGATTTCCGTGCGGGCCTCACCGACCAGGTATATCGCGGCGCACAAGTCGAATCCGAACTCGGGAGTCGCGCGGTCCGCGACACCGCTGGCCTCGTGATGACCCACGGGGGCAGCGTCATCACCGCCTT
>Ga0114950_10004953_pt1 | contig 10354 bp, 7 predicted proteins | sample N075metaG_FD_83503 | JGI IMG/M metagenome (GOLD analysis project Ga0114950, IMG submission 83503) | Deep subsurface microbial communities from Kermadec Trench to uncover new lineages of life (NeLLi) - N075 metaG | ecosystem: Environmental > Aquatic > Marine > Ocean trench > Sediment | place... | reverse complement strand
GCCGAGATGGGCAAGCCCTGCTTCGAGACCCGCGTCGCGATCCTCAAGAGCAAGGCGGCACTGCGTAACATCGAGATGCCCGACGACGTCGCCAGCTACATTGCCGCGAAGATCGATAGCAACATCCGCGAGCTCGAAGGCGCACTCACCAAGATGCAGGGGCTCGCGGCACTCAACGGCACTTCCCTGACGATGGACCTTGCCAAGAGCGCGATCGGCGTCGAGAGCCCGACCAACGGGACGCCGCTGCCGACGATCCAGGACATCGTCGATACGGTGACCGCCTACTACTCGGTGCGGCTGAGCGACCTCCTTTCCAAGCGTCGCCACAAGTCGATCGCCCTGCCGCGCCAGATCTGCATGTGGCTCGCACGACGACACACCCGCTACAGCCTGCAGGAGATCGGCGGGTACTTCGGAGGCCGCGACCACACGACCGTCATGCATGCGGTGAGTGCCGTCAACAACAAGCGGTCCAATGACACGACGATCGACCAGGACGTCAGTACGCTCGAACACCGGCTGCTCGCGGTGGTCCGGTCGAATTGACGGGTGCCGTGACGTGCCGTGGTCACTCGGAAGACATGCCACGCACGCCTTCGGCGTGCGTGGCATGGCACGGCCCTGTTACCATTGCTGGTTGCGTGTGGATAACTTGTTGAAATCTGTCTGGGGCTGTTATGCCGGAGTGGCTGCAGCAACACCGGCCGGTCGCCTGTCCGGAGCCCGCCGGGCCCGCCTGTTTCCGGCCGTCATTGGCCGTCCGGTGACCGCCAGGCGGGCGACAACTTACCCCAACGTCCGGGACGTCGGACGGGGCCTCCCGGGCAGGGCCATGGCTCATTGCGGCCCTGGGTATCCACATATCCGCAGGTGTTTAAACTATGACGGTTAAGTACTTAATCCTATGGGAACAGATCCTGGCAGTCAGGACAAAGCACCGTGGACCGCTGTGCCTCGGTGATACCGAGAAGCACCCGTCCACAGGCTGTGCACGGCAGACCGGCCCGTCCATAGACGCGATGTTGCAGGGCATAGGACCCCGCCGCACCGGTACCGTCGACGTAGTCCCGGATCGTCGAGCCTCCCCGGCCGACGGCAGCCGCCAGGATGCGTCGGATCTCGTTCGCCAGCAGGTGATAACGATCCGGCGGCAACCCCGAAGCCGCCGATTGTGGATGAATGCCGGCGGCAAAGAGAATCTCGTCAGCGTAGATGTTGCCGATCCCCGCTATGACGTGCTGGTCGAGCAGGGTCGCCTTGATCGAGCGCCGGGTCCCCGCCAGGGCCTTTCGGAGGATGCGGACGTCGATTCTCAGGGCATCCGGACCGAGCCGGGACCAGCGTACCGCCGTCAGATCGTCCAGCGACTCGTAGCACCAGAGGCCACCGAATCGCCGAGGATCACGAAAGACCAGCCGCCCGTGGTTGCCCTTCCCATTGACGAGATGCCAGACGCAATGCACGTGATCGCGACGTCGAAGCCGTTCGCCGGGCGGGCAGTGCCACAGCTGCCCGGACATCCCCAGGTGCACGCAGACGGACGCACCGCCGCGAGAGACGATCGCCAGCTCCTTGCCGTGACGCACCAGCCGTTCGATACGTTCGCCGGTCAGGAGGCTGTTGCGGCGGACACGGGCCTCGGGGCGGCGTGTCCGCGAGAGACCGCAACGAACGATGTCCGGACGAGTCAGGCTCACCCGCCGGACCACCGAACCCAGTAGCACGGGTTCCAGGGACCGTCGGAGATGGTCGATCTCCGGAAGCTCAGGCAAAGAAAACCTCCATGACGGGTCGATGTATAGAAGCTGCCCCGGAGCGGCCGACCAGGCAGGAATATACTTCAAGCTGTGGCTGGGACCGATAATCAGCCCTGCTGCAAGTGGATCAAGGACACTTTTTCGGAGACTGGCCCAATGCCCGACCCGTTGACTTCCAGGCCCGCCGTGGAGGCCACCGACCCAGAAGACGCCGCCCGCGAGATCACCACGGCTTTCAAGCGGATCTCCGACGAGGTCCACAAGATCATCGTGGGCCAGGACGAGGTTCTCGAAGAGTGCCTCATGGCCATGTTCTGCGGTGGCCACGCCCTGGTCGTCGGCGTGCCAGGCCTGGCGAAGACCCTGCTCATCTCGACGCTCGCCCGGGCGCTGAGCCTGGGCTTCTCGCGGATCCAGTTCACACCCGACCTCATGCCGTCGGATATGACCGGCACCGAGGTGATCGAGGAGGACAAGACGACCGGGTCGCGCGAACTGCGGTTCGTCAAGGGGCCGATCTTCTCCAACGTCATCCTCGCCGACGAGATCAACCGGACGCCGCCGAAGACCCAGGCCGCGTTGCTCGAAGCGATGCAGGAGCGGCAGGTGACCGCCGGCGGCGTCCGCTACCCCCTCCCGCAGCCGTTCTTCGTCCTGGCCACGCAGAACCCCATCGAACAGGAAGGCACCTACCCCCTGCCGGAAGCCCAGCTCGATCGCTTCATGTTCAACGTGCGGATCGACTATCCCAGCGAGGCAGAGGAACTCCAGATCGTCAAGCAGACGACGACACTCCAGGACCAGCAGGTCGAACCATTGCTTACCGGTGACGACGTCCTGCGGATCCAGAGCCTGGTGCGGCAGGTGCCGATCGCTGACCACGTCGTCCGGTACGTGCTACGGCTTGTCCGGTCGACGCGGATCCGCGAGGCGAGCGAAAAGCCCGCGATCGTCAAGGAGTACGTTAGCTGGGGCGCCGGTCCTCGTGCAAGCCAGTACATCGTCCTGGCCGCCAAGGCGAAGGCGATCCTCTCCGGGGCGACGCACGTGATGCCCGAGCACATCCAGGCGGTGGCGTTGCCGGTGCTGCGTCACCGAATCATCACGAACTTCAACGCCGAGGCGGACGGCATCACCACCGACCAGATCGTCACTGATCTGCTGGGGCGAATCCCGGTCCAAAGCAGCGACGACACTACTTCCCGCCAGATGGATGCGGTGGTGCGGTCGTAAGCCATGGCCGACGCCGACACCGTAAGAGCTGATCACTACCTCGCGCCTGAGACGCTTGCCCAGCTCGCGCCGTTCGAGCTGCGGGCGAAGATGGTCGTCGAGGGCGTCATGAGCGGCATGCACCGCTCGCCGTACCAGGGCATGGCGGTCGAGTTCGCCGAGCACCGCCAGTACGTGCCCGGCGACGACCTCAAGCACCTGGACTGGAAGGTCTACGGGCGATCGGACAAGCTGTACATCAAGCGTTACCAGCAGGAGACGAACCTCGACGTGGTCCTGCTCGTCGACGCGTCCGCCTCGATGAGCTACGGGTCGCTGAAGGTCAGGGAAGGCTGGGGCGGTACCACCGCGAGCAAGGCCGCGAAACTCTGGACGAAGTTCGACCACGCCACGGCGTGCGCCGCCGCGCTGGCGTACATGTGCCTGCACCAGCAGGACCGCATCGGGCTGGCGGTGTTTGCCGACGAGGTGAAGACCATGATCAGCCGCAGCGGTGCCCGCGGGCAGTGGCGGCGGATCGTCAACGCGCTCAGCGGCGAGCCGGTGAGCGCCGCGACCAACCTCGCGAAGGTGACCAACCAGGTGCTTGGCAAGGTCACCAACCGGGCGCTGTTCGTGATCATCTCCGACCTGTTCGAGGACCCGGAGAACATCCGCCAGTCGTTGGCGCGGTTCCGCCACCGCCGGCACGACGTGATCCTGTTGCAGACGCTCGACCGCCAGGAGTTGCGGTTCGGTTTCTCGCAACCGGCACCGTTCATCGGTCTGGAGGGCGAGGGGCGCTTGCGAATCGACCCCCGGGCGTTGCGCGAGGCGTACCTGGAGGCGATCACGAAGCACAACAACGAGGTGAGCCGCATCGCGCTGTCGTTCGGCTTCGACTACCACTGCCTCGACACCCACGAATCGGTCGGCCCGGCGCTGGCCTTCCTGTTCGCACGTCGCAACCTGCACATCAAGCGGAGCAAGGTGGGATGACGGGGAAGGCACGAAGGCACGAAGGCACGGAGGCACGAAGGGGATGACGTTCGTCACCGCTGGTCTTGCGATCGCCGGTCTGGCCGCGATGGCCGTGCCGATCCTCATACACCTGCTCAGCCGGCAGCGCCGGCGCCCGATCCAGTGGGCGGCGATGCGTTTCCTCATCGAAGCGTTGCGCAAGCACCGCCGCAGGCTGCAGCTGCAGCAACTGCTGCTGCTGGCGGTTCGGTGTCTGATCCTCGCGTTGCTCGGCGCGGCGCTCGCCCGGCCGTTCCTCGAGTCCGCCGGGATGCTCGACGGGGCCGGCTCACGCGTCGTCTACCTGGTCATCGACAACGGGCTCGCGTCGAGCGTGCGAACCAGCAGCGACGGCGAGACCCGCACCGCGCTCGACGCGTCGATCGACACGGCGGTGTCACTGGTCGAGTCGCTGGGTGCAGGCGACGCAGTCGGCATCATCACGGCTGCGCGGCCGGCGACGGGTGTCGTCGTGCCGCCGTCGGGCGACCGTCGCGCGATCATCGAACTGTTGCGATCGCTGGAGCCTGCGGAGTCGCCGACCGACTTCCCCGCCGCGTTGGGCCTGCTCAAGGCGGCGCTGGCGGATCTCGGCCCCCGCGGCGACCGCGCGGTGGCGTACCTGCTCAGCGACTTCCGCAGCGGTTCGGCCCGGCTGGAGGCTTCGTTGCCGGCGGACCTGGCCGGGCCCGCGATCTCGGCCACCCTGCTGGCCGCGCCGGCCTCCCGGCGCAGCATTGCGAACACCCGGATCACATCCATCGAGCCGTTGCGCGGGCTGATCCTCTCCGAGGGCGAGGACGGTACCGGCCAGGTGTCGGTCAAGCTGGCCCGCTGCGGCGGCGAACTGACACGAGATGTAACGCGCGTGCGGCTGATCGGTGACAGGCTGCCGCCGATCGAGCCGCGGGTCGTCCAGTGGGAGCCGGGCCAGGCCCAGGGCGAGGTGGACTTCATCGTGAACCTCGCCGGGCGCGGCGACGGCACCCTGTCGCTCAGCGCCGTCATCGACGACGACGCGCTCCCGGCCGACAACGCCCGTCACATCGTCCTGTTGTCGCGGGACAGGGTGCGGGGCCTGCTCATCGACCGCCGCAGCTTTGGTGCCGACCGCGACCTGGACCGCCTCCGGGCCGGACAGTGGCTTGCACGTGCTCTGCAACCGTCGGAGCGCAGCCCCATCGACGTCATCGAGGTGGATCCGGCGGCACTTGATGCGGTGGACTTGCGGGGCGTCGACGTCGCCCTGGTTGTACGGCCGGATCTGCTCGACGACCCCGGCTGGTTGGTACTGGCCGCGTACGTCCGCACGGGCGGATTGCTCATGGTCTCGCCGCCGGGCGATGCTAACGTGCACCCGTGGACCGAGCAGTTCGTCGAAACGATGGACCTGCCCTGGCGGATCGACCTGGAGGTGACCGAGCACGAGACGCCGGTGCTGCTCGCAGCTGAGCAGCCGGCCACCGAGTTGCTGCGTTTGATCTCGGGGGATCTGACGGAACTCGCCAAGCCGGTGACGTTCAAGCGCGTGCTCGGGGTCGATACCACGCAGACCCGGGCCGAGATCGTGCTGGCATTCGCCGACGGGTCGCCGTTCGTGATCGCAGGCAGCCCGCTCGGCCCCGAGACCGACGACGACGCACCGACCGGCGCCGGTGCCGGCGCCGGGCTCGTGGTCTACCTCGCGGCGAGTCCGGAGCTGGCGTGGACCAACCTGCCCGCCCAGCCGCTGATGGTTCCGCTCGTGCACGAACTCGTCAAGCAGGGCATCGGGTTGATCCGGACCATGCGGCGGTACGCGGTCGGCGAGCGGCCGGTGCTCGGTCTGGGTTCCGTCGCCACGGCGCTTCTCGACCCGCACGGCAAGATCATCTCCATCGGTAACGGCGGTCGTCCGGACGAACCGTTGTCCCGCGCGGGTCTCTACGGCATCCTGGATCATGGCCGGCACCGGCTCGCGTCGATCGCCGTGAACCTCGACCCGATGGCGAGTCGAACCGAGCCGCAGGACCAGCTGGTCGTCAGCGAGTGGCTCAGCCGGTCCGGCGACTGGTCGGTCTTTGACGCCGATGATCCCACGGCGGCGCTGCGTGCCGCCGATTCGGGCGCGCCGCTTGCGGGGATCCTGCTGACGGCGGTCCTGGCGTTGATCATCATCGAAACCCTGCTCGCCCGGTGGTTCAGTCACGCGCTGCCGCCGGCACGCGCGGCGGGTGCCGACGAAACGGCGGAGGCGGCGGCGCTCGCGCCGACGAGTTGAGTATGAACACACCGTTCGTGCGATGGCTCCTGGACCTCGACGTGATCCCGGCGGATGCCGAGGGGTTGCGCCTGGTCTGGGAACGACCGTTGGCGGCGTGGGTGTGGGTGCTGCTGATCATGAGCGCGGCGCTGCTCGCCGCGTGGAGCTATTCAAGACTCATGGGCAACCGTCGCGGCCGCATCGTGCTGGCGGCGACGCGTTTCGTTCTTGTCGTCATGATGTTGGCTGTTCTCAGCGGCCCGATGCTCGAACTGCCACGCGAAACGGTCGAGCAGGACTGGGTGCTCATGCTGGTGGATCGCAGCGCGTCGATGGCGATCCAGGACGTTGCGGCCGACGATTCCGCCGATGCGGACACCGCCCGTCGCAGCCGCGACGAGCAACTCCGCGAACTTCTGGCCGAGCACGGCCCGATGTGGGAGCAGCTGGCCGAGACCCGGCACGTCGTGTGGCTCGGTTTTCACGACGGCGTGTTCGACCTCGTCGGCGCGGACGGCACCGGGCCCGCGGGTCTGCCGGTCGAGCTCGACGAGCCGGACGGTACGCGGACGCGGCTCGACGCCGCGTTGCAGCAGGCGCTGCAGCGGGCGGCCGCCCGCGCGCTCAGCGGCGTCGTCATCTTTTCCGACGGTCGCACGATCGACCCCCCCTCCAGGGCATCGATCCGGCGACTGCGCAGCGAAAAGGTCGGCGTCTTCACGATCCCACTCGGCTCCGCGGAGCCGCTGGGCGACCTGGCGATCCGCCGCGTCGATGCGCCGCGCCGGGCGTTCGTCCGCGACAAGGTGCCCGTCATCGTCGAGCTCGACCAGCTCGGCACCGCCGCGGCCGGCGCCACCGCGACGGTGACGCTCGTCGACGTGGACAACCCGGACGTCGTCCTGGACAGCGTGGAACTGACCGCGGGTCTCGACGTGACCGACCGCGTGACGCTGACCGCCGAGCCGATGCTCGCCGGCGAGGCGACCTGGCGCGTCATCGTCGAGACCGACCCGCCCGACCTCATCGCCGACAACAACGTCAAGACGTTCGTTATCGAGCTCATCGACCGGCCGCTCAACGTCCTGTACGTCGATGGGTACCCGCGGTGGGAGTTCCGCTACTTCAAGAACCTGATGATCCGGGAGAAGTCGATCGAGAGCTCGGTCATGCTCCTCTCGGCGGACCGCGATTTCGCTCAGGAGGGCAACCAGCCCATCACGCGGTTGCCCCGGTCACCGGAGGAATTCGCGCCGTTCGACGTCATCGTGCTCGGCGACGTACCGGGCTCGTTCTTTTCGCCCGAGCAACTGGACATGATCCAGGACCACGTCGCACTGCGTGGCGCCGGGCTGCTGTGGATCGGCGGCGGACGATACACGCCCCGCACCTATGCGGGGACTGCGCTGGCGGACCTGTTGCCGCTCCGCGGCGCGTTGTCGCTGGCGCCGATCGGGGTACCGGTAAACATGGTGCCGACGACGCTCGCGGCGCGGCTGGGGTTGCTGCGTCTGACCGACGACGCCGTCGAGCCGTGGCCGAAGGTACTCGCCGACCCGGCCTCCGGGTGGTCGCGGCTCTCCTGGGCGCAGCGGATCGAGCCCGGCCGGCTCAAGCCCACTGCCGAGGTGCTCGCCGAGACGCTCCACGAGTTCCGCGGCACCCGCCTGCCGCTGGTCATACAGATGCGTTATGGCGCCGGCCGGATCATCTATGTCGCCACCGACGAGATCTGGCGGTGGCGTTACGGTCGCGGCGAGCGGTTTCCCGACCGGTTCTGGCTGCAGATCATCCGTCGGCTCGGCCGCGAGAGCCTTGCCGGTTCGCAGGACGTTGCAACCCTGGACGTGAGCCCGCGCCGGTTGACTACGACGCAGGTGATGCTCGTCGAGCTTGAACTGTTCGACGCGCGGCTCTTCGACGATTTGCGTGACTCGATCCGGGCCGTCGTGGAAACCGCGGACGGCCGGCCGGTCGCGGACCTCCAGTTGCGACGGACCGATCCGCGCTCGGAGTCCGGCCGCGGCAGGCCCGTGAGCTTCGCGGCTACTTGGCGGCCGGGCGTGACCGGGCAGCTTCGCGTCCGCGTGGACGACCCGGCGCTCGACGGTGCCCGGATGACGGTCCCGGTCGAGGTCTTCACGCCCGACGACGAGCTGCGCCGACCCGAGACTGATCACATGCTGCTGGCAACGCTCTCGGCGGAAACCGGCGGCCGGACACTGCCGCCCGAAGACCTCGGCCGGCTCGCGAGCCTGCTGCCGAACCGTTCGGTCACGACGATCAACCCGCTGACGGAGCGCATCTGGGACACGCCGCTGGTATTCGCCCTGATCCTGCTGGTCATCGCCTGCGAGTGGATCGGCCGCAAGGTCATCCGACTGGCGTAGCCACGAGACCCAAGAGTGGCGCAATGCGCCACCTGTTGGTCACGACAACACTGACGCGTCCCCCGCCGAACTCGCCGCCGTCAGCAAGTCAGGCGGCGGCCACAGGGATGGACTCGTGCCGGGCCGCTTCTTCGGGGTGCGTTGCGACGTGTTCGGCGACCTCTACCACTTCGGCCGGGTAATACAGGTGCCCGCAGCGATCGCACTTGCCGATGACGTGCCCGTCGAGAAGGACGACCTTGCCGCACACGCGCATCGGCTCGTGGCGGGTGACCATCGCACACACGGTCCCGCTGCAGAAATCGCACCTGTGTTCGCTGTATTCAGCCATCATTGGGTCTCGTAGCAGGTGATGACAAGCAGTTGCTGTTGCGGCTCGAAACGGCAAACCACGGTGACCTTCGTCATCAGATCGGTCGCGGTTCCGACGACACTATAGCGCGGACCCGGCAGAGCCGTGTTGTCACTTTCCGTCCGTGTCACCGTACCCGTGAGGAGTGCTGACTCCGCATCGATCGGATGCAGCTTATCCGCGTGGAGTTCATCAAGCGCATGCTGACTGAACCTGTGCAAGCCTGCCCGGACGGCATCTCTGATTCGTTCGATCGGCGAAGTTGCCAAGACCGGAACGTATCAGGCCCGCTCGGCATGCCTGCGAAACCGCAGTCGCATGGCGGGCCGGGAATGACGGGGCAACTGGCAACGCTCTCGGCGGAAACCGGCGGCCGGACACTGCCGCCCATCAAGATCGTCCCTCGGCTCCGGTATAGCCACCCTCGATGTTGTTAGCGGACGCCCGGAGGAACGTCGCAGCCGAGCTTGAGCTTCGAGCCTCTCGGACCGACAACAAAGCATGCGCGATCTTGGCCCGTATCCCGAGGAACCGCCACCGAATGCTGGCCTCTTACAGAGAATGTGGGCCGCGCTCGGGTGCATGCTCTACTTCTGGCAGGAGCGGCGCGGATGGTCCAAGTTGTCTCGTAGAGTTGCGCGGGCCAAGCGGCGATCGGAGTAGGTACGCATGATCAGGGCAACAGCTGTAGGTGTCTTCGGAGGTGTGTGCGTAGTTCTGGCGGGCTGTGAACGCAAAATGGCAGCAAACTCAGAAATCGTATACACCGCCCCGATCGCGATACGCGATGATCGTTCAATCGAAGAAGGCGTCCAGATGCAACTCCATATGACCCGTGCGCTCATCCAGTTGCACAAGATCCAGAATCCCGACACACCATACGATGCAGATACGCGACTCGACACGTTTTGGGATGCATTGGTCCAGGGCTCTTACATCAAGGTGATACCCACGAACCCGATGCAGAACAATTCAAGCAAGGTTGCTGCCAAACCGGCTCATGGCATCGGCTGGGTGTGGGCTGAGTCCATACCTGGCAATGCTCGGTCGCTGAGTCTCCTTGCCGTGGATGTAAACGGTCACTTGTTCGATCCAAATCGTGACGGCATTCCGAATTAGAGCTGGATGACCGCGCGGAACCTCGAAGGCGATCTGGCGCTGATGAATCTTCATCAGGTCAATGTTGCCGCCGGCGCCGCGGCCACAAGGCCGGCCACGACCATCGCGCACAAGGATCTCATTCGATCAACGCCTCGGCCTCGGCGAGGTGTTTGCGGTTGTCCTCGGATGCGGCCAGCTCGGAATCGGTCATCGCCGCCTTCAGCAGCGTCATCGTCACGCGTGCCTCGGCTTCGTTGCCGAGCCGGTACTGCGCCAT
>Ga0114950_10004952_pt1 | contig 10354 bp, 8 predicted proteins | sample N075metaG_FD_83503 | JGI IMG/M metagenome (GOLD analysis project Ga0114950, IMG submission 83503) | Deep subsurface microbial communities from Kermadec Trench to uncover new lineages of life (NeLLi) - N075 metaG | ecosystem: Environmental > Aquatic > Marine > Ocean trench > Sediment | place... | reverse complement strand
CATCGACTACGAGCACGACGGCTCGTGGGTCGCTTTCCTGGAGGGACTCTTGTGTGTTGGCTGCGCTCATGCTCCATTGGAAAAGCAAGCGTCGTGCCAGATAACAGTCTCACGCGAATTCTCTTGTAACTCACTGGTTTTGAAACGAATTTTGAGTATTCGATCAGAGCCCTGCCGCGCCGGGCCGCACCCGCAGTCGTTCCGTCCGGAACGAATTTCCAGGTGAATTCTCGTAACAGTTGGATTTCACAAAGGAATGTCCAGGTGTTCTGAACCGAACACCCAGCGCCGTCAGTGTTCAAAGTCGAACACCGACAGGTCCGGGCTACTGCGTGTCCGTTCGCTCGGGAGTCGGAATCTCGAAGCGGTCCATCTTGATTTTGAGCACCCGCCGGGTGATTCCGAGATCGTCCGCGGCTCGGGTCTGGTTCCAGCGGTGTCGCTCGAGCGCTTCGAGGATCAATTCGCGCTCGAACCGGCTCACGGTTTCCTCGAACCCACCGCGACCGTTGCGCCAAGCCTCGCGCAGGCGGTCACTGCGACCCGCGCTCATGATCGCGTGAGGCAAGTCGTCGAGGCCGACCACGACGCCCGCGCACATCGCCGCGCCGCGCTCTACCGCGTTTTCGAGTTCGCGCACGTTCCCCGGCCAGGCATAGCGCTCGATGGCGGCGAGGGCTTCGGAATCGAATCGCAGATCGCGTCCGATTTCGTCGACGATTCGTTCGAGAAACGTTTCGGCCAACAAGCGGATGTCCTCGCGCCGGTCGCGCAGAGGGGGGATTTCGATCGTGATGACGTTGACCCGGTAGTAGAGATCTTCGCGAAACCGTCCGGCTTCGACCTCTCGGGTGAGATTGCGGTTGGTGGCCGCAACGATGCGGGCGTCTACATCGATTGAATGGGGATTGCCGATCCGCTCGATCTTCTTCTCTTGCAGCGCCCGCAGCAGCTTGACCTGCAAGCTCAGCTCGAGTTCGCCGATCTCGTCGAGCAACAGGGTTCCACCATTGGCCGCCTCGAAGCGGCCGATCTGGAGATTCGTCGCCCCGGTAAAGGCTCCCTTTTCGTGGCCGAAGAGTTCGCTTTCCAGTAAGTCGTGGGAGATCGCACCACAGTTCAGTGCGATAAAGGGGCCGTCCGGACGGGGTCCCAGTTCGTGAATCGCGTGGGCGACCAACTCCTTGCCGGTACCGCTCTCGCCGGTGATCAAGACATTCGCGCGAGAATCGGCTACGCGCTCGATGGTGCGGAAGAGCTCGAGCATCGCGGGACTGCGGCCGATCATGCGCCCGAGCTTTTGGCGCCCCGCAACCTCGTCGCGCAGGCGCACCACCTCGCGCTCGAGTTCGCCGCGTTCGAGCAGCTGACGAATCTTGATCTGCAGGGCGTCGAGTTCGAATGGCTTGGTGATGAAGTCCGCCGCGCCTTCTTTCATGGCCGCGACGGCGGCGTCGATCGTGTGGGTGGCCGTCAAAATTACTACGGGAACCGCCACCTTGCGCGCGCGCAGCTCCCGCAGGAGATCGAGCCCTCCGCGTCCGGGCATGACGAGATCGAGAATGATGAGATCCGGCGTGCGCTCGATCACAACTCGCAGCGCGCTCTCGACATCCGCAGCCGTCGAGACCTCGAACTCACCTTTGAGCAGCATCCGGAGGGACTCTCGGACGCCGATCTCGTCGTCGACCACCAGAACCAAGGCCATTGGTTGCACGGTACCCCAGTAAAGCTGCGACCGCGCGCCCGAGTTGCTCGGGCACGCGGTCGCGCAGCAAAGCAACCGGTTTCGCAAACTGACTTGCTGAAGCTACTTCGTCGCTTCGATGCTCGGTCGGTTGGAAACGCGCTCGTACCAGGCCGCGATGTTCTTGAGACCCGGGTCGGCCGCTTGGCCGATCTGGCTACCGAAGATCAAAAACGAAATCAGCAGCACGTCGGCCAGGCTGAAGCTGTTGCCGGCGACGAAGTCCCGCCCTGCAATTTCGCCGTCGAGCCACTCGAGGCCGTCTCGCGCCTTGGCCTTGAGCCCGTCCGCCGCCTCGGGGATGGTGCGAATCCGGTCCTTGAACAGCGGGAGGCCGTCCGAGAAGCGGAAACCATCTGCCATCGGTTGCGTGATGGCGAGCTCCGTGCGCCGAGTCCAGAAACGGGTCGTGGCCTTCTGTGCCGCGGTCGAGCCGATCAACACGGGCTCGGGTTGAATGTCTTCGAGGTACTCGCAGATCACCAGGGTCTCGGAAATGAACGCGCCATCGTCGGTTTCGAGACAGGGGAGTTGGCCGGTCGGGTTCTTTGCCAGGTAGCCGTCCTGGCGGTTTTCCCCTCCCATCAGATCGACCGCGACCAATTCCAGGTCGAGGTTCTTTTCGTGGGCGAAAATGCGCACGAGATGGGGATTGGGGCCGATCGAATTGTGAAGCTTCATGTTTTCTCCTAGGGGAAGTTTGGGGGCAGCTTTGCGCCGAAGGGCGCAAGGGTACCCGCTGGCCGGCTCGGGGACCACGGGGTTGCGCTGCTCGCTTGCCTTGCAACCGCGCTCGGCGGGGTTCCGGTACAGTTCGCCCCGGCGTCTGGCGCGTGCGGGATTTCGCCGGCTTGCTCGTCACGCGCAACTCGCGGTTCCAAGGAGTGGAAATGGCAAGGATCGATGTCTTCAACGGCGACGCGGATGGGATCTGTGCGCTCACGCAGTTCCGCAATGCAAATCCCGCCGAGAGCCGACTGATCACGGGAGTCAAGCGCGACATCTCGCTGGTCGCGAAGGCGGGGATCGAAGCTGGCGACGAAGTGACGGTGTTGGACGTCTCGCTCGACAAAAACCGCGACGGGGTCGTGGCTTCACTCGCGTTGGGAGCAAAAATCTTTTACGTGGACCATCACTTTGCGGGGGACATCCCGACCGAGCCGGGGCTCGAGACCTTGATCGACACATCTCCGGACGTCTGCACGAGCATCCTGATGAACGGCCATCTCGGCGGGCGTTTCGTCGAGTGGGCAATCGTAGGCGCGTTTGGTGACAACCTGAGAGCTAGTGCGGAAGCTCTCGCCAAGCCTCTGTCGCTGGACGCAGCCGAAATCGAACTGCTCGAAAACCTGGGGGTGTACATCAACTACAACGGCTACGGCGCCACGCTCGACGATCTCCACTTTCGTCCCAAGGATCTCTACCAGCTGGTTTCGGTTTATGCCAAGCCGCTGGATTTCGTGCGCGACGCAGCACAGCATTTCGACAAGCTCGCAACCGGCTACCGCGAAGACATGGCGCGCGCCCGAAAGGTAGCATCGAGTCGCAAAACCCAGGCCGCTGCGATGTTCATGTTTCCAGACCAGCCCTGGGCCAGGCGAGTGAGCGGGGTGTTCAGCAACGATCTCGCCAATGCATCACCCGAGAGGGCGCACGCGGTGGTGACCGAGCGGGCGGATGGCACCTATCTCGTGAGTGTTCGCGCGCCTCTCAACAACAAAGTCGGCGCGGTCGAACTGTGTCGCCGCTTTCCCACCGGCGGGGGGCGCGAGGCCGCGGCCGGTATCAACAATCTGCCGGCCGATCAGCTGGAAGACTTCGCGAACCAGTTCTGCGAGTTTTATTCGAACTAGCTCAGGCTCCTAGCGCAGACTTCCCAGGGCAGAGGCTTTTCGAGGGAATCCTGGTAGAGATCGAGGTCTCTGCAGAAGTTCACCATGCTCTCGCCGTTCAGGGCGGCGCTCTGTTGGGCGGCCTGGGCGCCACCCTGTAGTGATGCTAGATCGCGCCCATCATCTGGATACATCGCCACGCCAACACTCGCGGTCATGCCGATCGAGTCGGCGGCAATGTCGTTGGATTCGGTGGACACCCGCGCATATGAAATGCATCCGGCGAGCGCATTCGCGATCTCGCTCACCGACGCCGTGTTCGCGACATCGTCCAGGATCAGGGCGAACGACGACTCGCCAATTCTGGCCAGGGTGTCGGCGGCGCTGATTCGATCGCGCAGCTTTAGATAGGCGGTTTCGAGCATCTCGTCCCGAAGTGAGCGGCCCGCGAGATTCGCGAGAACATCGAGATGATCGAGCTTGATCCTCAGCACCGCAAAGCGCCGGGGCTTTGCGCGAGCCTGTTCGATCGTGTGGCTGAGTCGATCGCAGAAAATCAGCTCGTCCGGGAAGCGAACCTCGCCGCCGTCGCGCATCGGTTCGCTTCGAAGCATGGCTTGCTCGAGCATCGACTCGAACTGGGTCGGCGCCGAGTCCAGGTCCAGCGACACTTCGGCTGGACGCATCGATCGATGCTGTACGACGACATCGAGGATCTTGCGGGGCAGCGTCCTTCGATTCAGCTGATCTTTGCGGATGAACGCGTCGGCCCCCGCCTTGCCCGCGAGCAAGGCGAGTTGGGTGTCTTCGGAAGCCGTCAACACGATCACGGCGAAATTCGAAACTCTGGAACACACGAGCTTGATGCTGGTTTCGGCATTGGCGTCCGGGAGGGTCAAATCGAGCAGAACGGCGTCGAACTGTGACCGCTCGAGTTTTTCGATGGCCGCATCCAACTGGGTCGCGCGCTCGATCTCGAACTCGCACAAGTTCTGATTTTCGAGGGTTTGGGTCACGAGGGCGGCGTACTCGCGACTGTCTTCGATCAGCAGGACCCGCAGTGCCTTGGTTTCGAGCACCGGCACCAGGCGTTTTTCTTCTCGAGTCAGCCAATGGCGTTCCGGAATCTGGAGTTCGGCAGCACTCATGCTCATACCTCGCGCAGCGACTCGTTCTCAGTCGCGCTAGACAGCCTGCCCTCGTCGGCTCGTTGATGGTTTGCGATCGCATCGAGGATCGACTTCGATAGTGCTTTGCTGTCGAACTGGCCCTTGACCAGGTAGTCCAGCGCCCCGACGTTGAGTGCCGCGCTGCGCAGGCGTTCGTTGTCCGAGCCCGATAGAACGATCACCGGCAGTTGGGACATGAACGGGGCAGCCCACAGCAAGGTGTAGACACCCTCGCCGTCGCCGAGATTGAGATCCAGCAGCATCGCGTCATAGGAAATGTGGTTCAGGTGTTGTGCCGCGACGTTGAGACTCGTCGCGTTCTTGACGTCGAACTGGATGTCCCGATCGCGCGAAAGCAGGTGCCGAGTCAGCGTCACTTCGTCGACGCTGTCTTCGATGTGCAGAATGTTGAGCCGGCGCTCCTGCTGCGCGCCGGGCTCGGCCTGTCTGCTCTGTTCTCTACTTGTGTTCGACTTCAGAGGATCACTCCTCACTTTTCATGACCCGACCAGGGGACTTTTCGCTGGTTGGTGGGGTTTAACCTCTCGTGTGGTCGGAACACTACGAAAAATCTTGAGAGTTGATCCGATCCGCTCGGGAATTCGGGTGGCGGGGTGCTGAGAGGGAAACAGCCGTAACTCTCTCCCATAGCGCAGGGCCGGAGAAATATTGAGCATTGCTCAGAGATTCTACTGAGCAGTACGCAAGAGCCGCGAAGCGAAAGCGACCGGCGTGGCTCAGTCGGGCGCTGCGGGAAGGTCGATCACGATCACGGTTTCCTGACCGTCGGTGCTGTCCAGCGTCATCGAGCCGCCCTGGGCCTTGATGATCGCCTCGGCGATCAAGAACTCGAGTGCCGTTTCTGGCGGGCTGATTCCCTCGATGCGAAAGCCGTCGTCTTCGATCAGATCGCTCAGGGGGTTGCCGAGGCTCGGGTTGTGATAGCGCAGCAGGACGCGAATGATCGGCACGCCCTCGCGCCCCTGGGCGTTGTGCTTTGAGGCGAGATAAAAATCGCCGCGTTCCGGCACCATCGACAACGCGGTTTCGAACAATCCGCTGAACGCCCGATCGAGTTGGGTTTCGTCGGCCAACACGAAGGGCTGGTTGCGGTCGAGCTCCTTCAAAACCAACAGGTGGCGTTCCTTTATCTGCCCTGCGTGACGCTCGAGCAGGCGCTCGAGCGCGCTCGGGAGATCAATGGGTACGCGATGCGCGGGAGCGAGTTCTGAAAGATCCTGCAATCGGGTCACGACCTTTTCGATCTGCAGGACATCCGCAGACACGAGCTCTGCGAAACGATTGCGAAACTCTTCGTCGTCGTAGTGCGCCGGCAAGAGTTCAGAAAAAGTCTTGATGGACACCAGGGGGTTGCGAACTTCATGGGCCAGCGCGCCGACCAGGCGTCGCAGATCGCGCTCATCGAATCCCGGCCGTGCCGAACCCAGTTCCTGGGTGTCGGCTGCGGGCTCGGCTTCGTCGGCTGCGTCCGACTCGGAAGCTTGCGGGGGTTCGGGCCAGATCACCGGTTTCTGGGGTCTTGCGAAGTCTTCCGGAATTGGCTCTTCGCTCGCGGTCGGAACTTCGGCGACCGGCTCTGTTGACCATGGGCCGGGTTCGGCTGAAACGACCGGAAGCGTCTCGCCCGTCGCTTCTACTGCTTCGATCGCTTGTACCGCTACGACCGTGTCGATCTCATCTGCGTCGCCAGCTTCGTCTACGAACTCGGCGTTCGGCAGGGCGGATTCGGCGATCAGCTGGGCGTCACCGTTGAAGCGCAAATGATGCGGTTCGAGGGGGTCGGCGCTCGAGTGCGAGAGGCTGTGGTGCACCACAGCCTCGAGTTGCGCCATGTTGCCGGGCCACGGGTAGCTTTCGAGTTCGTGCAGCGCACGCTCGCTGAAGTTGCGAGGCCGTTCGCCCTGGGAGGTCGACCAGGCGCGGGTAGCTGCCACGACGAAGCTGCCGATGCACTCGGCCCGCTCGCGCAGGGAAGGCAACGCGACCACGAGCCCGCTGAGCGCTGCGGAGAGTCCGCGGTTCAGACGCGGCAGGTCGGCATCGTCGTCGAAAACGTCGTCCCCCAACGCGTCGAGATAGCTGTAGTTTCGCTCGTCCTGGGCCGAAGCGATAAACCGCACTCGGGTCGTTCGGAGTACCGCCTCGGGGAGCCCGTACTCGATCCAATCCCGCACCCGGAGCTGCAGGGCTTCGGGAAGCCGATCGACGTCCTCGAGCCAGACGGTGCGACGCCAATCGCCATGGTTGCGATAGCCTTGTTGGCCGTGCCCGGGTCCTGCCTCGCCGATCAATTCGAGCAGCTCGCGCTCGCTAGCAACCCCCGCACACGGGATATGCAGCAGCCGGGAAACATCCGAACTGCCAAACGCGTGAACGTACCTCGCGACCAGACCGCGTCCGGTTCCCTCTTCGCCGCGGATCAGCAACGGGAGATGGCAGAGCTTCGGATCCAGTGCCCGCAACAGATCCGGCGACTCGAGAGCGCCGAACCAGCGGGAAAATCGCGCCGCCAGCAAATCTCGTCCCCGGCGTCTGGAGAGTGATCCAGCGCTGCGTCGATTTTCTGCGTCGCCAATGCAGCGGCGCAGATGATCGGGCTGGGGCGGAAACCTCAGGAACCTCACGGGCAGGTTGTCGAACAGTCGCTGGGCCTCGGCGAGGTCGCGCGCCATCGGGAGCACGATCCAGGTACAGCCGGGCAGTCGCGGACTAAAGCGGTGAACGAACTCGAGTTCGCTCTCGAAGTCGCCCGAAGGGGCGAGCAAGACTACGTTGGCGGGAGACGCCGAGGTAAACAGCTCAGCTTCAGGCGCGCCGAGGATGGTGTTGTCACCGGCACCGGCAATGCGGGCTAGCGCAGCCCGCTGTTGGGTGTTTCGATGAATGATCCACAATGTCGAAGAGGTTCCCATTGTTGCCCTGCCTAGCCAGGATCAGCCCACTCGACCCGCCAAAGCGCTTCCGCTCGTCGTCCGGGTTGCGACTGTGGTCGCGAATTAAACACAATGCTCCACGCAGTTGGTGCGCAAGCTGCGTGCCAATGGTGCGGAGTTTGCGTTCTCCGGCAGAAGGCTCCATAAGTCGTTGCAAAATGGGCCAGATCTTGAATCGATCTCGCAACACGCCACACCCAGCTGCCAATTGGAACGCTAGCAAACGCACATCGTTCCTCTCATATCTGGAAAACCTTTTCCGCATTGTCGGGACTTTGACGTGTCGTGCGGTTAGAGCCTTCGCGCTGGCGGCGCTGCTTTTGCTCTGCATGGGGAATCGCCATGCCTTTGCAGAAAGTGCCGGCGACACGCAAGAGTTCGAACTGCTGGGTACCTGGTACATCGTCGTCCACTACCGAGACGCCAGCGCTGCGCCCGCCGGCCGCGAGTTTTGGGAAGACAAGGTCTGGACCTTTGCCTATCGGGGATCGCGGCTGCAGTGGAGCGAGTACTCAGCCGTCTCGTTTAACGACGATCGCGGGCGCCACGAACGGCTCGCCGGCGGACGAACGATTCGTTCTTCAGGTGCGTGGCGGCCCAGCCCAGCCCAACGCGAGGAGATCGCAGCGGGCCTTTCGGTCAATCCACAATCCCTGCGTTCGAAGAGCCTGCGGGGAGATCCCGCTGACGGCTTTCGTTCCAGTGGTTCGATCCATTCGACATCGGCGTCGGTGATCGGCTACAGCGAGACCTGGGAGATAGAAGATCCCGGGAAACAGCCGGTTTTTCGTCGCGTAGACGAGATGAGTAGCGGTCGCAGCCTCGCGATCAAAGGAATGACCGAGTACCGAAGCGCGGCGGGCAGTACCTTGGCGCTGGGTAAACTGTCCGGCAGCTTTTGGCGGGATGGCGCCCAAACGGGTTCATTTGTCATGCTGCGCTCGGGACCCCTCGAGCTGGCGAACCCGAAGAAGTGGATTAAAGAAGCGGAAAAAATGAAAGCAACGAACATTGAGTGACGACCAGCCGGCGGCGAGCACACGCAGCGCGGGCGGTACCGGCGGTGCGAGCAAGGGCCGCGCCCGCTCCGAGTGCGTCCGCTCGGCACGGGCCAAGGATCTCGATCGGGTGGCGGCGCTGTGGACGGCGATCACGGACCATCACCACGGGATCGACCCCCTGTTCACAATGCGACCCGACGGGGAAGACGCTTTGGGGGATTTGCTGCGCGCGATGCAGCGGGACCCCGACACCCAGATCCTCGTCTACGATGAGGCCGGCGATCTTCCCGGCATGCTGATCGTGCGCATTGACCAGTCGCCGCCGATCTTGCGCGAAAGCGAGCGGGCGGAAATCACCGATCTCGGTGTGCGAGAATCGGAGCGGCGGCGCGGGATCGCCGGGGTGCTGGTCGATGCCGGTCTCGACTGGGTCCGCGCCTCGGGAGTCGAGCGGGTCGAGGTCCATGTCGCGCACGAGAACCCCGAGGGCCAGGGGTTCTGGCGCGCACGGGGCTTTTCGGACCTGATGGACGTACTGCATCTGCGGATGTAGGGTCCCCGATCGACAGCGCTAGCAGCCCGTTGAAAAACCCTTCGGTCGCCAGGCGCGGCCCTTCGGCCCGATCTCTGCGTTGCGAAAGCTTGCCGTAGCCAGCTACGGCTGCGCTTCCGCGCCTTGACCTCGGGCCGAATGACCACACCTGGCTCGGTCAGGGTTCTTCAACGGGCTGCTAGGCACCAGGAAGGAAGCCCCCGATGAGCACCTCCAAGACCGCGAACCTCGCGATCGATCAAAAACTGAACCCGATCGCCGCAGAGTTGAACGAAAAGCTCGAGAAGGGCGCCCCCGAGATTTACGCCATGCTGTCCCGCTATGGGCGGCGCGCCTACTTTCCGAAGGGGATCCTCAGCCAATCCGCCGAGGCCAAGGCCAAGGCACATCGCTTCAACGCGACCATCGGGATCGCCACCGAGGGCGGCGAGCCGATGTACTTGGATTCGATCGACCGGCATCTCGTCTCGATCCCCGCCAAGGATGTCTATCCCTACGCCCCGCCGGCGGGGCGACCGGGTTTGCGCGAGCGCTGGCGCGAAAAGCTCTTGGCTGAAAATCCAAGTCTCGCGGACAAAGCCTTCGGAGAACCGATTGCCACCAGTGCGATCACCCACGGCCTGGCTCTCGCGGCAGAGCTGTTCGTCGACCCGGGCGATGTGCTGTTGTTGCCCGACAAATTGTGGGGCAACTATCGCCTCTGCTTCGAAAATCATTTCGGCGCCAAGATCGAGACCTTCCCGTTCTTCGTCGGGGAGGGTTTCAACGTCGCCGGGTTCGCCGAGAGCCTCGCGAGCAACGCCGCAGGTCGCGACAAGTTGATCGTGTTGCTCAATTTCCCCAACAACCCGACGGGGTACATGCCGACCCCCACGGAGGGTGCGGGGATCGTCGAGGCGCTGCGGGCTCAGGCCGAGCGGGGAACCAAGCTCATCGTTCTGACGGACGACGCGTATTTTGGGCTCTTCTATCACTTGGGCGGCGAGTCGATGACCGAATCGCTGTTTGGTCTGCTCACCAACCTCCACCCGAACATTCTGGCCGTGAAGCTCGACGGGGCCACCAAGGAACTGTTCGTATGGGGATTACGATGCGGGT
>Ga0114950_10004950_pt1 | contig 10357 bp, 9 predicted proteins | sample N075metaG_FD_83503 | JGI IMG/M metagenome (GOLD analysis project Ga0114950, IMG submission 83503) | Deep subsurface microbial communities from Kermadec Trench to uncover new lineages of life (NeLLi) - N075 metaG | ecosystem: Environmental > Aquatic > Marine > Ocean trench > Sediment | place... | reverse complement strand
TTTCTCGTCGGCCAGTGTGTGACCTGTCTTAGTATTCTTCATGCCGAGGAAAGCGACAATATCGCCCGCCTGAGCTGAACTTAGTTCTTTGCGTGCGTCGGCATGCATCTCTACGATACGGCCTATGCGTTCGGTTTTGCCTGTAAAGGTATTAAGTACGCTGTCGCCTTTCTTGACCCTGCCCGAATAGATGCGGGTAAATGTCAGCGCACCATAACGATCGTCCATGATCTTGAATGCCAGGGCGCGGAAAGGCCTGTTGGGATCGACGATGGCCATCTCGCCAGTTGCATTGCCTTCCAGGTCAATTTCCGGCTGTGGTTTTACTTCCATCGGGTTAGGCAGGAAGTCTATAATTGCGTTCAACACATTCTGTACTGCTTTATTTTTGAATGCCGAACCACAGTAGGTGGGGAAAAAGTCCAGTGCAATGGTTCCCTTGCGGACGCACTTCTTAATATCGTCGATTGATGGCTCTTTACCTTCGAGATAGGCTTCCAGCAGATCATCATCCTGTTCGAGCGCTGTTTCGATCAGTTTCTCACGGTACTCTTCAATTTTACCCGCCATGTCTTCCGGCGGATCGATAATGTCATATTTTTCCGGATCACCCGATTCATCCCAGACCCAGGCTTTGCGAGTCAGCAGATCGACAACACCTGTGAAGTCATCTTCAATGCCGATCGGCAGGACCATAACCAGAGGGTTTGCGGCAAGTACATCTTCAATCTGTTGAACGACGCGGTAGAAATCCGCGCCAATACGATCCATCTTGTTGACAAAAATAATCCGTGCAACTTCTGATTCATTTGCGTAGCGCCAGTTGGTTTCGGACTGGGGTTCAACACCGCCCGAGCCGCAGAATACACCTATGCCGCCATCAAGTACTTTCAATGAACGATAAACTTCGATTGTAAAGTCCACATGTCCCGGGGTGTCGATAATATTCAGGCGGTGGCCATCCCATTCGCAACTGGTGGCAGCGGCCTGGATGGTAATGCCGCGCTCCTGCTCCTGCTCCATGAAGTCGGTGGTTGCTTCACCATCGTGCACTTCACCGGTTTTATGAATTTTACCGGTGAGTTTAAGAATACGTTCGGTGGTCGTTGTCTTGCCCGCGTCTACGTGCGCGAAGATGCCAATATTCCGGTACAGGCTAAGGTCTGTCATGACTGTCTGCTCTAGTTAAGTATGTCGAATTAAAATGTATTAATCGTTTGTCTGCCATTGTGTCATCCGGCTGTCCGCATGCACGCTTCGTTACAGCACCACGTTCGCTAACGCCGCTCTATATATTAAGGAATAAAGAGCGCCGCTTTTTATGCAAGGCTGGGTGCGGGTACGCGCCGGCTAGGACAATTCCAAACTGTTGAATTGCAAAGCGAAAGCAACAAGTCTGAATCTGGCTGGCTTACCGGGCGGCAATAATAGCAGGACGATTTGGCAGGAGCCACCATAAATAAAGGATTTGGCAGGATTGAAATGACGGTAGAATCAGCTTGTATCGGCTGGCCTCTGGCACAGAGTAGCAGTATTATAACAAATAGAAACAAACGGTTAGGATAAATATTGGATTGCAATGCGGATAAAAAATCTGTGCAAGGGGGCTGGCACACAAGGCTAAGGATTTGCGAGACTGCACAAATGGCGTGGAGGGGAACAATTTCAAGGTCGAGCTCCCGGTGGCCCGATAGCATCGGAATTCCGCTTACGGCGTTCCTTATAGTTACCTGGCTGTCTGGCTGCTCCAGTGCACTGCGCTGGGAAGAGGGTGATAACCCGGCAGCACACAGTGCTCCGATGACATCAAGTAGCACGACCCGGACTCGGCATGCGGCAGCAAATACTGCTGTAGAAATGATTGGTAAGCCTTACCGTTATGGCGGCAATAGTCCTAAGGGTTTCGACTGCAGCGGCCTGGTGCAGTATTCCTATTCATCGGCAGGGCTAACAGTGCCCCGTACCTCGCGTGATCAGTACAGTGCAGCAATACCCATTAGTCTGGCTGATGCAGAGCCCGGTGATCTGTTGTTTTTCCGCTATGACCAGAAGATTTCACATGTTGCAATTTATCTGGGTGATGAACGCTTTGTGCATGCGCCATCGTCAGGAAAACAGGTTTCAGTTGCCAGCCTGAAGGACCCGCATTATCAGCAGCATTTTGTGCGCGTGGGGCGACTCCGGTAGTCTGGCTGATCCCGCTTGGTTTTAGCTTCTTAGCTTTCGTGATTCTTGCGGGCCTGTTTGTGGTGTGCTCCTACATCGGTTTCATGACAATCCCGGGTATTATTTTTCTGTCCGGTATCGTGATTAACAATGTCATTGTATTGCTTGATCGCATTCGCATCGAAATTGATGAAAATAACCTGCCGCCGGAACAGGCGCTGGTCCCTGCCGCTCAACACCGCCTGCGTCCCATACTGTTGACGACTGTGCCGACGATAGGTGGTTTGCTACCACTATGGCTGGGCGGCGGGCCCATGTGGGAACCGACGGCTGTTGCCATCATCTTCGGCTTGTTATACGCAACAATGCTGACGCTCGGCGTAGTGCCAGTGCCATACAGTCTGTTATACAAAGTTCCCAGGCCTGTATCTCACGGCTAAAGGGCATCGCCCGGCTTCCCCGTTTCGTAAACCTGGGGATAACTACCCTCTGGAAATCGCCTGATAGTTCGGCAAGCAGACCAATTTTTAATTGAACAGCAAAGCGTGCCAGCGGTTACCAGTTACCGAGCGCATGACGCAAGCCTAAGCGAGTAACTGGTAACTGCTGGCACGCTTTGCTAATGAATCCTGCTGCACATCAATCTGAAACTGACCAATTCCAACCCCTGGCTAAGCTGATTGCAAGCTATCAGGGTCCAGCTTATAGCGATTCAGTATCAGGATACTGCCAGAGTGCAGCAGAGCAGGCACAACAACATAGACAAATGCGATCCCTTGCAATACCGAGTCACTTTGTTCCGCGAGGCTGCCATCACTGGATTCAACAAAGCCAATAATGGAAAGAAATGCGAGGAAGATGGCAGAACCGAGCGCATTACCAACCTTATCAACCGCCGAGTAAACAGAGGAAAGTACACCTTCACGGCTGATGCCTGATTTAATACGGTCATAGTTAATCGTGTCAGTAAGTACCGAGAATGACATAAGGATAAATCCGCCATTAAACAGACCAATAGCAACAGCAATTAACCAGATGATCCACATTGATTCGGCATCTGCCAGGAAATAGAACTGAATACTGATGGCATAAAGAATCAGGCACCACTTATAGACGGGCATCTTGCCAAATTTTGCAGAGGCCCATACAAGCACTGGCATCGCGGCAATGGAAGACACCGCAATAATGATGATCCAGATTGGAATGACGTTGAATACATCAAACCCCAGTCGCATTGAGTAGGCAAAAAAGAAAAAGCCACCCGCATAACCTATACCGGCACTGATGTACTGTACGATATTGGCCGAAATAAGCACCACGAAGGGCTTGTTGTTCCAGGCAATCTTCAATTGTTGCAGTAGCGGGACTGTAGCTTCGGTTGCTGTTGTTTGCGGCGCTTTTGCCGTGCCGAAAAATACCCATATGGTTGAGCCGGCTATTACGCTGCCAACAATAATACCCATCCACTCATAGCCTTCTCGCGGCGTGCCCCCTAACTCCAGTGTGACCCAGGCAACTATTTTTGGTGCCAGTGCGCCACCGATAATCAGCCCTATTGCCAGTGCAGCACTGCGAAATGAAATAATGGTTGTGCGTTCGTCAGGGTCTTTCGACATCTCGGATGCAAGTGTGAGATAGGGCACTGAAAACATCGAATAGCCCGTATTCAGGATCAGGTAGATTACGGTCATGTAAACAAACAGCATGAGCTGGGTTTGCAGATCGGGCACAAAAAAGAGCAGCATGAAGGTGAATGCTGCAAATAATCCGCCAATCAGGATGAACGGGCGGCGTCGACCCCAGCGTGTTTGGGTTTTGTCAGATATGATGCCGGCGATCGGATCGGCAATGACGACCCATATCTTGGCGATCATTATGATGAGCCCGGCCAGGGCTGCTTCCAGGCCAAGCACCGTGGTCATATAAATGGGCAGAATTAAAGCCGGGGTGTCGCGAAGTATCTGCCCGCCAATCTGGCCGGCACCATAGCCAACATAAGTTGAAACCGGTAATAGCCCTTCCGGGCGGTTTCTAAGGCGACGAAGTAAACTGCGGACATTTTTCAACAACAGACGTGCTCCGGTTTATGCTACCGGGCACAGTAACAAAAAATACCGTCAGAACGAATTTTTATCTGGTTAATTTGCTAACGCCTGATTGTCAGCCGCCAGTACAGAATGCTCATCACGCAGATAGATGCCCTCACTTATCTCGGTATAGTGCTTGTCGAGGTAGGCCTGCAGAAGCTCTTTGACGTAGTCAATATCATGGCATATGTAGCCAAGTTCGCATGGGTCAAATATTAGTTTCGGTTTGCTGGACTTGATGTCGGTCAGCAATTCATCATCGCGTTCAGCGGTTATGCCTAGTGGGCCAAAATGACCAGGATAGTACTGTTCAACAAAATTTCCTGTTACAAAGCGTGATGCAGGCGGGCGCTGTGTAAGCATGTGTATCTCTGGCGCATAACCACCCATCACAAAAATAGTATCCGATTCGGCTGTATATTCTTTGGCCGTCTCAATAATCCTGGTCACTGTGTCAGGGTCAGGAAAAGTTGCGGCTGTACCGCCAACTTTTTTCTGTGTTTGTGCAGCCAATATATCGATATTTTCAACTGAGGCTACGGAGCCCAGGATGACGCGTGTTCCAAGCAGAACCATAAATACCAGGGTCACCGCCAGTGCGCCTTTACGCTGCCAACTGGAGGTTAAGGTGCGACATCGCCACAACCAGTTGAAAGTTATTCCTGTGGTGACTGCTATAACGAAATTAAGAGGCCATAGATAATTGCTCGAACTGCTCGCTGTGGCGGTCGCAACCAGTAATGCAGTGAGTAGCCATATCAGGATTACACCCAGGTTGTGTTGGTGTTTGGTTCGCCACAACCTGACAGTTGCAAGCACTGGGAATAACAGGAAAAGCCCATAGGGTTGTACAACGGATGCCATATTTTTTAGCAGCGAAATATCAGTGCTGGTCGTATACCGGCTGTTATAAACGTAGAAGCCTTCCCAGAACTCATTCCAGTATCCGAGCGACCAGTAATGGGTTGCAAAAGCGACAAATGGGACAAGAAACGTAATACCTGAAACGATACAGCATGAAATCCCGATGCGAAGTTTTTGTCCTGGCGCAGTTAATGCCACGATGCCTGGAACAAGCGCGAAGATGAAAGCATTTTGTTTAAAGGTAAAGGCCAAACCGAATAACAGGCCAGCGAGCGCTAATCGCGTTCTGTTAATCGGATTAGAACTAATGGGTTGCAGTAAGCAGGCAAAACCTGCTGCTGCAGTTGCCCCCATCATTAAATCAGCATTCAGCGCCCAGAGGTCTTCATCACAAATCCAGACGGTTGCAAGAATTAGCAGTGCTATTGATGTTGAAGCCGCGGTAAAACGTCCGAAACATAACCGTACCCGGCGCAGCAGGTAGCCACTGCAAGCAATTGCATAAAGGATGCAAGACCAGTGTATTGCTGTGTAGGAATAGGGTCCGAATGCGGCCAGGACCAGGCCATGCCACAGGTAGAGCAGTGGTCCCCGGTGAACCATGACATCGACGTATGGAAGGCCTCCGTAGAGAAGTGTTGCACCTGCAATTGAGGACATTGCCTCATCGGGATCAAACAGGGCGTAGCCGGTAGCCAGTAAAAAGCGGAAGGCCAGGAATAGCATTAACGCGGTGCCAATAATTGTCAGCATTAGCCAGTCACGACGATCGACATGCTCCCATGCTGCCGTGACTTTGTAGTAATTTTCGCTTGAATTCATCGACAATCCATTGGCGCAATTCCTGACCCTCGCGAATTCGCGCAAAGGGTTTCTGCTACGGTACAAAATAGTGAATTTAGTCGTTTGTTATGTTGAATTGGTTCACACTTTGGTAACTATTTCAGGCTGCGCGCGCCCTGTCAGAATAGCTGGAATGCTGGTATTCAAAGGGCTTGAGGTAAAAACAGGATTATTGCTTACAGTGATCCCAGAAAGGTGAGTATTGCAGCGCGTTGTGAGCCGGGCAGGCCAGTAAATGCATCGCGTGCGGCCAGCGCTTCACCGCCATGCCAGAGTATTGCCTCACTCAGGTTGCGGGCGCGTCCATCGTGCAGGTAGGACTCATGCCCGGTTACTTCCTTCGTTAAACCGATTCCCCAAAGTGGAGCTGTGCGCCACTCGGAGCCGGAAGCCAGATAGTCGGGCCGGTTGTCTGCCAGACCTGCTCCCATATCGTGGAGTAACAGGTCGGTATAGGGATGAATAGTCTGACTGGCGAGTTCAGGGTGACTTGCCTCTGCGCCGGTTTTCAATGTGGAAATATGGCATTGCACACAGCCTATCGAGCGAAATATTGCAGCACCCTGTTGCACTTCCGGATTGTCGGAGTCACGTTGTGCAGGGACTGCGAGCAATCGCACATAGCGGGTGAGTTGTTCAAAAAATTCCTGCTGAAACTCAATTTCGCTGGCATGTGCCTGTGCGGCCTTAAAACAGGCATTCTGGGTCGCCGCGCAGTTATCGGTTGGGTTCAGGCTGGTCGTAATGCCCATATCGCCGAGTGATGCGCCCGCATTTTGTTCTTCTACAGTAGCCACATTGGCTTTCCAGCCGAAACGACCAACAGATATTTGTTGTCCTGTGCTGCTCCAGACATGATTTATCCGTCCTGAGATCCCATCTCTATTTTCATCGTTGGGATCGGCAAGTTGATACAGTAATTCTGTTGGTACTGCCTCCAGGAGCCCCAGGCCAATGATGGGATTGGCGATTCTTAATGAGTACATCGTATCTGCCGGTAAGGGCCCGAATCGTAAGCTATCAAAAACCAGCGTTGGCTGGCGCAGTTTGTACGTACTTCCATCCGCGTAGGTGCCAGTAAGCTCGGTATATTCAATAATGGCCCTGCCTTCTGGCGTCACCCCATCAATAGCGCGATGCTGCAACTGGCCGCCATAGTTTTCCAGTGGTTTAGGGCCGCCATGTGCCGATTCACCGGGTATGCTCAGGCGAACGAGTATCGATTCAAAGGCTTCTGCTGTAGATTCGGGTGGTCTCCCACGGCCATTATTGATATGGCACGCTGCGCAGGCGATGGCATTGAATACGGGGCCCAGACCATCATTGGTGGGGACCTGTCCTGGTGCCAGATCCCACTCGGTATTGAACTGAATTTTGCCAAAGGCAAAGCGGGCCCGCTTTGTAACCGGAGCGTTGGCCACGATTTGCCGAAAAGATTCTTGTCCTACGGGCTGTATGGTTGCCGTTCCTGCCAGATCGGGTCCAGGAGTAATCGCCAGTAGTTCATCACGTGTTGCTGCATTCAGGTTGCTGGTAAATAGTAGCCATGTCGCTGCAATAAACAGGAAGTTTTGTGCCGGCCTGGGTGTGCCGGGTATGTTTGAAAAATGCAGCATGAACGGATACCGTGGGTTAGGTTGCAGTTAGTCTAAATTCTCTCAATCAAGAATTCGTGTATATCCGCTCAGGGCATTTGTGCACCCAAACGCGAACCAAGTGCCTTCATGTCATCGCTCCAGGCAGTCTGATCAAAGTCTCTGGTAAGTTCGGGTAAGTGTGAAATTTTGTAACCAGTAATAGAGATTGATTCGATTAAGAGTTCATCTTTGCCATTGTTCAGTGTGCTCCAGGTTGATACCTCGTCACCCGTAGCCATAGGCAGTACGATACTTATGTGACCAGTAGCATAGCCATCACTGCCACTGGGATGGGCTTCCATTACCATTAGTCCGGGTCGCTGGTCGCCTTCGCGCTGCATGTAGATGCGGATGCTGATGTCGCGTGGGTCAGTGCGTTTGGGCAGCTTAACGGCAAAATCCACGGTAAAACTGTACAGCCCGCCACATAAAGGCTTGAATACCTGGCCGGTCCATTCCCCAAAGGTTGCATTGCGGTACTTGGAACGAAACGGGCGGCCATCCACTGTCATATCCAGTGCTGTCACATTGTAATCTATGCGGGTTGGTGCACCCGTTTGTTTGAGGTTTGCCCCAGTGTAGGTGAAGCCAATTATCTCATTGGCACAACGCTGCTCATTTTTTTCCATGGTGATTTTGCCATTTTCCAGAAGGCCAAAAAATTTCTGGAAGTCTTCATCAGTAAATTCCTGGTTGTCTTTTGGTAGTGGCGATTTGGCGCTGGCAATACATCCGATCAGTACAAGTATTATTGCGCTCAATATGCGGGTAACAGTCTGCAGCGGAATTGACATATTCATATTGCTTTCTCTAATGACCAAATTGGTGGGTACTATATGTTCTACCATTAAGAGCTTGGTCCAAGCATAAACAAGATACAGACCCCGATTTGGTTGGCCGGCGCTTGTTACCGAGGGTTGGTCAACTAGAAAGCTGAATACCTTGTTCCCGGTTATCAGCTCTTGTGGCTATGCTGGCTCGCTATTTATTCGCCTGCCGTAACTGACTTGCATATTTTTCCAGTGTAGCTATCGGATCTGCAATATATTTGCTGTGCACTTCACTGGCCATGGTCATGTAGTTAGCAGGTAATTCATCAACTGACTCCATTTTGCGGCCTGATGCGGTGCTCATCATGTGGCCAGGATGATCTCCCATTCGCATCCACGGCTCCCATTTCAGGATATTGTGGAACTCGAAGGTACAGGGTGCTGAGACCAGCTTCTGGTTAAATGCATCTGCCAGACTGCCCTGCACCGTTGTGTAAATATTAAGCAGTATGGTTGGTGCTGCAGGTTTGGGGAACTTTATTGTCGCTTCGACCGATGTTGGTATCCATACTCGTTCAGCACTTGTAACCGCTGGTCCCAGGTTGCTTCGATAAGCATGCACCATTGGGTTGTCGGGGCTTGTCAGTCCGGCCGTTGTAAGATTGCGAATCTCGGGGCCCAGACGTACATGACGTACTTTATTTTTTTCACCGGTGTAGGGATTTGCAAACTCACGGAGTAGCTCGCCTGTGTTCAGATCGGTGTAATAGGTCAGTTCAAAAAATGCAGCTTTAAAATTTCCGTCTGGTTGTTGGTACCAGCGATGAAACATTCCGACTTCCATGCCATAGAGTGCGGTGGATTTTGCATTGACTACACCGTAACGTGTTCCGCGCATCCACCATATAATCAGGCGGTCATCAAAGCTGCCCGATAAGCGCTGGTAGGCTTCAAGTAACCGAATTGGATCGGTAAGCGCGTCGGGGGCAGGTTCTGCAGTTAGGTTACGCCATGGCAATATGCTTGTTGCGGAGGCCGCAATATTTAGTAGCAATGTACGTCTGTTAAGCATCCGTAATATATAGCAGAAAAGTATAGAATTAATCGAGCCCAGCAAGCGCGATTAGCAAATCTTTGCGAAGTTTGTTGATAGCATTATCGATGGACATGCAGCATCATCTTGTTCCAGACGGGCCCAATTGTCTTCCCAGGCATTGAGCAGATCATCTGTATGCATATGCTTCAATGGGCATTAGTTCGCCAAGATCCTTTAGCAGAAGGACTTCGGCCCATCCTTTGCGCGGGTTGCCACCGATGTTGTCCTGATCGTAATGAGCGAGATAGTTGATTCGCCGCAGTTCACCTATATGGACGAGCATTTCAAAACCAGCTTTGCGACGTACGATTTTCTGCAGTGAGCTCATTGCGCCACGTGTTGTAACTCAAGGCAATCAGCGCAACTATCAGGCTTATGATTGCTAACTGATTAGGTTTTATTTGCATGGCAAGCTGCCTGGATGAATGTTCCTTTATTTGACAATATCATGGAAGGAGCTGATTAAAGATCAGGTTTTTACTGGAGTAGTTCCTTAATAGAAGCAGGGGCCCGTGCTAGGCTTTGTTGCGGCACAGAAAATAAATAAATGCTCTCTATTTTGGATGTTTTGTAGCAAATAGTGTCTTACAGGGTAGCCTTGGAAGGGAGTTCAATGGGCCGTAATAATGTGCAAGCCAAGGGTTAACAGGACATTTTGCCTGGTGCGAGAAGTAGCTGTTTGGGCTGCATGCCTGGTTCTGGCTGGCGGTTGTGCCGCAAAACCATCAACAAGTGATAAAGGCATGGATGGTGATGCCGTTATTGCTGTAAATGATGGTATCGCTAACTCCACCAGCAACGCGGCTGTGTCAGAGTCTCGACGTGGTGAAGCGGCTGATCCCAAGCAAGGGGTTGCGGGAACTGAATTTGGTGAGGGTGAGAGCATTACGGCTG
>Ga0114950_10004949_pt1 | contig 10358 bp, 10 predicted proteins | sample N075metaG_FD_83503 | JGI IMG/M metagenome (GOLD analysis project Ga0114950, IMG submission 83503) | Deep subsurface microbial communities from Kermadec Trench to uncover new lineages of life (NeLLi) - N075 metaG | ecosystem: Environmental > Aquatic > Marine > Ocean trench > Sediment | place... | reverse complement strand
TGAGAATACATTGATCAGCGGACATGCCCATTTCCTCGGCCAAAAGAGAGCAAAAATAGCCTAAACGAGCGATATTTGGAACAGTAGATTTGTTTCGATACCCCGCCGCCCGGACCAGCCTGTGGATAATGTCCAGCCTTGATTCTTCAAGTTCCCGCGTGCGTTTGCGGACTCTATATTCCAAGTCAAGGTTCATCTCGCGGACTTCATTGTGAAGCAGACTCACCTCCAGCATGTTTCTAACGCGGGAGATCGCTTCGGTCATTTCAAACGGTTTGGAAATAAAATCCTTCGCCCCGGATTCTAACGCCCTCAACCGGGTGGCTTGATCGCGCTGAGCCGTAAGAACCAAAATGGGCAAATAGGTTTCAGTTTCCACTTTTTTGAGGGCGGCCATGACTTCGAATCCATCCAAATCCGGCATTTTTAAATCCAGGAGAATGAGGTCCGGCTTGAATTTTTCGTAGGTTTCTACCGTCTTGAGTGGGTCCGTGATACTGGTAATATTTGAAAATCCAGCCCCTTTCAGTACGCGCTCAAAAATCTGCACATTCCCTGGTTCATCGTCTATGATAAGAATTTTTCCTTCTTCGATTTTTCTTTTTGGCATGACCGTGCTCTCAATCCGGGTGGCTGGAATCACCATTTAAAAAAAGGGTGAGGGCGAATAAATATATAATTACATTTACTTGCCTATAAAATAATGATATCCCGGAATTCCCTGCCAGTCAAATATTTTTTACATAAAGAGTAAATCTAATAAAGCGAAAATTTAGGTATTTCCGCTATTTTTTTTTGGAGTTATCAGGCGTAAAAATTTTTGCAGGAGGGAAAATATAATCTTTCCGATACTCATGATTTTGCTTTTAATATATTTCTTTTGGTCAAACAGCCGGTTATGGGTTTCTTTCAGCAATTTTGGGATGTCCAGGTTTTCGGGACAGCGGGGCAGGCAATCGCCACACTCGGTGCAATTGAAGGCGAAGGTTCCCGGAAACCAGTGGCCCTTTCCTTCCAGCATGTTGTAACGAAATTTGCCATAATCCACCATGTCGTAACCTTCCAGCAAATTTCGGAAGCGGAGTACCTCGGGAATGTTGATGTCTTCAGGGCAGGGCAAACATTGGTTGCAAAGTGTGCACAGGCCTGGAATAGCGGCCAGTGAGGCATCCATTTTGGTTTTGATTTTCGCGTCCTGCGGTGACCAGTAGGTTTCGTCGTTCAATATCGCCAGGTTCTGGGGGAAATGTTCCGGCTCGTGCATGCCCATGCTCAAGGTGGTCACCTCCGGATGGCTCAGGCAAAATCTTCCGTTGAACTGAATAGCCGTCATGGGCTTAACGCTCAGTTTGACTTTTTCCGATGGCTTCCACAACAGGCCTCCCTTTTCGTTGGGCGAAATTATGAAAACGCCGATGTCTTTTTCACCCGCCAGTTGAACTGCGGGCAAATTGCGCTGGAAAAAATAATAAAAATGTAAATTGACAAAGCTGAACAGGCCCGTATTCAACGCCTCCAGGATAATATCCAGAGGCGCATGGGTGGAAAATCCGATATGGCGCACCAATCCCTGTTCCTTCAACCGCAACAGCGTTTCGACGGGGCCCCCTGTTTTAACGGCGGCCTCCAGGCGTTCCTTGTTGTTGATACCATGCCAGCCATAGAAATCCACATAGTCCAGCTTGAGGGCGGTGAGTTGATTTTCAACCAGCGACCTGGTTTCGCCGGCGGTCATCGGCGCCCCCTTGGTCATCATTTTGTACTGCTCCCTGGGAAGGTTTAACTCTTCGAGGACCGCGCCGTAAAGATGCTCGCTTTTAACATATCCATGCGCGGTTTCTATATGATTGATTCCCAAATCAAACGCCCGGCGTGTGGTTTCCAGACAGTTCCTTACGGACTCCGCAGGCAGGTAGTTGCGTGGGGGAGCCCAGCCATGCTTGAACCGCATTCCTCCCAGGGTGATGACCGACAGCATCTCGTTGGTTTTTCCAAAGCGGCGGTATTCCATGAGTTTTAATTTAAGGCAATTCATTTGGAGAGCCAACTGGTTTTTTGGAAACAAAATTGGTTTGCAATTAATGTTGACAGAAACACCCTCGACAAGTAGGATTTTTAACTCGATACTGAATTTTATTTCTGGGGTGAAAGTTTCCTCCAATCATTCTAATTATATGTCCGATTCTGTTTATTTCAGCCTATTTAAAGGAATTCCCGACTGCCCGGTCACCATTTTCAATCAGGGACAGTGCACGCTTGAAAACCGCTTGGTTCTCGAAACCTGCATTATTGGGAAAAGCCACCGGGTGACCAGCCGGGGAGATGGAATGTCTATTACCGAATTCATCGCTTGTTCTTCCAATGAAATGGAAGGGGACCCTTTGGACCATTTTCCATTGAAGTCCGGGGAAAACTATTCCAGGGAATACCAGGTGGAAAATATCAAATATTTGGTGAACATTGAAGTGGTTCCTCGGCTTTTTGAAAACATGGATGATTTTATGCGGTCGCTGGGAGAGGTTCCGCCGATGGAAATTTTGACGCACAGTTTCGAGCCCGTAAAACCCACAACCCGTATCAAACCCTTTACCGGTCTTGCGGTGGACCCTGCCGGGAACCGTTTTTTTACCATTCACACCTATCCTGAAAACAAGTTGTCCATCATCAGCAAAACCCGGTTACAATATACCGCAGAGCCGCCGGGATCATGATCAAACGGCTGATCGATATCGTCCGTGCAAATTGGAATCATTTTAGTGGCAAAAGGGTTGAGGAAAAAGCTTCCGTTGATTTCATAAACGAAACCGCCTTCGGTTTTGACGAATCGGAATCGGGAAGGACCCACCAGCCCAAACAGGCGCAAGATCCTTTTGCCCCATATTATGCGGATCTGGAGATTTCTCCCGGATCGGACCGGGAGGCGGTGAAGTCCGCCTGGAAACGAATGATGAAAAAATATCATCCGGATTTGCACGACAGCGATCCCGAAAAACGAAAAACCGCGGATGAGTTGACCCGGCGGTTGACGGAAAGTTATCGAATTTTAGACAAAGAACTACGTAGATAAGGAGTCAAGAATGGCCGATTTCGAAAAAGTGAAAGATTATTTGTTGGAAATGGGATTCTCTATCGACCAGGAAAATGCCGGGGAGGAACTGGTGGTGGTGAATGATGAGGAACGCGGCGTCAACCATCTGGTGATCGATTGCGAAGACCCGATATTGATTATGGAGCAAGTCATCCTGCCCCTGCCGAATGCGACTGCGGAAACCTACAAACGGTTGCTGCAAATCAACCGGACCCTGGTTCATGGAGCATTCGTTTTGGACGATGAAGGCAAGACCCTGCTGTTCCGTGATACCTTGCAATTGCAAAACCTGGATCCCAATGAACTGGAAGGCAGTATCGACGCATTGAGCCTGGCGTTGGCTGAATACGGGGGAGAGCTTCTCTCCTTTTCCTCATCATCCCAATAAATCGATATATAGGAGTGATTTAAAATGGCAGGATTATTTTCCAGAATTTTCCAGATGGGCAAATCCGAGGCGCATTCGCTGATCGATAAGATTGAAGATCCCATCAAAATGACCGAACAGGGAATCCGCGAGCTGAAAAAAGATCTGACAGGTGCCATGCAAAGCCTGGCGCAGGTCAAGGGCATTGTCATACGGATGCGCAACGATTCCGAGAACAAGAAAAAACTCGCCGCTGATTATGAAAGCAAGGCCATGGCCCTCCTGCAAAAGGGTCAAGGCGGTTCTTTGGACCCGGCAGAGGCCGAACGTCTGGCGACGGAAGCTTTGAGTAGAAAAGAAACCGCCGCGCAGGAAGCTGTTCGCTTGAGCAAAGAACTGATTGCGCAGGAAGGCATGTCGAATTCATTACAGAGAAACGTGGAAAAATTACGAACGACCATTCAACGTTATGAAAACGATCTGATAACCTTGAGAGCCCGCGCCAAAACCGCCGCCGCGACGAAAAAGCTGAACGCGCAAATTGCCCAGGTCGATTCCGGCGGGACCATCGCCATGCTGGAGAAAATGCGTGCCAAGGTGGAAGAGGATGAATCTCTCGCCAAAGCCTACGGGGAAATTGCCGACACCAGCACAAGTATCGATGATGAGATCACCAAAGCCCTGGGCACAGGGTCGAATCTGCCGCAAGTGTCCGATAGCCTGGCCGCCTTGAAGGCCAAAATGAAAATTTCCTGACATGGCCTTCGATTTTTTTAAAAAGAAAAAGAAAAAAGAAGAAATCAAGCTCGAAGACCTTGTCCTCTCCAAGCTCAAGCCAGGTTTTCTGGTTGATTACGACATGCGGCCCCACAAGGTCATGGCCCAAAATCACTATAAGTGGGAGGAAGGGGCCGTCACCTACGAGTGGGAATTGAAAGAAGGGTCGGAAACCTGGTTTCTGGAACGGACGGAGGATGACGGTGAGGTCGAGTGGTCTCTATGTCAGAAAAAGCCCATCTCCATGCTGGAAGGCGACATTGCTGACCACATCGAAAAGCATGAAGACCCGCCGGAAAAAGTGGTGTACCAGGGCAAGACGTTTTATTACGAGGAAGACGATGTCGGCGAATTATTTCGCGGTGACGCGAAGGAAGGATTGCCGTTTGTCGTCTGGGATTTCAACGACGAAAAGGGCGAGGAGTTTTTAACCATCGAACAATGGGGCGAAACCAAATTCGACCTGACCATCGGCTTCGAAGTGGAAGAGTACCAGTTCACCAATATCCTTCCTGGGGAGTGATCCATACTCTTTGCTTTTTAGGAAAAAGTGGACTGAGTAAAGGTCAATAAAAATCCCAATCACCCTGGCGGTAATACTTGAGAAGAACATGGTTGAACTGAGTATTCACCTCGATTTCATCCGACCGCTCGAACAGGCCTTTGCCGAAATGGGCCATTGATGTCATGGCGTCCCGATTGATAAACCGGGTCTCCAATCCTGAAAACTCCAGGTTCAGGAGATTTTCCCTGAGCCTCTCTGCCGACATCGATTCTTTCTTCACCCCCAGATTCCAGCCCCAGTCCCCCAACGTGGGAATAGAGTTCTGATAGGGAACCACCGAGAACCCGCCAGCTTCCATACTTTTCTTGATACACAAAAACGACTCCGGTGAATACAGGGGACTGGTGCTCTGCGTGACCAGCACCCCGAACGGTTTTAAATGTTTTTTTGCCATTTTATAGAATCCCAGAGAATACAAAAGTGAAAGGGATACGGATTTGGGATCGGGAAGATCGACGATGATGGCGTCATAAAAATTTTTGGAATTTTGAATGTATTGATAAGCGTCCTGATTGATGACTTGCACGCGCTCAGAGTTTAAAGACCCCTTATTAATTTTTAGAAAAATTTCGTGCGATTTTGCCAGCTGAGTCATCGCAGGGTCGAGGTCCACCACCGTGATGCGTTCCACATCCGGGTATTTCAATAACTCCCGCACGGCCAGACCGTCGCCTCCTCCCAGAATCAAAATGTCTTTTCGCTCTTTCAATAAACTGACCGCAGGGTGGACCAGCGGTTCGTGATAGCGTTCTTCATCATAGGTGCTGAACTGCGTGCTCCCGTTGAGAAACAACCAATAGTCGTTTTTCCATTGAGTGACGACGATTTTCTGGTAACGGGTCTGTTCCTCGTAAATGATTTTATCCTTGTATTTGTGCTGTTCGCCAAACAGGATGATGGGTTTGGCAAAGACCGCCGCCCCGGCGATAACAACCATTAAAGCCAGGAAGGTAGAATTTATAATTTTAGCCCATTTAAGCTTGTAGGAAAATTTCCACAGGATCAAACCTGCCACCAGCAGGTTGATACCGCCCAGTAAAATGGGCGTGTAAGTCAGCCCCAGATACGGTAGGAGCAGGAAGGCGAACAACGCGCCGCCCGCAAGTGCACCGTAGTAGTCATATTCCATCACTGAGGAAATATTGACCCGCAAGGATTCATATTTCTCATTGATTCGGGTGACCAGCGGAATTTCCAGTCCGGTCAAGAACCCGATTAGACAGGCGAAGCCGTAAACTACCAATCCGCTATGGATGGTAAAAGCGGCGAACCAGAATGAAAAAATCGCGGAAATAGTACAAAACAGCGACAAGCCGAACTCCGCGAACACATACCGGTCGAGCAAATCTCCTGTCAACTTTCGGCTTAACCGACTACCCAATCCCATGGAAAACATCATCAAAGAAATCACCACGGTCCATTGCAAAATGGTATTGCCCATGAGGTAACTGGCGAGCGTGGCCAAGGTGTATTCCGTCACCATCGCCGCGCAACCGGTGGCGAACATGCAGACTTTTAAAACAATGCTCAGGTTGAAACGGGAAGGTTTTAGAGAAGTATCGATTTTCGAGGGGACCATAAGAAACCGGGAAGAAGCCCGCTACGCTCGCTCCCGCGAGGGGGCCAGCCTAGGGCTGGATCAAATATTAACGCGCCATGGATTTATAGCGGATCATATCTTCCATTGTGACGAATTTTTAGCCAGAGATCTCAGAGGCTCGTGAGCGTAGCGAGCGGAGCCCAAGCTTCCTCCCCACGTAGTGGGGCGAGCGGCCGCCTCCGCGGAGGAGCCGGTCACAAGCACCAGACGATCAGAAAGGAAGAGCCGATGTAAGACACGGCTTCAAGATAAGCGGCCCCTATGTTGGGTTTCTCCTGATTCACCAGTTCGTCGGCCAGGCTTCTACCGGGGAGCAATACACGGTCGGTCATCACACGTGCGGCTGGTAGCAGAAGGAGTCCAATAACGACCATCCAGAAAAAGGTCAGAAGGTTGCTTGACCAGGAAACAAAATCCTCAGCCGAGGCGGCGCGTAAAAGGTTTCCGATGGCTATGAGGGCTCCGGCAAAACCCACTCCCACCGCGACGTTGTCCTTTTCTATGTGCTCGTGGATATCGTAACGGGTGATCAAGTTATAATAATGGCCGATCAATACCAGCACGCACTGACCCACGGCCCAAAAACCCAGGGTCGTGTAGATGCTTCCGCCCGTTCCATACACCGCCCCGAAGATGTTCAATCCGGAAGCGACGAACACCGCAAACTCCACAACCCCGGTGCCGCAGTTCTGGTCCACCAGAATTTCCTTGCGAATTTCAAACTTGGAGAGGATGAACCGATCATTGATCCAGGCCGAACAATTGAGCAGGACAATGGCGAGCAGGCCATAAACCAGAAGGTCGATCAAATCTTCTCCGAGTCCCGCCGAAGGACCGACGATCACCCCGCCAATAGAAAAGATCAATCCCAGATTATAGCCGCACACCACCAGGGCAAGCGCGGCATTATCCTGCTCGACCAATTCGTGATGAAAATTGTATCCCCTCCGGCACAGGCGAAATACCACATGTCCCAGGACAAACAGGGCCAGGCAGGTGATCAAATAAATAACGGAGGTTAATAAGTTATCCAGTAACATGGTTATGTGGCTGTAAAATTTGAAATTTCCAGCGTACCGCTCGCTCCCGCGAGGAGCCAGCGTGATGCTGGACTCAAATGGTGACAGTTTTCTCTGTTAACTCAAGGTTCTCCGGGGCTCGTGAGCAAAGCGAACGGAGCCTTACTCATCCTCCCCGTGTAACAGGGCCGCGTTGTGGGGTTATTTTCCAAACCTCATTCCCCGGCTACGAAAAGAACTTTTGCTTCTTCCCATTCTTTGGCTGACCCTGTTCCTAAACCGGCTTTGCGACCGGACTTTTTGAGCCGCTCTTCGGCTATAAAAATTTGGTTTTTGTTTTTTGGTCATCGACCCGTTCGTTCCATACTGTTTGTTAGCGCCGAAAAAAGGTTGACCTCTCATTCGGGAATTGTTGTAACTACCATAGTGGTTTCTGCTCATCCCGAATCCGGCCCAGTTCATCACCTGGGACATGAGCATATACTTACCGTAAAACTCCCACATACCGCCGCCCCTGTCATTCTGCCGCCACTGGCCATATTGAGGGTTGCCCACGTATTGATAACCATTGGGGAAGGGAGTGGTCGTCACCTTCCCATCAGGAGTTTTTGCGGCCAGCGCCATTCCCAGGAAAGGCTGGTTTTTTTTGTAATAAGTTTCCGACACTTCCACGAATGGCCGAATATTTTTGATCTCACCCTTGTCGATGCGGTACTGATGATAATAGGAAGAAACAAAATTTCCTTGCACCCGCATGTCATTCAAGATAATGGCGTACTCTTTTTCTTGCGCCAGCTCCTTCTGTAGCTTTTCCACCGGATTGCTGAACCCCCCGCAACCTGAAATAATCAGGGACAGGATAGACAGGGAAAAGACCAGCGTTGAAGTATGAAATGTTCTCATGTGTTATGTTGAACCCCACTACTTGGGGAGGAAAAGCCCGCTACGCGGGAGGAAACTTAAGGCTCCGTTCGCTACGCTCACGAACCCCGGAGAAAATGTTTGGGTGAAAAATTCAATAATGCTTAGGATTTAGTCAGCTATAAATCCATCGCTCGTCAATATTGGGTCCAGCGTCACGCTGGTTCAAAATGATCGAGAATTGAGATTCTACCAGTAGACACCCTATACGGGAAGAAAAACCATGTCAATACCGATAAAAATTATTCCCGGCGGACCCAAAACACCCAGCATTTATTTTAAAGCAGGAACTCGTGATAATATGCCCCTCAGTTACCCTTGATTTACCGAGTTGATCCATTTCTTATAAGGCCAGAATGAGACCGATGTTTTTAAAACGCATGCACCGGTTGTTACAACGTCGTGAACTCCGGTACCCTCTCACCCTCAGTACTATTCTTTTTGCAATGATCCTCGTTTTTGCGATGGTCTTTTCCCTGTTTGAGAAAGACGCCTCCTTCACCGACGGACTCTGGACCGCTTACATTACCGTGACCACGATCGGCTATGGTGACTTTTCCGCCCAAACCCCGGCAGGGAGAATCATCACCGTCCTCACTTCCTTATTCGGCATTGGGTGTTTTGCCGTGTTCACCGGTATAATCGTTGAGAAAGCACTTCAAAGGAGAATGAAAAAAATGAAAGGAGAAGGAACGTTCGTCGGAGACGGACATTTGGTGATTGTGAATGTCCCGTCTTATGAAGAGATCCGGGAATTGCTGAATGAACTGGACCTCAGCCCCGATTTCAAGGACATCAGCCGCGTGATTGTGACCGACTCCCTCCCTAACGGAGACAAGGAAATCCCCGGCATGCTCTCCAGCAAGGTTGATGGATTCATCATGGGACTGCCCTCTACCATGGAAACCCTGGATAGAGCGAATGTTTCAAAAGCCAAAGCCTGCCTGTTTATGTCCTCAGTCACAGACTTGAGTGTGGATGACACCAATACCCTGACGGCGGGGCTCATCGAAAAAAACTGGCCACAGGTGGTCACCATCATTTCCTGCGCTCGTGCGGCGACCTTGAAGAACCTGAAAGCATTTAACATCGACGGCGGAATCAACGCCATCGATCTGAACGTGGGCTTGCTGGTTCAGGAACTGGAAGACCCCGGCGTGTTCGAGGTTTACAGTCAACTTTCCAGCAACATTGGGGGAAGCCAGATATACATCAGCAGAACGACTGTAGGAAGCTGGGAGGGAGATATCAGTCAACTCACTATCAGGCAGATAAAACTCGCCGCGGTCCATTTGGATTTTCCGGCGGAGCTGATCGGGGTGAAACGTGAATCCGAAGAAAAAATTCTGCTTAATTCTGGAAACAGTTTGAAGTTGATCGCAAACGACCGGCTGGTATATATGGCGAAAGAACGCTTCAACTGGAGTTTGCATAGTCTGGAAATTTTAAAGCAAAGGGATTAGCTCAACGCAATTACGTTATGGCGAAAATGCCTGATAGCTTGTTTTAAGGTTTCCTGTTCCAACTCATGACAAAGGCAATGTCATCTTTTCGTTTCATTCATTGTTCCGATCTGCACATAGACAGTCCGTTCAAAGGGCTTTCGTCCGCAAAGCCCGAACTGGCGAATCGGCTCCGGGCCTCCACATCCCAGGCGTTTCAGAACATTGTTCATCTTGCGATAAACGAAAAGGTCGATGCGGTGGTCATTGCCGGTGATATATATGACAGCGTCGATAAAAGCCTGCAGGCCCAGTTTAAATTCCGCAACGGATTGCAGGAGCTTTCCGATGCAGGGATCCCCTCTTTCCTGGCGCATGGTAATCATGATCCGCTCGACAGCTGGTTCGCCACGCTGAAATGGCCGGACCGTGTGACTGTCTTTTCCGGCCAGGAAGTCCAATGCCACAACATCCAACGCGATGGAAAAACGCTCGCCAGGATTCATGGCATCAGCTATCCCACCCGCGACGTCCAGGAAAACCTGGCGTTGCAATTTGAAAACCATTCTGGCGAAGGAT
>Ga0114950_10004947_pt1 | contig 10360 bp, 9 predicted proteins | sample N075metaG_FD_83503 | JGI IMG/M metagenome (GOLD analysis project Ga0114950, IMG submission 83503) | Deep subsurface microbial communities from Kermadec Trench to uncover new lineages of life (NeLLi) - N075 metaG | ecosystem: Environmental > Aquatic > Marine > Ocean trench > Sediment | place... | reverse complement strand
GTGGCGACTTCGACTATAAGCAAAAAAATCACCACACCCACTCCATCATTAAACAACGATTCTCCGGTAATCTTGACTTCCAAACTTTTTGGGGCTCCCGCATTTTTCAAAATTCCCAACACGGCAATGGGGTCGGTCGGCGAAATGAGTGCCCCAAACACCAGGCACATGATGAAGGAAAGAGGAATATCCAAGAGGGAGAGCACCCACCAGGTTATGGTCCCGACTAAAAAGGTTGAGATGACGGTCCCAACAGTCGCTAACAAGCCTATGGTCCATTTTTGATCCTGCAAATCACCGAGGTTGACGTGAAGAGCCCCCGCAAACAGTAGGTAGCTCAGCATGCCATGAAGCAGGGTCTTATTGAAATCAATCGTGTCAAGCCAGTGTGCCGCGTATTCCCCCAGATGAAACCCGAGCAGATCAATCATCTGAAGCAGTAAAGAGGCCAGGAGCGCAATCACCATGACCCCAATCGTGACGGGCAACCCGATAAACCGATGGTTGAGATACGCAAAGCCCGCCGTCAGGCTCAACAGGATGGCAAGGATGTCAAATAATTCCATAGGGAAGGAGGTCAGGGTTGGTGAAAATAGTATTCCAGGACCGATCGTTGGTCAGGCGTGGGAAAATATCCACTTACGGGTTTCCAAAGATTTCATCAAAAAACAATTGCATGTGAGCCCACGATCGTTCATCCGCCTGTTGGTCGTATTTCAAGGCATCCATGCCATGCGCATCCGCGCCCGGGTTAGTGAAACTGTGCCGTGCACCGGCGTACAACACCATGTGCCAATCAATGCTCGATTTGTCCAGCGCATTTCTGAATTTCTGAATATGCTCTTCTTTCAAAAACGGGTCGGCATTGCCATGGGCAATCAGCATCTTGGCTTTGACCTGGTTCGCTTGTTGGGCGGTGGGCAGGGGCAGCGCCCCATGGAAACTGACGACGCCCTTTACCTCAGCACCACTATAGGCTAATTGGATCACTGTCGCGCCTCCAAAACAATATCCAATGGCGGCGATGTTATGCCTATCGACACGATCCTGGCTTCGGAGGACTGCCAGCCCTTTAATGGCGCGGGCTTGCCAATGGCTAACGTTGGCTTGCACCTGCTTCATCCATTTGCCTGCCTGATCCGGGTGCGTGGTGACGTTACCTTTGCCGTACATATCCACCGCAAACGCAACATAGCCGAGTTTCGCGAGTTGCCGAGCACGATCCCGCGCGTACTCATTTAACCCCCACCACTCATGCACCACTAACACGCCAGGCCGTGTGCCGGTGCTCGCATCATCCCACGCTAAGACCCCTTCCAATTGCACCTCGCCATCTTGATAGGGAATGACTTTGGTTTGGACCTTGGCTAACCCGGTCGGAGTCCATAGGAGCAGACTGAAAACACACAGGAGGGCGACTCGCATACGAATCTCCAGTTTAAGAGAATTTTCACATGTACGATACCATGAGGACTACCAGGAGCCTGTCCGAGATTAGCGATCGTCCCCAGGGGGCGCTGGTTTTGGCCAGATCTTCCGATCGTTTGAGGCGAATAGTTGGGCTATTCACCGAAAAGGATCGGAAGATCTGGCCAAAGCCAGCACCCCCGCAGTAGATCAGTCTAACCTTGGACGGGGGGCTCCTAAGGCCCATGGTATCAATTGTGCTTCTTGCGGGGTTATACCCCAAATTTACTGGTCCGACAATATTACGGTTAACGAATAGTTTATAGGAGCCCAAACATTCCCTGAATCAGCCCTTGTCAAATTGATTCTTAGAATAGTATTATGCCACCCCGTGAGCAGTATTTGGGCCGTGATCGAATACAAAAAGGAGCCCCATCCCTTGCGGAATGAGGCTCCTCACTTACAGGAGGTTGCCCCCAGGGTAGCTTCTAGGGGAACCGGGTCCAAATTTCTAACATAGGCTATTAATGGCTGTCTGTTAGATACCCTACAAATACAAGAAAACTCTTAAAAAAAGACTTTGCTCACATTTAAGTCTTTTTTCAGGCTTATTTTTGTGCAACAATCAAGATCTAGCCCCTATTTCCGACATTTATTGAAGAACCCCAGCAGGAGTTGAAGAATGTCTTTGTTGACTCAGCCGAGTATTATTAAATCTATTATCCGTTGGTTTGATTGCCATGTGACAGAGCCCATTGACCCTTCAAAAGATCCTCATCGAATAGATTGGGCCCAATCGTCGCCATTTTTCGTCATGCATTTTATGTGCTTGGGGATCTTATGGGTAGGCTGGAGTAGTACCGCGGTTGCAGTCGCTGTTGCCTTGTATATACTTCGAATGTTTGCAATCACGGGATTTTATCATCGCTATTTTTCTCATAGAGCTTTTCGAACAACTCGAACGTGCCAATTTATTTTTGCCCTGGCCGGGGCAACTGCTGTCCAACGGGGACCCTTATGGTGGGCCGCGCATCATCGCACGCATCACCGGTACTCTGATAAAAAACAGGATCTTCATTCCCCGCATCATACTGGATTTTGGTGGAGCCAGATTGGTTGGCTCACCTCCAAGCAAAATTTTGCCACCAAACATGACCTGGTTGGGGATTTTTCAAAATTTCCAGAGCTGCAGTTCCTGAACCGCTTTGATACCATAGTTCCCTTTTTATTTGGCGTGTCGATATTTGGCTTTGGGGAATTATTACACGCCTATGCTCCTGGTCTTGGCACCAACGGAATGCAAATGTTGATTTGGGGATTTTTTATTTCAACGGTGGTTCTTTTGCATGGGACCAGTACGATTAATTCTCTGTCCCATTTGGTGGGGAAGAAACGCTATGATACCCCCGATGAAAGTCGAAACAACCCCTTTCTGGCCATACTTACCTTGGGAGAGGGATGGCATAACAATCACCACCATTACGCCTCATCCGCCCGCCAAGGTTTTTTCTGGTGGGAAATCGATATCACGTATTATGGACTCGTGGTTCTCTCTTGGTTGGGGCTGATATGGGATCTTAGACCGGTTCCTTCACAATATCTGTACGCCCACCAACTAAAAAAAGAAGCGGTGTAAACCACTGTTGAGACGGTGGTGAAAACAAAAGAGGAAAATTTTCTCATCCGTCCGTATCATTTTTTGAAACGGTGGAGAAAGTCCTGACATCTTTCTTTGATCCGCGCTATCACGTGGTGGGTGACTTTGTAGTCGATCCCCATATCCGGCAATAGAGCTAGGGCCGTTTAAGCCAGTTCCGGGACATGCTTAAAGTGGTCAAGGGGTCAGAGTGCTTGATTTAATTCTGAATTATTTCAAGTCCTCTGCCCCCCCTGCTTCGTGGTTTGGAATAGCAGGGAAAGGTAGGAATATTGGAATTGACCTCCAACCTTGCCCCCTTTCCCATAGCACATTATTAAATAGGATTGCCCACTTTTTGACTGGCGAGTTGAATGTACCCTGCCTTACCGTGGCTTCAATGGGAGGGGTTTCCGCCTCCCCCAATATCCGCACAATCTGTTCTTCCGAAAACCGTTTTTTCTTCATATAGGTCCTCCTCAGGTTGAGGAAAACCCAACATATTCGGTGGCCCAAATCTGGGGAGCACGCCAAGGTCACCTCAGCATCAACGACTATCCTCGATGAATGTAGACCAAAGAAAACGACCACCGGCCTGGCCCCCATGGCCCTTCACCAAGGAGGATACACCATCTTTTGACTGTCCTACAGAACTTGGTTTCGGGCTATTAGAATTTCATGAAGAAAATCCGATAAGAAAACCTTAGAAATCATCTTGGACTACATTCATCGAGGATTGTCCATATCTATAGGCTTCGATGGGGTGGAGTGGTGAGTGAGGCAAGCCAGATCCATACGCTCTTCCTGCAATGGAAGACAAAACCTCTATTAGGAACACATCACAGTGGCCTTTATTCCGATTAGGGTTGAAGATCTGCGGGTTGGGCTGTTTGTCAAACTCGAATGTTTGAAACGAGATAATCCATTTTCAGAAAAAGAATTTAAAATTACTTCTCCTATTACACTCTCCATTTTGAAAGAGGTCCCTCATGTCAGACTCTTTTTTGACCCGGCCTTGTCGGAGCGTGACCCGGCAATTGTTGGAAGTCTTCCTGCCACCCTTGAACAAGAAATCAGTGGTGATCAGCCGATAACGGTTGCCGATTCAAACCTGCCCCCCTCCAAGTTCGCCCCTTCTCCTTCTCTATTCCCAGCCGGTCAGCCATCTCTGGTCTCCGACTTCCTTGTTGACCAGAGTCAGCCAAGCCCGCTCGAACGGGAAGAAGGCCAGAATTCTGAAACGCACCTCGCCACTCAAACATCATCAACAACCGAAAGCGCGTCTATTGTAGAACCACTCCCTGGGGATCTGCGAACTTTGGAACCGGCCTTTCTGATTTTGGAGAATCAAGAAAATGCCCTGGAACCCGTGGAAGAGCCACATGCAACCATTCCTAAAGAATCGGTACCCTCTAGTGAAAGTGTGGAATGTGACTGTCCCGATCCACTCGAAGTTGCTCGGACTCCTTTGCCCCAAGGTGCGACTATTTCTAATGATGACAATAGGGATTTGGAAACCAAAGAGGTTGGTGATCTGCCCATACCGGTGGCGGCCTTCTCCTCTCCTGAGACCGATCACAGTACTCCTCCTGAACCGATCGAAGCCAATCAGAATCCTTCGGACCCAATTCCTCAAGGTGAACAAACAAGTGAGAAGGATATTGAGCCCGAAATCAGCCTTGAACAACTTCTTCTCCGTTCCGATGAATTTTTGCCCCACCAACAAGAGCACACGCAGCGGGACAAACCCCAAATCTGTCAAATTCAGGCATCGGATTTAGAACGAGCTGCCCATTTGTACCACCACGCGTGTTGGCAGACCAAAATGGCTCTTAAACGGATGTTTGAGGGGCAGGGGATAGGCCTCAAAATCGGGCATCAAGTCATTGAGGATTTGCAAAAGGCTTTGGAAACCCAGGAAACCGCGGGTGCACTCATTGACCTCTTTGGTTCAATGGATGCTGAGGATCCGTTTTTCACCCATGCCTTTAATGTATGCATGCTGTCCCTGTTGATTGGTCGGGAATTTGACTTGGATCAATCTGAATTCTTTGCGTTGGGGTTAGGCGCATTGTTGCATGATATTGGAAAACTTTCTTCTCCCGTACCTATTGTTGAAGGCAGACACTCGGGAATCAAAACAAAGAACCCCGATTGGTTACAGCATTGCCAACGGGGCAAGGAAAAGGTTGCACAGTTCAAGGAAATTCCGCCCGCAAGTCTCGACATCATTTATCATCATCATGAGCGATTAAACGGAACCGGGATTCCCCAGGGTCTGAAGGGGAAAGAGATTTCCTTCTTAACGAAGATCGTGATGGTGGCGGATGAATATGACCATTTGTGTCATCAACCAGATCCCTCCAATAATTTATCACCCGCCCAGGCGTTGTCACATCTTTTCCATCGAGAAATCGTCGCCTTAAATACGAGACAATCTGGTAGGTCTGACCCATGGTTTCTGGATGGAGAACTGATCCCCATCGGACTGCCGACTTCGGGGCCAGACTTGCATTCTACAGCCCCGAAAGAAACCGCGTCGGGGCTATCGGGAGACGTTTTTATTGCTCTGGTCAAAGCGTTGGGAGTGTACCCACCAGGGAGTATTGTGGAACTCACCAATGGAACCTTGGGATTGGTAACAGGCGTGAACTTTGAAAAGCGGACAAGGCCTCCAATTATGTTGTATAATCCCGACCTTCCCCAAGCCGAAGCAACGACGTGTGATTTAGCTGAAGAGAAATCCCTTCACATTGTGAAAAGTATTCCCCTTCAACATCTTCCCCCAAATGTGCGCGAATACCTTTACGCTGAGCGGTTCGTGTAACCCTTTCCATTGATCTTTTGAGATCCTGACTCTAACCATTTCCTTCCTAAAGATTGAAAACGCGGGAAGCACGTGGTGCACTTCATTCTTGAATGCGGCAAGTTGTAACCACTTTTTTTCCCTTTTCTGCTATGACAGCGGATAGTTACTGCTGCTTCAATTCCGCACGGTATTTTGGCAGGCACTGTGGGTAGTGCTCCTGCACAAATGTAATCAGTCGCGCTCCCGCACTAAGCAGCGCAAATCCCAAGCCTTGGGGGAATCTGCAGCACTCATCAACGCTCGAAGCTCCAACGTATTCTCCTTGGCATTGGTTACCTGAAGCCCATTGACCTTACCATCCCAAAGGTCGGTGGATTGTAGAATCCGAGTGAGTTCCTCGCGCAGCTTATCAATTGGAATAGCATAGTCGGCATAAATAAATACCGTCCCAAGAATATCAGCAGAAGTCCGAGTCCAGTTCTGGAACGGCTTTTCAATGAAATAACTGATTGGTACCACCAAGCGGCGCAAATCCCAGATCTTGACCAAAACATACGTGAGTGTGATTTCTTCAATCCAACCCCACCCCACTCATTCTCGACAATGACGACATCGTCAAGGCGAATCGGCTGGGTGATAGCAATCTGTATGCCGGCCAACAGGTTGCCCAGGACTTTCTGTGCGGACAACCCGATAATCAATCCGGCAATCCCGGCCGAAGCCAGCATGCTGACACCGATTACTCGCAAGGGTTCAAACATCATGAGGGTCACAGCTATGGTGAGAATGAGAATAACAAAGAGCACGACCTGTCGCATGAGTTTGATTTGGGTGTGCACCCGGCGTGCGGTAAAATTATCTGGGCCACTGGTATCAAAATGTCGCAGCAACCCTTCTTCAACTACCCACACAAAACGTATCGCTAACCAGGCGATCAGCATCACCGTCAGCACTTTTAATATCCCGGCAATGGTTTCTTCCTGGTGAAAAGGCAGCTCGGTCAACTCGAGAAGAGGATAAACCAGTAAGACTGGTACCAGAAATTGCAAAGGCTGGCGCAAATGCGTAATCAAGATGTCATCCAGCTTGTTGGTGGAACGTTCCGCCAAGCGTGCAAACAGGCTCAGACCCAACGCCACCGTACCCGCGCCGATCAACGCAGCCAGCACCACCAATAGGCCAAAGACCCAAAGCTGAGATAGGTCTAATCTCATAGCGGCTAGAGACTGACTTAAAGCTTTCGGTTAATCAAGAGGTGAGCAAGTCGTGAAACAGCTGCGGTGAATTCACTTGGGAGGTTGCTGGCAGTGGGGAAACCGAACAAGTCTTGGAGTACCACATTCAACCTAGAAATGGCAGCTGGGCGCAAAAAAGCCGTGGTCACTTCAGTGGTGATGAGACATTTTTGTATTGTGCCAGGTGGGCCAAGAGCTTGCGTGGACTTTTGTGATCCAACTACCGTTTCTAGGTTCAATCAAAGCATCGGCAAACCATAGTTCCACGAAAATTCCCAGTGATAAAATAATGCGTCATTGCAAGACCTGACTCCTACCCCCCTCGCGGCCCTGGGACCATAGCAACCTCAAGCTATTGAGGAGGAATGGATGGCAAATCAAGTCCGCGAAGAAGCCACTCACCAAAATTTCAGAAATTTTCGAAATAAGGGGGAGTTTCTTCCCGAAGATGAAGTTGAGCTTTTATTGAAAGCTCCAAAGCCTTCGCTTCCCGAAGAGACTCATCCTCTGGCCAATTAACAATATTGGAATGCCGAGGGTGAGGGATACCATCTGGGTCTACGACAAGGTCTTGTTCGAGTACCACTTTGCATTTGAATTCACCCCGAGCAAGAACTGGTTTTTTATTCGGAAGCAGCTTGGTGACGTATTCATCAGCAATTGACCAAATCTCATCTTCAGGACAATTATCAGTTCGATAAACGGAAAGCTGACGTTCGGGACGCTCGGGGGTGGGGTTAGTAGGCTTAAAAGCCTGAACCTTAACCCTCTGATTCATTCTAGAAAAATGGCTTTTTGAACAATAAAGCGACTTAGACATTCTTCTAAGTCAAGCTGAGAGGAGGTAGGATCGGTCATCTTGAAAATAGCGAGATAAGATTGTCATGATATCTTCGTGCCAAGGCCAACTTTCGTCAAAAGGGACTTTCCCGCATTTGGAATGATTGGCCCCCAAATAAACTGCATAGACAAGTCTGTCAGCCTTTGGGGTAACGGAAAGGGTTTTGTCATTTCCTGAATTCCATTCAAAAGCAATCTCCCCTTCAGGTGCTGGAACAAGTTCTGGTAAAGGCGAAAAGTCAGGAAGTGCATGGATAAGAATAAGGCTACGCCTAAGTGCTTCCAATGAGATTGGGGCTGCTTCATACCCATCCCAACCTGGGTCATTACATTCTTCAGCAATTTCACTAGCTTCATCGAAGAGCCCAATCTTCCATCCACCTAAGGATTCGGGTTCCCTAGAGTGGGAGATTACACGTTTCCCCTCCGCTAAATACTCATTAAGTTCAAGGTTTTGGGTTTCCCCAGATCCCCTAGGAAGAGAAGTTTTTCGTGAACCAGACAATATCATTTAAACAGATCCTTCGTTTTCTTTTTAATACTCTGGAGGAAAATTTTATTCTTTAGTATACGAAATTGATCAAGAGTTTGCCACAATGATTTGTCATCCATATCTTTCGGGTTTTCTCTGAAAATATCAATATCTAAGGTAATGGTTACCTTACCTTGCCAAGGTTTTGGTGAGAGCGCTTGTGTGATTAGAACCTTAGCACCTGGTTCAGAATTCATAAACTCTACACGATTAAAAAAGTTTTCAAGTGTTTGTGGTAGTCCAGAAGGAATTTTTGGGCCAGCAGTGAGATACTCGTCCAGGTTAACCGGTTCACCAGGAATGACAATCTGATGAATATAACGAATCCCTATACGTGTAACTTTCGGCGCCGGAAAGGCTTCTAAAAATAAATTCCAACCCTTCTTAGCTTCCTCACGAAGAATATCCCAACCAGGCCATTTTTCATTCGGGTCAGGCTTTAGCTGGTTGAGAGTGAATCCATCACGACGGACTTGAATCAGTCGTTCTCTGTTAATGGATTCAAAACGATAACCAAACGGGCCTTGGGTTTTAGGGCTTGCGATTAGTTCGTTTTCACTTAATTTAATATCTGCCTCCCACTGGTAACGGGTTTTTTCCCCTGGGTAATTGTGAGAGAATTTTTCATGCAAATTTTCAAGGACGGGAAGGGACTCGATTGGGAGTGGTTCAATTCTTATATCTATAAGTGCTTCAAGAACTGGGGGACGGGAAAATGAAAGTGCTTTTTGCTTTGATGCCATTGTGGGGAAACCGATTAGAAATTTACCACTATCGTTCCAGGGGAAAGAAATTACCAAATAATCCCCTGGCTATCAATGAGGATTGCATTTTTACTTAAAGGGAACCGATTGGGGGTCAGGACTTGTACTGCCATATTCGGATTGGGTAGGGGTTGTAAAACCTTTCATCCAAATATGATGGGAACCTGATTTCATTTATAGGATTTCGATTTGGAAAGAAAAACTGGCGCCTGGATGGACTCGAACCTGTAACCCTCGGTTCCGAAGTCCCTACCGATCAGGATTAGACTAAGAATGATTCAGTACGAATTAGTGCCATAATACCCTCTTCAACAAAGGGGATTCACTTCTTCCAAGTGTGACAGAGTGTGATCTTGGTAGATTCAGAACTGGGAGCAAAACTGGGAGTGGGTCCCTTCCTGGAAGTCCAAAGGTGGTCCCCCAATGGGGGGGATTTTTAAATCGTTGCCTGCCTTACCTTACTTCCCTTGCCTTCAATGCAAAAGAATGGTTAAGGGGAAACGGCAAAGAAGTTAAACCGTGTTTAGGAGCTATGACTTCTACTGCAGTTTAATACAGGCAGCCGATATTCTAAGTTTTGACTGTTGGACTTTAGAGATGCAAAGAGGGGGAAGAAATGAGGTTATGAGGAAGTATCGGTACAGTATTCTTTGCGGCGCCACCAGGCAAATCCATAAATCCAGCCCGTACACGCCAAAACACTGACCACGATGGCCATGAGGCCGATCACAAGTACAAAGATCACTTTTCCAGCCATTTGTTTACCCTGCGCAAAATAAAAAAGCTGGTATTCCCATATACTAATTTATTCGGTTCATTGATGTATTGTCAAATCTGGTGTTGGGCAAGTCACAGGCATTCAGAATGGAAGCAGGCGGGTGGACTTCAGATTACCCATCGATGATAAAAACCGAATTGATTTAACTCCCTGCATGAAAACTTGTATTTTTTAGCGCATGATAGAGCATGGTGAGAATGTATTGACCTGTCAGAATAAAAGCCAGGGGCACTAGGCAGGGTTCAAGAATCCCCAAAATGGCCGATCCAGCCAGCAGGAAAAGAGGAAAATCAACCCCGTTCCAGCTCCAGACGGCCATCAGGGTTCGGGCATTGTTCCGGTATTGTTCGCGCTGCTCC
>Ga0114950_10004946_pt1 | contig 10360 bp, 5 predicted proteins | sample N075metaG_FD_83503 | JGI IMG/M metagenome (GOLD analysis project Ga0114950, IMG submission 83503) | Deep subsurface microbial communities from Kermadec Trench to uncover new lineages of life (NeLLi) - N075 metaG | ecosystem: Environmental > Aquatic > Marine > Ocean trench > Sediment | place... | reverse complement strand
TATTTCCACTTTCACCATCTTCTGCACCAGACCAAACACCAGACGAAAGAGCGGTTGCCGCAGCTTCAGCTTTGTAAGAAATAACACGATATTCAGTTCGGGGGAAGGCGGTAGAAGTTTCATTATCAGTAAATATAGTCGTAAATGCTGCATCGGCCATGTCACCAATTGCATCCTGCTCAGTCCCAGACACATACCTTCGGCCAATCGCAACAGATATCGTTACTCCCGTTCCAGAAGCAATTAAGCTACCGTAAGGAAAATCCGTACCAGCGGATGTGATGAATGTATTGTGTACAGTATCCGGTAAAAATGGCGCTCCGCCCTGTCCAGCAAAAGCAATTTTGGCCCATACTTGCGGAAACCCTATTCCTAAATAATTAATCCAAGGATCGTCTGTAAAATCATTGTCAGCAATCTTCCACCATAGATTAATTCCAGCTATACCGAATATTTGAGTCCATCCATCCCCATTGAAATCATTAGGATTCTCCGTACCAGCAGAATAAAAAACAAGCAAATCGCCAGCAGCGGTCCCACCCGGATTGGGCAGATCGTACCCATCCGTACCCGCTTCTTTAGTAGCGATAGACGTAATACCTCTATAAAGCGATACGGGTTCGCCAGCAGATGATTTTAATATTGGTCCTGAACATAAAGTCATTAGCTGAAGTCCTCACCGAAGGTACCCATAAAGGTTGAACCTTGATCTCTACTACGCAAACGTACTAGATACTTACCATCAACTACAGACAAATCTGGTTCAGTACCGTCAATCCAAGTTGTATTTGCTGGCCATACCCAAGTTCTGACAGGATTATCTTGATCAATTTCGATTTCGATACTTGCTAATCTTCCTGCTGGTAATCCAGTTATAACAGTAGATGTAATGTCCTCAGTCATTGCGACAAATACAGAATCACCTTCAGCAAAATCAATAGATAGTACTCCAGAGACACTTGACAATACCTGATCTTTACAACCAAGTTGTGCTCCATCTACTAATTGGACAAAAGTTAAGTTTCCAGCTCCATCGGTTATTATTACTTCATCAGCATTTCCATCAGTTAGTGGCAATCTGTAGTCTAAAAATTCTTCCCACTTAAGAATATTCTGATTCCAACGAAGTATAGTAGCATCTGTTGTACCATTAACTAGAAGACTTGTAATAAGAAAATCCCCAAGTTCTAGCAATATCATGGTTAACTTATCTAAAGCACTTTCGTGTGATCGTGAAGGGAATGGACCACCTATCGGGAATGTTAGAATCTGAGTAACAGTAGTATTTCTCTTAATAGTTATTTTAGATCCAGTAACTGGAGAAACCGCATACTGGATTTCACCGCCTTGATTTCCTACATCATATACAACTATATACAGTGCAGTACTCTCAAGTACATCATCCAGATATACATCAATTTGATCTTTGGTTACTAATGGGAAATCAAATAGAAAATCAGTTTGACCTGCCCCACTGGACTCGGTAATTGTTTCAACTGTTTGGCTTGATACGGTCATTTACTTATCCTTAAAAAGGTATTAGATCTTGTGATCCAGGAGACATCACACGTTTAGGTATCTGGTATATATCACTCTCTATAGGCTTGTTCTTGTAATAAGCTTTACCAAAGGTCTGCCAACCTAAAGGACCATGTCTAGTTATCACATGTTCTACAGGTATCATCTCACGCTTACCATCTACCATAGGACCAGGAATTTTCTCTCTACCATCAATCCATTTAAGAAAATCATCTATTCCTTGAGCTCTGGCTTGTGAATAATATTTACTTAATTCTTCACCTATCTTTTCATATTTAGCAGGATTGCCTATAGCTCCGTTAACAATAGCTGATTTCTTAGCTCTCTTAAAGGATGAACTCTTAACTACTTTATCTATTGCAACAGCTCTCCTCTTTCCTATGAATTCTTGAAGTTTGTCATAAGCCCAACCTAGTCCACCATCTATATCCATGGTATTAAGAGGAATACCTGTACCTGGAATTAAGAATTTTGGTTGAACTTTAGATATACTCACACCGAACTGAACAAGTGCTGCAGATGCTGCATCATCCATAGGTTTAGTAATAGCAACAGGTATTGTAGCTCTGTAGAACATGTTACCTTGATAACTCTTTATATTACCACGCCAATCACGTTTACCTGGAAGATTATTACTGAACCCAGGAATTGAATTTTGCCACCGTTTCCAGATCCGTTGCATAAGTCCTTCAACTGAAGCATCTTTAGGTTCCATCTGTCTCATTGTAGGGTCGACAGCCATACGTATATCTCGTAATATTCCAGGAGTTACAAGAGAAGGTAACATACCTATAGTAGATACTACATCTCCTTTAGTTGCTGCACTAGATGCACTTGACATTACTTCCATAACTTGTGAAATACCTGATAACATCGATCGGTCGAGCATGAGTTTTGAGACTTCTAATGTAGTACCTACTATACCGTCCATAGTAGCTTTCTGATCTCCTTCATAATAGTCTATCTGTTCATGAAGAGTAGCTAGCATTCCTATAGTTAGTGCAGCAGGATCAAGACGATTAAGTTGAACCCATACCTCACCCGCTTTGACAGAATTCATAGGATTCATACCAGTAGCATTCTCAGCTCTACGTATAGCTTGATTAGGGTTACCTACTCCTGTAATTTTACCATCTTCATACCATTGTTTGGTGAGGAAGAATAAACCTAAAGCCGATAGAAGACGAGCATTCCACTCAGCACGCTGAATAGCTCCTTGAGAAAAATAATCAGTTACCAAACGACTGGAAAGTCCAAGATTATTCTTAGCATAAATCACTAGATTAGCAGGACTTCTAATGAATGGCACAATATTCTGTATTATAATACTACGATGTTGACCGTAAGCTACCATCTCTGCTAAAGTAGCTAGTAAACGACTGTCCAATTTCGGATCCTGAATGAAACTAGCACGTTCACCAAAGATTTGTGCAGCTTTCCGAAGGTGCTCAGGAGGTTGTTCCATAAATTGATTAAACAATACAGCAGCATCTTTAGGATTATCAGCCAGAGTACGTGCTTCCCGATAGGCAAGACGAGCTAGATGAGCATGAGCATTGATAACACGGGCTGCTACATCTTCTGCTTCCAGAGTTCGTGTAGGAGCAGTAGCTACTTTACCAGCCTTACTTTTAGGTACTGTTGCATGTGATATACGTCCAGGACCTTCTACAGATAATTTAGTCGGACCTACATCTTTTTCTTTACCGAGGAAGACTCGCCATGCTTTACCAAAGCCTAAAGATAAACCTTCAATAAAGGAATTTGTAGCTGCCCAGGATTCTCTCAAGTACATTATCTCATCAGGCTTCATATCTGGTGCAAAAGGTACAATAGTTCTACCTACTTGTTCAAGTTTATTAAATGCACCAGCTAATGGTTGAATCCACAGATTCTCATATAATGTAAAAAATGATGAACCACCAATATTTCCTAAATGTGTACGAATACTACTGAGCATCATATTGTATCGTACTTTCATTATGAATTCTTTAGTTGCACCGAGAGGAGTTCGATTCTTGGCACGATACATATCTTCTAAAGTCTTACCCTGAGCATACATACGAATACGTTCATATAATGCTTCAGCACCGCCTTGTAACTCGATGATTTTACGGGTAGCTTCACGTTGTTCCATATAGTTTGTAGAATCTTGAAGAGCTCTAAAGGCTTGAAGTGATCGACCAGATGCAGCAGCAGCATCGACCATTTTCTGTTGTACAGCTATTGCCATAGTTTCAAGATAGGCAAATGCTATTTCTTCAGATCCAGAAATCTCACCAGAATCGATAGCAATAATAAGTTCATCAGCTTTCTCTTTCAATAACAGAGTTACTTCTTTATTCAATGTACCAAGAGCCATAACCTCTTGATCAGTCCAAGAACTATCCCATCGTTTATTTATAGCACGCTGGAGTACCTTGATATCTTCCGAAGCAGTCATAGTTTCTGCATTTGATTTCCTCTGACGAGAAGCACGTGCTTTGAAACGATCTTGTCCTTCATTTATGAGATCAGCAATTTGTTTTACACGAGGATCATCATCCAGCATTTTCAAGTTTAGATTACCATCATCAGGTCTACCCTCTTTAGCAATTCCCGGCCGAGGCGATTCCCGGAAGTCCTCAATTAACTCCAAAGCCCGAGGTACATTTAATGATGTATCTGGTGCACCTTCAGGAGCTATCTGAGGAGGACCTTTTGGTTCAGGTGCATCAGGATCCGGTGCATCCGGATCAGGTACATCAGGATCCGGTGCATCCGGATCAGGTGTCTCAGCATCAGGATCAACATCATCACCAGCTTTCTTCGTTTTCTTAACCAAAGAAGTCAGGTACTTCCCGAGCTTATTAGCTTGAGCACCTACTGTGCTGTGTATTCCCATTACTCTAAATCCTTATTAGTGAATGATGGATGTTCTTCATCAAACATCTCACGCCATGCCCATTTGACAAATCGTTCCATATCATCACCCCAAGCTATTCCTTTATCAGATGCTGCCTGTTTAAGAGCAGATGTTGGTTCTAAAGTATCACTATTCGTCATTGCTGTTTTAGCATCAGATAATATATTTTTATAATTTTTTAATACTTTAGTATCCGTAATCAATGTTCCTATCTTGTTTGCTTTATGTAATTCAGCTATACGTTTTGATGTGAGTTTACTAAAACCTTCGAGATACTTATCAGCATCAATAAGTTTAGGATCAACATACAATCCGGATCCAGGTTTGTATTCTCCGAGTTTAGTTTTCACAGATGCTGTAAACAACGGACTAGTTAACATTCTAGCAGGAGAATCTTCTACGATATATCGGAGTTGTTCAGCATCGATACTTTCATATAACTTAGCAAAATCTTTCTCCATGTCTGCATACTTTTTCCCACTATCAAATATAGCCGAATGAGCATCTCCAGCATCTCGTAATTTAGATGAAGTTAAGTCTTGCATCTCTTCTTTACGAACAGCTTTAATATACTCAATGAATTCGGGACTGTTTATTGCTTTCTCCATCTCTTTAGCTAATTCAGGCTCATCTACAATAACATCGTTAACAGCATCAGTAAGAAGTTCTTTTAATTCTCTATCAGATACTATCTCATCAGTATTTCTAAGGGCAGTCTCTACTACATCAATTATTTCATCAGCAGCATCACCTTCAATAGTATCAGGTATAGCTCTTGCTGCTTCGAAATCTGCTATCACTTTCTCATTAAAACCAGGAGCATTCGGGGCTAGTTTAAGATTAGGTTTTACTTTCTCACCAGTATCTGTAAAGAGTTGTTCATCAAGTACATCCCCAAAGAAGCCAAGACGTCGAGCATCTCGTTTAGCAGGCATTTCTAGTTGATCATATTCATCAGCATACATCTTATTTAATACTTTTAGTTTATCATTATCAGAAGAAGCACTAGTGATTAACTCACTTATATCTTCTATCTCGAGTTTGCCGAGGTCTTCTGAAGTTAAAGTATTTAGATCGAGGTCTTTAAGTATACTCATAGCAGGGGTATCCGGGTTAGTTTTATAGTTTTTTATTATATCACTATTTTTCCCAGTTGTAAACCTTTGTTTTTCAGCGCTCATTCCCCCTGCTAGTTTAGCACCTGCTCTCTGATCGTGTTTCAAAGCAACACCTGCCATCTCAAATTCTTCAGTTGCTGTAAGACCGGTTCCTTTCGGTACAACTCCAAGTTTAGGTTTACCACCAACTATACCCCATTCAGACATATTATGTCGTGCACCATCATATGCAACTACACGGTATTGAGCTTCACCTGTTTTTTCATCCCATATAAGATGATGAATCTTAAATTTCTTACCAGAATGTTTACTAGTAACTTCTTCATCTATCTTAAATCGAAAGTCTCCAGCTTTTACATGTTCTTCAACTATTTCAGCTTTAGCTAATATATCTTTTTGTAAATCAGTTCTCATTTCCTTATGGAGTTCTGCGATTGCATCTAAAGTAGTATCTTTATTAATTTTAGTTTGAACAAGTCTCATTTGAGCCATATGATCAGGATCATCAGATGCATCCGAAGGTTTACCGCCTTCAATAACTTTCAAACCTCTGTGTTTATTAATCATTTCAACAAATCTAGGTCTGTCTTCCTTGAATGTTTTATGTGCTAATAACCAACCTTGACTTTCGAGTGATCCATCCGGAGGATTATGAAAATTATCTGTTACAGTATCCATAGCCGCAAGGATATCATCATAGAGTTGTTCTGGATTTACGCCCTTAAAATCACGTGTATCCATAATCATAACAGCTATAGTATCAGAACCAAATTGTGCTATTTCAGTATCTATTAAAGCTTCTGTCTGTCTTGTCAAGTCATCAGCAGTATCAACAAAACCGACAGAACCACTAGTCTGTCCTTCAGGAGGATTAATAGCAGCTTCAATACCAGCTGCGTTCTGCATATCTACTACTTGTCGTCGTATGTCTAATTCAAGTGGAGATGCTACATTCTCAGGAAGCGGAATACCTGCGAAATCATCCGAAGCAGGTATGTTATCAGGTTGATTAGGTAAATCTAGTACGTTATATCTATCTGTATAATCAGGATGAGGAATTATATCAGTACCACTTCCTCCATTACGTCGTACCCATTTATCAAGAAGTTTAGTAGTTCCAGTTGTAAGACCTGATAAAGCTGCTCCGAATACAAATCCAGCAGCTGCACCTATACCAGTTGCTGTTAGACTTTGAGATACACTAAATTCCTCTTGACGACCTGCTAGTACGTCGATATTTTGAAATCCATGATCCATTATGTTAGCATATGCACCAGTAAGGACAGAAGCTTCTACACCTGCCAAACCTGCTGCTTTCATAGCTTGACGTACTACAAGTCCTCGTCCTGCACCTCGAATAGCTCGACCTGCTAAACCGATACCAAAATAAGATAAAGGATCCAAAACTGCACCATATACACCGCGACCGAAATCTCCCCAAGTAAGATCCATTTCATCATCAGCATCAAGAAGTAAATTAAGAGCATCAGCTATTATAGGATCCTTTTTAGCTTTGTGTATAATAGCAATTAGATATAAAGGATTACCTTTAACCAAATCAACTAGAAGCATACCTTGATCATATAGAGCTTCTTCATCCAAGTCTTTAGCAGGTCCTCTCTCACCTATTGCATCACTAACAATACCAGCAGCAGCAAGATATCTAGGATCTTTCATAGCACTAGCTCTATCCGTAGGTAGCCCCTGGATGACTCCTTGTCTAGCTCGGTTGTATGCATCAACAGCTTTATTCCAAGTTTCCTCTAGTTGTTCAGTATTAGCACCAGTATCTCCGATAGCCGAAGTGACACTATCGAAATCACCGATACCACGCATGATCTGAGCAGACATCATCATCTGGAGGCCATCAAGTCCTTTATCATCTATCCCCTCAGAAGTTCTTTCCGAATTAGATACATGATCAAAACCTATGGCTTCTAATCTATCTGATGTAGCCCATTTAACACGATTGGCTTCGCTATCTGCTTCTGTAGGATCCATATCACTGAGTGAATTAGTATATTTAATCATCTGTTCAAAAGCTTTAGATATACCTGTCTCTACTGTAAATGCATTCTCTGCAGCAGCTAAACCGCTATAGATAGGTTCCATACGTTTGGAAAAAACAGAAGTTTCAAGTCTACCTTCTGGCATAGTAATAGGTCGTAACACAGGTTGACCGTTACTAGCATCTCTGCCACCGAACATACGAGCTCCTGGTTTGGTATGCTTATTAGGTTCTATCGTAGGATTAGATATAGGATATCCAGCATCCCGTACAGCTTTAGGATCATACACATCAGCATCGATAGTAGGAGTTTGTCCTTGAGATAACTTAACAGATTGTTCAGCTTCTGCAGAGTCGGCCTTATCAGCCTTGTCAGAAGCTAACGACATTTGTGTTTCGTAAAACTCGTCCATTACAATCCTTTCAAGAATGGCAGATCAACTGCGTCGCCATACATAATATTCCAGATATCAAATAAGTCTTCTTCAGACCTTTTACCAACCTTCCAATCATCATATGCACTTTTCATAACATAATCAGGATTACGAATAGGTCCTGGTGGTGTATATGCAGCATATGGACTATTTGCAAGTTGAGTCCATTTTCTATCTAACTCATCAGGATTAGTTATATAGTCATATACCTTTTTATTTCTCTCAACAAATTCTGTTACATTAGCTTCAGCACCAAACTCATCGATATAGTTAAATAAAGCCTGTTGAAAATCTGCATTAGCTTTCATAGCTAACTTAGTAGTTGGAGTCATTATAGCCATACTTAATGTATCATAAGCATCTTCTCCTTCAGGTAGACCGACTGCAGCTCTGATAGATTTTACAGCTGTAGCGAATTCCGGAGTAGTCCTTAAAGCCCTTTCCAACTTATCAGTATATGTAAGAAGAAGATCTTTTTCTGCACCATTCAATACATCATTCCGTATGATATTACTTTTTGATTCTTGTACCATATCTGATGATTGAACTCCAAATACCGGAAAGTAGATGTCACGTTGGAGAATTGCTTTATGTGCAGCTACTATTCCAGAACGTACTATCGATGCTGAAGCTGAAGTAAGCGAATCTTGTATCATGTTAGTTAGTGCTCTAGCAGTAGGATCATCTAGATTATCATTCCGAACTGCTTCAGATATCATACTTTCATGAAGAACACCGTCAATTGCCATTCCAGTAAATTGTTGAGCTGTTTCGGTATGACGTTCATTACGTTCTTTATCGAATTGAGTTCTACGAGCACTTATAGAAGTTCTTATACTTCTTCGTTGAGCAAAAGTAAGATCAGATTCTACCTCACCAGGAGTTGTAATAGATCGATTCAGATTCAACTCATCTTCAATTTCATCGATTGCCCAAGTTCCTTCTGCTTGAGCAATATTCTTAGAATAGGCTTCAATATCCAAATCCTGACTAGTCGTTAATTGACGTATTCTATAGTCTTCTTTTGTAATTAATCCAGAAGCTAAGTATCTTGTCAAAACAAGTTCAGCACCAATTCTATCTCCTGCTATTATATGAGCCTGTAGAGCATAATCTAATTCTGCAAGTTTCTCCTTACGTTCAACCGCACGATTATGAGCTACTAAATTGCCATATGCTGCAGGTGAAATTGAACCATTAATTTCTAAATCTAAACGTTTGCGAGCAATACCTGTGATCAAATTACTAGTTATAGCTTCTGAGATATTCTTAGCTCCACGTTTGAACCATTCTTCATTTATCTCAATAGCTGGTATGAATTCACGTTCTATATCTATAACATTACCTTGCTCATCAAGACCTGTTTCAAATGCCTCGAAATCTACATAGTCAGGTATATCATCAACATGGAATAATTCTTTAGCAGTAACTTGATCATATAGATCAACGATGTCAGTTTTGGCTTTACCTATGTTCTTAGTATATTCAGATACTGCTAGAACCTTTTCTATACTCTGAAAAGAAGTTACAACTTGATCAGCCGCAGCAGCACGTGCAGTAGCTACCCTACCAGGAGCATGGACATCATGCCTACCAAGAGAGGCTACGTTAGTTGAATATGATATTCCAGGAAGTTTAGCCATTTTTTATCTCATTCGCAAGACCGAAGAGGGATTCTCCAGCTCTAGCATAGTGACCGAAAGTTTGAGCTTTCATTTGGGATGCAGCCATATCACCACCTTCCCGAGCTATCTTAGCTCGAGACTCTCCAGATTTGGTTAGCCAATCCAACTCGCTTTGCTGCTGAGTCTTCATACTTTTCATGTACGCAGTATGAGACGCACCTTGAGTCCTAGCTCCACTACGAAACCCAGACGCAGCTATATTGGTTTTTGCTGTAGCAGTAGTTTTTCCTTGCTCAAATCGTAGGCGACGTTTCTGTTCAGCAGTTTCTTCACCTATATAATCTGCATTCAAGGCTCCAAGTCTTTCAGCTTTCTTCGCAGCCTTACTCGCTTGTGATGCTCCAAATAAGCTTCCAACTACACTTATCGCTAATCCTGCTGCTGCTAACCAAACCATGTTATAATCCGTCCTGTTGTAGTTCGCCAAATAGGCCGTAAATTTCTGTATCAAGAGGTAAGTTCTGTGTTAATGTAATACTTCCTGCTCGATCACGACCAAGACTTCCTGTTATATCTAAATTTTCTGTATTAAGTTCAGGTGAATCCATAGGAGATGTAGCAGTTCTGTCTGGTGCTACGATACCATTAACATTAGGACGCAAACCTGCAAGTCTTACATATATCTTGCTCCATCGTAATAACTTACTTGCTAGAGTATCTGTCTGATTTAT
>Ga0114950_10004944_pt1 | contig 10363 bp, 8 predicted proteins | sample N075metaG_FD_83503 | JGI IMG/M metagenome (GOLD analysis project Ga0114950, IMG submission 83503) | Deep subsurface microbial communities from Kermadec Trench to uncover new lineages of life (NeLLi) - N075 metaG | ecosystem: Environmental > Aquatic > Marine > Ocean trench > Sediment | place... | reverse complement strand
CTCAAAGCCTCCTCCACTTGACCGCGATCAGGATTCTCAAGAATGGCCATCGCAGGCAAAGCCGAACAGACCAGCAAGGCTACTGTGACACAAGTGAGTCGCAATGGCTTGAAAAAATGACTTTTCGCATTCACATGATTTAGCAAGTTTTGCTCTTCCTTCAAGATTTGGCGTAACGATTTCAGGTGAAGAGGCTGAAAGGCTTTATAGGAGCCAATCATGTACCCTCATCCAAATCTTCGTGTTTTATAAGTAATAGATAGCCTTCAACCTCACTACCTTGGCAGTGACGATTTGCCCAACATTCACCATTTCCCTCTCACGCGAACGAATACCTCAGAACACATCTTCATTGACAAATTTACAGCGTCGGTGGTAATAATTTCGGGCTTGTTTTTAAGTCATAGACGTCATTCACAATACACAAGTTTTCTTACCACAGGAGGTAGAACCATGGCCGGTGCCGAAGAGGCTCCCAACCGACAATTCGTCAATTTTTGTTTTTATAAAGTCGATCCTCTGTGGAGGCGTTTGCCCAAAGAACAGCGAGACTTGGGCAAGCAAGAATTTGTCCGCGCAACTGAAGAATATAGTGGCAAAGTCATCCTGACCCCCTATACCACCACAGGCATCCGGGGCGATTGCGACTTTATGTTGTGGCGGATTAGTTACGATTTGGAAATGTTCCAGGAAATGAGCGCCAAACTTTTGTCTACAGGCTTGGGCCAGTACTTATCCACGCCCTATTCCTATCTTTCTATGACGAAACGATCCGTATACGTGGACCATCATGTACATGTAGGCCAGGAAAGTCGGCGATTAAAAATTACCCCCGGGCGCGCAAAGTATATTTTTGTGTATCCCTTTGAAAAAACCCGCGAATGGTACCTTCTGACCAAAGCGGCCCGCCAAGGGATGATGGATGAACATATTGAGATTGGACATAAATATCCTTCAGTCAAGCTCAATACGACGTATTCCTTTGGCCTGGATGACCAGGAATTCGTGGTCGCCTTTGAAACAGATTCCCCACAGGACTTTTTAGACTTAGTAATGGATCTCCGTTCAACTGAGGGCAGCCGGTATGTCAAACGGGACGTTCCCATTTTTACCTGCCTCATGAAAAGCATGAAAGAAGTCGTAGAGACATTGGGAGGCTAACCCTCGTATAGCACCAAAGGTGACGGTCAGAATACCCTGGCTATGCAAACAATAGTCAGGGTATTTTTTTGCCTTTCTGTGGACTCCGTTTTTTCGCCCAGCGTTTCCTTATCGTCTATTATCATAAAAACAGACTTCCTTATCCCTCCTTCCTGTTGTCTTTACTGAATGTTTTACAGCCATTCATATTTGATTTTGGGCGATTGGCAATGAAGGTACCATCGAAGACCAATCGGAGTTTTTGACAGCCATTCGAACGGTATGCTATCACAACCCTATGATTCAACCCTATGATTTATTACTAATTTTCGAGAGAAATCATGGAAGAAGAACAAAATATTTTATTCGTGAAACGAGAACAGGATGGCGGGGTGACGTTATATGTTGACGAAGATTGGGCAGCCGAACGCGGTGCTGACCCCGCTCAATTGGTCAAAGTTCCCATTCCAAGGGAACTCTATGCCAGTGGAACAGTGCAACAACTGCGTGAATACGCTGCCACATACTTAGAATCATTGGATAAATCCAATTCATCATCGTAGCAAAGGCCTCATAACCTAGGAATGATTCATGGCAACCCACATTGAGACCCACATTCAGTTTGAACAGATTGAAACCGCCCTTCAGGCCCTTTCCCTCCAAAATCGAACCATGCTTCAACTCCTTTTACTGCAATATATCGATGTCACACAAGAGGAAATTGATTATATGGCCTGGGACCAACCCGACTCACGATTTGCATCAGGGAAACAACCCCAGCATGGCAAAACAATTTCTCTGGAAGCTGTGCAAAACGTCACATCCCGCTCCAATCAATACAAGCACTATTACCGTCAAAAGCGGGAACGTCCAGGTATGCAAGTTGAGTTCTTGAAACAATTCCTGACCCTCATGGATCGAAAAATCCGCACTGCCGAATACCTACTCACGTCAAAATTTACGGCGGATCAAGAAACACTTCAGACCACAAGAACTCAAGCCCCATCAATCCTCCTCCGCCAAGAAATTCGCAAATTAGATCGAGCGTGGGAGCATGAAGAGCTTCCTCAAAAAGATTTTCAAACCCAACGACTCTTATTGGAATTTCAAGCCTTGTTGCGACGGCGGGCTATTTTCCTGCGCCGCCACAAAATTGCCAAACAAGAATTGGTCACAGCCGGAGCCTTGCCGCTGAAAGATCATGAAGTTGCACATATCTGGGGCCTTCCTTTAGGCAGTCTGGCTGCAAGGAAAGTGAAGGCGCTCCAACAATTCCTCACACTCTTACAGCAACACGAGAATTCGCCTTCGAACGGGACAACCCAACCCTTGGATCTCTGGCGTGAAACGTTGACCGTTTTGGCTCAACAGCCTTTCGAACGATCCCTCATCGAATATGATGGCTTGGAAACTACCGAAGAAATTCTGATGGAAAAACTACAGGCATTTATAGATGGGAACATGTCCGAACCCGAAGAATCCAAATTCTGGACAAACATTACCAAGGTGAACGACACCGAATTCTCTGGTTCTTGGGCCTCACATGCCCGCTCGATTTTAGCTTTCCAGCGCTTACAAGCCCTCATCAACGACATGGATCTGTCTGACGAAGCGCTAGAAGATGAGCTGTCAGCCAAAATCATCCCCAAACAGGCCGATGACAAAATTGCGACTGAAGAGGAAGAAAAACCGGTGGAACTTAGCGAGAAAGGGTTGGGCGTTCTGAATGCCTTTATGGGAGAGCAGGACGATAAACGCAGAACATAATCATTGCACACAGTGAATGAATCTTGGCTCTACTCACCTACGAGTGTGTTTTGTGTGCCATGACGGCTTCCATGACACCATTGGCCCATTCAATGCTCTGACAGTACACAGATTGTAAGATATGAGGCTCAACCGTCCTCATAATACGTTGATCCCATTCTCCCCGTTCATAAGCAAGAATCTCTTCCAGAAATGTCCCTAACACACCTTCTCTCTTGAGCAACGCATCAAGAACCTCTGATGCAAGGGGAAGGTCCGCGACAAGCTGTTTCATTTCACAATCCAAATACGCATCCAATATTGAAAACAGCCCAACCGTAAAACCCTGATTGGGGGACAGCCCGTGCAGTGGACAAAAAGATTCGCACATGTGTGCTCGAATGAGCGCCACTCGCATAAGCTCAGAGGGTTTATCACCAGCTTGGGCTAACACCATTAAGGACGCCCATTGCCGCATACGTTCGGTTCCAATCAGCCCAATTGCTTGAGAAATCGAATCCACCGTTCGCGGCAACCCGACGGAGGCGGAGTTCACATACCGTAGAAGCTTGACACTCAGGGCTACATCGTTTTTAACAAGGTCTTCAAGGTCATAAAAATCAAGAAAAGGATCTTGAAGTTTCGCAAGGAGCAACACCATCGCCATGCGGTTACTAGAAAGACTCACACCTTCCACGATCTGAGGCTTACAAAAAAAGTAGCCTTGAAAATACTCGAATCCTAAAGCCACGCAGTGGTCATACATGGCCTGATCTTCAACTTTTTCGGCCAGCAATCGAACAGGGTATTCGTTTAGCATCGCGACCTGTTCAGACAGTTGTTCATCTGTTAACGCCAACACATCCACTTTGACATAATCGGCATAATCCATTAAGCCACGATGAGATTCCCGAAGGACAAAATCATCTAAGGCAATCTGATACCCATTCTGTCTGGCCTGAATCAAAGCCTCTAAGACTGCAGGCGTCGGCTCAATCGATTCCAAGACTTCCAAAACCACATTTTTTGAGGGCAGCACTTCGTAATATCGCCCCACAAAAAAATTTTCCGTGAGATTCACAAAAACCTGTGCATCTCCTGCGATTTTGTCAATTCCCAGCTCGAAAAACGTATTGAGCACGACTCTGGCCGTCGCTTCCTCGCCATCCGTAATCATGGCACTATTGCCTGTACCGTCTCGATAGAGCAGTTCATAGGCAAAGACCTCCATTTGGCGATCAAAGATAGCCTGTCGTCCAACAAACGAAGATTGTTTAATCGCTGTATCTGTGTGCGCCATAGTCCATCACCATGCAATAGCTTGAGTGCATAACCTCAATATGGTGTATTTTTTGTCAATCTTCATGAAAAAACCCGTGACAAACACAGAGTCATCTCAACTTCATCCAGTCAAAATGTTCAGGGAATATCAAGGAAAATGGTTTCTTTTTCCAAAAACAATTGTCCCACCTTCTCACCCTATGGTATAGATCCTACCAGCAAAGCAGTTGTCACCTTAAACCTAAAAACAGCAGTTGAATCACGAAAGTCTCCACAACCCCTTGACGCACCTAGGAAATGTACAAATTGACTCATCACCCAAAAGGTGACCACGCAATTTCTTCATTCCCTATGCACATCAACATCAATTGCTTGCACAGCTTTTTCGCCCTCAACTGCCCCTTTTAGGTTAAACGATTGTCTCACACATAGCGGCGGTGTAGCTCAGGTGGTAGAGCAGCGGACTCATAAGCCGCGGGCCGGGGGTTCAAGTCCCTCCACCGCCACCATATATTTCAACAGCTTATGAGTTTGGTGTTCTACCTTCACTAAATCAGGTTGCGCCGGGGTTGCAGATTCCCCTCCCCCACTACCATATCCTTCCCTTTCTTCGGTTGTTTCATCGAGCTTATTAACCCATTCATGATTCCTTCTCTCAAAAAGGTGGGAATAAATATCCATCGTCACCTGGATGGAAGAATGTCCAAGTTGAGATTGCACATATTTCGGTGGAGCACCCTGTTCGGCCAATTCTGATGCATAGGTATGGCGAAGGTCATGAAACCGAACCTGCCGCAAGCCTGACCCATCTAGACACTTCACCCACACTCGCCGCAAATGCCGATCATCCCAACGATTGCCACCCTTGGCCAAAAAGACCCAAGGAGCCAGTTCCCGTCCCTCGGCCATGGCCTCTAATTGGCGAAGTTCTTTGACTTTCTTCAACGTAGCTTGCAGTTGTTGACTCATATCCACTCGCCGAATCTTATGAGATTTGGGCGTCGTTTCTTGTCGCAACACCACGCCTCGGCGCACTTCAAGGAACCCGCCATGAAAATCAATATCCCCCCACTGCAAACCGATCAACTCACCTTGCCGTAGCCCAGTGCGGACAGCACACAAAATCAAGGGATACACTTGCGGAAATTTCTCGTTTACCGTATTCAATAAGTGCTGAACTTCTTCTCGTTCCAACGGTGCAATCCCCGCCCGACGATCTTTCTTTCGTTTAAAAATACGCCGCAGCCTTGCCGCAGGATTGGTCGTCACCACCCCATCCTCCATCGCCTGATAATACACAGCTTTCAACGGCACCAAACAATTTTCGATAGTTCCCCTCGCCTTGCCTTGTTGCGTCAGGTCCGCAATCAGCGTTCGAATGTGCTCACGCGCTAATTCGTTCAGTGGCAAATGGCCAAAATGCGGAATCAGGACCTGTTCGATAGCCCGCGCATAGCCCCGATAGGTGGAAGGCTTGCAATTGGGCTTCGCATACGTCTCCTGCCACTTGGCTAAATAGTCTTTCACTATTGGTATGGTTTTCTGAGAATCAGCAAACATAACCGGAGTGCCTTCCTGTTCCGCCTCTTTCAGTCGGTATGCCATCTTTTGAGCAAATAACTGTGCCGACTTCTCATTGCTGCCAAAAGCCTTAGCCTTCCGTTTCCCCTGCCAGGAAATAAACACATACCAGCCCTTGCCGGGCCGTTCACGAAGTTTGACGCCCATGATCGGTCCCCTCCTTTTTGTTAAGTTCCCGTTCCAATAGAGCCCGAATGTACCCGCTGGCCGTGTAGCCCTGACTTCGCAAGGCATCTAGCTTGCGCTTGAGCGGGGTGGGCAATTGAATCATTAGTCGTTCCATGTTTTCACCTCCTTTCCAATTGATTGCTTATGATGTCATGATATCAAATGCTTGCATTGTTTGCAAACACCTGTTGCATGATAGCGTTGAAAGCAGTAGGCTTTGGCTATGCCGAAACCAAAGGAAAACCCTAAGTCCACTATCTTGTATTTGCGGGGAACTTCTCGCGAGGTGGCGAGAAAACTGAAAGGGGCAGCTGCCCTTCAGGGAAAGAGTTTGACGGCCTACGTTCAGGAACTACTTGAAGCCCACGTTACGGAATTAGAGAAGAAAGGCTTGCTGCCGAAGGGGAAGGGGTAGGTCGCAGTATATATATAATAGTTACCCTTAGGCCGCCATGAAGAAAAAGATGGTCAAAATGATCCTCATAATTTTAGTCGTGCTCTCCTTAATCATGCTTGTTCGGTTTTACATGCTCGGAAATATGTCAAAAACTGGAAAGGCTCCAGGGTTAGTAGCAGGGCGTCTCTCTGCATGTTCCGATACACCCAACTGCGTTGGCAGCGAATTCGCCGAGGATCATTCACACTATATCTCGCCTTTACGTTATCCAGCTTCAATGGCAGAAGAAACGATGGACCTGCTAAAGGGGGTCATTCAGGAGGTCGGAGGTGAAATTACTGCTGAAGAGGGGGCGTATCTTTCGGCCACGTTCACGTCCTCTCTTTTGGGGTTTGTGGATGATGTGGAGTGCAGAAATGATAGAGCAAAGCACACCATTCACCTACGTTCTGCCTCACGGGTGGGGCATAGTGACTTCGGGGTAAACAGAAGACGGGTCGCGTTAATTTCGAGCCTATTTCTTAAAAGAGCAAATAGAGCTAATCAAGAGATGTCCCCTACGATCACAAAACCGCCAAGCAGTGGTTGATGGATCTGGCGAGAGTTCGGTTAGCTGAGATGGAGAAGAAGGGGATTTTGCTGAAGGGGAAGGGGTGAGACGCTAGCCCTGACTTATGATGCAGATGACAAATAAGCTCAAAAGAGTACCATACTGCCAGCTATAAGATAGAAAAGGCGCGCACATAGTGGTTTACGAAAGAACCTTCTTGGCCGGAAGTGGTTGAGAAGGTTTTGTGTTTTTGACGGAGTGCTGTTATTTATCGAAGAAATTCCGGTGTGATAACGTTATATCACCGTCAAAACCTGCTCAGAATTCCTGACTGTTTACTGTCACCCATTTCCTGACCTCATTTCCTATGATTGGAAACGCAATTACTGGATAGAGAAATTTTATTTTTTCAAGAGAAAGGTGTATATAAAAAAAGCCCCCCCACTATTGTGGGAGGGCTCATGCTTGCTTGAAAGCAGCGCCTACGAAATAACCATTCTTGGTATGAAAAGCAAATCGGTAGGCCTTAGTCGGTTACACTAGATACGATTCTAAATGAAAGGGGCAAAATGAGCAAGCACATTTTGGGACTTGATTTAGGCACAAACTCAATCGGCTGGGCTTTACTGGAAGAAGACAAGGGCCAGCCGACAAAGATTATCGACCTTGGCAGCCGGATTTTCATTAGAGCGGTAGAAGAAAAAACTCCAACACCCAAAAATGTAAAACGTCGAGAAGCCCGTTTAACACGGCGTGTCATCCAACGCAGAGCTAGGCGCAAAAAACGGATGTTACATTATCTCGTGAAACTCGGCCTACTTCCCTCAGAATTAGTAGGACATTCTCAGCCAGAAATCATCCTCAACACATTAGGCGACCCCTACCAATTGAGAAAAAAAGCATTGGATCACCGCCTGGACAATCACGAACTCGGTCGCGTCCTACTTCACCTGGTCCAACGCCGTGGGTTTTTGAGTAACCGGAAGACATTACTAAGCGACATGCTGGATGATCCTGATGTCCAGGCTGTCTTTGCAGAACACGATGATGAGGATGAAGACAACGCTTCCAAACGCATGAAAGAAGAGAAACAGTTTAATGGAGAGATCAAAAAATTAAGAGAAACCATTAAACAAACAGACTGCCGGACACTGGGCGAATATCTCGCTAGTCTCGAAAAACACGAATGCAAGAGAAACCGCGGGCACGATGAAGCATATTTAAGAACAGACCGGCAGATGTATCGTGACGAGCTCGATCTGATTTGGCGGGAACAGACCAAACACCATGCACAATTACAAGGCAATGTCAAAGAGCAGATCCAAGAAATCATCTTCTACCAACGTCCCTTGAAATTACGCCCCGACCGCATCGGGAAATGTTCACTAGAGCCGACCAGGAAACGGGCCAATATGGCACGACTTGAAGCCCAGCAATTCCGATTTCTTCAAGATATCAACAGCATGTATTACTCCGATCCGGATCATGGGCAAAAACAGCCATTCACCCCAGATCAGAGAAAAGAACTGATTGATCTTTTTGAGCATGACCCTGCCCCGAGTTTTGCAAAAATCAAAAAGAAGCTCAACCTCCATAGAAAAACAGAATTCAATCTGGCTAATGACACAAAGAAACTCAAGGGCAATACCACCGCTTGCAAGATCAGAAAGGTCTTGGATGACTGGGACGCCTTTGATGCCAACAAGCAAATGGCCCTTGTTGAAGACCTGCTTACCATCAAAAAGAAACCGGATCTGAAAAACCGTCTCATGTTGCATTGGAGCTTTGATGGTAAAACCGCTGTCCGTCTCTGTGAACTTGAGTTTGAAGGAGGATACAGCCGACATTCTGTCAAGGTCATTAACCGTCTTTTGCCTTTCTTGGAACATGGACAAATTTATTCAGAGGCGAGACAAAATGCAGGGTACGGTTATGAAAATAAAAAAATCAAACCTGTAGATCGGCTTGGCCCTTCGCCGGACCTTCCCAACCCCATTGTCAAAAAGGCACTTGCAGAACTCAGGCGGCTAATCAATGCTCTGATTGCCGAATATGGAAAGCCGGACGCTATTCGTATTGAAATGGCGAGGGATCTTAAAATGAGCAAGAAAGCTCTGGATATCTATGAAAAGCAACAGATAGCCAATAAAAAAACCAACGATGCGGCTATAGAGCTGTATCAGCAGGTTAGAGAAAAGAATCCCCATTTGAACCTTCCCGAAGCTCCAAGCCTAACCGACAAGATCAAGTTTCGGTTATGGAAAGAACAGAAGCAATGCTGTGCCTACAGCGGAAAAATAATCAGTTGTTCTACGCTTTTCAGCGAGCAATTGGAAATCGACCATATCCTCCCTCAAAGCCAATCACTCGACAACGCTTATATGAATAAAGTGATCTGTTATGCAGAAGAAAACCGCCATAAAGGGCAGCGCACGCCGATAGACGCCTTTGGCGGCAATACCCAAAAGTGGGAACAAATTACGCAAGCCATCAATAATTGGGACAGCAAGTTGATGAGTAAGAAGAACCGTTTTTTCACGACAGCGGAAGAATTACAGGGACACGATTTCATCAACAGCCAATTGAACGATACCCGCTACATCTGCACAGAGGCTAAAGATTATGTCCTGCAACTTGGTGTAGATGTTAATGTCAGCAAAGGCGGCATCACTGCGATCGTAAGGAGGCTTTGGGGAATCAAGAAAGACCGTTCCGATCACCGCCATCATGCGATTGATGCGGTTGTTACTGCGTGCTTGGACAGGCGTTTTTATCGAGAGCTTGTCCGATACGCGAAAGCATATGAACAATCGCATTCCGAATTCAATATTACTCAATCGCCAGATAAAGAACCTTGGCCCAATTTCAGAAACGAACTCCAAAATAAATTAGACGAGATGATTGTCGCACACACGCCGCAGAGGAAACTTTATGACGAACTACACGAGAAAACGGGGTACGGTTTTATTGAAGGCCAAGGAACCGTCTACAGGAAAAGGCTACGTGAGTATTTCAATAAATGTACAACAGAAAAAGATGCGGATAAAAAATTAAAGGGCATCTACGAGAAGCCAGTCCGCAATGCTGTGAAGGTGCATCTGGCTAAGCATGGATTTAATGCGAAGACGGCCTTTGCCGAAGGAGTGACGGTTTTTCATGAAAATGGGAAAACCCCTATCAAGCGGGTGCGTATCCTCAAATCTAAAACCGCAAACACAAAAAAAGAGCTAGAAAATTCGAAGTTCGGCATCAAAGACAAACAAGGTGAGGTTTTCAAATGGATGCAATATGGAAATCTACATCATGTTGAGATTTGCCGACATAAAGAAACAGGGGAATATACAGGCCTTTTTGTCACGATGATGGAAGCCAGCCATCGCGTCAGGGGAATCAACAGAAAAAAACAGTCAATCATCAAAACAGATCACGGAGAAAATCATGAATTTATCATGGCCTTGCATATCAATGACTTGGTAAGCATCGAGCAGGAAGCCAAGCGT
>Ga0114950_10004939_pt1 | contig 10369 bp, 7 predicted proteins | sample N075metaG_FD_83503 | JGI IMG/M metagenome (GOLD analysis project Ga0114950, IMG submission 83503) | Deep subsurface microbial communities from Kermadec Trench to uncover new lineages of life (NeLLi) - N075 metaG | ecosystem: Environmental > Aquatic > Marine > Ocean trench > Sediment | place... | reverse complement strand
AATGCCGCTTCTACTTTTGCATCAATTTCGTTGGTAGCTTGTGCTGCGGTGGCCATGATCAACAGCGAGATAGCGCATAATGCTTTCACGGACGAACTCCTTATCAGACTTGGGCGGCAAGGCCTGGTTATTTAATGCCTTTGCCCTGTAGCGTTGCAGCGTATCAGGAAACTATTGGTATTTCGCGAGAATCATACACTCCGTGTCGCAACAGCCGGCGGCACGGATGCCGCCCGGCGCGCCGGTTCGAACGCAGCCAGCGATGACAGCACCCAGAGGGCCAGTATTCCTGGCGGCAGATAACGCCAGTCGAGGCGTGGCAGTTCGAGTGAAGTCTCCAGCCAATAGGCAACGACCACGGTCAAGACGATGCCGAGTGCGGCACCTGCTGTCGTGACCAGCCAGTTCTCCAGCATAAACTGCTTGATGATGTCGATGCGTCTTGCACCAAGCGCACGGCGCGTACCGATCTGCTTGGTACGTTGTGTTACGTGGAACGACGACAAACCAACGATGACCAGGGCGGTCAGGCCGATCAGCAATGAAATTACGATAGACAGAATGATGGCCATGCCGCGATCGCTTTGATACTGCCTGGCAGCCAATTCCTCCAGCGATCGGACGCTCTTGACTATACGCCGGCGATTTGACTCGCCCAGTTTCTGCTCAATAATTGGCATAAGTGCATCGCGCATGCCGTCTTCAACTCGAACGATGTATTTGTTGGTCGTATTTGCCGGCTTACCGGGTTGAATGACGATATTTTCGAACTTGTCCCAGTTGACCCAGGAACCGTGCATTGTACCAATGATGCCAACAATCGTTGACATGCTCATGTCGCCCCAGTAGACCGTTTTCCCGAGCGCGTCCTCTTCGCCGAACAAGTCATCCGCCAAATCCTGGGTCACCAAAATTGACGGTGGTGTGGGAATGTCGGTATCGGGGATAATGAAATTTACTTCCTCCGGGAGAAAATTTCGGCCACGAGATAGCTTGATGCCGAGTGCGTCCAGCCCGTCTTCGCTCCAGCGATACCGACCGGTGGGAACGGCGTCTATCGTTTCGTCCGCGACGATTCGAAGACCGGTGCCGGAACCTGATCCACTCAATGGAACATGATTGGATACAGTGGCTGTTACAACACCCGGAATTGATTTTATCAAGTCGATATCGTTGGTAATGCTGTCTACTACATCAAAGTCATTACCAAATCCGCGCACGTAGAGAACGATCACGTTGTTGATATCCATGCCCGAATCGCGGCCGATTTTTTCGACTCGTTGCACAACGATGTAGAGGGAGTTGATAACAATTGCGAGCGTGACGGCGATCTGCAATGCAACAAGCAGCGGCCCGGTTTTGCTGCGCATCAGCGACGACATCATTGGTCGAAAACCCATATCGTGTTTCCTATTGTGTTTTCAGCTGGGCGGCGGGCGGGATGCGGCAAACACGCCACGCCGGGTAGAGTCCGGCCAGGATGCCACTGACAATTGCAATTCCTATAGCCGTAAAAGTCATGACCCAGTCGAGTCTCACCAGCCCCGCCTGCGCGTCATACAAGTACTTGATGCCCTGAAGTCCGAGCGTCGCAAGCAGCAGCCCGATCAGACCACCCGACAAACCAATGATACCGACTTCGACGATTTGCTGTTCGAATACCATTTTCCGACTGGCACCGAGTGCGCGACGCAAACTGATCTCGGCTGTTTTGCCAATGAATTTCGTCAACAACAACGCGATAGTGCTAAGCAGGCATACCAGCAGGAACATAAAAGATAGCCCCAGCAAAACCTTTGCATCGTTGGCGACCACTTCGTGATACTCCATCCACTCCATTACATCGTAAATGTTGTTATTCATGGGTCGCTCGAATCGGCCAAGCCTTTTTTGCTCACGTACATAGTCATTCAGGTGGGCAACATATTCTTTGCGATCACGTGGGCTATCAAGTTCAATGAAGTACTGAATCCACGACGTCTCAGAATTTAACCATTGCTCAAACGACTGAATGTCCTCCGACTTCCATCCCCAGTCGCTACCGTTCGAGTCGAGCTCCAGGATTCGCGTAAGGCTATAGGGGATAAACATCTCGTTGACTTCCCGAAAGCCGCCATTGATCGGGTCAAAAAATCGTGGGGTTGGCTCCCAAGTGTCGATAACGCCGACTACCTGGAACTGAGTGTTGCCCATGGTCAGTCGTTTTCCAGTGCTGTCAATTCCGCCGAACAGTCGCTCATTAAGCTTTCTGGTCAGGACGACTACCGGTTCGGCAGCTGCATCGGCAGCTTTATCCCACGCACTGCCATAAATGAACAGCACATTAAACATTGAAAAAAAGTCAGAGTGAGTAACCCGCGCCCCCGCTTCGAAAGGCAGGCCGTCGTCGTTGAGCGGCTCGATAATCAGGCTGGACTCGAACATCGCCGTCTGCCGCCGGGCCTTGCCCAAAGCGACCAGTCGTTCTGCGTCATGGAAGGTGAGCTGGTGTGGAGCCCGCTCCGGATAGTCTTCATCAAATGCGCGCAAAGGGTCCCAACTGTCCAGTGTTACAGCGAGCAATACGTCGCTTTTCTCCGGAATCGGGTTGCCGCTCATCATGTAATGCACAGTCAGTGTGGTCATGCTAACGCCGATACCGACGGCGATTGCCGCAACCATCAATCCGGTCATGATCGGGTTGCGTCGCATGCTTTTGATCGCGAGCTTCAAGTTGTATTTGAACATCCGGTTTCCCCGTCAGGCGTGAACTGTTTGCAAGGTTCCCTGCGACAATTGTGTGGCTTCCCCTGCCGAAACACGGCCGTCAAGCAGATGTATGTTTCGCTCTGCCCGATTGGCGAGGTCCGGATCATGGGTCACCATTACGATGGTGGTGCCACCTGAGTGGATTTGTTCCAGCAAGTCCATTACCTGGTGTGCCATCGTCGAGTCGAGGTTTCCGGTTGGTTCATCCGCTAACAGTATTCGTGGGTCACCGGCAAGGGCTCTTGCGATGGCAACTCGTTGCTGCTGTCCGCCGGAAAGTTGGGAAGGTATGTGCTTCATGCGTGAAGCAAGACCCACAGTCTCCAATGCATTTTCAATTCGCTCTTTACGTTCGCCGGCGGGCATCTTGCGATAGCGCAGCGGCACGTCAACGTTGTCAAACAGGTCGAGGTCAGGAATCAGGTTGAAGCTTTGAAAAATGAAGCCAATCTTTTGATTGCGATAAGCAGATCGCTCGTCGTCATTCAAACGACTGACGTCTCGTCCATCGAGCAGGTAGGTGCCATGCTCAAAAGACTCCAGTAGCCCTGCAATGTTTAGAAAAGTAGTTTTGCCCGAGCCGGACGCGCCGGTCACGGCCACAAACTCGCCTTCGGTCACCGATACGCTGAGTTCACGCAAAGCATGCGTCTCGACCAATTCGGTGCGATAGATTTTCTTGATGTGTGCCATTTGCAGCATGGTGTGTCCCCGTCGCTGAAGAATTTCGGATTTCTTAAGATTTGATGCGGGACCATACGAAAGGGTTTGAAATGAAGGCGATCGCCTGGCGTCGACGCTGAAGTTTGATGCTCTTCCTGGTCGCCAGCCGGAAGGACCCCGGGGCAGTTGGCAGAGATCGTGTGCCGGAGCAGCAATACTACTTAAATTCTTGACTAGCCGCCTCAAAAGCGGGACTTCACCCGGCATTTCATGCAAAGTGAAACCATACCTGCGCTTGAGGCATCAAAAAGGTGCTAAGCGGCGATTGAGAGTCGCACCCACCACACATGAGGGAATACCATCAATGCATAATTCCAGAGCTGTCCTGGCATTGGCCGGGATGCTGTTTTGTACGTCTGCCGTTCTCGCGGACGACTCCGCTATTTTCCGGCTTCCGCAATCCATTCAGCCGACCGAACAGGCCATCGAACTGAAGCTTGATCCAAGTCAGCCGGACTACAGCGGGCGTACGCTTTTCAAGCTCGATATCAAAGAAGATGTTGAACAAATAGGCATCTACCAGATTGATATAGAGATGACTTCAATCACGTTGTCGTCGGGCTCGGACAGCCGGGTGCTCGAAGCCACCGAAGCGGACTACGATATCAATTGGCTGTCCGATGGCAACACTATTGTTGCAGGCCAATACGAGCTAAGCATCGAGTTCAACGCAAAACTCTCGACCGACTCTCTTGGCATGCACAGCTCAAAATTTGAAGGCAAAAAATACATCTTCACGCAGTTTGAGTCGATGTATGCGCGGCGCGCGATTCCGACTTTTGACGAGCCGTCATTCAAGCTTCCCTATCAATTGACGATCATTGCTCCTGAAGGACTCACGGTTGTGTCGAATGCACCGGTAGCGAAGGAGAGTACGACCGACGGCTGGCAGCGCGTTGAATTCATGCCGACCAAGCCACTATCGAGTTATTTGATTGCCTATGCGGTGGGACCGCTCGATCGTGCGGAGATCAAAGGCATGTCCGTGCCGGGATACATTTACACGCCGGTTGGTCACGCTGACGAACTCGGTTTCGTCCTGGGCGAAACCGCGAACATCGTTAATGCACTTGAAGATTACTTCGGCCTGGACTACCCGTTTCGCAAGCTTGATTTCATCGCCGTTCCAGAGTTCGCCTTCGGTGCTATGGAGAACCCGGGCCTGATTACTTATCGCACCGATCTCCTGATGCTGGGCGACAATCCAACCGGTAGAACCGCTGCCGATGCGCTCAGCGTCATAGCGCATGAGGTTGCACACATATGGTATGGCGATTTAGTCACCATGGCGTGGTGGAATGACTTGTGGCTAAACGAGTCATTTGCCAGCTGGATGGAGGGGAAAATCACGAGTCAGCTCTATCCTCAATACGAATCCGAACTCAGGCTACCGCAAGAAAGGGCTTTCGCTGGCGATCAGCGAACGTCAGTCAAACCCATTCGGAAAACAGTGCGCAGCGAGGCCGATACTAACGAAGGCGCAGGCCTCGCGTACAGCAAAGGCGAGACTGTTCTCAGGATGCTGGAGCATTACGTTGGAGCCGACGCCTGGCAACGTGGAACTCGCAGCTATATCAAGAAATTTTCGTGGAGAAACGCTACAGAAAAAGATTTGTGGGCCGTGATGTCAGAGGAATCCGGTCTCGATGTCGGAAAAATCGCACGCGATTATTTGAACCAACCGGGCTATGCCATTTTGGACATTGACAAGAATGGTGTCGTAACTCAAAAGCGCTACCTGGCCTATGGACTCGAGGCACCTGATCTGCAGTGGCATATTCCATTGAATGTAAAATATAAAAAAGATGACAAGATTCAGGAAACATTCTATCTGCTAAGTGACAAGATGGGCACGGTCGACCTGCCGAACAACGCAGAATGGATAATGCCAGACAGTGGTGGCAACGGCTATTTTCGATGGAAAATCGACATCGACCAGTTCTATGCTCTTGTTGACGATCTTGATGAGTTGGAAAATCGCGAAAAGATTGCGTTTCTGGATAACAGCGATGCGTTGCTCGCGGCGCGCGAGCTGTCGCTCGAAGACTATATGTTTGTGATGAACAAGATGTTACATGACCCGCATCCTCTGGTCGTGTTGCGCGCGCTTGAGAAAGTGAAATTGGTTGGCGACCAGTTTATTGGTCCTGAGAATGCGGAGGCGTTTGCACGATTTATTGATGCTGAATTGAGCGATCGCTTTGCCGAAGTGGGCGTCGAAACGAAAGCTGACGACAGCGACGCACTGTTGCAAATGCGCCCGCGTCTTCTGCGAGTGCTCGGACAATATGGCGCCGCCTCTGCAGCTCGAAATGCAGCAGCAGAGGCGGTCGATCGCTATCTTGATTCAGAGGACTCAATTGATAGCAACCTGGCGGTTGAGGCTTTACGTGTCACATCACTTAATGACGATGGTGGACGCTACCAGAAATATATTGATACCTATCTTAATTCTACGAGTGCGGATCAGCAGTCCACCATTCTGGTTGCTATGTATTTCCGGGACCTGGAAACGATAAAAACGCACCTCGATTTTGTCATTTCAGATGCGGTGCCAGCTGGCGACGGCATCTCGGGCCTTCGGTATTTCAGTGCCATCCTCAGCGATCACACCGTACTGTATGAGTGGTTGGAAAAGAATATAGATGGACTGGAGGCCAAGATCCCAGGTTTTTGGCATGCAGTGTTGCCACAAGTTCTGGCGGACGGCTGCAATGATACTAACCGGTCTTTAATGGTCGGGTTTTTCGAGGGGCGCGGCGAGAAGTACCAAGTCAGTCTCGGAAAAGCGGTAGAAGAATTCGACACTTGCATCGCTCGGCGCAAACGTGATGGCGATGCGTTAATGTCGTTCCTGGCGCAATACGACTAGCGGGTGAATAGCATGCGATGCCTTTGGCGGTCAGCATTGTCACTGACGATATTGAACGGATTCGCGCAACCAGCGACAAGGGTTGGGTAATTGGGCGAACGCAAACCAACGGCGCTGTCGATCGTTATGCTATTGGCGATCGCGACAATCTTGTTCTCAACGAAGACGGTTCGCTGGTTATCTATATTCAGAGTAAATCGCCGGGGGCGGACAGCAATGAAAATTGGCTGCCTGCGCCTGCGGGCAAGTTTAATCTTACGTTACGGGGTTACTGGCCGACGACTGGTATGATTAACGGCGACTGGGATCCGCCGCCGGTAGTCAGGCTGCCGTAAACGCGCGCTTCGACTTGCGGCGATCTTTGTACGACGTTACCTTGCGGGTATTCAGCCATACTATTAAGTCATCTGACGAGACCGGTTTACTCATAAAGAACCCTTGCGCCTGTTCGCAGCCCAGATCGCTCAACTGCCGGAGTGAATCTTCGTCTTCGATGCCCTCCGCAACCACGGTCAGTCCCATGTTATGCGCCATTTCGATAGTGGTACGCACGATCGCCTTGTTTTGGTTATCGCTCATCAACGTAGTGATAAACGATTTGTCGATCTTTAGTTCATACAACGGCATGTTCTTTATCTGAGCCAGCGATGAGTGGCCAGTGCCGAAATCGTCCATCGATATTCGTGTGCCAATGTCACGTAGACACTCAAGCACCGATATAGCGTGCTGAATGTTTTCCATTACCATATTTTCCGTAATCTCCAGGGTCAGGCGCTCGGGCGCAATATCATGTTCATTCAGTATTTGCAGTATGTAGTAGGGCAGGTACTCATCCTGAAGGTCACGAGCCGACAAGTTCACCGATACGTTCAGTGAATGCCCCAGGTCTTGCCATCGTCGGCACTGTTTGACTGCATTGGCGAGAACAAATCTCGTCAAGTGCACGATTGTGCCCGCCTGTTCGGCACCGGGAATGAATTCGTCAGGGCTTAACGGGCCGAGTTCGGGGTGCTCCCAGCGAACGAGTGCCTCCACGCCGCAGACCTCGCCATCGGGCAGGGATATCTTGGGCTGAAAATGCAGATAGACTTCATTGTTTTGCAAGGCAGAACGCAGGTCATTGACGATTCGAAGCTGGCGCAAGTAATAGTCTTCACGGCCAGCCTCATAAACCTTCACACGTTCTTTCTTGTTCCTGGCCTCACTTCGCGCGATTGCGGCGTATCGAATCAGATCCGTAGCTCTGTCACCGTGGTTTGGAAACCCTGCAATACCGATCTCGGTTTGCAACGTAATATTGATTCGACCAAGAGTAACGCCAGTACCGAGAATTCCCTCGACTTTGTCGGCGCAAGCCACTGCATGGTCAAGATCGTTAAACGGCAGTATGAGAATGAATTCATCAGGTCCGACATGGCCGAGAATATCGCCAGGATCAAGATTCACGCTTAGATGCTTCGCAGCAAGTGCCACAACTTCTTCGCTTGCACTGTGTCCCAGGGTCGACGAAATTTCGCTGATGCGCGACAATTTTATTGATAGAACCACAACCGGGGTCTTCGTGCTTTGTGCATCTTCAATGGCGACGCACAGGTTTTGCAGCGTCTTCGATCGATTGGGCAGATCCGTTACCGGGTCATGAAGTGCCTGATGGGAGATATGTTTTTCGCGATCCGCGATTGCTGTCCGCATTACATTGAAGCTGGATGCCAACTCGCCAATTTCGTCGCTGGTGCTAACCCGTACGTCCATTCCGTACTGACCGGAGCTGATTCGCTTGGCCGCCACCGTTAGAACACGTAATGGTTTGACGATATAAGCCGATAACAATCCAGCCGTCGTCATAACGAAGATAATGAGTACGGCAGAGAAGAGCAGAAGCTTCGCTCCTGCCGCGTTATAGGGTGCCATGGCGACACTCAGCGAACGCTGTAGCACGACGAGCACTCCGCTGTCAGTCTGAACATAGCGTGTAGCCAGCGTCAGGCTCGCACGACCCTCTGCATCGACCATGTAAATCGAGTCTAACGAGGTATCTGCGCCGATGATTGTCGTTGGCGATCCCTTCGCAGGTGTCGCATAGCCAGAGCTCGAAATGACTCGGGTATTGTCGTTCGACCGTGATACCAAAGACACGTCGAGGCCGGTCAGCCCCCGGATGCGTTCCGCTACAATCGCATCAATGCGAAAACCGATTACGACCCAGGCAATGGGGAGCGGCGCTTTAATCGGCACCGTGAATGTATGATAAATCTCGCCATCAATTTTTGCTGTGGATTGCACGATTGATTCATCGCGGGAACTTTTAATAAGTCGAGGAAAATCGGACTGGTCTCGCAAAGTCGTGATGCCCGACCCGGCAATCCCGCTTCCGTCCAGATCAAGCAGTACAGCGATATCCGCACCAATACGCTGTCGGTGATTGTCAAGGGCCGATCGAATCGTGTTCGCGTCTTCAGTAGCGACCGCTTCTTTCAAACCAAAGTCGGCGGCCAGGACGTTAACGCTTACCAGTAAAAGATCGCCGTGGTTCTCGAGGTACTCATTGACTACGTTTCCACCGCGTGTCAGCGACTCACGGGCGCGTTGCTCGACATCGTCCGCGACCGTACGCATCACGGCGAAGTGAGTAACGATTTGCGCTGCCACCAACGGCAATATTGTCAACAACAGCAGCTTTCCGCGAAAGGTGGAACGAAACTTCATGCAACGCCAGTCCTCTTGGTATCAGGTCGGCGAATGCTCATTCGCGCAGACTCTGAGCGATGATTTCGAGAGGGTAGGCAATCCTTGCATATCGCCACATATCAATCGCTTACAGATATTACTTAGATTTTGTCAAATAGAATGTGAGTTGGGTCACGCTTGGCATTTCCGGCGGCCCTTACACTCTGCTCTGGGATTTTAAGCCTTGGGACCAATATGACGACTTCACGACAATCTGTAGTCAGGACAGGTGGCCAGTTGGCTGGCCTGTTCGTAATGATGTCGTTTGCGATTTCGGCGAAAGGGCACGATGTCGACGTATTGGTTGTTGACAGGGGCGGTCAGCCGGTCGTGGATGTCGCTGTCTACGCAGTAAGGCTGGACAGCACTACAGCGTTGCCGAAGCCTCAATCAAGCGCCGTCATGGACCAGGTCGACATGCAGTTCGTGCCACACGTTTTGGTCGTTCAGGCAGGAACCGCAGTGGAGTTCCCGAACAGCGATACCGTCGCTCATCATGTTTACTCGTTCTCGCATCCCAATAAATTTGTGTTGCCAATGTACAAAGGCGAAAAACATTCGCCGGTAACGTTTGAGTACAGTGGTGTCGTTTCACTCGGGTGCAATATTCACGATCATATGCTCGGCTACGTCTTTGTCGTCGATTCCACCGAATTCACAATGACAGACGGAACCGGTCACGCAGCGTTGTCACTGGACAATCCGGACGACTTTGTGATCAATATCTGGAGTCCTCGAATTCGTGACAGCCAGGAGTTTCTGTCAAAAAAGGTGTCCAGGCTGGATGCCGCGAGTGCTTCAGTCATGTTCTCTCTCGAAAAGAAACTCAATCCGCCGCATAGCAGCAATTCCGATAGCGAGTCATGGGCAGACTACTAACAATAGCGGCAGCAGTTGCGCTAATAGCTGCGGCACAAGTGGCGGGGGCCGCAGATGCGCCGAACCGCTATCAGCTTAGTGCAGGCATCGACATTAGCTACACCGATGCAAACGGCTATCGGTCCTGGACCGAAGGATTTGTCGGCAAGTTGCGTTATGACGATGACAACGACGGGCTCGGCATCAGCCAGGCGTTTGTCGATGGCCAATTACTGATTTCCGATACAGTCAGGATGCACGCCGTGATCCAGGCGTATGACGATGACCTGGGCTCGATAATCGACTTTACGCAGGCCTATGTTGAATGGCGCCCGGTGCCACGGTCTGCAAACCGGTATCGATTAAAAGTGGGTGTGTTCTATCCTCACATGTCTCTGGAAAATATATCAGCGGGGTGGGACAGCCCCTATACGATGAGTT
>Ga0114950_10004937_pt1 | contig 10372 bp, 8 predicted proteins | sample N075metaG_FD_83503 | JGI IMG/M metagenome (GOLD analysis project Ga0114950, IMG submission 83503) | Deep subsurface microbial communities from Kermadec Trench to uncover new lineages of life (NeLLi) - N075 metaG | ecosystem: Environmental > Aquatic > Marine > Ocean trench > Sediment | place... | reverse complement strand
TTTTATTTTCCGGTGAATCGTCTTTTTTAAGCATAGCTTCGTATCCCGTTTGTTCCACCACTTCCGTGACAAACTCCGCCATATCATTATTTTTCCTGAACTCGTCCAAATTCTCCAAAAGGCGAATAAATCCTTGTATCTTGCGAACAGCCCCAGTCGATATGGAACGAATCTCTCCCACTCGACGCAAACCATCGATGAGTGGCAAGTTTTCCCGCGCGCAATACTCTTCCACCTTATCAAGAGAAGTTTTGCCAATGCCCCGCGCCGGAACGTTGATGATCCGTTTCAGCGAAACCCCTTCCTCTGGATTGATGACCACTTTCATGAACGCCAGAATATCCTTGATCTCTCTTCGTTGATAAAAGCGCAAACCGCCGATCACCTGATAGGGGATTGCCAGATCGCGAAGGATGTCCTCCACCACACGCGATTGCGCGTTGGTGCGGTAGAGCACTGCCATCTGATTGAACAATACGCCCTCATCCTGATAAAGTTTTAGCACGCGATCCCCGATCTTTTTCGCTTCCTGCACCTCATCCTCAGCGCGAAAATAAATGACCGGCTCCCCCGTTTCATTTTGCGTCCACAATTTTTTAGGATTACGGTGGGTATTTTCCTGAACCACCGCACCGGCGGCATTGAGAATATTCTTCGTCGAACGATAATTTTCTTCGAGCTTGATGACCACGGTTCCAGGAAAATCTTTATCGAAGTTCAATATGTTATCCAAAATAGCGCCACGCCATCGATAAATACTCTGGTCGTCATCGCCAACCACGCAGACATTTTTGTATTTGGCAGACAGCAGTTTCACCAATTCATATTGCACCACATTGGTGTCCTGAAACTCATCGATCAGAAGATAACGGTAACGCCCTTGATAACTCTCCCTCACCGTTTCAACCTCGTTTAACAAGCGCACAGTCCAGATCAGCAGATCATCAAAATCCAACGCCCGGTTATTCTTGAGTCCTTCCTGATAAACCGGATAAACTTCTGCGGCTTTTAATTTCGCGCCAAAGGAAAGCGAATCTTTATCAATGTCATTGGGAAAAAGGAAATCGTTTTTGAAACCGCTGATATGGCCCAAAATCGATTTGGGAGCGAACGCCTCATGGTTCACTCCAGCAGTTTTCATACTTTGTTTAACAAGAGCCAATTGATCCTGCGCATCATAAACCACAAAATCCTGTGGATAACCCAACTCGCCGATATGTTGCCGAAGCACTCGCAAACAAAAGGAGTGAAAGGTACTAACCCACGGCGAACCCTCAACATGCGCCAGCATCTGACGGATGCGCGACTTCATTTCATTCGCCGCCTTGTTGGTAAACGTAATGGCGAGAATACTTTCCGGTGGAACATTCGTCTCTTCAATCAAACTGGCAATACGGCAGGTGATGACTCTGGTTTTTCCGGAGCCCGCACCAGCCATGACCATCAAGGGACCATCGACATGTTTGACGGCTTTTAGTTGTTCGGCATTCAGTGATTCAGAAAACATAGGGATATGAGATAAATTCTATATTTGACCGTACTGCATCAAAGTTTTTAATGGGGCTTCTAATAATTCAATATTTTCTATCCAGACAACTCACTAACCCTTATTTCATAAGGACCGCTCATGGCCAAAACCAACTTTTGGAGGTACCCTTTAATAATTCCTTCGTAAATCGGAGGTTATATCATATGTTCCCAGGCGACTGCCGCAAGGGCTTCGGTAAACAGCGGGGAAAGATTTAGCGATTCGGTGCGATGCAAATCCAAACCTCTTTCGGTGGCGTAGTTTTTGAAATCGATATCAACATCGTAGAGAATTTCAATATGATCGGACACGAAACCGATGGGCACTACCAACACAGTTCGTGATCCGTAGCGAGCGATCTTATCGAGAACATTTTGCACCGGCGGCCCCAACCAGGGGACCGGGATCATGCCCTGGCTCTGATAAGCCTGAAACCAGCGCCAGGGTTTTACTTTATCTACCAACGCCTGGAGCGTGCGCCCATATTCCTCGACGTATGGATCACCTTCATCCACAGAATCTGCCGGAATACTGTGCACAGTGAATATGGTATAGACCTTATCCTTCCCCTGCGCTTCTAAAGTTTCCATCGCTTGCTGATATTTTTCTGCAAAAGCATCGATCAAGAGTGGATGATCGGCCCAACTGCCGACAAAGCGCACATCCAGTCCCGCATCAGCTAAGGAACCACTGAAACTCTCCTTGAACGCTTTGATGTAGCGTTCCGTACTCCAAGTACTGTATTGCGGCGCGAGGCAAATTGCAATCACCCGCTGAATTCCATCGGCCACCATCTGCTGGACAACATCCTTGATGTATGGACTCCAGGTGCGCATGCCAAAATAAACTTTCAAGATGTCACCGCCGGACTGGTTGAGATGTTTTTCCAGTGCCAAGGCCTGGCCTTCGGTGATCTCGAGTTGCGGGGAACTGCCACCAATGAGTTGGTAGCGCTCTTGCACCATCTCGACCACTTTGGCAGGGCTTTCTTTGCCGCCGCGAATATTTTTTAGAAATAGCGGAATGTCCTTGACCGCAGTAGGCGCTCCGTGGGCCATCAAAAAAATCGCGGTGCGCGGGGATTTTACATCCAACTCACTCATAACGGTATTCGTGCACCATGTCGATCACCGCTTTGACATGATCCACTGGGGTATGCTGGAGGATTCCATGACCCAGGTTGAAAATATGTCCTGGCCGGTTCCTGGCACGTTTGAGAACATCTTCGACACGCTTGCGGATCACCGGAATCGGCGCAAACAAAATCGACGGATCAAGATTGCCCTGGATCGGTTGATCAAAACCCACCTGATTCCAGGCATCATCGAGATTGATGCGCCAATCGAAGCTCATCACATCGCCACCCGCCTGTTTGACCAATGGGAGCATGGTCGAGGTTCCGGTACTGAAGTTAATCACCGGCACCCCGGTTTCCTGCAAGGCTTGAATCACCCGCTTGGAATACGGCAAAATAAATTCTTCATAATCAGAGGGCCCTAAGCACCCGACCCAGCTGTCAAAAATCTGCAGAGCCTGAGCGCCAGCTTTCACCTGCATCTTCAAGTAATCGATCAGCACCGTACAGACCTTGTCCATCAACTGTTTCCACAGATCCGGGGTTTCATACATCATCACCTTTGTGATCGTGAAATCGCGTGATTTGCCGCCTTCGATCATATAACTGCATAGCGTAAATGGCGCACCGGCAAAACCGATCAATGGCACTTTGCCATTCATCTCCGAGCGCACCATACGAATGGCATCGCCAACAAAACCTAGTTGTTCCTCGGAATTTACCGGTTTGAGGTTTTCTATGTCCTTTCGACTCCTTACAGGTCGAGGAATTACCGGGCCATCACCCTTCGTAAATTCCAGTCCGGTTCCCATCGGTTCCAGAGGCAGTAGGATATCGGCAAAAATAATCGCCGCATCGACCTCCAGGGCCTTGATCGGCTGGAGCGTTACCTCGGTGGCCAATTCTGGAGTGTGGCACATTTCGAGAAAGGTATGCTTCTCTTTGAGATCCCGATAAGCTTTCATGTACCGCCCCGCCTGACGCATGAACCAGACAGGTTTAATATCCACCGGCTCACCTCTGCAGGCTTTTAAAAATCGAGTATTATTTTGGTTTTCCATTAGTAGTCTAAAATATTGAAGAAAATAGGGGAAATGAAGGATAGATTATAGGCCTTCAGACAGGTGTTTATCAACGGGATTATTACTTTCTTTCACATTATCCCAAGGAGGCCTGGAAGAGTTTGAATATTTCCTGTTTTTCCGAGGAATTTAGGGGCCCAATGATCTTTTCCAGCTGACGATTTGCAAGATTTTGCCTGAGTGCATGCAAATTTTGGCGGTCACGCTCGGTAGTAGATTCGTTTTCGGCAACCTCCAGAAAACGGCTGAGATGAATAACTGCCAGTGTGGATTCCTGGATGGAAAGATAATATTCTGCCAGAACCTTGTGAAGCTTCGCATGATCCGGTTGAATCATCAAGCCATTGTAGAAAGACGACAAGGCCTTCTCGTATTGTTGCAAATTCCCATAGGCCAAACCCTGCTCCAGAAACCTCCCCGGTTCCGTCTGGTTGCTCCGGTTAGTTTTATGATATTGATCCAGAGCCTGTGGCCAATCGCCAGCAAGAAAATGCGCTCGACCCGCTTCTATTTTCACCAGCATCGAAGGGCTCGATGGCTCGACCGCCGCCTGCAAACTTTTGAGTTCCTGTTTTAAGGATTCCGCCATCGCCGGGTCTTTTTCCAGAGCCTGCCAAGCCTGCATCACCACCCGTATCCGCGCAGGAGCATAATTATTTTGATGATAAATCTGTACCAGTTGTTTCAGCAGGGGGACATCTCTGGAGTTTACGGATAACCCGATCTGCAGCCATCGGATGGATTTCCCCACCTGATTTTGCTTGAACGCCAAATCCGCTAATAATCTGTATGGCTCCGTCAAGTTGGTGGAAATAGAATACGACCGTTTTAGCGCAGTTTCCGCTTTCGAGTATTTCCCTTGGCGAATTAGATAAAATCCATAAAAATTATACGCTGTAGATAATAATTCCTTGGACTGCAAATGATTAGGAGCAAACGCACGCTCTGCATTCCAGCATTGAACTGCATGGTCTTCCAGTTTCTCCAGATCAAACAGCCGCTCGTGGTTGAGGTAAGCGATCGCCAAATTACATGAATCCACGAAACGAACCGGTTTGGCTCCACGGGAATCCAGAGTGAAAACCAATAATGCCCCAGCGGTCAGGGTGATCACAGCCATCTGCTTGAACTGTCGCAATTGAATTTGTTCGAACCAAACGTGAACCGTGTAGGCGGCGAAAATAATCATGAACGGCGTCAATGGCAATCGAAAACGCGTAACGACATGGAATAAAACCACCGATACCGATAATGCCAGGATAAAACCGGTCAACAAAAATACCGGCTTGCGGTTTTTGATCGCCAGGACGATCCCAATCAACCCCAACGATGAAAATATTGCAAAATGATTGATCAGATATGGCAACATACCGGAATGCTCGCGGTACAAATAGATGGAAATGTTCGCCGGCGCCTCGATATCGTTGAGAAAATAAAATATTTTCCTAAAATATAATTGCAGAAACCCCAACGGATCGGACAAAATATGTTGTCCCAGAAATTTGATGACCGATCCATATTCCAGTACGTTGACCTGTTTATATTCCTCAAGAATTGCCGACTCAAAACCCAGTCCAGGATAGGTATTCACATTGCCCATCACAAAAGCCATTGGACCACTGGCATCGAAGAAAACAAATTTCCCGTGCACCAGATAACACTGAATCAATAGGGGAACAAAGGAAAGCAACAAGGTAGCGAAAAAAATCCCCCAGGATTTTTTTCGCTCACCCGGAGGCAGGCTGACAAACACCCAACGAGCGAGAAAGTAAATAACGACCGGCAAGCACAATAGAGTATTCGGTCGCGTCTGAAAAAATACCGAAAGCGCCAGTGCCGTCAGGATCAAATGCACCATCGAAAACCGCTTCTGCAATCGCAAACACAAATAAAACGCCAACAATCCCCAGAAGGTAATGAACGCCGCCCGCAGGATCACGCCCTCATATATTATTTCGGTCGTGTAAAATGCGAAACCTGCAAACGCGATCAATGCAGTGCGATTATCAAAGAGTTCCCTGGCGATCAGGTACACCAAGACAGAGGCCACGGCTCCCATCACAAACTGGATGGAATAAATCACATAAAAATTTCGCCCAAAGAAAAAATAAATCGGCCCGAGAAAATATTTGTACAGCGGAGAAAAACTATTGTTGGGAGACAACGCCAGCCAGTCACCATTGGCAAAGTTTTGCGCCGCCTGATCGAAATTATGATGATCCAATCCCTTAAGAATCACATCGAATAAAGGAAATTCAGCCAACTCAAAGAGGTAAACCACACGGACGGAAAGCGCGATCAGGAATAAGATCAGCAGGGTCAAATATGCGGGTCTGGATTGTGTTTCCGGAATGGTCATTAGGTATTAAATAGGAAGGATAGAGTGCACCTTAATTTTCAACAAAACGTTTTTGTTGCCATTGTATTTCATTCAACACCATCTCCTCATTTTCCTCAGCCAGAACTTGTTGATAAACTTCCAGGCATTCTTTACCCAGCAACTCGCCCAACGCCCACACCGCATGCGCACGAATCAGCGGCTCTTCATCTGCAAGCACGGCAATCAGCGGATCAACCGCATTCGGATCGGCGGAGTTGCCCAGGGCCACGGCTACGTTTCGAAGCAATCCCCGCCGCTTGGTGCGCTTGATGGGACTATTACGAAACCGTGTGCGAAAACCCTCGGCATCCAACTGGATCAAATCGATCAACAGCCGCGTCCCTCCCAGCTCCATAAAAGCCGGTTCCTCTGTCTTCACCGCGTAGGAGTTCCATGGGCAGACGATCTGGCAATCGTCGCAACCGTAAATGCGATTGCCAATGGCTTTTCTGAACTCCAGCGGAATGACTCCCTTTAGCTCAATGGTCAAATACGAAATACATTTGCGTGAATCCAACTTATATGGAGCGACGATGGCTCGGGTCGGACAAATATCGATGCAATCCTGACAGGTTCCACATCGGTTGACCGCCGGTTCAGACCGGGGCAGTTCCACATCCACCAATATTTCCGATAGGAAATACCACGACCCGATATGCTCGCTAAGCAGGTTGGTATGTTTGCCAATCCAACCGATGCCGGCATTCTCGGCTAAAGGTTTTTCCAGGATAGGACCCGTGTCGACATAAATTTTCGTCTGGCAATGGGGAAATTCCTCGTGGATGATTTTTTCCAGGTCCTTGAGCCGGTCCTTAATGAGATCGTGGTAATCCTCATTGAGGGCATAGAGTGAAATATCGCCCACCTGCCGTTCCTTGGCAAAATCCATGGTTTTATCTGCGGTGAGGTAATTGGTGCTCAAACAGATGACACTTTTAACCCCATCGAGGACCAGATTCATATCGGCGCGTTTTTCCTGCCAGCGACCCATATAAGCCATTTCGCCATCGTAGCCTTGCTGGAGCCATTTTTGAAAATGCGCAATGGCTTCCCCAGGGTCTGGGCCGGATATACCGAAGTTGTCGAATCCCAGATCGAGTGCCTTTTGGCGTATCCTGTTACTCTTTTCGACCAATATTTCTTTCTGCATAATGTAAAATCTTGTGAATTATTTCCGCACTCGATTAGGGAATCTCGACAAATTGAGATAAAATCCGCTATTTAGAAAGACTCATTACAACCGGCTCCAGCATAACCGCGAACTTATCAGGAATAAACCCATAATGAGCAAAACTGGATATTTCTATAACCCACTGTATTTGCAACATAAAACTGAGCCGCATCCGGAAAATCCCGGTCGCTTGGTGGCCATCGATCAAAAGATCCGATCAGCGGATTTTTTCGACTCCCTGGAAATCCTCGAACCCAGAAAAGCCACTCTCGAGGAAGTTGCATTCAATCATGACTCAGATTATATCGCTGATTTGGATAAAAGTTGCCAGGCCGGAATGCTCCAGTTGGATGCCGATACCAAAATCAGCCTCAAGTCCTATGAAGCGGCCTTACTCGCCGCAGGAGCAGGCATAACCGCCATCGACAAAATTCTGGATGGCGAGCTGGATAACGCATTTTGCGCGGTTCGGCCTCCTGGTCATCATGCCGAAAAGAACCACTCCATGGGATTCTGCCTGTTCAACAACGTGGCAATCGCCGCTCATTACGCCCGCAACACGAAAAATCTCAATCGGGTATTGATTTTCGATTGGGACGTGCATCATGGCAACGGCACGCAAAATTCTTTTTACACGGACTCTACCGTGCTCTACAGCAGTACGCATCAATATCCTTTTTATCCCGGCACCGGCGACCAGGATGAAACCGGGTCGGGTGACGGACTCGGCACCACTCTCAATTTTCCCATGCGTGCATTTGCTGACGATAAGGCCTATCTCGACGTAGTGGAAAACCGGCTGATCCCGGCCATATTTAATTTCAAACCTGAACTGATTATTATCTCGGCAGGTTTCGATGCGCATATAGATGATCCGTTGGCTAATATTCAACTGTCTACCGATTGCTTTGGACAAATGACAGCTTTAATCAAACAGGCCGCAAACGAAGTCTGTCAGGGCAGACTGCTTTCCATGTTGGAAGGCGGTTACGATTACCAAGCTTTGAGTGACTCGGTTCACGTGCATCTGCAACAATTATCCGCCTGAACGTGGATAAGTTTTTGAACGATTACAGTTTCCCTGCTGGAAGCGACTCGGTTCACGTGCATCTGCAACAATTGTCTACCTGAGCGTAGATAAACCTTAAAGGAAAGTTTTTTTTCGCCGATATGAATATTTTGAGTGAAGACCAAGCGCTGGAAAAGAGGTTGGCTTCGATGGCTCTTCTGGTGGCAATGGGCATTATTCTGCATCGGGTGGAAGCCCTTCTGCCGTTGCCGTCACCATGGATCAAACTGGGCCTGGCCAATATTATGACGCTGTTGGCTCTGGTCTTTCTGGGATTTCGCGAAGCCTTGATTGTTACCGTGCTCCGAATCTTTTTAGGTGCGATTGTGGGCGGAACGTTTTTATCGCCGACTTTCTTCTTAAGTCTGGCAGGTGGACTGGCGGCTGTCTTTGCGATGTCCCTGGCTTATTGCCAAGGCAAGAGTCCGTTTAGCCTAATCGGTGTCAGTGTGATTTCCGCGACCGCCCACACTCTGGCGATCACGTTATTCGTATTTGCGTTTTTTATTCGCCAGGACGCGTTTTTGCATCTATTGCCGGTATTTTTTTCGTTCTCTCTGGTATCGGGCATCCTCACCGGTATCGTGGCCAATAGTCTTACTCAGCAAATACGAAATGAAGGCGTGGCCTTCAAGTGATTTTTAGGTTCGGTCGCGCTCTTGTCAACTCCAAGAGCTGTATTTTGTTTTAGACTTTTTCGCTCGAATAAATTAAACTGTCTCGATAGATTTTTAACTTCTTATAACACCTTGTTCTGACCTTTCTACTGTGAAACTTTCGATTGTAATTCCAATTTATAACGAAGAAAAAACCCTGACGACCATCATCGATAAGGTCCTTGCAACCCCTTACGATAAGGAGATCATTCTCATTGATGATTTTTCAACCGATGGCACACGGGATATTTTAAAAGAATATGAAGGCCGCAAAGAATTTCAGGTTCTCTACCACGAACGCAACCGGGGAAAAGGCGCGGCACTTCGCACGGGATTTGAAGGAGCCACTGGGGATGTAGTCGTTATTCAGGATGCGGACCTGGAATACAATCCGGAAGATTATGGTGTGTTGTTAGAACCTATCCTCGATGACCGTGCCGATGTTGTTTACGGATCGCGTTTTCTCGGCGGCCCGCATCGTGTGCTCTTTTTCTGGCATTATCAGGGCAATAAGTTCTTAACTACCGTTTCCAACATGTTCACTAACTTGAACCTGACAGACATGGAAACCGGTTACAAGGTCTTCACCCTGGAAGTCGCTAAAACCATCAAATTAAAATGCAACCGTTTCGGCTTCGAACCGGAATTCACCAACAAGGTAGCCAAGAATAATTTTAGAATTTATGAGGTACCGATATCTTATAATGGCAGGGATTACACGGAAGGAAAAAAAATCACTTGGAAAGACGGCTTCGCCGCACTTTGGTTCATCTTCAAATTCCGTTTCTTCGACTAGGTGGGCCACGGCGGGCAACGCCCGCAGGAAGCGGAGTAGCCTCCGCTGGCAATATGAGCAAGAGTAAAGAGCTTGACGGTGTTATTGCTTAAACCAGCTGTGACTATCTGACTCCCACGCTAGTGGGCGGGCGTGTCTCCGAACGATTCGCCGCAAAAATCGCAGACCTCATCATTTTCACCCGCCACATGACCACAATTTGAGCAAGTTTGATATTTTTCCTGCTCCGCCAGCAAGGAACGGGCTTTTTCAATATCTTCCTTGAGAATCCATAGCCGAACTTTGGTCAAACCTCCAGCAGGCGCCGGAGTGGCATGAAAGGAAATATTTTCCAGTTGGCAGGGAATGCCCTCGTTTTCCAAAAAACCCCGGAGAATGTAAGCATCCTCCTCCTGGGTCACCGTACAAACCACTTCAAGACTTTCCATTTCCATGGCTATCCTCCTTTGAAGAGCATAGTTAGTCGAATCGGTTGATGGAGACTTCTAGAATACCACGTTCAAAGGTTTCCGCCTTTTTTTATTCACTAGTCAACGGACGTTAGCATAAAGCGCCTTATTCAACGGGAGAATCATTTTTCGCGAATTTTTTAGCGAGGGTAAACAGGAGTGCATT
>Ga0114950_10004936_pt1 | contig 10373 bp, 8 predicted proteins | sample N075metaG_FD_83503 | JGI IMG/M metagenome (GOLD analysis project Ga0114950, IMG submission 83503) | Deep subsurface microbial communities from Kermadec Trench to uncover new lineages of life (NeLLi) - N075 metaG | ecosystem: Environmental > Aquatic > Marine > Ocean trench > Sediment | place... | reverse complement strand
GATCAAGTCCGGCGCGTCTCCCTCGACGCGCTGCGCCTCGAGGGGGTGCACAACCTCGAGAACGTTCTCGCCGCCCTTGCGGCAGTGGCGGCGCTGGGTGTCGATCCCGATCGCGCGATCGCCGCACTGCTCAACTTCGAAGGCCTTCCCCATCGCAGCGAGGTGGTCGCGACCGTATCGGGTGTGACTTTCATCAACGACTCGAAAGCCACGAACCCTGGCGCCGCGGCTCGCTCGCTCGAGGGCGCTCGCTCGCCGTTGGTCTGGATTGCCGGGGGCCGGGACAAGGGGCTCGACTTTTCGAAACTCGCGGAGCTTGCGGCCGTTCGGGTCAAGTCCGCGCTGTTTTACGGAGAGTGCGCCGGGCGCTTGGCGGACGCCGTCGCGGGCCGCATCGACGTGCGCCAAACCGAAGACCTGGCCCAGGCCTTTGCCCTGGCGGCGGCAACCGCTCGAGCCGGCGACACGGTGCTGCTGGCGCCCGCCTGCTCGAGCTTCGATCAATTCAAGAGTTTCGAAGAGCGCGGAGAGCACTTCTGCCGCGCCGTCCGGGACTACGCAAAGACCGCAAAGACCGCCAACACCGCCAACACCGAACAGGAGACGAAGAACTGAAATGGGCGTTCGCGAAGCGCGCAAGCGGGGACGAACTGCAGCGGGTGCCGGCCGCGAGGGTGCGATCGCAAGCTCGCACATCGACAGTGGGCTGATGCTCTCGGCGCTGGTGCTGGTCGGTCTAGGCGTCGTGATGAGCTACAGCACCACGGCACCGCTCTCGATCAACCAAACCATTCCGCCGCTGTTCGTGCAACACATGACGGCCCTCGCGATCGGGCTGACCGCAGCGACCGCAGCGGCTTTCGTGCCCCTCGTCGTCTGGCACCGCATCGCAATTCCGCTCTGGTTCTTGGGCGTGTTGATTTTATTGGCCACGTTCCTGTTCGGCGTCGAGGTCAACGGAGCGCAACGTTGGCTGGAGATCCCGGGTACTGAGTTTCGCTTTCAGCCGGTTGAACCCGTCAAGTTCGCGACTCTGCTCGCGGTGGCCGCGATCATCGCACCCCAGGACGGCCGGGCTCAGCTCAGCCGCGGCCGCGCGCTCAGCGGCTTCGGCATCGCGCTCCCGGCGATCGTCTTTCTGCTGCTGCAGCCCGATCTCGGCAACGCCGTGCTGCTCGCGCTACTCGTCACGATGCTCTTGATCGTGGCGGGTATCCCACTCCGCACCCTGGTGGCACCGGGAATCGTGACCTGTTGCGGGATCGCGGCCTACATCGCCGTCAATCCCTACGCGATGCGCCGGGTGATGACCTTCATCGATCCTTGGAAGGACGCCCTGGGGTCTGGCTTTCAGCTCGTCCAATCGTTCATCGCCTTCAACCAGGGTGGGTTCTTCGGTGTAGGGCTGGGCAACGGGAGACAGAAACTCTTCTATCTCCCGGAAGCACACACCGATTTCATCCTGTCCCTGGTCGCCGAGGAACTCGGACTGGTCGGCGTTCTGGTGGTGCTCGGCTCGTTTGCCGCGCTCTTGATCTCGGGAACTCGAATCGCCCGGCGCGCCAACTCTCGCTTCGCACTCCTGATGGCGTTCGCAACCACGTATCTGTTGGCGGTGCCCGCGATCGTGAACGCAGCGGTCGTGATGGGACTGATGCCAACCAAGGGACTCACCCTGCCGTTTCTCTCCTACGGGGGAACTTCGCTGGTGGTCTGTTGCACGATCTTGGGAGCGCTGCTCGGAATCTCCCGCCAGCGCGGCCCCGAAGTCATTGTCAGCAATCGACTGCGCAACCCCGGAGGCCGCCCATGACGCTTTCCTGGGTGATTGCGGGAGGCGGCACCGGGGGCCATGTCACGATGGCGATCGCCCTGGCCGAGGCGCTGCGGCGTCGGGATCAACGGGTGCTGGTGCTGGGTTCCCAGAGCGGACTCGAAACCGAGCTCGTCCCCAAGGCCGGGTTCGAGTTGGTCGCCTTGTCGAGTCATCAGGTGATGGGTCGCGGGTTGCTCGGAAGTCTGTCAGCAGCGCTTGGGATCGTGATCGCAGCATTCTCGGCCAGGCGCGCACTCAAGGGCTACCGGGCGGACGCCGTGATCTCGGTCGGCGGATACGCGGCCATGCCCTCCATGCTCGCCGCCATTTTCATGAGAATTCCGATTGCGTTGGTCGAACCGAACGCAATTCCCGGGCGCGTCCATCGATTGACCGCGCGCTTTGCGCGGCTCGTGTTTCCCGGCTTTGAGATCACTGCAGAACGTCTCGGAACCCAGTCGCGCAGCCACTCGCTCGGGGTTCCGCTGCGCGAGTCGCTGGTCGAGGCCTTCGATCGAGGCGATGAGCGACGTGTGGCGGTAGCGCCCTTCCGGTTGTTGGTGTTCGGCGGCAGCCAGGGCGCGCGCCAGATCAACGAGGCCATGATGGCGGCCGCCCCGGGTCTCGCGGAACTCGCGGTCGAGATCTTTCATTCCGCCGGGGATGCCGATCGAGACCGGGTCGCCGAGCGCTACGAAGCTTTCGGGGTGAGGGCCGAGACCGTGGCGTTCGAACCCGATCTGCCCTCCCGCTACCGCTGGGCCGACATCGCGATCTGCCGCGCCGGTGCACTCACGATCGCCGAACTCGCGCTCGCGGGTCTTCCCGCCCTGCTCGTTCCCTATCCCTACGCGTCCGACGACCACCAGGCCGCGAACGCACTGGAACTCGAAAAGCTCGGTGCAGCCCGCAGGCTTACCGGTCTCGAGGAGCCCGGGGCGGGCGGCGAACGGGTGACATCGGCGCTGCGTGAAATCTTTGCGGATCCCGAGCGCCTGCGCGTCATGGGAACGGCGGCCCGAAAGATGGCCCAGCCCGGAGCGGCTCGCGAAATCGTCGATACCTGCATGGCGAAAATGTTTCCCCAGCCTGCGCCCACACCGTCTGGGAACACGGAGGGCCCGTCGACGTGAAACACCGCGTGCGACACATGCACTTCGTGGGAATCGCCGGAGTCGGGATGTCGGGACTCGCCGAACTGATGCACAGCCGGGGATACACGGTCAGCGGTTCCGATCTCGCAGCCGGCCGCATCGTCGATCACCTGACCCAGCTGGGAATCCCGGTCGAGATCGGACACCGGGCGGAACTCGTGCACAATGCAGATGTCGTGATCCATTCCACCGCGATCGCCGACCAAAACCCAGAACTCAGCGAGGCCAGACGCCGGAATATTCCGGTGATCCGGCGAGCCGAAATGTTGGCGGAAGCCATGCGTTCCAAGCTGGGCATTGCGATCGCCGGAACCCACGGCAAGACGACCACCACCGCGATGGTCGCCCATCTGCTCGTCCAGGCAGGACTCGACCCCAGCGCCCTAGTGGGAGGTCGGCTGCGGGGGCAAATGGATCGAACCGAGGGGGCCATCATCGGCAGCGGAGATTGGCTCGTGACCGAAGCCGATGAGAGCGACGGATCCTTTCTCGAACTTTCGCCCTGCATCACGGTCATCACCAGTATCGACGCAGATCACCTCGACCACTTTGGCGGGATGGACAACCTCGAAGCTGCTTTCCTGAGCTTTGCCCGCAACATCCCCTTCTGGGGCTTGTGCATCGTCTGTTCCGACCATGCCAGAGTCCGCTCGCTTGCGAAGCGAATCCCCGGGCGAGTGCTCCAGTACGGAACCGGGGACGGCGCAGAACTCAAAGCCCTGGCCCCGGCGAGCGATGCCCGGGGCATGCGGTTTGGGGTCGAGCGAGCGGGTTCGCAGCTCGGCGAGGTCGAGCTGCCACTGCCCGGAATCCACAACGTCCAAAACGCTTTGGCGGCCCTGGGCGTGGCCCTCGAAGTCGGCGTTCCGTTTGCCGAAGCCGCAGCTGCTCTCGCGAGCTTCCGGGGCGTCGCTCGCCGCTTCGAAGACAAGGGAAGCGCCTGCGGCGTGCGGGTGGTCGACGACTACGGACATCATCCGATCGAGGTCCAGGCGACCCTGCGCGCGGCGCGGGCGCTGCACCCTGGCCGCATCGTCACAATCTTTCAACCCCACCGGTTTTCGCGAACCCGGGACTGCATGGACGAGTTCAGCACCGCTTTTGCGGAGTGCGATGTGGTGATCGTGACCGACACCTACCCGGCGGGCGAGTCCCCGATCGAAGGTGCTCTGGCGAGCGATCTCGCGCGCAACATCCAGAAGGCAGGTCATCCGGACGTTCGCTACTTGGATCGCTTTGCGGACATCATCGAAAGCTTGCCGGCATCCCTGTGCAGCGGCGACCTCGTGATCACCCTGGGTGCAGGAGACGTAACCCAGCTCGGACCCGCACTGCTCGAACGATTGCGCGCGGAGGCGGAGTCGTGATGGAACCTCGGGCCCGGGAAGCGTTGGTGCAGTTGCTCGGAGATCGGGTTGCCTTCGACGTTCCGATGTCTCGACACACCTCTCTGCGCATCGGCGGTCTGGCAGACGCGGTCGCGGCCCCTGCGAATCCGGTCGAAACCGCAGCCCTGTTGCGGGAATGTCACCGCTTCGGGCTGCCCCATACGGTGCTGGGCAACGGATTCAACACCCTGGTGCTCGACGGCGGGATCGAAGGAGTCGCGCTCTTGACCAACAAGCTGCGCCGTCTCGAAGAACGCCCGGGCGGAGGCTTGCGCGCCGAGGCCGGCGTATCCCACGCGAGCCTCATGCGTCTGTGCACCCAAAAGGGATTGAGTGGCCTCGAATTCGGTGCGGGCATCCCCGGGACCGTCGGGGGCTGGATTGCGATGAACGCCGGCATCGGGTCGCGCGAAGCCAAGGATGTCGTACTCGAAGTCGAAGTCGTGAGCCCGACCGGACGCAAGCGCTCTCACCTCGGCCGGGACGCCCTCAACTTTTCTTATCGCTCCCTGCGCGGCCTGGCGTCGGGCAGCGTGATCGTGTCCGCCCTGCTCGCCGTCGAGCTGGCGGAACCCGATGCGGTCAAGCGCGAAGTCAAGCGACTGCTCGCCGAGCGCGCGGGTTCGCAGCCTCTCGACATACCCACCTGTGGTTCGGTGTTCAAGAACCCAGCGGGAGACTTTGCGGGTAGGTTGATCGAAGCCGCGGGACTCAAAGGCGCCGTGCACGGAGGCGCCCAGATCTCCACCGTCCACGCAAACTTCATCGCCAACACCGGCGGAGCCAAAGCCGCCGACGTGCTCGCCCTGATTCAGCAAGCCCAGCGACAGGTCGAGTTGAGGACGGGGATCCGGTTGCAACCCGAGGTGCGAATCCTCGGCAGGGAGGCGGCATGACGAAGAAACGCCGGGCCAGCAGAAAGGTCGCAGCCCAGAGTTCGCTGATCAACCGGCTGGCGCGACGACGCCCGCCGCTTGGCCGCGGCTTGCCGAGTAGGTTGCGCGAGTTTCGTCAAGCGGGTCCGCCACGAATTCAACGGGGATCTTTTTCAGTCTACTTTCGGCCCGCCGTCGCGGGGTTGTTTGCGATCGCGCTGGTGCTTGGAATTCTTGTCAGCCATCCGGTGATCGAACGAGCGCTGGGTGACGAACAGAGCGCCGTGCAGGTCCTGGTTCAGTCCGTCGCCGTGTTGGGCAACCAGCGGCTTTCGCCAATCGACGTGGCCCGGGCGAGCGGTGTGGCCCCGGACAGCTTGGCGAGCGAGGTCGATCGCGCACGGGTCGCGGAAGCACTCGAACGACATCCCTGGATTCGGCGCGCCGAGGCCACGCTTTTACCGCACGGCAAGCTGCTCGTGCGAATAGAAGAACGGGAGCCGATCGCTTTGCTGCGAGAGTTGGCGCAAGACTCCCAACGTGCCGACGACGAGACGGTTTGGCGCCTGGTGGATGCCACCGGCACGCCCTTTGCGCGCACTCGGGCCCCGGATTGGAGCCGATTGCCCCGCTTGCGCAGTCGGCGGGTCCTCGCCACGGGAGAGGTCGACCCCGTGCTGGTCGAGGCGCTCTCGATTGTGAATTTCACGCGCGGAAACGTCGGGAAACGCCTGGCCACCCAGGAAATCGAACTTCCCGCGCAAGACACGGACCGGGGCTGGGTGCTGCATTCCCAGACGCTTCCCCACACCGTCATCCTGGGCGAGGGCGAACTTCAGCCTCGCCTCGAAAGACTCGCTCTGCTGCTCGCTTCCGACTTGCCGTCGGCGCGAAGAGCAGAGGAAATTGATCTTCGTTTCGCAGAGCGTGCGATTTTGAGGAGTCGGTCTCCCACACGGTGAGAGAGACCAATCGTGACGAACTCGTGCGGATGCGCGGGCCGTCCACTACGTGCCATACGGGAAACCGGTGGCCGATATAGGGGGGTGAGGCATGACACGCAAGGAAGACTTGATCGTCGGTCTGGACATCGGCACCACCAAGATCTGCGCGATCGTCGGAGAGCAAACTGAGAACGGTGTCGACATCATCGGCATCGGGACTCACGTTTCGACGGGCTTGCGCAAGGGCGTCGTGATCGACATCGACGCCACGGTGCAGTCGATCAAAATGGCCGTCGAAGAAGCCGAGATGATGGCGGATTGCGAAATTGCCTCGGTCTACGCGGGAGTCGCGGGGAGTCATATTCGCGGCTTCAACTCTCACGGTGTGGTGGCCCTCAAGAATCGCGAGGTTCGCCAGAGCGACATCCGGCGCGTCATCGACGCCGCCAAGGCCGTGGCCATCCCGATGGATCGCGAAGTCATCCATGTCATCCCCCAAGAGTTCGTGATCGACGATCAGGATGGAATCCGCGAGCCCCTGGGCATGAGCGGCGTACGGCTCGAAGCCAAGATCCACATCGTCACCGCCGCAGTGACGAGCGCGCAGAACATCGTGAAGTCGTGCAACAAGGCCGGGCTCAACGTGATCGACATCGTGCTCGAGCCGTTGGCTTCGGCCCAGGCCGTGTTGGCGAGCGACGAACGCGATCTCGGCGTGTGCATGATCGACATCGGCGGCGGCACCACGGACATCGCCGTATTTGCCGGCGGTTCGATCAAGAACACCTCGGTGCTCGGAGTCGGGGGGTATCATCTGACCAACGACATCGCGGTCGGTCTGCGCACGCCCTTCGACGAGGCGGAGCGGATCAAGAAGACCTTCGGGGTGGCCTCGGCGCGCTATCTCGCGAGCGACGACGTGTTGACGGTGCCGTCGGTGGGAGGCCGCAGGCCCCGCGAAGTCTCGCGCAAGATTCTGTGTGAGATCATCGAGCCCAGGGCTGAGGAAATTCTCTCCTTGGCGAGACAAGAGATCGTGCGATCGGGTCTCGCGGATCGCATTCCGTCCGGAGTCGTCCTGACCGGCGGCGCGGCGGCTCTGGCTGGCATGCCCGAGCTGGCCGAGGAAATTTTCGAAGCACCGGTGCGGCTCGGCACGCCGATCAACGTCGGCGGACTGCTCGACGTAGTGAAGAGCCCGATGTACGCCACCGGAGTTGGCCTGGTGGGCTACGGGTTTTCCCAGGAATCAAGCCGCTTCCGCGGCTTCCGAATCCGGGACGAATCGATCTTCGGTCGAGTAAAACAACGTATGCGCGACTGGTTCTATACCGAGTTCGCATAGCGGAAGGACTGTGCCGGTGTGGAGATTCTCTCCGGGCCGGTGCAAAAGAATGAGCACAAAAACTTTAATTGGTGTTACATTTGTCGCGCGTTAGCCATCGAGAGCGCGTTTGGGGGGAAGTCAATGGCGAAGAAGAATCGAAACCGCGAGCCGGAATCTGTCGATCTGCTCGAAATAGGCCCGGATGATGGGCAGGAGTTTCTCGAGTTCGAAGACTCGGCGAACCAATCGGCCACGATCAAGGTCATCGGTGTCGGGGGCGGGGGCGGAAATGCCCTGAACACGATGATCCGGTCGGGACTCCGCGGGGTCGACTTCATCGCCGCAAATACCGATGCCCAGGCGCTGCGGCACAACCTGGCTCCGATCAAGATCCAGTTGGGAGCCGAGGTCACACGCGGCCTCGGTTGCGGAGCCAATCCGGATCGCGGTCGCGCTTCTGGACTCGAGGCGCGGGAGCGTTTGCGCGAGGTACTCGAAGGCGCGGACATGATCTTCGTGACCGCCGGAATGGGCGGGGGAACCGGCACGGGTGCCGCGCCGATCGTCGCCGAAGTTGCGCGAGAGATCGGGGCCCTGACCGTGGGTGTCGTCACCAAACCCTTCATGTTCGAAGGCAAGGTGCGAACCAAACACGCAGATCGCGGCATCGACGAACTGCACCAGGTTGTCGATACCCTGATCACCATTCCCAACCAGCGGCTGCTGGCGCTGGCGGGAAAGAACACCGGCATCAAAGATGCCTTCACCCTCGCCGACGATGTCCTGCGCAACGCAGTTCGCGGTATTTCTGATTTGATCACGATTCACGGCTTGATCAATCTCGACTTCGCCGACGTTCGCACGGTGATGAACGAAGCCGGCGTCGCCATGATGGGAACGGGGATCGGGCGTGGAGACAACCGTGCGGTGGACGCCGCCCAGGCTGCAATCTCCAGTCCGTTGCTCGAAGATCTTTCGATCGAGGGAGCGCGCGGTGTGCTGATCAACATTACCGGCAGTGAGAGCATGAGCCTGTTCGAGGTGAACGAGGCGTCGACCCTGGTTCAGGAGGCCGCGCACGAAGACGCGAACATCATCTTCGGTGCGGTGATCGACGAATCCATGGACGAGGACGAAGTGCGGGTTACCGTGATTGCGACCGGCCTCGAAGGGGTTGAATCTCGCACGCACCCGCCTCGGCGGCGCAGTTACGACGACGACGTTCCCGCACCGCTGTCCAGTCCCGACAACGTAACGTCCCTGCGCCGGGAACCCGAAGTTGCGCAGCCTGTCGCGCACGATCGAGAACAAATAGTAGAGCCCGAAGTTGCACCGCGGTCGGGGTCGGGGTCGGATCGACGAAGCGAAGCACAAGCAATGACCAGCGAGATGGAACTCGAACCGATTCCGCTCAGCGCCGACGAAATGGCCCAGGCCGAGGCGAGTGCGGGTGAGTTCGCGTCACCCTTCGAGGACGAACTCGATACCCCGGCGTTTTTGCGCCGGCGGCAGCATGAACAAGAGGAAGACTCGGAGGAACCGGCGTTTCTGCGCCGCGCCCAGGACTGAACCGGGCTACGGACAGCTAGCTAGTGATGTGATTCATAAATATAGGACATTATAGTGTCATCCATGTTATCCTCTCGGCTGCGAGTCGGAGGGAAACTATGCGTGTCGCAGCCGAGATCCGCCTCACCAAGAATCAACGGGCGACCCTTCAGCAATGGTCCAGAGGGCGCAAGGTTGCTGTGCGGCAGGCACAACGCGCCAAAATGATTCTGCGGGCTGCGCAGGGGAAGTCGAATCAGGAGATCGCCGCCCAACTCGGCGTGAAGGTTCACACCGTAGGGCGTTGGCGCAACCGGTTTGCAGAACTGGGCATCGCGGGCATCGAGAAGGACCTTCCGCGTGGAGGACGTCCGCGGCAGCCGCGAGAGCGAGTCGAAAGCGAGATCATCCGCAAGACGACGCAGGAGACACCGAGCAACGCGACCCACTGGAGCACACGCTCGCTCGCAAAGGAGTTGGGGGTCACGCAGTCGATGATTCATCGCGTCTGGAAAGCCAACGGCCTCAAGCCTCATCGAGTTCGCACCTTCAAGTTGAGCCGCGACCCGAACTTTGAAACCAAGCTAATCGATGTCGTGGGGCTCTATCTCAATCCCCCCGAAAGAGCCCTGGTCCTCAGTGCCGACGAGAAGAGCCAGATCCAGGCGCTCGATCGGACACAACCCGGATTGCCGATGGTCCCCGGGCGGTGCGGAACGATGACCCATGACTACAAGCGCAACGGCACCACGACGCTGTTTGCAGCGATCGACATGGCCCAAGGGAAGGTCATCGCGTCGTGCATGCCTCGTCACAGGCATCAGGAGTGGATCAAGTTTCTGAAACAGATCGATCGGGAGACTCCGTCCGATTTGGAGATCCACTTGATCGTAGACAACTACGCCACGCACAAGCACCCGAAGGTGAAGGCATGGCTGAAGCGGAACCGACGCTTTCAGGTCCACTTCATTCCAACCAGCAGTTCTTGGCTCAATGTCATCGAGCGATTCTTTCGTGACCTCGACACGAAGCGGCTACGTCGGGGTGTGTTTCAGAATGTTCCCGAACTCATTGACGCCGTGATGAGTTACGTCGACGCACACAACGACGATCCCAATCCCTTCGTCTGGTCCAAGACTGCCGAAGAGATCATCGAAAAGGTGGGGCGGGCAAGGCGCGCGCTGGATAATGCCCCAACAGCGTGAATCACATCACTAGCGTCGCGAGGTTGGTGCGTTTAGAGCTTTTCGAGCCGCGCCTTGAGTTCGTCGCAGACTCGAGCGTATTCCGCAATCGCGAGTGGAACCTTTGAGGCGGCTTC
>Ga0114950_10004935_pt1 | contig 10374 bp, 8 predicted proteins | sample N075metaG_FD_83503 | JGI IMG/M metagenome (GOLD analysis project Ga0114950, IMG submission 83503) | Deep subsurface microbial communities from Kermadec Trench to uncover new lineages of life (NeLLi) - N075 metaG | ecosystem: Environmental > Aquatic > Marine > Ocean trench > Sediment | place... | reverse complement strand
AGTGATGGTCAGGACCAGATTATCGAATAGTGGCTTTAGCCCCATTGCATGGTTCAGGCGATGACATGGGATGAGAACACTCATGTCGTTAGATTCATAATATCTATGGGTTCGATCTGGTCTGCTGTCGAGAAGCCGAAAATTTTCGCATAGAAAAAAAGTTCGAGATCCAGGCAGCGTTTAATATTGGCGGCACGTCGGAATCCATGCTGTTCACCCTCAAACGGGACGTAGGCCACCGGGATGCCTTTTTCTTTTAGTGCGTCGACCATCATTATCGCTTGGGCTGGTGGTACGACTTTATCCTCTAGTCCCTGAAAGAAAATACAGGCACTTGAAAGTTTATCAACATGATGGATCGGTGACCTGTCGTGGTAGATTGATAAGGCATCAGGGTACGGTCCGACGATGCCGTCCAGGTATCTGGATTCGAATTTGTGGGTGTCCTTGGCCAGGGCTTCAAGATCACTGACACCGAAATGGCTTGCACCAGCCTTAAATGTATCGGTAAAGGTAAGGGCAGATAAGGCAGTATAGCCACCGGCGCTGCCTCCCCGAATGGCCAGGCGTTCCATATCAACCAGGTCGTTGGCGCCGAGGAAGTGACAACCCGAGACGGTGTCCTCAACATCGACGATTCCCCAACCATTCAGAAGCTTGTCACGGTACTGACGACCGTAACCGGTTGAGCCACGATAGTTGACATCGAGGATAGCAAACCCACGGCTGGTCCAATACTGGGTGCGAAGGTTTAAGACATTGTGGGTAGCACCAGTGGGTCCACCATGCACCATGACGATCAGCGGCGGTCGTTCCTCTGCCGGGGCCTGATAGTCCTTGTTCGCAGGAGGATAGAAGAACGCATGAGCCGTCTCATTGTTCGAAGTGGGAAATTCTATCGTCCTGGGAGTAGAGAGGTAGCCGTCATCTATATCAAGAACGGTAGTTTTCTTGATGGTTGTTGATTCATGTGTATCGATATTGAGTGTGATAATACCGGGAAATTCAGTCGGTGATGCACCCATGAACGTAACCTGTTGTCTTGCAGCATCAAGTGATAGGCCATCAATGCCGGAATAGGGCTGAGAGATGTCCTCTAGTTTTCCTGCGCTAAGATCCAGGATAGCCAGCCGATCTTCATTTTTTTCTGAGCAGATGCAGATGATCTGGCTGGCACTGAGGAATGCATAAGTCTCTAGCCCAAACACCCAGTGCGGCAGTCCAAATTCGGCATCGCGTTTACAGACACTGACCTCAGTGACGGGTGAAGTGTTTTCGTTGAGGCAATAAATATTCCACCAGCCGGTTTTATCAGAGATGAAGTGAAGATCACCAGATGGAGAAAAGCAGGGTTGTTGAACGGAAATTTTTTTGCCGTCTATCTGGCCTCCGGCAACCTGGTGGATATTGATGAGAAGACCTGTTTCATCGATGTCAGCTAACCAGAGGATGGATTCATCCCAGGGCATATTCGGATGATCCCAGGTGATCCAGGCGAGCTGGTTCGCCTCGGCGTTTAAAATGGGTGACGAGAAAAAATCATGCCCCCGGATCAGAATGGAGACTTCCCCGGAAACGATGTCGACGCTCCCTAGTTTATTTTCTGGCTCCTGGCCCATGGACGAATGATCTTCGATGACAGTAATCAATCGATGGCGGGAAGCATCTATTACGCCATTGGCAAATCGCAGATCGGGGGTATCGGTTAACTGTCGCGGCTGTTCATCGGCGAAATGTTGAATGTGGAGTTGCTGGTCAGAAAAATTCGAAAAAATAACCATATCGTTATACAGAGCATAAGCACCGCCGCCGTACTCGTGAACCCGGGTCCGGATGTTAAAAGGAGATGAATTGATATCCCTTTCAACTCCTGACTTGTCGCGTCGGACAAGGACATTTCGACCATCTTCCTGGGGCCTGCTTTCCAGCCAGAACATGGATTCATTGCCGTCAGCATCCTGGTGATAGCAAGGACCGGAAATACCAATGCTCTGGGCAACGATGAGGTCGCTGGTCATTGGAGATTTCCATGAGCCGAAAGGTGCTTTCATAGTGGGATCCTATTTTTTATCGAGAAACAGCCTGAGCTCTTCAAGGCTAAAGGGCCAGCCAATATCACCCTCAGAACAGTCACTTGTGATTACAGGGATTCTCACGCCGTAGGTGGACATTAGAACTTCTGATTCAATAATTTCAACCTCTTTGATTTCCATGGCCAGCCCCTGCCCATGCAGTTGCCTGAGCAGTGCCAGTGCATCGTCGCACAGGTGGCAACCGAGAGTTGTGTAAAGGCTGACAATCATGGAGTAGGCAGGTTGAAGAATCGTTGCGCATTGGCGGTGGTTTGGCGGGCCAGTTCTTCATCTGGAACCTTGAGAATATCAGCAATGAAACTGCAGATAACAGCCAGGTATTGCGGCTCATTTCTTCTCGACTTTGGTTTAGGCCTGATATTTCTTGGTAGTAAATAGGGGGCATCAGTTTCTATCATCAGGCGATTCGCTGGTATTTCCTTAACGAGTTCTATGAGGTGACCACCACGCCTTTCATCACAGATCCAGCCCGTGATCCCTATATGGCAGTCCAGGTCCAGATAGGAATATAAGGCTTCTTTTTCACCGGTGAAGCAGTGAACAACAACGTCCTTCAGGGAATCCCTTAACGGCCTGAGAACTTCAGAGAAAGTCGGATGTGAATCTCTTTCGTGAAGAAACATCGGCAGCTTTGTCCTTCTCGCCAGTTCAATATGTTTCTCGAAAGACGAAATTTGTGTCTGCCTTGGCGAGAAGTCACGGAAGAAATCAAGGCCGGTTTCGCCGATAGCACGAACGTTCTTATCGTTTGCCAATTTTTCGAATCGCGCCAGAGTTAACTCGTTTGTTTCCTGGGCATGGTGAGGATGAATGCCGACGGTTGCGAAGAGACTGTTGTTTGTCTGTGCCAGGGAAACTGCATCCTCACTGCCAGCGACGGAGGCACCCGTCACCACCAGCTGGGTCACGCCAGTAGCAAACGCGCGGTCCAGGACCTCCTGGCGATCAGTGTCAAAAGAATCGTGGGTCAGATTTGCGCCAATATCAACTAGCATAGTGTTCCAGGCAGTATGTGGGATCAATTTGCGCTATTGGCAAGGCTGTTTTGCAGCGTCTGGAAATCTTCAATTTCATTGTCATAAATCAGAGGCTGGGGCTGCCCAAGGCGTCGACCGTAAATGGCAGAGAACATGAGTACATTTTGTACGTAATTTTTGGTTTCCCGAAATGGAATGGTTTCAATCCAGACGTCCAGAGCAAGCGAGGGCTTTATCCATTTGTCCACATTTCCCGGACCGGCATTGTACGCAGCTGTCGCCAGGATACGATTGTTGTTGTAGCGTCTCAACATTCTGCCGAGATAGTATGAACCCAGCCGAATGTTAAACTCAGGATTGGTCAGTTCTTTGTTTGACTTGAAGGTGGTATTGGTTTTTCCCGCAGCTATACGGGCGGTGGCTGGCATGAGTTGCATGACGCCCCAGGCACCCACCGGGGATTTAGCATCCGGCATGAACGCACTTTCTTGTCGGGCAATCGCCATGCTCCAGTAGACCGGGATATCAGCCACCCGGGCATTGCTGATAAAGGTATCCTGGTAGGCAATAGGAAACCTTAGTTCCAGTTCGTTCCATGCCTTCGCCTCAATAAGTGATTGAATGGCAGGTTTGTACCAGCCCCATTTTGCCGCCACCCTTGCGGCTATTTTTCTCTCCCTGTTGGAAAACTGTGAAGTCGTGAAGTACCACTCGCGCCTCGCCTGGGTTCTCTCTCCCAGTGTCAGTAACTCAAGTGCGCGCTGGATACCGGGTGTTGCCTCCAGCGCCAGAATCTCTTCTGCTGAAACATGGGTAGGCTTATCTACATAGTTGTAGTTTAGCGAAAGTTTTTCTGCAGAGAGAAACCCGTAGAAGGTCCTTGTATCTGCAAGCCCGAGAAAAATCTTGTGTGCACTGTCCCTGTCTGCAACATCTTCTGAGTCTATCAACACACGCGCCTTCCAATATTGCCATCCTGGTTGCTTCTGAATGCTTTCAGGTAACAGATTGATAAGGATGAGCACCAGGCTCCAGTCGTCGTCTCGAAGTGCTTTACGGATTCTGGCCTCAACCAGCTCCGGGTGTTGACTCGCGTCAACAGGCAGATTCTCAAGCAGGTCATTTGTATCATCGGCATAAGCCAGGTGTTTGCCAATATGGACGTAAGTCTCCGCTGCAAGTTTGGGATCAAAATTGTGAATGACCTCGTACTGGCGGAAGGCCTTCAGAGCATCCTCAGGGTCATGTCTGGCCAGGCGCTTGATACCGTGGAGGACTATTTCCCTGACCTGTGGGCTCTGTGTTTTGTAGCGGCTGATACGTTTTATTTCTGATGGCCTTTTATGCACCTTTTTGTAGTATGTCGCCAGCTGGCGATCTTTTTTTGCGAGAAATCTGGTCAGGTAAGTTGCCAGTTTCATCTTGTTTGCCTGTATGGCAAGAGAGTAACGTTGCCAGGCCAGAACAGGAGTTAGATCTCCATTGTCACGCCAGACCTTAAATACAGGATCACACTCATCAGGTTGAGAAGTCCCGACCAGCCAGAGCTGTTCTGCGGCCAGCCTTGCCTCACCCAGCTCTTTTTGCTTGTACAACGCGTAGCCATGGTAGCAGGCGTTGCGGGGCCCATCGGGTGCTGCCTGATAGTATTCGAGGAAAGTTGACCATTTACCTCGCCTTGCCAGGTTAAATAACCAGTTCTGGCGCAGCTGCTCTGCTAATGGTGTGTCCTTGTACTGATCGATGAAGGAAATGATGGAGTCTGTTGACTGCCTTGAAAGGTGATGTATTTTATTTGTGTACTCAAGATACGGGTACAGGGGATAGGTGAGAAGTTGATCCTTGATCTTAAGATAACGACTACGCTGGCCGGATTTTATAAAGTATATGGCGTCCTGATATTGCTTGCGTTGATCAAATCGGGGGAGTTCGGTTCTCGGCTTGTAATTCGCGTCCCTGGAAAAATCGGCAAACGTAAACTGGCAAGTCAGCAGTAAAATCGGAAATCCGATTCTCATTTTTATTGAAATTATTTTTGTCACAGGTAAAAACAGTCAGTTAAGAAATTTCCATCTGCAGGGTCGGTGCCCTGCGATTGGGCTAGGTTAGCGAATTTTTTCTCAAAAGGTAATGACTGGGTTAGGAACCGACCCTGACGGCGAGCACATCGCAGGGCGCGCCATGTAATACTCCATTCGCGGTAGAGCCCAGTAGCAAGGCCAGACCATGTCTGCCGTGACTGCCGACGACAATGAGATCAGCTTCAATTTGGTCTGAGAGGGTGTGGAGTTCAGTTTCAGGTCGACCGAAAACCAGGTGTTGATCTTCGGGTTCGATATTTAGCGTCTTGGCAAAATCTGCAAGATGGGATCTTGCTGTCTCCTGAATCTGTTCCTGAATAGTCGATAGATCCATCGGAATATCACCGCCGTAGGCAAGGCTGAGAGGTTCAATGACATGTGCACAACTGAGCTTTGCTGAAAATGCAGTCCGCAATGCACAGGCTCTTTTTGACACGTGCCTCGCTTCTTCCGTCAGATCTACAGCAACCAGAATATGTGTATATTCTCCCATTGGGTCCACCTCTCTTGTATTTCTAGTTTTATGAGTCGGTTTAGGCGCAAATTTACACATTTCGGGAGGTTAAAAACAGAGAAAAATCAAAAATTTTCACAGGATCAACACCAGATGTTGATACGATTGAAAAATGACCTACCTGATTATTGGCATCGCCGTATTATTCGTCATTGCGCCGATCTTCGCGATTCTTCCCTCAAAGAGACAAAAAGAACAGATGAAACTTCGCCGCAGCGCAATGAATGAAGGGATTAGCGTTGAACTGACCAGCATCCAGGACCCTATTCCTCATCAGGACAAGTACCTCAGCAATACGGGTAGGCCCTTGCCACCGGTTCTTGCTGTTGCGGCCTATTCTATGGTCCGGCGTAAGCCGAATGAGTGGCGCGTTGCCCCCCGAATCGATTGGACTCTGGAGAAGCGAGGCAATTCCTCTGACTTACCGGATAACTGGCACTGGGCAGCAGCCAGGCCACAGGAGATGTCAGAGGAATTTTCTTCCTTTTTAGGCCTTCAACTTGAGTCATTACCACCTGATGTAGTGAAAATAGAGGAGGTTAACTACTTTTTGTCGGTTTATTGGCATGAGTCTTCAGGAGATGCGGGACTTTCCTTGATCGTTAGATTTCTAAACGCTTGTACGAAAGAAACACCCTACAAAATAGGTTGTGATTTTGATTCAGATTAGTACCACCTGGGAAAACTGATTTGACAAATGTGGCCATACTCAGGCTAAGCTAAAAAGCGAGGTCCTGGCAGGATGAGAATGAATTGTTCACAATTTCCTTCTTGACCTTCGATAAGTAACACCTTATATATGTCGCCGCATTTGGGAAGTACAAAAAGTTATGGGGAAATCGTTAGTCATAGTTGAGTCTCCGGCAAAGGCCAAAACGATCAATCGTTATCTGGGTAGTGATTACATCGTTAAGTCCAGCGTGGGGCATATCCGCGACCTCCCCGTGAGTGGCAATGGTACCAAGGTCGACCCCAAAGCACGTGCGGCCGAGGCAGCCAAGACCCGGAAAATGGCTCCCGAGAAGAAGGAAGCCTACAAGAAACAAAAAGCGCGTAAACAGCTCATTAAAAGGATGGGGATCGATCCAGAGCATGACTGGAAAGCACAGTATGAGATTTTACCAGGTAAAGAGAAGGTCGTTGCCGAACTAAGGAGGCTGGCCAAAGATGCAGATGAAATATATCTCGCAACGGACCTTGATCGCGAAGGTGAGGCTATTGCCTGGCATCTAAGAGAGGCAATCGGCGGAGACCAGAGTCGCTATCGACGGGTGGTGTTTAACGAAATCACCAAGAAAGCAATCCAGGAAGCTTTCGAAGATCCTGGTGAGATCAATATGGACCGTGTTAATGCCCAACAGGCCAGGCGTTTCCTGGACAGGGTTGTTGGTTTCATGGTGTCTCCGCTACTCTGGGCAAAAATCGCCAGGGGGCTGTCTGCAGGGAGAGTTCAGTCAGTGGCGGTAAAACTTCTCGTTGAACGTGAGCGGGAGATTCGGGCATTTGTTCCAGAAGAATATTGGGAGCTTTACGCGAACCTGGCCGAAGATGCTGCAAAGCCTGATGATGCGGTTAAGTTTCAGTTGTCAAAACAGGCGGGTAATTCATTCAAGCCTGTCAACAAAGAACAGATTGATATTGTGCTTGATAAGTTAGGTGACGCGATCTTTGCCATCAAGAGCCGTGAGGATAAACCGACACAGACTCGTCCAACAGCACCCTACATTACATCAACATTGCAGCAGGCGGCGAGTACGCGACTTGGTTTTGGTGTAAAGAAAACCATGATGGTCGCACAGAAACTGTACGAAGCGGGTTACATCACCTACATGCGGACAGATTCCACAATGCTCAGTGCAGAGGCGGTCGCGACATGTCGTGAACTGATTGCCTCTGATTATGGCAAGGAATATGTGCTGGATGAACCACGATTGTACTCCAGCAAAGAAGGAGCGCAGGAAGCTCATGAAGCCATTCGTCCATCTGATGCCTCAGTTAAATCAACTTCCCTAACGGGTGTTGACAGGGATGCTGAACGACTTTACGAATTGATCTGGCGCCAGTTTGTCGCCTGCCAGATGCCTGACGCAGAATACACAAGCACTGCAGTTGTCATTGAAGTCGAAGACCTTGAACTCAGAGTTCGTGGCCGAATTTTGAGATTCGATGGTTTCACACGAGTTCAGGCACCTGCAGGTAAAAAAGATGATGAAGTTCCCCTGCCGGATTACAAGGTAGGCCAGATTCTGAACCTTGTAGAGTTACTGCCGTCTCAGCATTTCACCAAGCCACCGGCACGCTTTGGTGAAGCAAGTCTGGTCCGGGAGCTTGAGAAAAGAGGCATCGGTCGCCCATCTACCTATGCCTCAATCATCACTACCATCCAGGATCGTGGCTACGTCACATTGAATAACAAGCGCTTCTATGCAGAAAAAATCGGTGAGTTGGTCACAGATCGATTAAACGAAAACTTTGAAAATCTGATGAGTTTCGGGTTTACAGCGGAGCTGGAAGAAAACCTCGACAAGGTCTCCGATGGACTTGTTGACTGGAAGAGTCTTCTCAATGAATTCTATACCGACTTCGATAAGAGAGTAGAGAAAGCCGGTGGAATTGAAGGTGGAATGCGGTCGAATGAGCCTTCGATTACAGATATTGATTGTCCAAAATGTGGACGAAAGATGAATGTGAGAACAGCCAGTACGGGTGTTTTTCTTGGTTGTTCGGGTTATGCCCTGCCGCCAAAGGAACGGTGCAAAAGTACCATCAACCTCATTCCGGGCGATGATGTAATAAGTGCGGACGCGGATGATGAAGAAGAATCACGTATTCTTCGAACCAAGCGACGTTGTGGGCAGTGCGGTACCGCCATGGAAAGTTACCTGATTGATACCGGCAGGAAGTTACATCTTTGTGGTAACAATCCGGATTGCCCCGGATTTGAGATCGAGAAAGGTGAGTTCAAGATCAAGGGCTACGATGGCCCCATCCTTGAATGTGATAAATGTGGTGCCGAGATGCAGTTGAAAACCGGCCGATTTGGCAAGTACTTCGGCTGTACCAGTGAAGATTGCAAAAATACCAGAAAATTACTTCGCAACGGAGAAGCGGCACCACCGAAAATGGATCCCGTACCCATGCCAGAATTGCGGTGTGAGAAGGTAGACGATACCTATCTTCTGCGAGATGGTGCTGCGGGCATATTCCTGGCGGCGAGTCAGTTTCCACGTAACAGGGAGACCCGGGCGCCTTTTCTGGATGAACTTATCCCGCACCAGAATGAGATTGACCCCAAGTATCAGTTTCTCATGTTCGCACCCTTAAAAGACCCTGAAGGCCGCAGATCGCTAGTGAGATTTGCGCGCAAGACAAAAGAGCACTATGTCATGACTGAACTTGAAAAAGGTAAACCGTCGGGCTGGCGAGCTGATTACATTGATGGCAAGTGGGTAGAAGAATACAGACCTAAGGCAAAGAAAAAAGCCAAACCTAAAAAGAAGACCAAGGCCAAAGCCAAAGCCAGCTAAGAGTCAGTGCCTGATCACGCCCACACCTATCCCTTCAATGGTAAATGCCTGCTCTCTGAGGTCAACAACAATGGGCGCGTAGTCCTTGTTTTCCGGTAGCAATGTGATGAGCCACTTTTTGCGACCATCTTTTTGCAGGCGTTTGACAGTCACCTCATCTTCGATTCGGGCAACGACGATATCGCCGTTATTGGCCTGGGATGTTTTATGAACGGCAAGTAAATCGCCATCGAGAATGCCGCCTTCCATCATGCTGTCACCATGAACCGTCAGGAAATAATCAGCGGATGGTTTAAAAAACCCGGATGGAATATCACAGTAATCCTCGATGTGTTCTTCGGCGAGAATCGGATTACCGGCAGCGACCCGGCCTACAATCGGCACACCAGTCACTACTTCGGGTAGTCGGATACCCCGGGAGGTTCCCGGGATCATTTCAATCGCACCTTTACGTGCCAGTGCCTTCAGGTGTTCTTCCGATGCGTTTGGGCTGCGAAACCCAAGTTTGCGCGCGATGTCAGCCCGGGTGGGTGGATATCCAACATCATCAATGTAAGTCCTGATGAATTCCAGAACTTCGCTTTGTCTTGCCGTTAATTTATTCATTCGCAGTGCACCTCTTAAGTAACACGTCTAAAAGTTATTCAAATAATACATGTGTTTATATACAGTTACTGGAATTATATACAGCTAATAATGATTAGCAAGCTTTCTTCGTTGAATAATTCAACAAGTGACCCTCGGTATCGCCTCTAAGCAATAGACTTGCGATACTTGGGGAATTGTGATGTTCTTTGTGACCTCTGAACGGGTAGAACTATTCATGAAAAAAACGTTGTTTTGTGCGCTCGTCGTGATTTCATCAGGCATCATAGAAGGCTTTAGCACTGAGTCCGCAATAGCCGAAGAAACGGCGGAAGACAAGGGCCTGGCTATTGCCATCGAGGCAGACAAGAGGGATCAGGGTTGGGTGGACAGTAAGGTCAATCTTGAGATGGTGCTGAAGAACGCCAGGGGTGATGAGAGTCGGCGCCAGATGCGCCTCAAGACGCTTGAAGGTTCAGATGACGGCGATAAAAGCCTGACGATATTTGACACCCCACCGGATATTAAGGGTACGGGGCTCCTCACATTTTCACATAAAGTTGATGATGATGATCAATGGCTGAATCTGCCCGCGCT
>Ga0114950_10004932_pt1 | contig 10376 bp, 8 predicted proteins | sample N075metaG_FD_83503 | JGI IMG/M metagenome (GOLD analysis project Ga0114950, IMG submission 83503) | Deep subsurface microbial communities from Kermadec Trench to uncover new lineages of life (NeLLi) - N075 metaG | ecosystem: Environmental > Aquatic > Marine > Ocean trench > Sediment | place... | reverse complement strand
CGGCGTCAACGTACGGTTGTACGCGCCGCTTCGGGCGACGCCCGCCTGGAACAGATCGCTGTGGGCCAGTAGGTTGCCGGTCATGAAGGCGCCGTAGCTGTGGCCGGCGACGCCGACGTGCTTGCCGTCGGCAACGCCCATCTCCACGGCCTTGTCAATCGCCGCCTTGGCCGCTGCGACGATCTGTTCGATGAAGGTGTCGTTCATCGTCTCGGGGTCGCCGATCACGGGCATCGTCGCACCGTCCATGATCGCGTAGCCCTGGGTCAGCAGTGTGAGGTGCGAGCTGCCGCCGATGCGCGTGAAACGCGACGGGCTGGCGGTGACCTGTCCCGCGGTCCTGGCGTCGCTGAACTCGATCGGGTAGGCCCACACGATCAACGGGAGTTTCGTCCCCTTCTTGTAATCCGCCGGTAGGTACAACGTGGCCGATAGCGGCACGCCGTCCTCACGTTCGTACGTCACGAGTTGCTTCGTGACGCCGCGGATCTGCGGCGTCGGGTCGGGGAAATCGGTGAGTTTGCGCGACCCGCCACCGGCGAGGTCGACCAGCCGGTAATTGGGTGGGGTGGTCGGTGTCTCGCTCGACGTGATCACGGTCGGCTTGGCACGCGTCGAACTCTTGACAACGTCGATGACCGATTCGTAGGTGCCTTCCTCGCAACGCCATAGTCGTTCGGTTTCGAGCGTTTCGAGATTCTGCCGATCGATAAACGGCAAGTTGCCCTTCGGCGAGGCGCCGCGCCCGGTACGGTAGATCCAGTCGCCGTCCTGCAACGGAATGTAGTGTCCGGCGGCGTTCGGAATCATCACCATGTTGCCGGGATCGCCGTAGCGGTCGCGCAGACTCCGGTCGACCAGCACCTTCGGCTTGCCGCCGTTCTTCAGGTCGTGAAGCAGGGAACGGATCCACCGCCGGTCCCGGTCGTATTCGCCGGTGATGAGCTTCGTGCGGTCCGCAAGGTACATCAGGCTGCGCGCGCGATGTTCGATCTCGAGTAACGACTGAGGCTCGCCGTCGAACGGTGCGGCCTGCGTGAACAGCCGATCGCGATGCGGCACCTCTTTCTTGGGGTCCCCACCGTCGAGTGCTTCGACCCAGATCAATGTCGCGGGGGCGCTGCCCATCCACTCGATGTTGCGTGGACCGGTCCGGACTCCTCCGATCGGGATGTTCTCGGCGAGTGGAACCTCGGCGACCGTGTGCAGTACCTCACCCTCCAGGTTCCAGACTTCGATCTTGCTCGGGAAACCCCAGAACGCCAGAAGATAGGAGTACGGCCGCAAGATCGTGCTCACGATCAGATGCTTGCCGTCCGGAGCGGCCGACGCTCCGAGGATCGCCGGCTCGCCGATCATCTTCACCTTGCCGTCGAGCGAGACCAGGGCAAGTTGACTCGTCGCGTAGTACTCGAACAACGCTTCGTCGTAAGGATTCGCGAGCAGATCCTGGTAGGTACGTGTCGGTGACGTGTTCCCGGACGACTCCTGAATGTTGGGCCCGGTGGGAGCGGCCGGAGCCGCCGGTTCCGGTCCACGATCCGCCGGGACCAGTTGGACCAGCATCGTCTCGCCATCCGGCATGAAACTGAAACCGCCCATCAACGTGTTGATCGGTTGCGCGTGCCGCAAGATTTCCTTGGGCCGGTCCAGACTCAGACTGTGCAGGTGGGTCCCCGCGGCAGTCACGACACGGAAGGCAAGGGCGTTCGAGCGGTGGGACCATACGGTTCCGGCGAGCCCCTCACCCTCCTTCAGGGTCACCCGGGTCAGTAGATCCCCGGTTTGCACGGAGCGAATCTCGAAGCCGCGATCGTAGCTGGAACGAAATCGCCCGTTCGTGACCGGATCAATGCGTACCCCCGCAAGACGCAACATGCGCCGCGACAGGTCCTCGATCGAGGGCAACGCATCGCGATGCGTCCATACCATCCACTTGCCGTCCGGGCTGAAGCTGACCCGCGGAGCGGGCTCGGCGGTGACGAGGTCGACCACCTCCGGGGGCGGTAAGCGGTAACCCTCCCCCGCCGTGACCGGCAGCCCGGCGGCTGCAATCAACACAAACAGAACGACCCATCGCGATGGATAGCGGAGCATGGAAAATCCCCTTCTTCTTGTGACGGAACGTGACGATTCTATGCGATTACCGGCTGTCGTAGGGATCGGTGAAGCGCAATCGACGCAGGGCCCGCACGCTCGCCAGGCTGATCAGCGCGAAGCCGACGGCCTTGAAGGCGATGACCGCGGGAACGGGTAAGCCGGAAGGGTCGCCGTTGGCGTAGCTGTAAACCGACGACCACAGGCTGAGACAGAACATGAACCAGGCGCCGGCGTCGCGCCGGGCCAGTTTGCGCACGACGATCAGGGCGCTGACGAAGATCAGCCAATCATCGAGTGCGTTCGGGCTGAACAGTTCGCCCCAGCGGCGCCACGTCTCCAACGCCAGAACGAGCGGCGCGAAGACGAGCGTACCGGCGATTTCCGGGCGGTACGGATTGGTCATCACGAAAGATTGCCGGAGCTAGGGAGACTCCGTCTCCGCGTCCATCAACTTGGCGACCTGCTCCATCAGCTTCTCGCCGCGGACGTCGCCGTGAACGCCGACGACACGACCGTCGCGATCGAGCAGCACGGGCGTGGGGATACCCCAGACGTTGAATGATTTGGCCAGCACGGAGTCCCAGCCCTTGCCGTCGAAGATCTGTGGCCATTCGACGCCGAGGTCGCCGCACTCCTCGAGAAACTCGTCCTTGCCCCCGCGATCGAGGCTCACGCCGACGATTCTAAAGCCGGCGTCGCGGTACTTGTCGTAAGTTTCCTTGAGTTGCGGGATATCGGCAACGCACGGTCCGCACCAGGTGGCCCAGAAGTCGATCAACACCACCTTGCCCTTCATCGTCTCCCAGTTCCAGCGCGTGCCGTCGAGATCGACGCCGTCGAAGAGCTTCTCGCCATTGATCTGGAACATCGCGCGTGGCGCTTCCTGCCAGGCGTAGCGTTGCAACTCTTCGTCTTCGGACAGGGCGGGCTCGACCTGTTCGTAAAGATCCGTGATCGCCGGCGTGACGTTCGCGTCGCTGAGTTCCATCGCGATGTTGAGCCGCCAGATCTTCGCTTTCGTGGCCTCGGGCGATTCCCCGAATCCGGCTTCGAGGGCTTCGAGCAATCCGTTCGCCTCGTTTGCACGGCGCTGCACCGTTTCCGCCTGGTCATCCTCCCCGAACGCCTTCCACGTGGCGATTGCCTGGACCAGTTCAACCTCCGGACGGTGCTCGCTGTCGGGCCAGCCTTCGAGAAAACGTTTCGCGGTGTCGAAGACGATGGAAGCATCGTTCTCCATCTGCGCGTCGTACTGCCGGTACTTGTTCGCCGCCCTCACCGCGGCCAGCGCGGCCTGGTCGCGATCTTCCGCCTCGGGCTTGTCTTGCAAGTAACGACCGGCCGCGGCGATTTCCTCGTCGAGAAGAGCGTAGCGACGTTGCTGGCGCGCCATGCCGGGAATCAGGATCGAGCGTTCGTTGAACTCCCGGGTGATCGACTCGAAGCGGTCGATCAGCGCCTGGGCCGATTCGAACGCCTCGGCGTCGGCGAACGGAAGACGCCGGTGGAGCGTGTGTAGTTGTACCTTGAATGCTTCGCCCATTCGAGCTGCGCGCTCCGACAACTCCTCGAACCTGGGATCGCCGTGCAAGGAAGCGATCTTTTCGATCTTCATCAGTCCGTCCGTGGTACGCCACCCGGGTTCGATCAATCGTTCGAGCGCGTCCAGCGCAGTGTCGCGATTCCCGAGTTGGGCGTTGGCCTGCGCCGCGTAGACGAGATGCAGGTCGGCCCCGGGAGCCAGACGTTCCATCTTGCGGGTCAGCTTCAGGACGTCATCCCAGCGTCCCTCCTCGGCCTTGGCGCTGATCTTGAAGTAGAGCTTCATGTAGCGCTGGGCGGTCTTGTCCCGCGCATCGACGACGGTGGTGGACACCGAGAGCAGCAGAAGGACCAGCAGGGCGGCGAACGATCGTCCGGAGTTGAAGCGCATGTGTCATCCCTCCATGCTAGGGATCTATGGTATCAGGAGCGGTCGGTGGACAGCCGCCGTTCGAGCCGGCCCAGGGCGAAATCCGCCACGATGGCCAGCAATGCTGCAGGAACGGCGCCCGACAACACCAACGACATGTTGTTGAGTTGCAATCCCGTCAGGATCGGTTCACCCAGCCCACCCGCGCCGATGAACGCCGCGAGCGTGGCGACGCCGATGCTGATCACGGTTGAAGTGCGAATTCCGGCCATGATCGTCCGCGAGGCCAGCGGGAGTTCGACTTTCCACAGTCTCTGACTGTCGGTCAGGCCCATGCCGGTCGCTGCCTCCAGCAAATCGGGATCGACTTCCTTGATCCCGGTGTACGTGTTCCGTACGATCGGCAGCAACGCATACAGGAAAAGGGCGGCGATGGCGGAGCGCGCGCCGAGCCCGAAACCCGGCAGCGGGATCATGAACGCGAGCAGCGCCAGGCTGGGGATCGTCTGGATCACGCCGGCGACACCCAGCACGGGTCCGGCCAGTGCGCGCCGTCGTGTGAGCAGGATGCCCGTCGGGATGGCGACCACGACGGCGAGCAGCACCGCGGCAAGCGTCAACGCGATGTGCTGAAGCACCCAGCGAGCCATGTCGCCGCTGCGGCTCGGGGGTGTCGCGGCCTGCGCCGCAACGGCGGATATCAGCTGCTCTTCTTCCAGGAAGTCTCGCGCCACATCGACGAAGCCGCCGCCTCTCTCTTCCACGCGGAAGTTGAGCGACTGCATCCGCGCATTGTCGATGCGGAACGCCAGTTCGTCGAGCAACGGACCGAGTTCGGGGTGTGCCTCGAGTGTGGTGGTACGCACGATCGCCGCGGCGTCGTAGGGTGGGAAGAACCCCAGGTCGTCTTCGAGCAGACGCAGGTTCAGCCCGGCGAGTTTTCCGTCCGTCGTGTACGCATCGATCAGATCGACCTGCCCGGCCGTGATCGCCTGATACGACAGCCCGTGCTCGATCCCACGAACGTCGCCGATGCGCAGCCCGTACGCCTCGGCCAGACCCGGGAAGCCGTCGCCGCGATTGAGGAACTCGTGGCTGACGCCCGCGCGGAGTTGTTCCTGGTGCGGTAGCAGATCGGAGATCCGTGTGACGCCGAGATCGGCGGCGACGCGTTCTTCCATCGCCAGCGCGTAACTGTTCGAGAACCCGAACGGTTGCATCCAGGTGATGTCGTAGCGGCGCTGGAACTCGGCGGACACGTAGGCGTAGACGCGAAGGGGATCGCTCACGGTCTCGGTCCGGCCGAGTTGAACGATCCAGCCCGTCCCGGTGTATTCGGGGTACAGGTCGATCTCGCCCTGCCGCAACGATTCGAACGCGATCTTCGTTCCGCCGAGACCGAAACGCCGCTCGACCCGCAGACCGGTTCGCGCTTCGATCAACTGCGCCATGATCTCGGCAAGCAAGCGGCTCTCCGTATCCGCCTTGCTGCCGATCGAGATCGTGTCGTTTTCGTTTGGAAAGGACGTAGCGGGCGCAAGCAGCGCCGTCGCGAGCAGGACAATCGCGTAGCGCCTAGCCCGCATCGCCGGTCCCGCCGAGATGGCTGCGCAGGAAGGTTTCGACGAACGGGGAGGCCGGTCGCGCGCGAAAGTCCGCGGCCGATCCGATCTGTACGATCTCCCCGCGGTCCATCAACGCGATGCGGTCGCTCAGCTTGAACGCCTCGCGCATGTCGTGCGTCACCAGGATGATCGTTTTCCTCACGGCCGCCTTGAGTGCTACGAACTCGTCGTGGAGCTGGTCGCGTGTGATCGGGTCCAGCGCGCCGAACGGTTCATCCATCAAGATGATGGCGGGGTCGAGCGCGAGGGCCCGTGCGACGCCGACGCGTTGCCGTTGTCCGCCGGACAGTTCGCCGGGCCGGCGTGCCGCGAATTCCGACGGGGGCAGGTTGACCAGCTCGAGGAGTTCGTCGACGCGCCGCTTCGTTCGATCCGGCTCCCAGCCCTCGACCTCGCACAGCAGCCCGATGTTGCGGGCCACCGTCATGTGCGGGAACAACCCGCCGCTCTGGATCACGTACCCGATGCGGCGGCGCAGTTCGATCGGGTCCTGTTCGAGGATGTCGCGTCCATCGACCGTGATCGTTCCGCTCGTCGGTTCGATCAGCCGGTTGACCAGCTTCATGGTCGTTGTCTTGCCGCAGCCGCTAGGTCCGATGAGGCAGAGTGTTTCGCCGGCAGCGACCGTCAGGGTGAGGTTGCGCACCGCGACGACGGTCCCGTGGCCGGGAGTCGTGAACTCGCGGGTAATGTTCTTGAAGCAAATCAAGGCTCCATTCTAGGACACGGCCTACGCCGCGTCAGCCAAGGCCCTGAGGATCCATGGGAGGAGAACCAACAACACCACGAGCACAATCTCACGCTTACTCATGACCCCAGGTCTCCCACCGCTTCTTCGCCCGTTTGGATCGTACCCGATGATGGGGCTGCGATCCCGGTGGACGCCGCGTAGGCGATCCGACCGCTCGTGATGTCCACCAACGCGTGCACCACGATCGGCGCCCACAGCGAACCGGTCAAGCCGTAGAGCAGCGCCATCAAGCCGCCGACGGCGGCGGTACGCGGGATGCCGCTCGGTCCCTGGTAGGCGTGGGCGAATCCGAACACGATCGAAGACAGCACCGCAGCGACCCAGAACGGCGCACCGAGCACGGCCATCAGGTAAGCGATCAGGTAACCGCGGTAGATCACTTCCTCGCAGACGCCCGCCGTCACGGAAACGGCGTCGAACGTTCGCCGTTCCTTCAGCGTGTGCGGAAGGATAAACGTGAGCGCGCCGAACTTGTCCCGCATGGAGGCCAGGCTCTTGGGGTTCCGGAGGATCGACCAGGCCTGGATCAGGAGCAACACGCTGAACACCGCGGCCAGGCCGTAACCGGCCCACGGCAGGGAACCGCCCCGGGGAACCAATCCGATGGCAGCGCCCTCACGGCCGAGCAAGAACCAGCCGGCCAGCAGCACGATCGCGATCATCCATTCCCAGCCGATGATCTTGCGATAGAGCCTCATCCGCAGTTCGGTGCGGCCGGCGCGGATCAACGCAGCGCGCTTGCGGATCGCGAAGAAGTCCCAGATCGGAAACACGACGGCAAGCAACGCAAAGGCGATGTGATCGATCAGGTGAAGCGTCATGACTGAACCTCCCGGTTGCGAAGTGGCATCAAGGCCAGGGTGAGTGAAACGAAGGTGTCGCTTGGCGACCGTTCGCGGGACTTGTTGGCACTAAATAACATTTTCTCGATAGCGCGTAGGTGGCGGTTGAGTTCCGCGAGATCCTGTTTGGACAGGCGGCAGTGCATGCGACCGCCGAACATGTTGCGGTACGGTCCGGAACTCTTGCTCTTGGGATTGGTCAGTGCGGCCTGCATGTCGCGCTCGGCCATGCGAAACGCCATCGACAAGGTTTTCAACGCGGCGGCGGCAGTTACTTCCGGTGCATCCCGGCGGTGTTCCATCTTGAATACGTCGGCGGTCGGGATGTACAGCGCCTCGGGGCGGCGGGCGCCACGCTTGCGACCCGCCCGGCGCAACAACCCGGCCTTCTCCAGCACCCGGACGTGGTAGTGGATCGCCGTCGCGGGGCGACCCATGCCCTGCGCGATCTGGGCCACCGAAAGGGGCTTGCGTTCGGTGAAGAGACCGATCACCTCGAGCCGGAGAGGGGAGCCGACCGCCCTCCGTTGCTCTTCAGTGCGGAGAATTAAAGCCTTTGGTCTGCTTTGTTTCTTGCTCATATTCAAAAGATACACTTTTTTTAAATTAAAAACAAGAGCTATTTTGAATACTGGATTGTGAGCCAGGCACAGCCTGTGCGAGGCGTACTTCGCGCTAAATCGACGGGACCGCTAGAAACGATCGGCACGAAACGGTGCGGGATCGACCGTGGGCGTTTCCCCGCTGATCAACTCGGCCAGCAACCGCCCCGTTCCCGGCGCGGTCTTGAGGCCCGTCATCTGGTGGCCCGTGGCGAGCCACACGTTGCGCGCGCCGCGGGCGCGCCCGATCGCCGGCATCCCGTCGGGCATGCACGGTCGCAACCCGCGCCACACGTCGACGTCGGCGGTGGATACCTCGCCGAGGTCCAGCATCTGCCCGGCGCCGCGAACCATCGCGGCGACCCTGCGGCGATCGACGGACAGGTCCTCGCCGACGAGTTCCAGCGTGCCCGAGATACGCAACGCATTCGTGTGCGGACTGATCGCTATCTTTCGCTCCGCTAGATAGATCGAGCACGCGGGGTGGGGCTCCCGGCGCCGCGCCAGCAACGAGTAGCCCTTCGCGCCGAGCATCGGCAATCGCAGACCCAGCCGCCGGCCGAACGAACCCGACCAGACGCCGGCGGCGATGACGATTTCCTTCGCGTGGATGACGCCACGCGACGTACGCACGCGGTTGCCCGTACCGTTCGGCGTGATGTCGAGCACCTCGGCCTGTTCTTCGAAGCGAACACCGAGGCGTTTCGCCGCGTCCACCAGCGCGAGCACCGCCGGGTAAGGGTCACAGAGAGCATCCTCGGGGAAGAACAGGCCGCCGATCACATCGCCGCAGATCGCGGGTTCGCGCCGCCGTATCGTCTCGACGTTCCAGATTTCATACGGGATGCCGAAGCGGGCCGTCAACTCCGCCCGTCGTTCGGCCGCGGCCAGCGATTTCTCGTTCTCATACACCGAAAGTAACCCGTTGCGCGCAAAACCGAACGACTCGGGTGCGCGTCGTTCGAGTCGCTCCCAGAAATCAACGCTCCAGCGGCTCAACTCGATCAGGGCCCGCGCACCGCGTTCGAATGGCGCCTGCCGACTATTCGCCAGAAACCGTACGAGCCAGGAAGCAAGCGTGAGATCGAACCGTGGACGAATGTAGAACGGACTCTCACGATTGAACAGCCAACCCAACGCTTTGAGCGTTTGCCCCGGCGCGGCAAGTGGCAATGCCAACGACGCCGTCAGCCAACCGGCGTTCCCGTACGAACAACCGTGACCGAGACGCCCGCGTTCGAGCACGCGGACCTCGGCGCCACGCCGGGCCAGCTCCAGCGCACAGGCGGCGCCGACCACGCCGCCGCCGACGATGGCCACATCGGCTTTTCCGAGGTTCTCTTCCACGTCCTTCAAGATACGCCCCGCTGGCTCGATCCGGCGTTCGACTAGGTTCCGTCCGGTTTGCGCAGCGCGTAGAGTAAAATTGCCGCCGCGGCGTGAACCGAAAACGAATCCACGTCCTTGGCCATCGGGATCGATACCGAGCGATCCATCCTCTTGACCAGACTGTCACCGAGGCCGAAGGCCTCTGAGCCGACGCAAATCGCCAAGCGCGCGCGTGCACCGGGCTTGACGGCGGCAACGTTCCTCCCCTCCCGTGTGACCGCCGCGATCGTCTCCATGTCGCACGCCGCGAGACTCGCGAGCAGGTCGTCATTCGAACTGATGCGAAGCACGGGGATACGAAACAAGCTTCCCCGCGAGATACGCACCGCGCGCGGGTGGTAAGGGTCCCCGGGCCCCGTGACCACGAACGCGTCGGCGCCGCCGGCGAGTGCGGTCCGGATCAGCGCTCCGAGATTGCCGGGGTCGTCGACGTCGATCGCGGCCAGCACGCGGGCCGGACCTTGCCCGGGGAGGACCGACCGGAGCGAAGGGGATTTGGGCAGTTTCAACAGCGCGGCTATCGCGCCCGTTTCGCGCCCCTCGGTCACGTGTGACAGACCGATGTCGGGCGCCTCGACAATCTCAACATCGGCTTTTTCCAGTTGGTCGAGCAGACGACGAGCACGCAGATCCGCGTACGTTACGGAGGACTCGCCGATCAGGACGGATTCGATTTCGACTCCGGCGGAGAACGCACGCTCGATCAGACGGAAGCCCTCGACCGAGAAGTGCCCGCCCGCCGCCCGTCCGCGAGCGGTCGCCGTTCTTTCGATCTCGGTGGCGATGGTCTTCCAACGCATGCGCAGAGTCTAACTCGACTGACCTCCGGCCAAAAAGGGGTATGCTTCGCAGATGCAGACTCAGAACCGTGTCCCTGTCCTTCTCCTTCTCTTCCTCGCTCTTCCGGTGTGTCTCGCTCAGGAAAGCGATTCCAGCGACGCCCTCGAGGACACGGCGACGATCGAACGCAAGGCCTGGGTGTCGATGCGTGATGGTGTGCGGCTCTCGACCGACATTTACCGGCCGAAGGACGCGGAGGAGCCGCTGCCGACGATCTTCTGGCGCACCCCCTACAACTACAACGAACTACGCGGGTCGAGATCGCGCATGGCCGAACAGGCGATCGAGAACGGCTACGCGTTCGTAATCCAGAAT
>Ga0114950_10004930_pt1 | contig 10380 bp, 7 predicted proteins | sample N075metaG_FD_83503 | JGI IMG/M metagenome (GOLD analysis project Ga0114950, IMG submission 83503) | Deep subsurface microbial communities from Kermadec Trench to uncover new lineages of life (NeLLi) - N075 metaG | ecosystem: Environmental > Aquatic > Marine > Ocean trench > Sediment | place... | reverse complement strand
TACCTGAAATTGCACATGAACTACAAGTAAATTACATATTGGAGGGGAGTTTTCAGAAGTATGGAGATCAGGTCAGACTCATAGTACAGTTAAGTAATGCAGATGAAAAGGAAGATCACCTGTGGGCAAATGAATACAATCGGGACTGGTCAAATATTTTTTCTGTTCAAAGTGAGGTAGCTCAAACAATCGCTTCAGAACTGCATGCAGCAATCACTCCTGAAGAGCAAGAAATTATTCAAACGATTCCAACCACCGACCTCACATCCTTTGATTTTTTTCTGAGAGCGAGAGATGAACATACAAATTACTGGCAGGATAATAATAACAAGAATGCATTGGAACAAGCAATAACGCTGTATCGCAGGGCATTGGAATATGATTCCACCTACGCTCAGGCATATTCAGGTCTTGCTCTTGCTTATGAAGATAAGCATCTGTGGGAAACATTTCTTGAAGAAGATTATATGGATTCAGTTTTAATTTTAGTGAACAAGGCGCTGTCCTATGATGATCAACTTGATGAAGCATATTTGGTTCGAGGGAATTATTACAGGCAAGCGAAAAGTGATTATAAAAGGGCATTAAGTGATATTGATAAAGCGCTAAAAATTAATCCCAATTATTCCGATGCCTATAGTCTGAAAGCGCTAATACATTCTTTTAATATGAACGATTATGTGGAGGGCATAAAGAACTTACATAAGGCTGCCAGTTTGGATCACAGTTCTAGTTTATCAGGTATATTAGGAAATTTAGCTCGAGTATACCATGATGTTGGATTTGATGATAACTCTCTTTATTACAGTAAAGAAGCCTTGAAATTAGATAATGATTCTTCACAATACTTATGGTTTATGGCAATTATTGAAAGGGATAAAGGTAATTCCAAGGTTGCCGTTGAATTGTTAGGGAATAGTTATGATAAAGATTCTACTAATAATTTACTTGAAAATATAATTCAGCAAAATATCATTCTTGGGAATTTTGAGGAAGCATATAAATTTTCCTTAAAATTGATTGAAGCTGAGAACATTCGAAAAATTAACAATACACATCGTATAGGACATGCATTCTGGTTGGTGGGAAAACAGGAAGAAGCAAAAAAATATTTTGACAAACAAATCAGATACTGTGAGGAAAGCATCAGACTCAATAGATGGTATGGTGTAGCTAAATGGGCTTATTGGGATATGGCAGGAGTATATGCCTTTTTAGGAGACAAAGAGAAGGCATATCAATATTTGGATGAGTTCGACAAACAAAGTTTCTACCCCATGTGGTTGGTGACCTTGGCGAAAAACGATCCATTATTTAACAGCATAAGAGAAGAGGAAAGATTTCAACAAATTCTGCGAAATATGGAAGCCAAAAACTTCAAAGAACATGAGAGGGTAAGGATGTGGTTGGAGGAAGAAAGCCTGCGGAGTTACATGAATAGGTAGGTCAACAATTTAGATAGAGGATATTGTGAAATATTCCCAAACACTTACTTACACAAGTAACTATGTCATCATAAATGCACAACGGAACTGTACCGTGCATCCAAAACACCACAACAACAACTAGCGTTAAAAATCCGCACCTGATCCAATTTTACATTAGATGAATAAATCCGCTTCATAATTCAAATGACTATTAACGAGTGGTATCATAAAATAATATTTGCTAACTAAATTATTTGCCAAAAAATATTACTTAAATGATGTAAAACCAAAAATCAGAAGCCAAACTACCTACCTCAACCCTATCGCCTGTATATTCGGAGTCTCACCAAACTTCCTTCGCCATAAAGTGAATTTGTGGAAATCAATTTCCCGGGCTGGTACCTCATCCAATACAACAGCTTATTTGGAACGAAGCATTACGCTCAGTAATCAGATGTCTTTCCTGTTTATTGCACTGGCTTTGGTTCTGCTCGCTATGGTGATTCCCATGATGGGTGTATCCTATTCTACGTGGTTTATACTTGCAATCATCGTGATATTTGGATCTATCCCGATTCTGAATTCATTAGGTAAAACCACCTTCTCACGAGTCCTTCTTTCTTTTTCAATCCCATCGATCACACTACTATTTTCTATACTTACAAAACAACAGTTCGAACCGCATGTTGCTGACTATATTGATGTACGTATATTGATTCTTGTTGGTGCTGTTGTGCCGCCAATCATTTTCACTGTGGAAGAAAAAGGGGTGATGTGGTCATTACTTGGATTGCAGTTTTTGGCAATCGCACTATTTGATCCCATTCATACCTTCTTTGGTGTTGGGTACGTACAATCAGGGTTTCAATCAAATCATTATTACATGGTAACTGTCATTTCAGTCATTGGTTTTCTCTTCCAGATCCTGACAATTCTCGCACTGAAAAGGAACGTACAGGTGAGGGATGAGGCGAAAGAGAAAATTCTGGAAAAGATCAATCAGCAAAATAAATCATTGATTGAAAACAATGTAGCTATTGAAAGGCAAAAGTCTGAATTACAAAGCGCCAAGAATCTGATAGAAGAGCAAACAGTGGAGCTTTCCCGGAAAAATCAGGAACTGGAGCTTCTTGTAAACGAAAAGACACGCGACCTCCTTGAAACCAATAATGAGCTAATCCAGTACAACAACGAACTTCGTCAGTTTTCCTACACCATTTCACACAACCTCAGGGCTCCGGTTGCAAGTTTGATCGGACTGACCAACATCATTGATATGGATAACCTGAATGATGATAACAAGTTGATATTGGATCATATACAAAGCTCTTCCAAGAAATTAGACAATGTTTTTATAGACCTCAATAAAATCATTGACCTGAGAAATTCAATAGGGGGTGTAAAAGAAAAAATAGAAATTGAAAGTGAACTTCGCCAAATTCAGAATAGTCTCGAAAATGAGATTACCAATTCGAAAGCAACCTTTGTTACCGATTTACAAGTACCAATTATTTATTCCATCCGGCCACTTGTAAACAGTATTCTCTACAATCTTATCAGCAACGCCATCAAATACAAAGCTAAAAACAGGAATCCGGTAATCAATGTCCGTTCAATACAGGAAAATGATGATATAAAAATAATGGTTTCTGACAATGGCATAGGCCTTGATACACATACATTTAGAGAGGATATTTTCAAAATGTACAAGCGCTTCCACCAGCATACAGAAGGCAAAGGATTGGGTTTGTACCTGGTAAAATTGCAGGCTGAATCCCTGGGGGGCAAAATAGAAGTTGAATCAAAAGTAAACGTAGGATCAACATTTACACTCACCCTGCCCCTCTCGGTAAATGTGGAAGACCAGACGGTAATGGAAACTGATTATTTTCGGGTTTTTTACGATGCCTATTCAAACACAACCGGAATAATCTGGAAAAGAAATGTTTCCGATGAAGAATACAGGGAAGCATTTATTAAAAATCTTGAAATATTCAGACAATTCAAGACTCCCCATTGGATTTCATCCATGAATGGAATCGAACCTGCATCACCAAAAAATCAACAATGGCTAATTACTTCTGTTGTACCTGATGCCATTGAGTATGGCCTGAAGAAACTTGCTGTTGTGCTTGACCAGGAATTAAGCGATGAATACCATGAATATGTCAACCTGGTAGTCAATAAACTTAAGCCTCTTGTAATGTGTGGTTTTTTTAAAACCATGGATGAAGCAAAGGCGTGGATTGGCGAAGAAGAATCTCAATAGTCATATTATTTATCTTGGATTACCGTTCTTTGAATAATCAATGACTTTATTTAAGAAAATAAGGAAAATCTTCTTCTGGTTCGTTGGGCTTTTTGCAGTGGTTATTATCGCCAGCAGCATTGCCCTGTACCTCTATAAAGATCAAATCATTGACCTCTCTATTGCAAAAGCCAATGAGTACATCAATACGCCAATTGAAGTAAATCATATTGATTTGAACATCTGGGATAAATTTCCAAGCGTGTCACTCTCCTTCGAATCGGTAACCATCCAGGAGTCCTGGAGCAGAAGTACTGACCCACTCTTGATAGCAGAACACATCTATGTATTACTCAACCCATTGGATCTTGTCATGGGTAATCTTGAAGTCAGCCAGATTTACTTTTCCAATGCCCAATTCAATATTAAAGTTAATCGTGAGGGAATACCCAATTATCGAATACTAAAAGAAGGTGTAGACTCTAAGGATTCATTGGTTTTTCAACTGGAAAAAATCGTCCTTGAAAATTGTTCAGTGAATTACCTGGATTATCGCAGCCGTCAGGATCACCAATACTATACATCGTATCAGGAAGCCAAAATTTCATTTGATCAGAACCAGTACCTTATCCAGGCTAAAGGTGATGTACTTGTTAAGCTGATCAAGATTGATGGCAAAGATTATGTCAATGACAAGCAGGTTAATAATGTCATAGATTTAACGGTGAATAGTCAGGGTAACTTATTTACTATAAACACCTCAGAAATTGAATTTAACAATTCAAAATTTAGTGTTCAGGGTACCGTTACATCAAAAGATGAGAATTCCATCGCGTTGCAAGTGAAAGGCATTGAAACCAACATTCAGACATTATTGAGTTTGATACCTGAAAAATCTGTAAAGAAATTTAAATCATACAGAAGCTCCGGTGACATCTACTTCACTATGAAACTTGATGGGGTTCTGAATAAAGAAGTCCGTGCAGTTGCAGATTTTGGAATGCGGGAAGTTCAGATCACTCACCCTGAAACCGGAATTCGATTTGAACAAATAAACTTAAAAGGAAAATTGGAAATACCGTCACTCAAGAGTCCCGAAACAATGACCATCATCCTTGAGTCGCTAAAAGGGATGGCCAGTAATCAAGAATTTGAAGGTAGTTTAATCTACAAAAACCTTACAAATCCCCATTTACAATTTAATGTGCAAGGGGCCATGCTAGTCAGTGACCTGGTTAAGATCATCGACAACGAAAAAATAAATTCTGGTACTGGCAGAGTGAGTGGTTCTATTTCGTTCAAAGGAGCTCTAAAAGACATCAAAAGCTTGCAAACAATTGATAAAATTCAAGCTAATGGCTCAATCAAACTGGATAACGTTTCACTGGAATTCAAAAACAACTATCCCCCTCCTACGTCACTTACCGGATCTTTTGAATACAAAATGAATGATCTTATTGTAACAAATTTCAACATTGAAATGGGATCAAGCCATTGGGAAATGACGGGAGTATTTAAGAACCTGATTCCCTATTTTGTTTCTGATGATCAAAATTTACGCATAGAGGCCACGATCTCAGAAGGAAACCTGGTCCTTGATGAGTTTTTACAACCAACAGACCAACCCCGAGAGCTTGAGTTTGCAATTTCGGATAAATTAAATATTGATGTGCGAGTAAATCTCAACAACCTGTCGTTGAACAGATTCAAAGCCAGTGATATCAAGGGCCAGGTAAAGATTAACAACCAGATGGCATTTATCAAAGATCTTACTTTTCATAGCATGGGCGGGTCGCTGAAGTTTAATAGCCTGATAAACACCAGAGATAATCTTATCAGAATAAACAACACCACCATACTCGAAAAAATTGACATTGACAGTGTCTTTTACGTGTATGACAACTTTGGCCAAAGCTGGTTAAAATCAGACAATTTAAAGGGGCAAGTAAATGCCGATGTGTTGACCGATATGGTGTTTGATCAGAACCTGGAATTTTATGGAGACAGCCTTATTGCTGATATAAGTATCGAAATTCATAATGGTGAACTGAATGATTTTGAACCTATGAAAAAGTTGGAAAAATTTGTTGATGAAGACCTTTCTAGACTCGTATTTTCAGAGTTAAAAAATGACATTCATATTGAGAACAGGACAATTTACATTCCAAATATGGAAGTACGAAACAATGTCAGTAACCTGCAAATAAGTGGAACCCATACATTTGACCAACATATAGAATACCATGTAGTGGTTCCTCTCAGGAAACTACAAAGCAGAAATGATAAAATGTTTGGAGCCATAGAAGACGACGGGTCCGGCAGTAAACTACATTTGATCATTGCCGGTACCACCAGCGACTACTCGATCGAATACGATACCAAAGCAGTTGGCAAAAAGATTGTGGCTGACTTAAAAAAAGAGGTGAATGAGTTGAAAAATGCGTTTAAGAAAAAAGAGAAAATCACGGAAGAAATAACACTCAATGAAGATGAATATTTTGAGTGGGATGAAGATACAACCTCGTATAAGAAGAATTAATCCTGAATAGCTGTATTAAAATAATCATTAAATGGTTTCATCAATTTAAATTTACCTACAGCAGATTTAATGAAATCATTACTAAGCACCTCCTTCACTGTAAGGCCACTATAAACGATGAAGTCTTTATGCTTCAACAATTCAATGTCTGGATGTGATTCGTCATAACCCTTTGGAGGTCTTTTAAGTTTGTCTCCTTTCACTTCCTGAAAAGCATCCTTAAATTTCTTGTTTGATATCAACTTATTAATTACTTGCGGATTATAGTCTATCTCTTGTCGGATCTTTGAAAGATTCAACGATTCCGGATGATAGATACCTCCTGCCACGAAAGATTCAGTAGGGTGAATATGGATATAGTACCCTCCGTACGGACTTTTCCTGCCACCGGGTTTCATACTGGTTCCAAAATTTGTCTTATATGGTGACTTATCCTTACTGAATCTGACATCACGATAAATTCTGAACACACACTTTTTGGGCTCCAACGTCGATATTTCAGGAGCAAACTTCCGAATTTGGTCAATCAGGCTAGCCGTAAGCTCAACAAATGAAGCATGAGCTTCCTGGTACATGGGTTTATTATCCATAAACCACTCCCTGTTGTTATTTTTGTTTAACTTCTTCAAGAAGTCAACTACCAATTTCAAATCCATATAAATGGGCTATATTTTCAATAAAATTTACAACTGGTGAATCTATGAAAAAATCATATTGATTCTATTCATTTGCCGAGCTGGTTATTCACAAATCACCCCAACCCCAACCCCAACAATCCATTACATTGGGAATGAAGGCATTTTGATAGAATCCGGAGATCAAAATATCATTGTAGATGGATTACATTCCTATTACGATGATCCATATTTATTCCCTGATGATGAATTGGTAACAAAAATGATGAATGGGAAAGGAATATTTCATCATGTAAACCTGTTGTTGGTTTCACACGTTCATGGAGATCATTTCAATGCCTCCATGGTAGCAGAGTTTTTGGAAAAACATAAAGAAACAACGTTAGTAAGTTCTCAACAAGTCGTAGATAGTGTTTTAAAGTATGTTGACCAATCGGTAATTTCCAGTTCCAGGATAGAATCGTTTGATCTGGATAAAACAAAACAATCATTTATAATAGGTAGTATAAACCTTACGCTTTTCAATCTCCCCCATTCAAGTCAGCGGTTTTCCTGGATACAAAATGTAGGTAATCTCATAGAAGTGAATGGGATATCTTACCTGCATACTGGAGATGCCTCATTAACATCTTCATGGATGGAACACCTCGCCCTTGATGACTATGACATTGATATCGCCTTGATGCCCTTCTGGTATCTCATGGATGAACAGCATGTCAGGTCCATTAAAAAATATGCTAAACCTGATAAATACATTGCACTGCATGTCCCTCCCAGCAACAATAAATATTATCCTGAAGCAATAAAAAACTGGCCGGGGGTTATCTGGTTTTCAAAAAAAGGAGATCAAAAAACGCTGGACTAGTGTCGTAATTACTAAATTGGTTTACTGAATCTTTGCATCATTTTATCTTTATACAAGACAAAATTTGAAAGCATAGCATCGCTACGGTTGAAAATCTTAACGCAGTAAAAAGGAAAAAGGGGGCGAAAATAGTGAATGAATTTAGTAATTAACACACTAGAGATATTGGGTCAGCGTTTCGAGTTTGATTCCCCGCGAGGCTTTTAAAAGAATGGTAGAATCTATAATCGGGTTTGACTCCAGGTAGTGAACAAGTTCTTTTTTATCTTCAAAGTAATGTGCATTCTGAAATCGTTCTTTCGCGTACTTCATGTCTGCTCCCACAAGTAAGGCATCATCAAATTGATAGGTATCCAAAAGCAGGCCCACATTTTGATGCTCCTCCTTTGAATAATTGCCCAGCTCAAACATATCCCCTAAAATGACCACTTTTCGTAAAGAACTCATCAAGCTGAAACTTTTCAAAGCGACTTCCATAGAACTTGGATTCGCATTATATGCATCCATTAAAAGTTGATTGGATTCTGTTACTACCCATTGAGAACGGTTATTATCGGGCACATATGAGGTAATGGCTCCGTCAATGTTATTATTGTTTACTTCAAAGTGATCGCCCACACATACTGCTGCGCTTATGTTTGCAAAATTGTATTCCCCAATCAACTGGGTTTCTATTTCATTCCCTTCTTTATTTATATACTTTACAAAAGGGTCAGCCTCCAGAAATTTTTCTGAGCCCTCTGAATCAGGATAATAAACAGGAGATTCGATCCTTTTTGACATGTTCAACAGAATAGGATCCAGGGCGTTTACGAAAACTTTACCCTTCTGATTGATCAGGTATTCATACAACTCAGAATTGGCTCTAAGAGAACCTTCAAAACTTCCAAATCCCTCCAAATGATCTCTGCCCACATTGGTAATTAATCCGTGGCTGGGCTGGCATATTTGACAAAGAATACCAATTTCTCCTATGTGATTGGCACCAAGTTCAATGATCGCAATCTCAGCATTTTGAGGAATTCGAAGAACTGTGAGAGGAACGCCAATGTGGTTATTCAAATTGCCAGCGGTCGAGTACACCCGAAACTTTTGTTTGAGAACCAGATGTATCAGTTCCTTGGTTGTCGTTTTACCATTGGATCCGGTAAGTCCTATTACTGGAATATCCAATGTGGACCTGTGGTGAGTTGCCAACTGCTGCAAGGCCACAAGAACATCCTCAACAAGAAGCGTTTTCCCCTGAATTTCGTAATTGACATCATCAATAACTGCAAAACTGGCACCTTTTTCGATTGCCATCCCGGCATACGAATTGGCATTGAAGTTCGGCCCTTTTAAAGCAAAAAACAGCTCACCGACTTTGATGTTTCGCGTGTCTGTGGAAATTCCATTGCTTTCCAAAAAGCATTTGTATATCTTAATCAGGATATTTGAATCCATCATTTACTTTAATCAAACTGTATTTCAAAACTATGAAAAATGTGATCAAAACTTCTTCAATTCTTGTGTGCCTTTCTTTCCTTTTCTCAAACACGGCATACGGACAGAACGATTACTCAAAAGAAGTTTCAAGCCTTGACAATATTATAACCGCTTTATACGCGTCCATATCGGGTGAAAAGGGGGAACCAAGACAATGGGAACTCTTTACTACACTATTTACAGAAAATGCGCAGTTGATTCCTACTTTTAAAAATAAGGAAGGAAAGATTGGATTCCAATCGATGTCACCAGCAGAATACAAAGAGGGAAATGGTGAATGGCTGGTTACAAATGGATTTCATGAAACGGAAACACATCGGGTTGTTGACTCTTACGGGCCTGTTGTGCATGTTTTCAGTACATATGATTCAAGAAACAGCAAAAACGACGAAAAACCTTTTGCTCGTGGTATAAATAGTATCCAATTGCTGAATGATGGCGAACGATGGTGGATAATGAACATCTATTGGTCGGCAGAAACCACAGAAAATCCGATTCCAGACAAGTATTTATCGCACGAACAATAAGTGCATCAGCGTCGTTCCATTTTGAGAAGTATAACGTCCGTTTCCGCATCCAGAATGGTTAATTCCCCCTTCCCCGGAGAGAGCCTGAAATGGTATGGTACACGATCAACGTACAGGATCCTTGATTCAGAACCAGGTTCTTTCTTTTTACTTATCCCAAAATTGAAATAGCTTTTGTCCAATAAATTGGTCCACACATCATGCTCGTCAGCAAAACCATACACCCCATTACATTCCATTTTCTTGGAATCCTCACATGATTTAAAAGCATATACCTTAAACCAGAAGTCTCTTCTTGAATTTGTATTGTCTTCAACCACTTTCCACTCACCTTCCAGCTTATTGGTTAACACTTGTTGTGGGCTTGAGAAAATAAACAGAAGGAAGGAAAAAGCTCCGGGTATCATTACCCGAAAATATCAATCAAATTTGTAATAAAAAATTAGATCTTGATTTCTGAGGGTAAATTTCAAAAGAGCTCTTGACTTCAACCTTTATATTTCATACTTTGTTCCGTTTTACCAATCATTTAACCATGAAAAAGATTTTTTTAGGTATTATACTTATCCTTGTTTTGGGAGTAGCCAGTGTCATTTTATATGTAAAATTTGCACTCCCAAATGTAGGTGATGCACCAGATATTACAATCGAAGC
>Ga0114950_10004929_pt1 | contig 10381 bp, 8 predicted proteins | sample N075metaG_FD_83503 | JGI IMG/M metagenome (GOLD analysis project Ga0114950, IMG submission 83503) | Deep subsurface microbial communities from Kermadec Trench to uncover new lineages of life (NeLLi) - N075 metaG | ecosystem: Environmental > Aquatic > Marine > Ocean trench > Sediment | place... | reverse complement strand
GTGATAAAAGCAGAAGATAAAAGGCAGGCGTTGTTATCAATATTTGGCGATCAATCAAAATACACTCATAGTTTGATAAATGTATTGGTGGGCAATAAGCGAATTGATATGCTATCCGGAGTTGCTGAAAGTTATATCAGTTTATATAACGAAGCGAAAGGAATAAAGGAGGCGATTGTAACTACCGCAGTCGCACTTTCTTCAGAATTAGAAGTTCGGGTACTTGAAAAAGTGAAGGAGATCACAGGGAGTGCCAATGTGACTCTGAAAAACGATGTTGATGCGTCTATAATCGGTGGGTTTATCCTGCGTGTTGACGACCTTCAATATAATGCGAGTATCGCAAACAAACTGGGAAATATTAAAAGAGAATTTAGTAAAAGTTTATAACAAGTAGTCCAAAGCTAAGGCGAAAGACTATGATTATACCTAATTAAAATGGCAGAAGTTAAACCAGCTGAAGTTTCAGCAATTTTAAAACAACAACTTTCAGGTTTTGAAGCGAGTGCTTCATTGGATGAAGTGGGAACTGTACTTACCATAGGAGATGGTATTGCCCGTATATATGGCTTATCAAATGTACAATACGGAGAATTGGTAGAGTTTGAAAATGGTCTTGAAGGTATAGTGTTGAACCTTGAAGAAGACAATGTAGGAGTTGTATTGTTAGGGCCTTCAAAAGAAATTAAGGAAGGATCTATTGTAAAACGCACACAACGAATTGCTTCGATTAATGTTGGGGAAGGAATAGTTGGACGTGTAGTAAATACACTGGGACAACCTATTGATGGTAAAGGAGCTATCGAGGGAAAAACATACGAAATGCCATTGGAACGTAAAGCTCCGGGTGTGATCTTCCGTGAACCGGTAAGTGAGCCGCTACAAACGGGTATAAAATCTATTGACGCGATGATCCCTGTAGGTAGAGGACAACGTGAATTGATAATCGGTGACCGTCAAACGGGTAAAACCACGGTTTGTATCGACACCATTTTGAATCAAAAAGAGTTTTACGATGCAGGGGAACCCGTATATTGTATTTATGTCGCTATTGGACAAAAAGCTTCAAACGTTGCGAACATAGCTAAGGTACTTGAAGATAAAGGGGCATTGGCATATACAACTATTGTTGCGGCTAACGCGAGTGACCCTGCTCCAATGCAGGTATATGCTCCGTTTGCAGGCGCTGCTATTGGCGAGTACTTTCGTGATACTGGACGTCCGGCTTTAATTATATTTGATGATCTGTCAAAACAAGCAGTGGCATACCGTGAGGTATCACTTTTATTAAGACGTCCACCGGGACGTGAAGCATATCCGGGGGATGTATTTTACTTACACTCGAGATTGTTGGAGCGTTCGGCCAAGATAATTGGGGATGATATGATCGCGGCCAACATGAATGATGTACCTGAGTCCATAAAGAGCTTGGTAAAAGGAGGAGGTTCTCTGACCGCCCTACCAATTATCGAAACACAGGCCGGCGACGTTACCGCTTATATCCCAACCAACGTAATTTCGATTACAGATGGACAGATCTTCCTGGAATCCGATCTATTTAACGCAGGGGTTCGTCCGGCGATCAATGTGGGCATTTCAGTATCTCGTGTAGGGGGAAATGCACAGATAAAATCGATGAAAAAAGTAGCGGGGACGCTGAAATTAGATCAGGCGCAATACCGTGAATTGGAAGCCTTTGCGAAGTTCGGGAGTGATCTTGATGCGGCAACCTTGAACATTATTGAAAAAGGGAAACGCAATGTGGAGATCTTAAAGCAAGCTCAGAACGACCCGTTTACCGTTGAAGATCAGATAGCCGTAGTCTATGCCGGCTCTAAGAATTTGATGAAGGATGTACCCATAGAGAAAATTAAAGAATTCGAAAGAGATTACATCGAATTATTGAACGCAAAACACAGAGATACTTTAGACACTTTGAAGGCCGGAAAATTAACCGACGAAACAATTGATGTGTTGACAACTGTCGCAAAAGATCTTTCATCCAGATATAACTAGGGAGAAGACATAACTTGAAAAAATGGCAAATTTAAAAGAAATACGAAATAGAATTTCCTCGGTAGGATCAACGATGCAGATCACCAGTGCCATGAAAATGGTATCTGCTGCGAAGTTGAAAAAAGCACAGAATGCGATTACTGCCATGCGTCCTTATGCCAATACACTTACCACCTTGTTACAAAATTTAAGCGCAACGCTCGAGGGTGATAGCGGAAGTGAATTTGCCGACCAACGCGAAGTAAATAAAATATTGGTGGTTGCCATTACCTCTAATCGTGGTTTGGCAGGTGCTTTTAACAATAGCATCGTGAAAGAAGCCAGACGATGTGTTAAAGAAATCTACGTCGGAAAACAAGTGAATTTCGCGACATTGGGTAAAAAGGGAAATGATATTTTAAGGAAAACAGAAACAATTGTAGAAAACGACAATGCTATTTTCGACGATTTGACTTATGAAAATGCAGCGGTCATTGCTGAAAAGTTAATGACTCTTTTTGCTGAAGGCAGCTGTGATAAAATTGTATTGGTATATAATAAGTTTAAGAATGCGGCTACTCAAATTGTGATGAACGAACAATTTTTGCCTATAGTAGCTTCGAAAGAAGATAGTGATGAGGACAACACTTCCTCAAAAGCTCAGTATATCTTTGAGCCGTCCAAGGAGAAGATCATCTCCGAATTAATTCCGAAGAGTTTGAAAACTCAATTATTCAAGGCTCTTCGTGATAGTGTTGCCAGTGAACATGGCGCCCGTATGACTGCCATGCACAAAGCAACGGACAATGCGATAGAATTGCGCGATCAGCTGAAGTTGCATTACAATAAGGCCCGTCAGGCTGCCATTACCAGTGAGATCTTAGAAATCGTAGGTGGAGCCGAAGCATTGATAGGATAATTTCTTTTTTGATAACGGTATACAAAAGTCTTTCTGTCTATGATGGAGAGGCTTTTTTCGTACCTTTATGGCAGGACTTTTGATCTTATTTATAACTGAATGAAACCAATAAAAGGTATCTCAAGTATTTTTTCACTTTCTGTAATATTATTCGGTCTTTCCAGTTGTGCAGGTGGAAAGGAAACCGGATTTTCATTCGCCCCGGATCCTCCTTTTACCTTAGGGGTTGTCTATTATCAGGATTGGGTAGCCGGTGTTAAAGAAGCCGGATCCGGCACCAATGTTTATGTCACTATTGATGGTTATGTCGATGACGTGGTTGTCATGGATATATATTTCAGAAATAAAAAACTGAAAGCACAAAACTCGCCTCAGAACAGGGATCAATACGTTGGTTATCTTAAAAATCGATCAAGACCGGATATTATTATGGATATCGATCCGGTAAAAGAATCGCAAAACCTTCCGCCGGAGGCATTTCCATTTCAGCTGGAAGAGGATGAAGCGGTGCTTAGCTACTTGCATAATGACGAAGTTAAGTTTTTAAAGATCTATAAAATAGAGCAAAAGCCTATGATAGCATATCCGGGTGTAAACTCAAAAGGAATTGATTAATCTCTTCTGAAGCACAACCATGATCATAAAAATTGTTAATAGATCCGACCATGCATTGCCTCATTATGAAACTGAAGCATCGGCAGGAATGGACTTGCGAGCGAATATTGAGGAGCCAATTATATTGAAATCCTTAGAGAGAGCGATCGTTAAAACTGGACTTTTTATTGAGCTACCTATTGGTTATGAGGCTCAAGTTCGACCTCGTAGTGGATTGGCAGTCAAAAATGGGATCACGGTTTTAAATTCCCCGGGAACCATTGATGCCGATTACCGGGGAGAGATAGGAGTGATATTAGTGAATCTCTCCCACGAAGATTTTACTGTTAAAAATGGCGCTCGCATAGCCCAGTTGATCATCACGAAGCACGAGCGTGCTATCTGGGATGAAACGGTAGAACTAACTGAAACTGAGCGCGGTGGAGGTGGATTTGGGAGTACAGGAGCTGATTAAAATTAATTAAAAATATAACCGCTTTCGCGGATTCCATCTATGAAAATAATAGTCCCAATGGCCGGTAGAGGCTCGCGATTACGCCCACACACCTTAACCATCCCAAAACCTTTAATTCCAGTGGCAGGAACGCCTATTGTCCATAGATTGGTAGCAGATATTGCCAGGGTATTAGATCAGGACATTGATGAGATCGCCTTTATTTTAGGCGATCCGGCCTTTTTTGGTGATGAGGTTGTGGAAAGTTTACAACAATTGGCAAAAAGCTTAGGTGCTAAACCCAGCATATATCGACAATTGGTTCCAAAAGGAACCGGTCATGCCATCATGTGTGCGGAACCTTCATTAAGTGGCCCGGCTGTTGTTGCCTATGCAGACACATTGATCCGAGCCAATTTCGATCTCGATGATGATGCGGATAGTGTGATCTGGACCAAACGAGTGGATAATCCTTCTGCCTATGGAGTTGTAAATTTGAATGACAGGGGTGAAATAACAGAACTAGTCGAAAAACCTGAAACATTTGTGAGCGATCAAGCCGTGATCGGGATCTATTATTTTAAGGAAATAGGAGACCTTAAAAAAGAACTTCAATTTGTATTGGACAATGAGATCATCAATGAGGGCGAATACCAGATCAATGATGGTATAAAACGCATGATGAAGGCCGGTAAAATATTTACAACCGGTACTGTTGATGAATGGATGGACTGTGGTAACAAAGAGGTAACGATAAAGACCAACGCTAAAATGTTGGGAATTTTAGCAGAAAACGGAAACACGCTTATTTCAGAATTAGTGACCTTGGAAAACTCAGAAATTATCGAACCCTGTTACATTGCTGAGGGAGTTATTCTGAAAAACAGCAAGGTAGGGCCCTATGTTTCGGTGGGAAAAGGCACAATAATTGAGGGTAGTACCGTTAAAAATAGTATAATACAAAGCCATTCAGTAATTAAAAATGCTACTTTAGACCAGGCTATGATAGGTAATTACGCTACGTTCGACGGTAAATTTACCCGTGTAAGCATTGGGGATTTTTCCGAATTGAAATAATGGCTATATGCAGCCTCCACCAGACTACTTTTATGCACAGGCTTAACTTACATATTATTCTTTTTCTCTTCGGAATAGTTTATCATTCCGAACCCATCTTCGCTCAGGAAATTCAAGCAATACCAACAGATGACTTAGGGAATGTGAGCGATGTATTCCAGGAGAACTTTTTTGAAGCCTTGAAGCAAAAAGGGATCGAAAACTACGAACTTGCATTGATAGCCCTTGATAAAGCTGAAAAAGCGGCTAATAAAAATCCCGAGTACGAAGCGGTCGTATTTTTCGAAACGGGTAAAAATCTAAAACATCTAAAGCGCTATGATGAAGCAGAAGAGAATTTCCAAAAAGTACTTCAATCTCAAGGAGAACGACCAGACGTTTTGGAGGCCCTCTACGATTTATATTATCTGCAGCATGATTATACGGCTGCGATTCCGCTGGTTAAAAAACTCATTAAAATTGATGAAGACTACAAAGAGGATCTGGCGAATCTACTCAGCCGGACCCAACAATATGATAAAGCGCTAGAGTTGTTAGATGAACTTGATGAAAGCTGGGGCGAAAGCACGTATCGCAACACTCTGAGGAGGCAGATCTATCGTATTACCGGGAATAGTGAAGGTGCCATCAAAAATTTGGAAACCAAAATAGACAAAAACCCAAAAAAGGAGCAAGACTACCTCAATCTAATTTACCTCTACAGCGAGCAAGGCGATACCGAAAAGGCATTTGAGACAGCGAAGGAACTGCTTAGAAATCAACCGAAATCCCAATTAGCACACTTGGCGCTATATAAATTTTATTTGAAAGAAGGCAACACCATCGAAGCGATGAAGTCCATGAATGTTGTTTTTGCTTCTTCAAATATCGATACTAAAAATAAGTATAAAGTGCTGAAGGATTTCCTCGAATTTTTAACTGTAAATCCGGATCATGAAGCAGATCTGAACGAAGTTATTTCCCGGTTTTCGAATGATGGGAGCGGACAAGTCTATGAACAATTAGGAGATTATTATCTGGCGAAAGGGGATAAAAATGCGGCACTAAGGTTTTATGAAAGAGGCGCAAGGCTGGATGAAGACAATTTCAGCTTACTAAAAAATACACTTTTATTACAAATTGACGTTAATAAGTTTGAAGAAGCTGCTTCATTGAGTGAAAATGCACTGACGACCTTCCCTGCGCAGGCGTTATTGTATTTACTAAACGGAGTCGCAAACAATGAATTAAATAAGGCAGACAGGGCGATTGCAAGCCTTGAAGCGGGCATGGATTTTGTATTGGAAGATCCTAAGATGGAGAAGGATTTTTACGAACAGCTCAGCAGGGCATATACCAAGAAAGGCGATCATAAAAAAGCAAATGAATTTATGAAGAAGGCTTCAGAGATGAAACTTCAGAATTAGTTATGAGAGGAAAGCTGCTATTGATAATGGTTTTTGGGATATTAATGGTCTCATGTACAGGTTCCAGGACTGTGATTGGCACAAATAAAGTGAATCCGGAACTGACCTTGAAAAGCATCATTAATGCTCATAGGGCAGCTACGCCTAAATTTTCTACCCTGGCTTCCCGAATTAAAGTGGCATACGAGGATGATAAGCAACGGCATAATATTACTGTAAGCTTGCGAATGCAAAAAGATGAAAAGATTTGGATGAAGACTTCGGTCTTGGGGATCACATTGGCCAAAGTATTGATAACTCAAGATCGCGTTAGCTACTATGAAACCATCTCGAATACCTATTTTGATGGAGATTTCGCTTTGATAAGTGATTGGTTAGGCACCGACCTAAACTTCGAAAAGACGCAGGCCATTCTTTTAGGGCAGTCTATTTTTCGTCTTGACAATGCGACATATATAGCTTCCGTATCAGAAAATAGATACAAACTTGAACCCCGGCAGCAACCTGACAATTTTATACATTCTCTGCTATTGAACCCCAATAATTTCAAAGTGAATTCAGGGATCGTTTTTCAACCCATTGATAATAGGAAACTATCTATCGCCTATGGTGACTATCAGGAATTGGAAGGAAGCTTTTATCCTTCAGTAATACTAATAAATTCGGTGGAAGGAGATAGCCGGACAAAAATTGCAATGAATTATAGAAAGATCAATTTGAATGTTTCGGTGAGTTTTCCATTTGAAATTCCGAAAGGCTACGAAGAAATTCAGCTGTCTAAATGAGAAGGGGATTACCATACATCGTTCTACTGGTTTGCCTTTTTATAGTACTCCCTACTAATGCCCAGTCCAAAAAACAAAAAGAACTAGAAGAAAGACGGCAATCTTTATTAGAAGAGATCAGGCAGATAAACAGCCTGCTGTTTAAAACGAGAGGGGAAAAGCAGTCGGTCCTGGAGGAGGTTGAAGATCTGGACCATAGAATAAGCACACGGCAAAACTTGATACGGGTTACTAATCAACAGGCGAATCTGCTCACGAGAGAGATCAATAATAATCTTACAACCATCGATCAGTTACGAACAGAATTGACCGTTTTGAAGGGGGATTACGCCTCTATGATCAATAAATCATACAAGAGTAAGAGTGCTCAAAGCAGGATTATGTTTTTATTCTCTTCTGAAAATTTTCTTCAGGCTTACAAACGAATGCAGTATATGAAGCAATATACAAGACATCGAAAAAAACAGGGTGAAAGCATCAAGGCCAAAACGGAAGAATTCCAATCGTTGAATAAGAATTTGATTCAGCAGAAAAAGGATAAGAAAAAACTCATCGAAGAGAATAGGATTGCCAAAAAAAGGCTGGATGAGGAAAAGAGAGATCAGGTTGCCCTGGTGGCGAGTCTTAAAAAGGATGAAGGAAAGTTCGCTAAACAAATACGCGGCAAGCAAAAGGAAGCCGATAGAATCAACAAGCAAATTGACGATTTGATCAGGGCAGCGATCGCAGCAAATAATGCATCAACAAAGAATTTGAGTGCTACCAAAACTTCAAAAAACACATTTACGTTAACACCTCAAGCTAAGGCATTAGCGAAAAGTTTTAAGAACAACAAGGGGAAATTGATTTGGCCGGTGGAAAAAGGACGCGTATTTAATGCCTATGGCACGAGACAGCACCCGCAATTTCCGAATGTGAAACAAACCTTCAATGGTGTTGAGATCATCACCGAATCCAATGCCAAGGCGAGAGCGGTCTTCAACGGGGAGGTAATGCAGGTACAGCAGTTAAAAGGGGCTAACAAGGCTGTGTATGTAAGACACGGAGATTATATCACCATCTATAATAATCTGGCGACTGTTAGTGTAAAAAAGGGAGATATGATAAAGACTAAACAAGAGATCGGTACAGTTTTCACTCACCCAACCACAGGACGAACCATTCTTAAATTTTTAGTGTATCAAAATACGAAAAAGATGAACCCGGCAGATTGGGTCTATCGTATGTAAGACTGTAAAATAAATAGACCGCCTAAATCTTTTAGGCGGTCTATTCTATTATCAAGGGTCTTTCTTCCTTATCTCACTAACAACTTTTTGGTTGTGGATTGTGTATCCGTTTTAATACTCACAAAGTAAAGTCCTGTGTGGTAATTTGAAACATCAATAGTTGTTTGTGTTGTTGTGGTATTCAGCCTTTGGATGATTTGTCCCAGGCTATTTATCACCGTGATCTCAACATCACCATCGACAGAGCTGCCCAAGTTCACAATAAACTCAGTTGAAGCAGGGTTGGGATACAAAACAACAGTATTAGTTATGTCATTATCATCCACACCTAGTATAACACAGTCTAATAAACCACCTCCATACCTAAGCGCTATGGTTCTTAGGCCTACCCACCCAACGGCATCATTTCTAGGTGAAACGGCATACCATAGTTCTGCCTCATAGTCTGCAATGGGCACTGTAATCATCGTTTCCGTGGTATTCCCGACAACTTCCATAAACTTATCCCCCATCATCCACAGGTCATAGGATTCTGCCTCCGGCATATCGGCCCAGGTGAATGTCGCGTCGAATTCACATACCTGTATGATACCTGCTGATGCAACTCTATTTGTAGTTATACTGAAGGAGTCGTCACTTTCATCTGAGTAAGATCCACTCGTCACCCTAATTTTAGCATTCCCGGTATACACCTCAGGAGCTAACCAATCGATTCGGTAGGTAGTAGCACTAACCGTTCCTATGGTATTCCAGTTTGTCCCATTAACTGTATATTCAACCAAAAAGGAAGCAGCTGTGTTAATGGCATCCCAGTGAATAACATTTGCTAAACTCCCATTACGGAAGAACTTCTCTCCGCCATTAGGATAGGTCACCGTTAGGTTTTGAGTTATCATCTCCCATACCACCCAGTATTCTTGTGGTCCCATAGGAACATTGAATCCTGAAATATCTATATCGTAGGTACCCTGAACCGGGTTGTTTATCAATACTTGCTCTACATTGTTCAAATGATCCGGGCCATTTCCGGCCGGTAAGTCTAAAAGGACAGGATCCGGAGTATGGTCCAAAAGATACGGCTCATAAACTGTGGCATTAGGATTTGTAACTAGCAAGTCCAGGTCATTTACAAGTGCCGGGTTGGCACCGATACTAGCCGGCACATCACTCCAGTGTACCATCACTCTCAATTGAGTGGTTCCGGAAGGAACGGTAATATTGTGCGTATTTGTATTGCCCTGGCTCAAATTGTCAGACAAGTAACGCCCATCTTCTATCAACTTGCCGGCTCTTAAAGCGTTAACGATTCCCCATCCAAATTTGAAATCGGGTCCCACATTACCTGCATCATTGGCTGAGTTCAAAATTGCCGCTTTTATCAATGCAGATTTTGGTAAATCACCCCCGTTGGCATCGGCATATACTTCGTACAATTGAGCGGATACACCGGCTATCCCCGGTGAAGCTCCGGAAGTTCCACCAAAATTCTGATAGTTATGATTATGTGTGGTTGAAGTTTGTGTACCATTAGCGGCGATATCCGGTTTGATCCTACCATCATGCGCCGGGCCTCTACTACTAGAGCTTACTAAGGCTCCTGTGTAAGTTGTATTGGCCGTAGTCAGGCAGTTTTTAGCCTGTTTGTGTCCTCCGGTGATATTGCCCCATTGATTACCAGCTCCATAACCGCAATTGCTTCCATTGGAATTACCTGCGGAGAAAACGTGTAATACAGTTTCCAGATCGTGGATTTGTGTATCTACAGTTCTGGTAGCCGCCGTATAGCCTGCATTACAACCATTACTATATGATGAGTTGGTTATTTGAACTGAACCATCATTTAAGAGATTGTTGGTTGCGCTATCTAAGAAACTTGAAACATAATTTACCACATACAATTCAGCTCCAGCAGCCATCCCGCG
>Ga0114950_10004926_pt1 | contig 10383 bp, 8 predicted proteins | sample N075metaG_FD_83503 | JGI IMG/M metagenome (GOLD analysis project Ga0114950, IMG submission 83503) | Deep subsurface microbial communities from Kermadec Trench to uncover new lineages of life (NeLLi) - N075 metaG | ecosystem: Environmental > Aquatic > Marine > Ocean trench > Sediment | place... | reverse complement strand
GAACAGGAATTCGTCTGAAAGGACCAGGGTAACCAGCGGGGTTACTTCGCCCGTTTCAACCTCGAGCACCGACCACCTGTGGGCGAGATCGATATCCGGGGAATCTTCGACGATTGCCAGCTTCGAGCTGTCGGGCGACCACCAGAACGACCTGATATCGCCCTCGTAAATGATCTTCTCGCTCGAATCTTGAGGAGAGTAGATGGAAAGGGTATTGAATGCTGCTCCGGACGACCGCGCGATAGCAAGGTGTGTGCCGTCTGGCGACCATCCGAGCCCAACTCGTACGCCCCCATCCGCAATAATTTCGCTGTTATCAAGATCGCTCTTCTGGGTGAGCACAACTGAAGTTTTTCCTCCAAGCGATTCGATGTGTGCAAATGACTGGCTGTCGGGCGACCATGCAGGCGAATTGAACGAGATCGATCCGTTGCCAATGGCTACCGGCAATCCGCTGCTCGACCCGGTCACCGGGATCAGGTGCAGCGATTCCGCCTGGTGGATCAATATGGCCGAGCCGTCCGGCGCCCAGTTGGCATAGAGCGGGGCACCGATCGCAATACCTTTTGGTGTCTCGCCGGAATACGAACCCAGGAGCAAGGTGCCAATCCCAAATTCGCCGCTCGTTGTCAGCGCGATCCGTTCTCCGTCTGGCGACCATGCCGAGAAATGAGGTACCCCCGGGCCCACCCCGCTCTGGGAAGTATCGTCGACAGCAATTGTGACTATCTGACCATTTCCGTCTGCGTCAGCCCTGTGGAGCGCGCTCTGGACAACTGAATTTCCAACGATTAGAAACGATGAGAACACCAGGCTGCCGCCGTCCGGGGACCAGACCGGGAACGTGTAGTGGAATTCCCCCGATAGAAGTGAACCGCTGGCGATAGTAGCGAGGTCGGCACCATTTGGATCAACCGTGTGAACCGAACCCCGACCATCGGAAAAAGCAATGCGGTCGACCCCGCCTGTGGCGATTGCCCGTGGTGGTGGCGGGCTCGGGGTGGCCATTGGAACGGAGGTCGGCTCGGAGATGACACCACTGTTTGCATCTCGGCTGGCGGCATCCGTTTCTAGAGTTGGCGCTGCGTCGGTCGCGAGATTGGATTCTTCGGCACTTGCGGCGGCGGCAATGATTGTGGCCTGGACGATTTGCTGCTCACGTGCCGCAGCAACCATCTGGTCCATCTCCGGTTCAAACGCGACCCACGTTGCGGTGGCGTCGGCTGGTGAGAATGTTGCAGTCGGTTCGACCTGCACGTTTCCGGCGCTCGACCCTGTGCACGACACGATCGCCATGGCACCAAGAGCGCCAAGTGCGACTATAACCAGTTGGGGCCGTAACGAAAGCAATGTATATCGGTTCAAGGTAGGGTGATTTTTGGGACCGTGCACATGCGTTGCTGCGTGACGACACTATACCGGGGTTTGCTCGCGAAAAGACGGGTTCATACGCACGCGCACACCAGGGAGTCCGGTCAGGCGTTTTTCGTTTCGAATTCGAGCGAAATGTCCATCGCCCGGGGTGAATGGGTCAGCGCCCCGACCGAGATAATATCCACACCGCTGCTCGCAACGTCGGCAACATTGTCGAGTTTGATTCCACCAGAGGCTTCAACGGTGCACCCCGCGCCTATCTGATCGACCGCGCTCCGCATGTCGAGCGGCGACATGTTATCGAGCATCACGATATCTGCCCCGGCGGATGAAGCCGCGATTGCCGCTTCGACAGATTCGACCTCCACTTCGATCTTTAGTGTGTGGGGTGCCCGTGCCCTGGCCCGCTTGATTGCCTGTGAGAGGCTGATGCCTTCGCCCTGTAGCGCGGCGAGGTGGTTGTCTTTGATGAGCACGCCATCGGTCAGGTTCATCCGATGGTTGCGCCCGCCTCCGATTGAGACTGCGTACTTGTCGAGCAGCCGCAGCCCGGGAGCTGTTTTTCGGGTGTCGGTGATCGAGGCGGTGGTGCCTTCGACGGCTTTCACGTACTGGCTCGTGAGGGTTGCAATTCCGCTCATTCTTTGCAAAAAGTTCAGTGCGGTCCGCTCTGCACTGAGAATTGAAGCCATGGATCCGGAGATCGTAGCGACAGATTCTCCGCCCTCAACCCGGTCGCCATCGAGGAGTCGCTGAACGAAGACCAGCTCGGGGTCGACGCGCCGAAATACGGCGGCGGCAACTTCGAGGCCCGCAAGTACGCCGGCTTCTTTTGGCACGAGAGTGGCACGGGCCTGCAGGTGGGGAGGGATTAGCGCAGATGTGGTGACATCGGCCCCGACTGAATCTTCTGCCAGTGCGCGGTCGATGGTGGCATCGAGTTCACCGCGATTTGGGAGCATGCGTGTTCTTTCGGCTGTGCCATCTGTGGCGTGTCTGATTTCTGCCGTGGGCAGCGGAAATACGAAGGGAAATAGCCGGGAACCCTGATTAGCCGTTGCGGCGTTAACCTGCGACTTCGAGCATTCGTTCGAGCGCAATCAATGCATAGCGCCGGGTTTCCGGTTCGACCTCAATCCGATTTATCGCCAGTCCGGCCATTATGCCTTCAAGGACCCAGAGCAGATACGCCGGATGTATGCGGTACATTGTCGAGCACGGGCAGACGACGGGGTCGAGGCAGAAAATGTCTTTGTCGGGATTGTTGGCGGCGAGCCTGCGCACCATGCTGATCTCAGTGCCGATTCCCCAGGAACTACCTGCCGGAGCAGTAGCAACCGATTGCAGAATAAATTCTGTCGAGCCGAACATATCGGCAGCGGCAACTACTTCCTGCGTGCATTCGGGGTGAACGATGATGTTGGTCTCCGGGTTGCGCTCCCGGGCTGCATCGATCTGGGCAACGGTGAACCGCGTGTGGACCGAGCAGTGGCCCTGCCAGAGCAGGACCGTCACTCGCTTGATCTCGGCTTCAGAGAGGCCGCCCATCGGCAGGTGCGGGTTCCACACGGCCATGTCGTCGGCGGGTATCCCCATGGCAATACCGGTGTTGCGGCCAAGGTGCTGGTCGGGGAGGAACAGGATCTTGTCGCCACGTGCCAGGGCCCAATCGAACGCCTTATCGGCGTTGGACGATGTGCAGACGAGGCCGCCGTTCTTGCCGCAATGAGCCTTGATTGCCGCGGCTGAATTCATGTAGGTGATTGGAATTACGCGATCGGTTGTGCCGAGGACGGACTTGAGTTCATCCCAGCAATCGAGCAGGTCTTTCGGCTTCGCCATGTCGGCCATTGAACAACCGGCAGCCATATTCGGGAGCAATACGTTCTGATCGGGAGAAGTGAGGATATCTGCGGTCTCGGCCATGAAATGGACGCCGCAGAAGATGATCCACTTGGCGTCTTTTGCCGCCGCGGCCATCTTCGATAGCTTGTACGAATCGCCCGTAAAGTCGACGAACTGGATCACGTCGTCACGCTGGTAATGGTGGCCGAGCAGCACGGCTTTTTCGCCGATTTCATTTCGGGCGAAGGCGATGCCTTCTGAAATTTCCTCGGGGGTTAGCTTCAGGTAGCGGGTTGGCACTTTCTGCCAGCGCACACCGGCCGAGAACTCTTCTTCGAGTGTCTTGGTCCGAAGATTGCCGTCAGTCTGGCAAAACGCCGACTGTTCCAACTCAGTAATCGGAATGATGGTCTGCTTCGTGAATGCAGTGGTCATGCGACCGGTACCTTTTCGTTATTTACTCGGTGTGAGTTGTTTCTATCGTCTGCGGAATCTGACGGGGATAATTTCGCTTCGAGCGACCAGGGCGAACTGGAGGTGATCTCACCCAGAATAGTCTGTCCCGATTCCAGATCCTGTGAGTACTCGGTATTTACATAAACAAGTTTATCGCCACGGGTGCGCCCGTGCAGCCTACTCCGTTTACGTCCTTCTATCAGTAACTCGTATACGCGGCCCACCAGTTTTGCATTATTCCTAGTTTGAATTTCTTGCTGAAGTTCGTCAACAGCGGCCAATCGTGCTTTCTTTACTGCACGCTCAACGGTATCTGGCATATTACGTGAAGCATAAGTTCCTTCTCTATTCGAGTAGGCCGCAACGTGCACCTTGTCGAATTCGACCGCACGTAAAACATCAAGCGACCGTTCAAACTGATCGTCGGTCTCGCCTGAAAATCCGACTATAAGGTCCGTTGTCACATTAACACCCGGAATTATCTCTTTCACCTGTGAGATTTTTTCGAGGTACTGCCCGATGGTGTATCCGCGTCGCATGTTCACCAGCAGCGCATCGTCGCCTGCCTGGAACGGCAGGTTGATGTTTTCGCAAACATTGGGCAGGTCCCGCACTGCTTCCAGGATTCGCACCGACATGTCGTTCGGGTGTGAAGTCAGAAACCGGATTCGCTCAAGGCCGCTGATTTCATGCACCTGCTCAAGCAGGTCGGCAAGGTCGATTCTCGGTCGGATGTCGTGACCATACGAGTCGACGTTCTGCCCGAGGAGGGTGATGTCTTTCACCCCGCGGTCAACCATCACTGCAATTTCGTGAACTATCTCGGGCGCCGGGCGACTTATCTCCCGTCCCCGCCGGTAGGGAATTATGCAGAAGGTGCAGAACTTGTCGCAGCCGTGAACGATTGGTACGAACGATGCGACGTGGGGGTTGACCGGGACCGCCCCGCTGAGACAGCCTTCGGGATCGAGTCCGAAACGGATGCCTGCAGATTCGAGAATTGGCGCAAACTGCTGCGGACGCGCCCAGATGTCGACCTGAGGAAAGCGCCGTTTGAGCTCCGCTTGCTCCGGGCCGACCATGCAGCCCATCACCGCGACCAGCGGTCCCTGTTGTGCGGGCGACTCACGTTTTATCTTTGCGAGCCGGCCCAGCATGCCGGTTGCGGTATCTTCAGCCGACTGCCTGACGACGCAGGTGTTCAGCACGACGATATCGGCGGCGGCCGGGTTGTCTGACAGGTCGAAGCCCATCTGTTCGAATCCACTGGACAAGCGCTCAGAGTCAGATTTGTTCATCTGGCAGCCGACGGTCCATACGTGATAACTGGGCAATTGGGAAGTGGTGTGTTACTGGAGCTAAGTTGACCGGTCGAATAAGTTCGACGGGCCTGCGACAGCTCTACTTTGTGAATGAATTAACAGGATGTCTGCCATCAAGGATAACGCGCGCAGCGGCGTTACACCATAATTCGAACCGGCGGCAGCGCACGGAGTCGCCTTAGATCGTTATCATTTGTCGTCAAATTGAGGCCGTCGATGACGGTTTCTCCAAAGTGCGGGGCAGATCGAACGAATGGGTCCCCAGCCGTCCGTCGGTCAGCGAATTCAATTAGCCAATAACCGAGTCACTCAACAGTTGCCCAAGCGAGAGAATAAATTACTGAATGTCGGTCTTATCGGCTGCGGGTCCATGGGATCCGAAGTGGCCCGGGCCGTTCAGCTCGGGAAAGCCGGTCCGACAAAGATCATCGGGGTGTACGACGAGTACGCCCCCGGTCGCGTTGCACTTGCGAAGGAGCTGGGTAATAACCAGGAGCCGGCGCCTGTTGAGGCTGGCAGCGTTGCGGAGCTGATCGGTCTTACTGGCATGGAGTTGATCGTCGAGTGCGCCTCGCAGGCGGCCGTGACGGCTCATGCCGTGGCCGTGCTTACCGCGGGAATATCGATGCTGGTGATGAGTTCGGGCGCGCTGGTTTCAGCTGATTTCATGCGCAAAGTGACTGACGCTGCGGAGGCGTCGGGGGTCTCTGTATATGTGCCATCCGGGGCAGTTGGCGGAATCGACGCGCTGCGGGCATCGAAGGCCCTGCTCGAAGAGGTGACGATCGTTTCGACCAAGAAACCCATTGCACTAAGCGGTGCCCCGGGATTTGCTGAATGGGAAGATGTCGATATCACGGGGCCGACTGTGATCTTCGAAGGTTCAGCAACTGAGGCGGTTGAGTTGTTCCCTGCGAATGTGAATGTCGCGGCCACTGTGAGCATGGCGGGTATCGGCGCTGACGCTACCAGGGTGAAAATTGTCGCCGATCCCGATTCGCCGGGTAACGTTCACGAAATCCATGCGGTCAGCCGGGCCGGCAAATTTTCTTTCCGTTTCGAAAACGTGCCCCATGAGACCAACCCGAAGACCAGTTTTCTCGCGGTGCTCGCCGCGATCGAGACATTGCGTTCGATCAGCGAGCCGGGGATCAGGATCGGAACGTGATCGGCAACACTCGAACACATAGCGTGTTCCCAGATATCAGATTGTTGATTTCAGTTTCTCTTATTGCCGTCGCCGCTATCGGGTGTTCACTATTCTCCGAGCCGGAAACGCCTGAGATCCCTGATTTCCCCGATATTCCAGAACTTCCACTCTCGGAAGTCAGCGACAGGGCACGGGTTGAACGAACACTTCCCTGGACCGAGATCGTGAAGACTTGCAACGGAATGGATAGCGCTCAACCGATCACTAAATTTGCAACCGTTGCCGGCACTAGCCAGCAGCAATCTACAGAAAACCTAAAGGTGAACGAATACGCAGGAGAAGTATGGGTTTCATCCAGGCTTCTTGTTGAAGGTTCTAGTGATTCCGATGACTTTCGCAGTTTCTATCTGGTAATTACGTATCTGACAGACCAAGAATTTGCGTCACTGCGGCTCGAACAACTGGAACCTTTTGATTTCGAAATGACCCGAACTGGCACTGCACTTATCGCCAGGCACCGTGTTGAGACCAGTCCTGGCCCGGACGGGCGCTCAAGTACTCAAGTGTTCATCTTCGATGGACTGGTCGTCTCGAGCATCCATGGAATGAGTTCGGCGGGCGCGCAGCTCTACTGCTCTGACGCAGAGATGTTCGAGCTGGCCGAGCAACTGGCGGCTGGCATCAAATGAGTGGCGGAGGGTGCGGGATTCGAACCCGCGAGGGGGCTCAACACCCCCAACCCGCTTAGCAGGCGGGCGCACTAGGCCACTATGCGAACCCTCCGCGGAGTTAAGTACCAGTGCGCTCATCTTCAATATAACTTCACACCCCGTGCACGGCAAAGGAGTACGACGCGTGGATGGCGCGTTATTGCGCGGAGATTCGCGTTACTTTATTAGGCGACGCCGCAGCAGGTAAATCGCCACAGGCCACATCACCGCCGTGAGCAGCACCAGGTAGATAGCAGCCCAGAGGTGGGTGATGTCAAAGCTTCCAAGCGCAAAACCGCGGGCCACGTGCACGCCGGGCGTAAGCGGCATTGCCCAGGCGATCGGCTGGACCCAGTCGGGAAGTATTGATATTGGAAAGAACGCGCCTGAGAAAAAGTAGAGCGGCGTGGCGACGAGCGTAAACACCAGGGTCAGGAACGTTGTATGCGGTGCGACCGCAGAAAACAGGAAACCCATCGTCCCGAACAATGCCCCGACCATGACGGCCGGGATCAGTATCCCGACAGCCGACCAGCCATTCAGCCACCCGAGCATGACCGCAAACACTGCAACTCCGATTGTGGTCATCAGGGCGCGCGTCACGGCCCAGAGAATGTCGCCGAGCGTGATCTCAGTCACTGTAATCGGGGTTGTCAGGGCAGTTTCGTAAACGTCGTTTTCGATGCGGTTGTAGGCGTTCCATGACGTTTCGAACAGGGCGTGAAACATCGCCGAGCCCATGATCAGCCCCGGTGTTACGAACTCCGCGTAGCTGTCTGCGCCTTCAACTTCGGTAACGAGCTTGCCGATGCCCATTCCCACGGCCACGAGCACCACGACGGGTTCGATGATCACCCATGTGATGACGAATTTCCAGTAGCGCAGAAACGAAACTGCGTGGCGCAACCAGATTCCGCTGACGCTCCTTCTCCTGATGTGGGGGATTGGAATGGAAACGTTCACTATCCGTCCCTCAGCTCTCGACCAGTGATCGCCAGGAAAACGTCTTCAAGATTGCCCGCTCGGTACGATGTCCGCACGCCTTCTTCGCCTTCAAGACCTGAGAGATCGGGGCGGTCGCCGTTTGTGCCGGTGACGCTCACCAGAGCGCCGACTTCACGAAATGCGATGTTGCGCCCGGTCAGGTATTCGCGAACATTCCGGAGAGCGGCAGGGGCAACCCTGAGCTGCGCGACCTCGGGCGGGGCGTGGCGTTCGATCATCTGGTCCGGCGTACCTTCATCGAGGATTTTTCCGTTATCCATGATTGACAGTCGATCGCACAGGATGGTTGCTTCCTCCATGTAGTGCGTCGAAAGCAAAATGGTCACGCCAGAGTCCTTGAGGACAGCCATTTCTTCCCAGACCCGGTTGCGACTCTGCGGGTCCAATCCCGTCGTTGGCTCGTCCATCACGATCACGCTCGGGCTGGTCATCATTGAGCGGGCAATCGCCAGTCGGCGTTTCATCCCGCCCGAAAGCTCATAAACGTTCGCCTTTGAGCGGTCGCGCAGGCTGAAGAATTCGAGCACCTCGTGCGCCCGCTCCTTTGATTTGGCCCTGGATAGACCCGCGAGAAATCCATACAGAAAAAGGTTCTGGAATACCGTCAACCCGCCATCGAGCCCATCATGCTGGGTAACGACTCCCATCAGTTCTCGCACCGCCCGGTTGTCCTTTATCACGTTAATTCCGGCAACTGCGATAGTTCCGGACGTCGCCGGGGAAAGGCCTGCCAGCATCCGCATGGTCGTGGTCTTGCCGGCCCCGTTCGGACCGAGCAGACCATAGGTTTCGCCGGGTTCAACTGAAAACGTGATGCCATCGACCGCGACGATATCGCCATAGTCCTTGTGGAGGTCTTCAACCTCGATGACAGTGCCGCTTGCGTTGCGCGCGGCGCGATTTTTCAATTTCTGCAGTTCGGTCAATTTCGATCTTTTCAGCCGGCCTGGCCTGCAGTACCGAACGGGTATGGCAGGCATAAATAATTCAAAATTTCCAGCTATGGCTCAGCCAGATGGCGGTCCTGCGCCAGGCGTTTCGCCAATCCACACGTCCCCGCCCTCGAAAAACTCCCTCTTCCAGATTGGAACTATCTCTTTCAGCCGGTCGACAAAAAAGTGTGTCGCCGCGAATGCCGGCCTGCGGTGTGCTGAGCCGACCGCCACGACCATGCTCGTCTGGCCGATATCGACGCGGCCCGTGCGGTGGGCGATGGCGATCTTGCCAAGTTCCCACTTGCCCCTCATTTCGGCGATGATCTCCAGAATCTTGTTCTCGGCCATCGGCTGGTACGCCTCGTACTCAAGGTGAAGAACTTTGCGACCTTCGTTGTGATCCCTTGTCACGCCGAGGAACGTTACTACCGCCCCGTCTGTTCCGGTAGTAACAAATTCTGTTAATGGCTCAGGATCGAGTGCATCAGCAGTTACGAATACCCAGTCGTGGTCGGTTTTTACCTCGTCCGAGCCACCGCTGACGGGCGGGATGAGGGCCAGTTCGTCACCGGCGGCAACGGGCTGATCGCCTTCGACATACTCGCCGTTCAGGGCAAGCATGATGCTGGTCCCCGGCTCGGGGTCGTGCGGGGCCGCGTTGCGGGCAGCCAGGACCGCGTCGTCAACGGTCATGCCGCCGGTCACGGCGATTTTTACCACCCGTGTGCCCGCCCTGTCACGCAGCGCTGCGAAAAACAGCACGGTCAGCTCGTTTGCCGGGTCTTGCGGCACTGGGTTTTGCGGTTCGCGTTGAGTCACGGTGTCGTTCGCTAGCGGTTTCGTCTAAAAACGCAGGATGCCGGTGAATCCCCATGCCACTCGATAACGGTTGAACTCCGTTGAGAAGGGAGTCTCTTCAGGTTACCGCCGAACCCGTTCGACGGGTGACTTTCGTTGTCACCAGAACTGGTCATGTTGGCGGGAGAATCAGACAGGTCACATACTGCCTCGGTCGACTGCGCCGATTGGATTTCGAGAACCTTTGACGCCCTCGTTCGTGGGCAATACAATTTTAGGTCGTAAATGTTGAACTCTGGCGCATGGTCGGGATTCGATATAGTCAAGCATATTTTTTTGCCGAGTAAATAATCGGCGCACGGAGTGATATTCCGAATGGTCCGAATCCGTCTTAAACGAGTTGGTGCTAAAAAGCACCCGTTCTACCGAATAGTTGTTGCCGACCAGCGCGCCGCCCGCGATGGTGCGTTCATCGAGCAAGTTGGCACTTACGACCCCTTCCCGGACCCACCGGAAATCAAGATTGACGAAGAAAAGGTCGCCAAGTGGATGAAGAACGGTGCACAGCCGTCCGATTCGGTTATCAGTCTGTTTCAATCCCACGGCATCCTCCCGAAGGTCGGAGCCGCCGCAGCACCAAAAGCCTCTGCAAAGGCAGCCCCCAAGGCCGCCGCAAAGACAGCTCCGAAGGCAGCGGCCACTGCAACTGCAGTAGCTGATGCCCCTGTCGAAGAAGCAGCGGAGACTCCTACCGAGACTCCTACCGAGACTCCTACCGAAGATGTAGT
>Ga0114950_10004924_pt1 | contig 10385 bp, 9 predicted proteins | sample N075metaG_FD_83503 | JGI IMG/M metagenome (GOLD analysis project Ga0114950, IMG submission 83503) | Deep subsurface microbial communities from Kermadec Trench to uncover new lineages of life (NeLLi) - N075 metaG | ecosystem: Environmental > Aquatic > Marine > Ocean trench > Sediment | place... | reverse complement strand
TGTAGTGGACAACCGGTCGGACGGGGATGGGCTCATGCACGGGATCGATGCCGGCATAATTCTTCGCCAGCTCGCGAACGAAAGGCAGCTTGCGGTTGATTTTCTTGGCCCCCAGGTGGCGAATATCGAGATGCACCACGTCGCCGAAAGCACTCTCAATCGTGTTGCCCTTGGCTTGTTCCTTCACGAAAGCCTGAGAGAGTCTGTCGCGCGGGCCAAGCTCCATGGTGCGTTTTTGCGGGTGTTCGGGATCATGGATGTCCAGCGGCTGCCCGAGGTCGTAGTCCTTCAAGTAGCGATCACCGTGCCGGTTGACCATGATACCGCCTTCACTGCGCGCGGCTTCGGTGATGAGAATGCCCGTTCCGGGCAGTCCTGTCGGATGGTACTGCACGAATTCCATATCTTTGAGCGGCACCCCCGCTCGATAAGCCAGGGCCATGCCGTCGCCGGTCTTGATCGCGCCGTTGGTCGTAAACGCGAAGATCCGCCCGGCGCCGCCAGTACAAATGATCACCGCTCGCGCCGAGATGCACCGCACCTGACCGCTGAGCAGCTCGACGGCAGTGATTCCCAGGCAGCGGCCGTCATGAACCAGCAAACGCGTGGCAAACCACTCGTCGTAACGCTTGACCGTTGGGTATTTCAACGATGTCTGAAACAGCGTGTGCAGCATGTGGAACCCGGTCTTGTCCGCCGCAAACCAGGTGCGCTCTGTTTGCATACCGCCAAATGGTCGAACCGCCACGTGTCCGTCCGGGTCGCGACTCCAGGGGCAGCCCCAATGTTCAAGCTGAATCATCTCGGCCGGCGCTTCACGGACGAAGACCTCGACCGCATTCTGGTCGGCCAGCCAGTCTGATCCACTAATAGTGTCATAGGCGTGGGCGTCGAGGCTGTCGTTGTCCCGGATGACCGCTGCGGCGCCGCCCTCTGCCGCCACGGTGTGGCTGCGCATGGGGTAGACCTTCGAAACGACGGCCAAGGACAGGCTTGGATCAACTTCGGCGACGGCGATGGCAGCGCGCAGTCCGGCGCCTCCCCCGCCGACGATCAAAATGTCATGCTGAATGATTTCCATCACGCGCCGGCCCCTTCAAAGCGACAATCATCTCCCGGGCGACGGTCAGAATACGATCGCACAACGCCATCGTCAATTGAACATCGGAGCGCCAGACCTTGCCCGGCCACGGCGAGAGGCCGCAACCGCCAGGAATCGGTTCGCACGGTCCGGCCGACGGAGCGTTGCTGTAGAGGAATCCGCACGCGATCCATATCATGACTCCTTCCAGTGCCACGTTGGAGCGCGGCAGGCTAGAGCATACTCGAAGGACCACAACTTTCCAATTGTGCGTACCGCACGCCTGTGAGCAACGGCAGCCACGTCCAGTTTGGTCTCCACGGCACGCACCTCCGCAAGAACGACCGTACCGTTGCGAACCGCACGGTCTGCGCTGCGACCCAGCAGGCCGGACCTCACTGCCAACGCGTGCGCCGATCTGAAGTTACCGGATGTGGCCGCTGCATTGGATGCGCTGTCGTCGTTGCCGCTGGACGCCGACGATCGCGATGCCGACCAGATGGCCGCGGCTCGCCTCCGCATCCGGCGATCACACTGCCCGCATTGGGGATGTTGCCGATCGCAGGCTGCTGGCCACGCTCCAGGGACCCACCGACCACGTGTGGTCGCTGGACGGCAGCCCGGATTCGCGCTGGCGGGTGTCCGGCTCCGGCGACTACACAGCCCGTATCTGGGAAACGGATCCGCTGAGCGTTTGCGTGAAGCCAGGGAATTGCTTCTGCAATCAGCGAACCTGACAAGACCTTGACCTCTTGGGGGCCCTATTCACGGCAGAAATGGGCCCCGTTTTTGTGCGCGAACATCGTGCCGACGAGAAACAGTTACGTGAACTAGTTTGTGCGTGTATCCCCTCCGCCCATGAAATAGGGCACCAGTTTTCTTGTGCGGTTCACGGTGCAATTTGTCGCGTTTACCTCCGGGCCGGCACCGCAGCCCTGCCGGGTAGATTTCGTTCCAGCTTGGCATGTGTCCGAGGGTTCTACCCGTCTTGCGACTGCTGCGCGTGACGTGGCCCAGATAGAGGTGCCGTATGAAATCAGTGCGTGGCAAGCTCATGGCTCTCCTGGGAGCAGGGATGGTATTCCAAGTGGGCGGATGCGCCATCACGGATGTCGTGGGAGAGGCGTTCATCGGCCTGATCCCTGATCTCCTGGCGGGTGTGTTGGGAGGTATGGGAGGCTAAGCGTCCCATTTATGGTGGGTGGGTCTGCCGTGGGAGGCGGCAGCGCCCACCCTTGTATTGCACGCAACCGGCTCGCGCGCAACGCGCCGCTTGGTGCTCTATTTCGTCTGAGTTGTTACTTGCAATGGTTCATGGTTACATCGGGCGGGGTTACCAGACATGCCAAAATATAAGAACGCCGACATCGCTGAGCTTGCCCACCAATTGACGCTGTCTCCGCGCCGGCTGCGATTGAACCAGATCGCCGGCGCTGAGCGGCTCCTGGAACTGGTGGACCCCGAAAAATCCTACGCCTATGACTTTGTTTGCTTTCACTTGACCGGCTACCGACCCTTCGAACCCTCCAAGAAAGCGGCGATCAACGGCGACATGCTCATTGAACAACTAGTGCGCCTCATCGAACACTTGTCCCAATCGGCGGCCATCCCGCTGACGGCGATCAACGTGCCGTTTCAGACACAGGCGGAGCTGTCGCGTCGGCTGAATGTCAGCACGAAGACGATCTCGCGGTGGCGCCGGCTCGGCCTGGCGGGCCTGCGTGTGCGCGATACGAAAAACGTTCATCGCCTGATCTTTACGGAGCGAGCTTTGCAGCGCTTCGTGGCCCACAACCGCGAGATGGTTCTCTGCGGCGGGGCCTTCCGCCGATTGACCGACGACGAGCGGGACAAGATCATCGAGCGCGCTCGCGAGTTGGTTGCGGACTGCCCCACGAAGTTCCGGGACGTCGCCCGGGCCATTTCCAAAGAAACCGGGTGGGTCGTGGAGACCATTTGCTCTGCGCTCCGCCGGCACGACACACATTCTCCGGAGGCGGCGCTGTTTGACTCGAACGGCCGGCCGAGAGTCCCGGACCGCTACGATGTGATCTACGCGGCTTTCTCCGATGGCACGGACAGCACACGGATCGCCGCAGAACACGGGCTGTCGCGCGCCAAAGTGGAGCGCATTGGCACGGAGATGCGGGCTTACGAGCTGATCAATCGCAAACTGACTTATGTCTATCATCCCGAATTCGATAGTCCGGACGCCCGACGTCGAATCATGGGTATCCCCGAACCGCAACGCACCCGCGGATCCGGCCAAGGCACATCGGCCCCGTCATCCGCTCCGGCGTACCTGAAAGCGTTGTATGAAGTGCCTCTGTTGACCCATGAGCAAGAGGCGGATCTGTTCCGGCGCTACAACTACTGCAAGTACCGCGCTTCCCGGATGATCCAGGAGTTGGAGCCCGCCGCCGCGCGCAAGCGACAGCTCAACACCATCGACGATCTGCTCGGCAAGGCCGACGTCTTCCAGAACCGTATCATTCGGGCGAATCTGCGGCTGGTGGTCAGCATCGCCAATCGCCACCTTCGTCGCAACGTAAACATGTTCGAACTGATCAGCGACGGAAATATCTCGCTGATGCGGGCCATCGAGCGCTTCGATTTCTCGCGTGGCTTCAAGCTCAGCACATACGCCACTTGGGCGATCATCAAGAATTTCGCCCGCACCATCCCGGCAGAGCTTCAGCGTCACACGCGCTATGTGACCGGTCATGACGAACTGCTGGATACCGCGCCCGACCGCAGCAAGGTAGAAGCCGCCCAGGGCTCCGCCGAGGACGATGGCCTCCGCGCCGCTTTGTCCAAGGGACTCAAGCAGCTCAATGAGCGGGAACGCGAGATCCTGACTTGCCACTTCGGGCTGAACGACGACACCGCGCCGATCACGCTCGAGCAATTGGGCGATCGATTCGGCGTGACCAAGGAGCGCGTCCGCCAGATCAAGAACCGCGCCCTCGCCAAACTGAAGAGCGTGCTCTCGCCCTCCCTGGCCGACCACGTTCACGCCGCCTGAGTCGGCTCCGCACGCTCGCCCAGAAATATTGCAGAAATACTCATGCGGACATCGCACAAATTTATCGCGTTGTTTCTTGGGTGTGTCCCAAGCATCCAATTTCGGAATTCAGCACCACGGGGACGAATGGGCCGCCCTCGTCGTGAAGCCGTTGAAACAACAGGCCAGGCCCAAATGCTGGACTTGGAACGCCGTGATCTCAATCGCTCGACGCAACCTGTTCCACAACAAGCTTCGGCTGGCGGCTTCGGTCGTCGGCATCGCGTTCTCAGTGCTCCTGGTGACGTGCTTTGCAGGCTTGTACCTGGCCTGTGCCCGACACACCAGCGGCCTCATCGACAACGCCGGTGCGGACCTCTGGGTGATGTCTCGCGGTACGCAGTCAGTCGATCTGGGGGAGCCAATCAGCATTCGGCGGTTGTACCAAGCGTTGGCGGCGCCCGGAACAGCATGGGCCGAGCCGCTCATTGTTCAGTTTTCTCGCTGGCGAATGCCGGACGGACGCCGCGAAGTCGCCACCATCGTCGGGCTGGTCCCCGGCACGCGGCTCAACCTTCCGTGGGGCACCTCCGCCGGAATTGAGGCGGCGATCCGTCAACCCAACGGTGTGATCATCGACGAGCGTGAGCGGCTTCGCTTCGGCTCAGCCGGCCGCAAGCTCGCTGTCGGTGATGAGGCTGAGATCCTCGACTCGCGCGCCTCAGTGACGGGATTTTCCAAAGGCGTCGGCAGCTTCACGACCATTCCGTACGTCTTCACGAGTCACCGACGGGCCGAGCGGTTTACCTTGGGCAGTGCGGGGCGGACCACGTTTGTCGTGATCAAGTGTCTACCGAATCATTCCGTAGAGTCCGTGCGGCAGTGGCTTGAAGGCCGGCTGCCAAACGTCGATGTGCTCACGACCCAGAGGTTTGCGGACATGACGCGTCGGTATTGGCTTTACGGCACGGGCGTCGGAGCGTGCATCATTTTTACTGCTGCGCTCGGCGTGATCGTGGGGTTCATCATGGTCAGTCAGACCATCTACAGTTCGACGATGAGCAAGCTGGCAGAGTATGGAACTTTGAAGGCGATGGGGATGAGCAATATTGCCTTAAGTCGAATTGTGCTCATGCAGGCGCTCCTGCTCGGTCTCTTGAGCTACGGCGTGGGCATTGGACTCGCGGTGGCTTTGGCACGCTACACGGCGTCGTCCAACCTGAACATCGATACGCCGATTTGGCTCGTCGCCGTGATGCTCTTGGTGACGCTGGCCACCTGCACCGCCGCGAGCGTGACGAGTGTGCTCCGCGTGTTTCGGCTTCCTCCGGCGTCGGTCTTCAGAAGTTGAGAGGAGTGTCAAATGATCCAATTGAATCCACTGCGACCCATTGCTCGTCTGCGCGGAATTTCCCACTGTTTCGGCCGGCCGCCGCATCGGGTTGAGGTTCTGCGAGATGTCGAACTCAGCGTCGGCGCCGGCGAGATGACACTCATCACGGGACCGTCGGGATCCGGCAAGACGACACTGATTTCGATCATGGGTTTACTGATTCGCCCGACTCACGGGACCGTCGAGCTTCGCGGCTGTGATCTCACCGACTGGAGCGAGTCGAAACTGCCGGCTGCGCGGCGAACCCAAGTGAGCTTCATCTTCCAGGCTTTTAATTTGCTCAGCGCGCTGACGGCATCAGAAAATGTTCAAGTATCGCTGGGTCTGCAGGGCGTTGACGGGCAGGACGCCGCGCGCGGAGCCGACGACCTGCTGGCCCGCGTGGGGCTCGGCGATCGCGCTCATCACAAGCCTTGCCAACTCAGTTGCGGGCAGCAGCAGCGCGTCGCCATTGCACGGGCGCTCGCCTCGCCGGCACCGTTGCTGCTGGCCGACGAACCGACCGGCAATCTCGACGCTTCAAACGCCAACGACGTAGTATTGCTGCTCCAGAGTCTGGCGCATAAAGAGGGCCGGGCTGTCGTCGTGGTGACTCACGATCCGCGACTGGAGAACTTCGCCGATCGGATCATTTGTCTTGAGGACGGTCGCATTGTGACTGACCGAAGGGGAATTTCATGATGAACGCGCGTCTTTGGATGGGCGCCCTGGGCGTGGTGGCCACGGCCCTGGGCATGGGATATCGACTGCTGTCCGGCGAAGAAGTCGCCTCTGCGTCGCTGGTGAGCTCCGCGCGCCACGAAGTTGAAGCGGCCGTCGTCGAGCCCCTGTTTGTTGCACCGGGCGTCACGGAACCGCGCTCGAAGACCATCGACATCACCAGCGTCCTCCCCGGCCGGATTCGATCGATCCAGGTCCGCGCCGGCGACGTGGTTCACAAAGGGGAACTGCTGGCAGAATTGGAAAACGAACTGCAAGTAGCAAATGTAGCACTCGCGCGGGCCAAGCTGGACCGTGTTGTGGCGGGGCTTCGGCGATTGGAAAACGGAGATCGCAAGCAGGAGCGCGATACGATTCGAGCGCAGCTCGAAGAGGCGGAGGCGGTGCATGAACTTGCCAAGTTCGAGGCGGCGCGCATCGAGGAAGCGCGCCTGAAGGGATCGGCGACGGACCGTGAAGTCGCGCGGGCGGCGAACGCCCTGACCATGGCAGAATCGCGCCACGTGATTGCACAGCGGAGCTGGGAGCTGTCCTGCGCAGGGGCGCGATGGGAGGATATCGTTGAGGCCAAGGCTGCAGTGAGCGAGGCGGAAGCAAAGCTCGAATCGGCGAAGACTCTCCTTGAGAAAACAATGATACGCAGTCCAATCGACGCGAAGGTAATCTATCGGTATCTGGAACCAGGCGAGACCGTTCCAAGCTATCGTTCGACCCCGATTCTGGCGCTCGGTGATTGCACCCGTATTCACGTTCGCGTCGATGTCGACGAAGCTGACATTGGAAGAGTGTGGATCAACCAACGAGTGTACGCCACTGTGCCCGCGTTCGGTGACAGAAAGTTCCACGGGTCTGTAGTGCATATTGAGCCCACGCTCGGGCGAAAGAACTTCCGTACGTTCGATCCGGCGGAGCGGTTCGATACCAAGATTCTCGAAGTCGTGGTGCGCCTGGACGACGGCCTGGAGCTGCCCATCGAGCTACAGACGGCGGTTTGGTTTCTGGAGGACTCCAGAAGCAAAAGGGGCAAGTGAGCATCGCCCATCCCAGTGTCCATCGACATTCACCGTCGATCACAAGCGGCGGGCATGGCAGCCGAGGTGATCGGGATGCGTCGGGCAAGTTCTTTTTTGCAAGTTTCTATCGCCATGGTTCCATGAGCGGAAGGGTACTCGCGAGCTTAATGAGCGTGCTGCTTCAATCGGAGAAGGGTTGTCGGTTTGAGGAAACTGGTCTGTGGCTCTCGAAGCCTCTCGGAGAGCGATAGCGCTGCTTCTCCGCTGATGGGTCGTGACCGCAATGTCACGAGCGTCGGCCTCCCGGCCGGCGATGGCTTGGAGTGTGGCTCCTGAGACTCTCCCGAACGGCCGCTCTTTCGTCTGGTCGAACACCGCATTCAGCAGTGCGGCCAGCCGCACGCCCGCCGTTGCGAGAAGCCGCTCAGCCACGTGGACATGTTCAAGTCGCAAAGCCACGGACCCGACCCGCCACGATAGCGCCCTTCATGACGGTAGGGCTCGTCCGTCATTGCATGCGCCGCCCTGAGCGGGTCGGGGCCGTAGAGTTCAATAGCTGCACCGGGCACGGTGGGCAAGCCGTAGCCCGGTGCTTTCAGGAGGAGGTCGAAACAAGCGCTGCGCGTTGCGTTGCGTGCGGCGATTGGTTTCCTACATATATACGCGACAAAGAGCCCAAGTGTCCGCACGAACAGTCTCCAGGACTTGGAAATGGGGGGAGACTGTGCGCAAAGTTGGTTTCTGGAAGCGATGAGATTCGGCTCGCAATGGCCCGGTCTCTGGGTAGAATGCGACTCACTCAAATGATCACATTCTCCATCCAATCTGGTTCCAACGGCAACTGCATCTATGTCGAAGCAGGTGACACTCGGTTGCTCTTCGATGCAGGCGTATCGGGCAAGAGAGCGAAAGAGCGGATGGCCAAACACGGTCGATGCCCAAGCGACGTTGACGCGCTCTTCGTCTCCCATGAGCACGGTGATCACATCCGCTGTGCAGGCGTATTTCATCGAATGTTCCACGTGCCTGTCTACGTCACGAAGCCGACGCTAAACGCCAATAGGTGGGACCTGGGCCGACTTGATGAGGTGCGCGACTTTCGGGCGGGTGAATCGATCTGCATTGATGGAGTGACAGTTCACACGGTGCCTACTCCTCACGACGCTGTCGATACGGTGAGCTTCATTGTCGAGCATGATAGCCGTCGTCTGGGAATCTTCACCGATTTGGGTCATCCTTTTACGCTTCTGGCTGAACTGCTCGAATCCGTGGATGCCGCTTATTTGGAGAGCAACTACGAAGTCGGCATGCTTGAAGACGGGCCATATCCTGAGCATCTCAAGCGGCGAATAGCTGGAGGCGGTGGCCATTTGTCCAACAAGGAGTCTGCAGATGTTCTTCGTCGCTCGGTTCATCGTCGAATGAAGTGGATCGCATTGTCCCATTTGAGCGAAGAAAACAACACGCCTGAAACCGCCCTCGAAACTCATCGAAAGGCGATTGGCCTTGATCTGCCGATTCATGTCGCTTCACGGTACGCTGTGTCACGGATGTGGGAGGTGTGAATCTCATCGAGTTGATAAACGCCGCGAGCCGGCAGAATGGGGGCGTGATGGCGAACGAACACCCGACGGGAATGAAACGACGCTTGGTCAATCCCTTGATTCTAACGGCGATGCTCGCGGTTCTTCCGCTCAGCCCGATTGGCAACAACGGCGCGTTCGGCGAATCGCCGCCGAGCACCGGCATTCGAGATCTCTCGCAGTTGCTGGAACGTGAGCGCAAAAAGCAGGGGCTTCCGGCAGTCGCGGCCGTCGTGATTCAGAATGATCGAATAATCGCGCAGGGCGTGGCGGGATTGAGGAAGATCGGTGAGGCGGCAAAGGCTGAACTGGCCGACCGCTGGCATCTCGGTTCATGCACGAAGGCCATGACAGCCACGACGATCGCCGTGTTGGTTGAGCGCGGTGAACTATCGTGGCACACCACCATTGTGAAAGCGCTACCGGATCTAGCCGGGACGATGCGTCCCGAGTACCGCAAGGTGACCGTGGAGATGCTGCTCGCCCATCGTGGAGGCATCAACCACGAATTGGATGTCCCCGGGCTTTGGGAGGTGCTTTGGAAACGTGAAGGCACGCCGGTCGAAGAACGCCGCAAGATGGCACAAGTTATGCTCGCTCAGCCGCCGAAGGTGCCTCCTGGGAACTACTTCTACTCGAATTGCGGCTACGGAATCGCAGGCCACATGGCCGAGACGATCACGGGGAAACCCTGGGAACAACTGATGCGTGAGCTGGTGTTCGAACCGCTCGGCATGGCTTCCGCGGGCTTCGGCGTCCCTTGGGGTGGTAAACCCATTACGGATCCCTGGCCTCACAAACACGACGGAACGCCGATACCGCCCGGACCGATGGCGGACAATCCGCCCTCCATCGGCCCTGGAGGAACAGTCCACGCATCAATTCGTGATTGGGCGAAATTCGTTCTCGGACACCTGCGCGGGGCGCGAGGAGAGGATGGGCTTCTTCTCAAGGCGGAAACGTACACACGTTTGCATCGTGGGCAAGAAACTGGAGGCGGCATCGAGGAATACGCGCTCGGCTGGAAGATCGTTCACCGGGCGTGGGCCAAGGGGAAGAAACAGGGGGACTCAGGTCGCTGTTTGCATCATGGCGGTTCCAACAATTCATGGTTCAGCCTTGTCTGGGTTGCTCCTGAGCTTGATCTCGCGGTGCTGTGCACCACCAACATAGGAGGCGACGGGATCTTCCCGAAAATCGACGCAGTCATTGGGTCAATCATTCAGAATCATCTGCGGAAGAATACAGACTGATTGATTCAACGCCTCCGCCCGGCGAAGAGCCGTGTGGTCTAGGAAGCATGAGGTCGGTGGGCGCGGGCACAAGACAAGCAATTGCGATCGTTTGTATATTTGGACGCTACAGGATTGAGTCTTCTCAACGACGCTGCGGCCCGATCGGTTTCTGCACCCAGCGGTTGTCCAGCGCTTCTCTGAGGACCTGTGCCCACTCCCGCAACACGGCCCGCGTTTGTCCCCATTTGGAGGAATCGGCCTGCACTTCAAAAGGGTCCGCTTTCCGTGTGGCGATCACTGCGAGGACCCTCTCTCCCGACTCGGTGTCGAGACATTCGATTTCCACGGAAGCCCCG
>Ga0114950_10004921_pt1 | contig 10388 bp, 8 predicted proteins | sample N075metaG_FD_83503 | JGI IMG/M metagenome (GOLD analysis project Ga0114950, IMG submission 83503) | Deep subsurface microbial communities from Kermadec Trench to uncover new lineages of life (NeLLi) - N075 metaG | ecosystem: Environmental > Aquatic > Marine > Ocean trench > Sediment | place... | reverse complement strand
TGCGTCGTTTCCCGCAGCATCAGGTCGGCGTGGTCGGTGTAGGGGAAGTACCAGTACTCGACGTGGCGATTGTTGTGGAAGTGGGCGTCGAGATTGTCGAAGTCGTCCGGAACCCTGACCAGGGTTCGGTGGTGATTCAAGTAGATGGTGTTGGTGACCTGGAAGGTTACGGAGTAGATGGCCCCGAGAATGCCGAGCGACACCCGAGCCGCCTTCAACTCTCGATCGTCCAGAGCACGGCAGGTGCCATCGGCCAGGGCCATCTCGATGCCCGTGACGTAGTCGGCGAGCGACCGGAGCTTCGCGCCGGAGCCGTGCGTGTCGGTCGAAATAGCGCCTGCGACCGTCTGTCGGTCGGTATCGCCCATCGTGGGGAAGGTGAGACGGTACTCGTCGTAGAGTTTCTCGCTTGCCTCCGCGAGCACCGCCCCAGCCTCGATCTTGACGGTCTTGCGGGCGGCGTCGCGATCGACCGCAAGGATGCTCTTGAGGCCGTGGGTGAGAATGACGGCGCCGCCCCGGTAGCCGGGCGAAACCGCGCCCGGATCCGCGGCCGGCGGGGAAGCGTTGCCGGCGTCCTCGCCGTCTTTCCGCAGGCCGATATTGCTCCAGGCATGTCCGGAGCCCACCACGCGGACCTTCAGGTGGTTGTCTCGAGCATCGTTGACGGCATCGATGAGCTGTTGTTCCGTCGTGGGCTCGTAGACCTTGATGCCATCGTGGCGCGTTTCCTCCGACCAATTCTTCCAGCTCGCCATGTCAACGTCCTTCCTGCACGATCATCTCCGCGATGCGCTCGGCGACCGCCGCGATGGTGCGCGACGGGTTGCGCCCGATCGCCTCGGGGATCACGGAGCCATCCGATACGTAGAGGTTGCGGTAGCCGAAGACCTCGCCGTGGTGGCCGACCACTCCCTCGTCGGTGCGGCGGCGGCGGCCGTGGCTCTCGTAGGCGACACCTTCGCCTGCGGGGTCAGCCATGTTGCAGCCGCCAAGCGGGTGGAAGCTTGCCAGGAACTCGGGGAACTTGCCGAGGTTGAAGGGCGCCAGTGTGCGGCCACCGGTGGCCTCCGTGAACTTCTTCTGGGTGGCGCCGGTGGCCTCGAAGTTGGGCTGCGAACGCTGCGAGTCCCAGCGCAGCTCGAGCTCCTTGGGTCCGAACAGGCCGAAGAAGTACTTGCGGCGTAGCCGCATCTCGCCGTCGGCGGCGTCCTGCCCCTGGGCGAACCAGAGCATCAGCTTGTCGAACGGGGTGTCGCCGTCGCTGTCGTCGTTACTGTCGTTGTCGCTGTCGTCGGCATGTGCGAGCGTGTCGGCAGCGTACTTGAACATCCGGGATACCAACCCGCCGCCCCCCGTGCCGCCCATCTTCTCGCGCACCCAACCGCCCAGGACATTGGGGAAGCCGACGTCCTGGATGAAGTAGCGCTGGCCGCCTGCATCCGGCTCGTCGACGTAGTCGACGGCGGCCGTGATGGGCGGCCCTTGGGCCAGGTGCAACGGTCGGTCGTAGTTGGCCGGCGTGAAGAAGTCGCCGTTGGGTGACCAGTTCTTGCCCAGGTGACGGCTCAGCTCAGGCAGTGTGTGATGAACGTCGCGGCAGCGCAGCAGCAGCTCGGTCGAGCCCATCGAGCCGCAGGAAAGAACGACGATCCGGGCGCTGATCTTGCCCTGCTCTGTGGTTTCGGTGCCGGGATCGATCTTGTCGAAGTGCACCTCGTAGCCGCCGTCGACCGGCATGATCCATCGCACCAGGTGCAGCGGTCGGATCTCGGCGCCGAGAGCCTCGGCCGCCGGCAGGTAGTTGGTATCGAGGATCTTGCGGGCGTTGACGTCGCAGCCGATGTTGCAGTTGCCCAGGTGAACGCAAGTTCCCGTCCGGATGCCGTGCTCGTTGATCGCCGGTTGGGTGAACTTTGCCTGTCGCGGATCATCGCCGTCGGCACGCTCGAGCTCGAAGTTTCCGTCGAAGCGGACGGTGAGCGGCAGCTGACGGAGCCGCTCCGGGGCCAGTCCGAGGTTCTGGTGCGCCTCGCGAACGAGCTTGGTGCGCTCCGTGAGCTGGTTTTCAGGGAGCGGCTCGACGCCGAGCGTCTGCCCGACCCGCTCGACGTAGGGGCCCAACAGTGACGGGTCGTCGCGAAAGGGCTTCGGCCAGCCCTGCGCGAAGGAGGCTGTCGAGGGTTCTACCGAAACGTTCGAAAAGTGCAGCGAACCGCCGCCGACACCGGCGCCATTAACGACCCACATGCCGCTGAAGCGGCGGAGTTCTACCCAGCCGCTGCTCTTCGCCGGGTTGTCGGCGTCGTAGATCCAGGGATCATCCTTGGCGCGCGGGTAGAGGGTGGACTCACGGCGTCTCGCTTCGTTGTCCGGTGTGGGGTCGACATCGGGCGCCTGCCAGCGCCGGCCGCGCTCGAGGACGAGCACACGGTAGCCGGCCTCGGCGAGACGTAGGACGACCGGCGCCCCGCCGAAGCCGCTGCCGATGACGATAGCGTCGTATTCCATCGTCGCCTCCCCAGCACAAAAAAAGACCGGCGCAGCGATCCCCTCGATCGACTGCATTCGGTCCCCAGTCGCCCCGATCATGCTCGGGCCGTTTGTTGCGCCATAGTGGTGGCCGCTCCCGATGCTGTCAAGGGGTGTTGGAGGCGGGGATCTGGTTGGTGTGCGCGGCAGGCGAGCGACCGGGATGCGGGCCGGTTCGCGAAAGTCGTCCCTTTCCCTGGACCTTTCCTGCGTTTTCGATTAAAAACAAGGGGCGGCATCGTGTGCCGCGGGGGACCGCTTGTCGAAGTGCGACCGGCGCCCCTTTTTTTGTCGGCCGCGATCTCGACGATGAAGTCCGCTCCATTCGGGAGGAAGCTTTATGGCCAAGAAAAAAGAACCGAACCTCATCTTGCGGCTCAGGAACGTCAATGGGTCGCCCCTGTCGCTGAAGGGGCGGGTCGAGCTGGTGCGGCTACGCGACAACAAGGAGATCCAGAAACCCCGCAGCAAGATCACCCCCGAGATTCGCTACGCGCTGCAGTCGACCAAGCGCGGCGAAGACCTGTTCTGGCGTATCCCACAGGCCGAGGGCTACCGGGGAACGCGATGCAAGCCCTTCCGCTGGGATCCCCCGACCGGGAGGGAGCACACGGTGCGGTTGTTTCGCCAGCCGAAATACTGGAAGCCTGACTTCGAGGGCTGGGATGCGTTGCCGCCGCGGTTTCGCCGGTTGAAGGAGCTGCTCGAGGGCTCCCAAGCCGTGTGGTTGAAGAACCCCCGTGGCGAGACGGGTTTCCGCAAGATCGGTGATTTCTCCGGTCACGCCTACGACAACGTCACCGGCGCGCACTTCGTGTTCGCCAAGGCTGCGCTGTTGAACCTTCACAAGATGGCCAGCTCGGTGATGCAGCCCTTCGCCAGGGAAAGCTGGTTCAGCTTCGTGAAGGAGATTGTTGTTATCGATCGCGAGCGGATCGTAGCCCGGGTCGACAACAAGATGGCCAAGGTCGTGCGCCGAGTCCGCGCCGACCCGAAGGAGCTCGGCTACAAGAGCTCCATCATCGGAGGCCACGCAAAGAATATTCCACCCGATCACACCTTCCAGCAGACCGATGAGAACGCCGTCACCATCAAGTCGGACCACAAGAAGGGGAACCTGCAGTTCATTCTTTTCGAGGGTGTCACGGCGCCCAACGGCAAGTCGGTGACGTTGGCCGACATCGACATCGACGAGCACGGCGACATCTTCGGGCACATCAACGATGTGCTGTTCCGGCACCCGGCGAGCGGCGGGACCAACCCCCTGGACGTGTACGAGATCATCACCGACCGCAATCGCAAAGTGCCGGCCGGCTACCGCTCTGAGAGAAAGACGTAGCAGCACGCGCCCATGCAACGGGGCATCAGCGGTTGTGTATCAGCCCGCCGACTGGCAAGCCGCTCGGCACTCGCGCCGGGATCACCTTGTCGAACCCCTCGTCGGTCAGGGCCTCGAGGAACGCGATGATGTCCCGCATTTCGTTCTCGCTCATATCGTCGACCCGCCGGAAGCGGCCATCGACGCGCGGTGTGCCCCGGTCACCCCTCCGCCCCCTTCCGTTGGCCACGTTGGGGTTCTCGGAGCGGCCCATGTCATAGAAACGAAGAACGTCCTCGAGGGTTTCCAGAACGCCGTTGTGCATGTAGGGCGCCGTGAGGGCCACGTTGCGGAGCGACGGGGTGCGGAATCGGAAGCGACCATCGCCCGAGTCCGGCTCGGCGAGGAGGGGATGCTCCCTGACGCCCTCGGCCCTGAGGTCGAAGTCAGAGAACATGATGCCCTGGTGGCAGCCGTCGCAGCCCACCTCGACGAACGCTTCCCGTCCGCGCCGCTGTTGCTCGGTGAGCGCAGCGGTCTCGCCCGTCCGGAAACGGTCGAAAGGGCTGTTCATCGCGATGAGCGAACGCTCGAAGGCGGCTATCGCGCTCGCCAGCCGATCCGCCTGGATCGGTCCGCTACCGAAGACGTCTTCGAACAACGCTACGTACTCGGGGATGGCCTGGATCCTGGCCACAACGCTGTCGACCGCAGCGTCCTCGGGATACGCGGTGCCGCGCATCTCCTCCATTACCTTGAGCGGTTCCAGGGCCTGCACCTCGAGGCTCTGCACCCGGTTGTCCCAGAACATCGGTGCCCTCGCCTGATCGACCGACGCGACCGTTCCGTCGAAGACACGCCGATCGTCGGAACCACGCCTCCGGCGCCGCCGGTCCAGCCCGTTGAAGCCGGTGTTGATCACCGTCGGGGAGTTTCGTCTCATGGCGGGGATTCGCCCGTTCGATGCATCGACGCGCTCCGGCCCCAGTCCCACCGCTCCGGTGCCGAGCGAGAGTGCGCGACCATCGGCGTAGGCGAAGTCGGGGTGGTGGCAGGTCGCACAGGAGACGTCCCGCTCACCCGAGAGGATGGGGTCCCAGAACAGCAGGCGACCCAGTTCCTCCGCGCTGGTCACGGGTGGAGACTGGGCTCCGGTAGGTACCGACAGAGCCACGGCGGCCACCGTCCCGACGGCCAGTACCAGCACCCCAGCTGGTATCCGCGATCCAATCATTACACTGCCTTCTCCAACGATCCTCTGCCCAACCGACGGCGAGTACTAGTCGCTGCGTGGTGCGCGGGAGGCTTGTACCGTGGCCTCGCCGCTGTAAATCGGCATGGCGTCGCCTTCGATTTCGAGCTCGAAGAACTCTACACGATCCCCGGGAGCGACGCCCTCGACGAGCGGCGGCAGCAACGCTGCGGTGCCAGTTTCTGGCTCCGGGGCTGCAGCCGCCGGCTCCAGCGCCTCGCCCGCTTGGACGGACGCTTCCTTGCCTTCGGCTGGCTCCGCTGCTTCAGCCGCTTCCGTGGCCGGCGCGCGGCCGGCGTCGACGAGGCGGAAACGGACGGTGAGCTCGGCGCCGCGGGCGGCGCATATCACCGGAGAGGACACCTTGCCGGCGGCGGCGGCGGCGAGCGCCGCCGCTATACTGCCGGTTCCCGACGACAACGTCTCGTCCTCGACGCCGCGCTCATAGACGCGGAAGTACAGCCTCTGATCGTCTTCGACGCGTACGAAGTCGACGTTGGCCCCACGCGGCGCCAGCTCCGCATGGTTGCGGATGGCGCGCCCCAGGAAGCGGATCGCCAGATCATCGGGGTTGTCGTGGAAACAAACAAAAAACGGTACGCCGACCTCGACGTAGGTGCCGCTCAGATCACGGCCCTCGACACGCAGTCGCCGGTTCGGGAAGACGCGCGCCCGCGTCGGCAGCTGCACGCGGCACATGTCGCCGTCGACCTGGGCCGTCACCGGCCCGATGTCGGTGGCGAAGCGCACCCGATCGGCGGCAGCGCCATGGTCGACCAGGAAGCGGGCCACGCAACGGGCGCCGTTGCCGGAGATTTCCGCCGCGGAGCCATCGGCGTTCCACAGTCGCATGCGGGCGAGAATCCTGTCGTCGGCGGCGTCGGGCGGCTCGATAACGATGAGCCCGTCGGCGCCCACCGAGTGGCCGCGGCGGCACAGCGCCTTGGCCAGCGCCTCGGGGTTGCCGATGGGCTCGCCGTGACGTGCGTCGAGGATGATGAAGTCGTTCCCGGCTCCGCTGTACTTGAAGAACGGCAACGGCCAGCGGCGTTTACTCAACGGTTGTTGCCTCCGGGTTCTGTGCCCAGCGCCAGGGCGCTGAGGTTACCAGCAGCATCGATGGCCTCAACGGCGTAGACGTAGCGCACCGAGGGGTCGGCGGTGCTGTCGGTGAAGCGGCTGAACGGCACCGGGTTGGTGGTGAGCAGCTCCCAACCGGCGTCGACCATCTCGTTGTCGGCGGGCGCATCCGGCGCGCCCTGCGCAGGTGTTGTGGCGACTGGCGCCGGCTCGCCCTGCGTCGGTGTGGTGGCGACCGGGGCGGTGGCGCCGGCTTCACCGGATTCATCTTCTGGGGCGGTGGGATCGAAACGCTGCGGCACGGAGGGAGCGGGAAACGGGTGCCGGTAGACGCGATAGCCAATGAGATCGATCGACACCGAAGGCGTCCACTGGAGTGGTACACGGTTGCCGACGCGCGCCGCGTTGACGTTGGTCGGCGGCGCTGGCGGGTACTGGTCGATCACCTGCACGTCGAGGGTCTTGGCGCCCTCGCTTTCGCGCAGCAGGGTGCTCGCCGCCGGGGCGAGGGCACCCTGCAGCGTGCTGGTCGCCGGGCTGAGGGCGCGCACCTCGTAGACATAGGTCTCGCCCCATCGCATGCCGCGGTCGGTGAAGGTGGTCTCGCTCAATGGCGTCGGGTTCAGCATATTGGCTGAGGCGATCTCGCCCGGCAGCATGCGGTACACGTTGTAGCGCAGCGCTGCGGGGTCGAGTCGGCGCAACGCCAGGTCGCCGGGCGGTGGATCCCAGGTGAGCTCGACGCCGTCGGCGCCCACCACGACGTCGACGTTGGCCGGCGCCACCGGCACCGGGATCGGCGCCAGCGCCACCAGGGCCGTGACCAGGCCCGGCGTCTGCCGTGTGGAGCTGCCGCGCACGGCAAAAAAATAGCGCGTTCGCAAGGCGCCGGTGGACGGTGTTCCCAACGGGATGGCGACCTGCAACGTCGGGTTGGCGGTCAACGATGTGTCGGTGCGCAACGCCTCGAACTGCTCCACCGGTATGCGCCGCGAGACCGATGCCCGGCCCAGAAACGCTCCCACAGCCAGCGGGCGCTCATAGGCCTCCGCCTCGACCATCTCGGCGCTGGCGGCGGCGATGGTACCGGCGTCGGGCAGCAGCACCGATTGGTTCGGGTCGAGGACCATGGTGGGCAGTCCGAGGCGGGTCCACAGCAGATTGACGTCGTTGACCAGACGTTGTGCAGCCGCCAGCACGGCGTCTTCGGCAAGACCCTGTCGGCGCCACTCCAGCAAGACCTCGGGCGGCATTCGGTGGATCAGGTCTTCGTCGAGGCCGCGGCGCCGCACCGCCGTGAGGGGCGCATCGGGGTCGGGTGTCGGCGGCGCAAGCCCGGCGGCGGTGGCCTCCGCGACGGCCGCCTGCTGCACCGCGCGAGCGGCCGCCGCCAACGCTTCGGCGGCGGCGTCGATGCTCATCACCTCGCTACGCCGGTCGAGCGCGGCAATGAGGATGCCGGCGGTGATCACCGGGTAGCGCTCGGCATACAGCAGCACCAGGACCTCTTCCAGCTCGACATCCTCGGAGCCGACCTGCACCGAGAGCAACGGTGCTGGAAACCGCAGGATCGCGAACGATCCCCGTTGCGCCACGGTGAGCCCGAGCATGGCAGGGGGGTTGGGATACACCGGCGGCAGCGGGGCGCCCCGGCTGCCGCAACCGACCAACAGCGGTGGGAGCAGCAATAGCAGCAACAGCGCGCCGCCTAGCCCGGCTAGCTGCCTGCGTGGGGTGCGTTCGCGAGCTCTCACAGGATGTATTTCGACAGGTCCTCGTCGGCCACCAGTTCTTCGAGCGCCGCGCGCACGTACTCGGCGTCGATGGTCACCTGCTCTCCCGAGCGCTCGGAAGCGGTGAACGACAACTCCTCGACGACGTGTTCCATGACGGTGTGGAGCCGGCGGGCGCCGATATTCTCGCTGCGATCATTCACCAGGGCGGCGTATTTGGCAATGGCCTCGATGGCATCGTCGGTGAATTCGACCTCGATGCCTTCGGTGCGCAGCAGCGCGATGTACTGGCGCACCAGCGAATTCTCCGGTTCCTTGAGGATGCGAACCAGGTCCTCCTCGGTCAGTGGATCGAGCTCGACACGGATGGGGAAGCGTCCTTGCAGCTCGGGGATCAGGTCGGACGGCTTGCTCATGTGAAAGGCGCCGGCGGCGAGAAACAGAATGTGATCGGTGCGCACCATGCCGTAGCGGGTGTTCACCACGCTGCCCTCGATGATCGGCAGGATGTCGCGTTGCACACCTTCGCGAGAAATATCCGGGCCCGAGCCCCCGTGGCGGCCGGCAATCTTGTCGATCTCGTCGAGGAAAATGATGCCCGAGTTCTCCACCCGCTGCAGGGCGTCGCGGTTGATCTCCTGCTCGTCGAGCAACCCCTCCGCCGACTCGCGCTCGAGATGCTCGAGGGCGTCGGGCACCTGCATGGGGCGCCGCGTGGTGCGACCACCGAACAGGCCCGGCATCATGTTGCGCAGGTTGACGTCCATCTGCTCGGTGCCTTGCCCGGTGAAGATCTGGAAGCTGGGAGATTGGCTCTCGGTGATCTCCACCTCGACGCTGCGATCGTCGAGGGCGCCGTCGCGAAGCAACTGGCGCAACTTCTCGCGGGTGGCGCGCTGGTCGGCGCGCGACACCGTTTCGGTAGGCGCTTCTTCTCCCATCACCGGTGTCGGACGAGTCGGCGGCATGGGCGGCGGCGTGGGCGGCGGTGTGGGCGGCAGCAGCAGGTCAAGGAGACGCTCCTCGGCCTGCGCCCGTGCCTTGGTCTTCACCTCTTCCGTCTTTTCTGCTTTGACCAAGTTGATGGCGACCTCCACCAGGTCGCGCACCATGGACTCGACATCGCGTCCAACGTAGCCGACCTCGGTGAACTTGGTCGCTTCGACCTTTAGAAACGGCGATGCGGTAAGGCGCGACAGGCGGCGCGATATCTCCGTCTTGCCGACGCCGGTGGGGCCCATCATGATGATGTTCTTGGGTGTCACTTCGTCGCGCAGGTCCTCCGGCAACAGCAACCGGCGACGCCGGTTGCGCATGGCGATGGCAACGGCTCGCTTGGCCGCCGCTTGGCCGACGATGTACTTGTCGAGCTCGGCGACGATCTGCCGCGGCGTCAGCTCATCGGCGTCGGGACCATGTTCGGCACGCATCGCATCGACGCTCTCCGGGAGGCGGATCACCATGGGCACATCCTCAGCTTTCTGGGTCGCCGGCGGCCAGCACTTCGACCGTCAGCTGATCGTTGGTATAGATGTCGATGCCGGAGGCGATCTTCACCGCTTCGCGGGCGATGGTCTCGGCGTCGAAATCAGTGTGCGCCAGCAGGGCGCGGGCCGCGGCCAGCGCCATGGGTCCGCCGGAGCCGATGGTGAGCACCCCGTCGTCGGGCTCGATGACATCGCCGGTGCCGGACAGCAGGATCGACGTTTCTTTGTCGGCGATGATCATCAGCGCCTGCAGGTGCCGCAGCGCCCGGTCCATGCGCCAGTCTTTGGCGAGCTCTACCGCCGCCCGCCGCAGGTTCCCCTGAAACTCCTTGAGCTTGCCCTCGAAACGGGAAAACAGCGCCAGCCCGTCGGCCGAGGAACCGGCGAAGCCGGCGATAACACTGTCCTCGTGCAGGCGGCGGACCTTTTGCGCGCCGTGCTTCATGATCGTGGTGTCGAGGCTTACCTGGCCGTCGGAGACCATGGCGACGCCGCCGTTATGCCGCACGCAACAGACTGTGGTGTGGTGCCATTCGCTCATCAGGGAATTGTAGCAACTGGGCGCATCTCTGCTTACGGTGGGCGCCGTGGACGGCACCGCCGGGTGCCGGGCGGTCCGCGACGGACCGTGATCGGGCCCCCCGCGGATCTGTGATCGCCGTTCTACAGGTCGGCCGGCGTGCGGACCTCTACGAGGTCCCCGACCCTTCGCGCAACAGCGATCTCCGCCAAATCCGAAGAGATCTCCTCCCGCCACTGCATGCCCTGTATTGCTGCGAGCGTCTCGGAACGCAATAAGATCGGGGCTTGGAGGTCGTCGGGGACCAGATCGAAGCCGCCCTCGGTCAAGCAAACGGCGGTCACGACGCTGGCGTCGATCACCACGGCCTGCTAACGGCCGGCGCGCGCCAGGCGGATGGCCTCAACGGTATCCGGCATCGCCTCGCCGGTGGCGGTTCGCCGCCAAGCCACCGGAAGCTCGGCGC
>Ga0114950_10004919_pt1 | contig 10391 bp, 6 predicted proteins | sample N075metaG_FD_83503 | JGI IMG/M metagenome (GOLD analysis project Ga0114950, IMG submission 83503) | Deep subsurface microbial communities from Kermadec Trench to uncover new lineages of life (NeLLi) - N075 metaG | ecosystem: Environmental > Aquatic > Marine > Ocean trench > Sediment | place... | reverse complement strand
TTGCCCCACATGCCGAAGGACTGGGCGAGCAGTTCGAAATCGGGATTGATGAAGGCGAGGTCACTGTGCTGGCCGTCGAACGAGTTCTGCTGCTTCCACTTGATCAGGCCATATTCGCCGTCGATCCAGATCATCACCACGATGTTCTTCTTAAGGCGCACCGCCGTCTCCAGATCTTGGACGTTCATCAGGAATCCGGCATCGCCGCAGATCGCCAGCACCTTGCTGTCGGGACGGGCGTATTTCGCGCCGATGGCGCCGGGAAGCGCGAAACCCATGGTGCAAAAGCCGTTCGATATCAGACAGGTGTTGGGTTCGTCGCACTGATAGTAGCGGGCGATCCACATCTTATGGGCGCCAACGTCGGACAACAGGATGTCGTCGGGGCCGAGGAACTCGCGGACGTCCCAGAGCACTTTCTGGGGCTTGACCGGGAAGGACTGATCGTCCTTCTCCATGGCGAAGTCGTCGAGGATATGCGCGCGCAATTTGGCGCGGTCCTTGATGTCGAACAGAGGTAGCTTGCTCTGGTGGTCCTTTCCCAGTTTCTCGCAGATTTGCCACAGCGCGTCGGCCACGTCCGCCACCACTTCGACCGCCACCGGATAGGCGGAATCGACTTCGGCCGGCGTGAAGTCGATATGGACGATCTTTTTCTCCATGCCCCTGTTCCAGAAGGCTGGCGCGTATTCGACCAGATCGTAGCCCACGGCGATCACGACGTCGCATTCGTCAAGCGCCAGGTTGATGTAATCGCGCCCTTGCAGGCCCATGGTGAAAAGGCAATGTTCGTCGCCGCGCGGCACGGCGCCCTTGCCCATGAAAGTGTTGACCACGCCGATCCCGGCCAGCTTGGCCAGGCGCTGAAGCTGGGCCGCCGCGCGCTTGCGCACCGCGCCGTTGCCCGCCAGGATAATCGGGTTCTTCGCCGCGACGATGATTTCCACGGCCTGCGCCACGGCCTTGTGGTCGGCGCCCGCGCGCCGCGTCTTGGTGGGGGTCAACGGCTTGCCCTCGACCTGTGCCTCGGCCAGGTCCTCGGGCAGTTCGATGAGTACGGCTCCGGGCTTCTCCGCCTCCGCCACCTTGAACGCCTTGCGAATGATTTCCGGAATGTTCTCCGGATGATGGACCGTTTGCGCCCATTTGGTCACGGGCTTGAACATGGCCACCACGTCCATGTGCTGGTGGCTTTCCTTGTGCATGCGACGGGTGTCGGCCTGACCGGTCAACACGATCATCGGCGAGCGGTCCATGTTGGCGTCGGCGACTCCGGTGATCAGGTTTGTCGCGCCGGGGCCCAACGTCGCCAGGCAAAGTCCCGACTTGCCGGTCAGCCGTCCGTAGGTATCGGCGATGAACGCGGCGCCCTGTTCGTGCCGGCAAAGCACGAACTCGATGGGGCTGTTGTTGAGCGAAATCATCACGTCCGCGTTTTCTTCTCCGGGCACGCCGAAGATATGCGTGACGCCTTCTTCCTCGAGACATCGAACGAAAAGATCGGAGGCTTTCATGGGTTTACGTTCCTCGCATGAAGTTTGACCCTGGATAGAATTCCGGGGGGGTTGCCACGGTTCGCGGGCGCCGCGCGGGCGACCGCCGTCGTCCTCGCGTGTATCGCGCGCCGATTCGGCCGGCCCTCTCAGCCGGCGTCGTCGGTGTCGTTGCGTGTGTGGGGGGCGCCGGCGTTGCGATCATGGGGCTTGCGTTCCAGTCGATTGCCGTCTAATTCGGCCTTGAATCGCTCGGCATCGGCGGTCGATTCCCGACGTTGACCTCGACTACGCCCATGCCGTGCCCGGTTTTCGCTGGCGCGTTCCCTGGCGCGCCGCTTGGCCAGCCGCTTACGATAGTCGTTCAGATTGACCACATCACCCATTGTCGCGCACCGCGTGCCCCCCCGTCACACCGCGCCATCAAACACCCAATCACAGACGATCGATGGTTTTAAGTCACGATCTTGACACTAAGTTACTGTAGATTAGCCGAACTGACGCGGTGCGCAACCACGTGACCAGAGGCATGTCGATCCGCGCGTCGCGGCCATGTCCCGCGGCGGCCACCGGGAAGACGAAGTGAAGAAACTCTTATACGGACTGATTGCCGTCGTCGTCCTCGTGGTAGCGAGTGTTCTTGTCGTGCCCAGTTTCATCGACTGGAATCACTACAAGCCGCAGATCATTACGCAAGCGAACAAATTTACCGGTCGCGCGGTTACCATCGACGGGGCCATCGATCTGGCGATGCTGCCGACGCCGACTCTGTCGGTGCGTGGGGTGCGCTTGGCCAATATCGAGGGCGCCACCACCGGGGACATGATCCGCCTCAAATCTCTCGACGTGCGTATCGCCCTGATGCCGCTATTGGGCGGTGAAATCCAGGTCGAACAGATCACGCTGGTTGAGCCCGAGATCGTTTTGGAACGACTTCCCGACGGGCGGGCGAATTGGCATTTCAGTGACGGCGCGCTGAGCGAGGCCGGTGGCGCGGGCAGTGTTGGCGACTCGCCGAAGCTTCCCCTGTCGATCACGGTGGACCGGTTAGGGATCGAAGGCGGCACGATCGTGTACCGCGACGCCGGCGGGCGGACGGAGCGAATCGACGGCATCAATATGATCATATCCGCCCAGACACTATCGGGCCCGTTTACGGTCGAGGGCGCGCTCAACGCGCGCGGCACGTCCCTGGAAATCGACGGTGTCATTGGCGAGGTCAAGGCGCAACAATCCGTGGCGGTCAAGGTGAAGCTGGCGATCCCCGGCGCCGCGGCGACGCTGTCCGGCAAGGTGCTGCGCGAATCGCCGGGCTTCGAGGGGCGAATCGACCTGAGAGCCGAGACGCCACAGGCCTTGCTGGCCGCCGTCGCGGCATTGGTGGGCAAGCCGATCGTGCCCGTGATCGCGCTCGACAAGGCGGTCAGCCTGAAGGCGCGGGTCCGCATCGACAGTGAGAAGGTGGCGCTGAGCGAGGTCGAATTCCGGCTTGCCGATACCGTGGCCACGGGCGTCGCGAATTTGTCGCTGGGTAAGGCGCCACGTTTCGATGTCGCGCTGAGCGTCAACCGGATCGATTTCGATATGTTGCTCGCCGGGCTGGCCTCGGCGGCGCGGGCCAGGGACGCCAGCGTGGCGTCCGCCGACGATACCCAAGGCGGCGATGCCTTGGGTGCGCAAGAATTATTGATTCCCGCCGATATCAGCGGAACGATCGACCTGTCGGTCGGCGCCATTCTTTACCGCCAGCAGCTGGTGCGACAGACCGTGTTGAACGTCGGCATATTCGGTGGCGCCGTGAATCTTCAACGCCTGTCGGCGCTGTTGCCCGGAGGATCCGACGTCACGGTTTTCGGGACCATCGATTCGCATGGTGGCGCGCCGCGTTTCGTGGGCCAGGTCGAGGCCGCTTCGGATAATCTGCGCGCGCTTTTCGACTGGCTGGCGATCGACGTGGCGACCGTTCCCGCCGACCGATTGCGCAAATTCAGCCTGTCGGCCACCATCGACGGGACGGCGACTCAAGGCTCGGTGACGGCGATCGACCTGCGGCTTGATACCAGCCGCGCGGTTGGCGGCGTGGCCTATGCGCTTGGCAACCGGCCAGGTTTCGGGGTCAATCTGAGGCTCGATCGCCTCAACGCCGACGCCTATCTGCCCGGTGACCGCACGGCGCCGGACGGCGACGCGGCGGGAGCCGAGGAGGCGACCGCGACCCTGTTTGCCCCGTTGGCCTTCCTGACCAGCTTCGATGCTGATTTCGTGACTCGCATCGACAACTTGACGTACCGGGGTATCCCGTTCAACGGCTTGGTGTTGAACGGGCTTCTGCAGAACGGCGTGTTGACCTTGCGTGAAGCGCGCGTCGCCGACATGGCCGGCGCGCGCGTCGACATGACCGGGACGATCACGGGGTTGGACGGGAATCCCACCGTCGATGGCGCGGTCGAATTCGATACCGACAACCTCGCCACCTTGGCGCGCGTCGTGCCCCTCCTTGATGGCCTGCCCCCCGGGTTGACCGGCGCGATAGGCCTTAAGGCGACGCTGAAGGGCGACGCGGATTCGTTCGCGGTGAACGGCAAATTGGCGGCGCTTGACGGCGAATTCTCGCTCACGGGGAATTTTTCCGGCCTGTCCACCGATCCTACCTTCGACGTGGCGCTCGATCTGACCAATCCTGATCTGGCCGCGCTGTTGTCGGCCTTAACCGACTTCGACGCGCGCGACGCGGCGGCGGCGATGAGCGGACCCGTGGTTGTCGCGGCGACCGCCAAGGGGGCGCTGGACGGTTTCGACCTGGACGCGCGCGTCGAACTGGCCGACGGTATATTGTCGGTCGTGGGGCGGCTCGACGACGTGACCGGGTTGCCCGCCTTCGATCTCTCGGCCGAAGCCAGCCATCCCGACCTGGCGGCGTTGTTGCGGTTGACCACCGGCTACCAGGCGGACGTCGCCGCATCGGCGCTGACTGGCCCTGTTCGGGCCACCGTGAAAGTCGTCGGCGTGTTGACGGGTTTCGATCTCGATGCCGAGGTGGTTCTGGCCGACACCACGGTCAACGTTGCCGGGCGCGTCGAGGGGCTGCCGGATGCGCCCAGTTACCAGCTTTCCGCGGACCTCGCCAACCCCAGCATGGCGGCGCTGCTGCGTGGCTTCGGCGCCGCGCGAATGACGGACCAGATGGAGGGTCCGGTGACGATCTCGGGCCGGATCGACGGGAGTCCCGCGTTAATATCCCTGCCTGATCTGCGGGCCACCATGGGTCGATTGTCCGTGGTGGGCAGTGTCGCCGTCGCGCTGGATAGACCCCGTCCAATGCTGCGCGCGGACTTGATCACCGGCGACCTGGTGATCGAGCATTTCCTGCCGGCGGCTACCGACCCGACCGATCCCGCCGGTGGTGGCGGCCGGGAAGGCGGCGATGCCCAGGGCGAGCGTTGGTCGCGCGAACCGATCAACCTGTCCAGCCTGAGGGCGTTCGACGCCGACCTCAAGGTCCGGGCGGACACGCTCAGTTACGGCGGTTACCTGTTCGAGGAAGCGGAACTGGCGCTCACGGTGGATGATGGCGTGGTCGATGTCCACCACCTCTCGGCGCGGGCGTTCGACGGGGCGATCGATCTCCGGGCGCGCCTGGACGGACGTGAATTTCCCATCATCGAGTTATCGTTCGACATAAAAGGGGCCGACCTTCACAAGGCCCTGGTCCAGGTAGTGGGGGTTGAGGCGATCACCGGCGCCATGGATATGGAGGCGCGGTTGGAGGCACGCGGCCGCAGTCCCTATGCTTTAATTTCATCGCTAAACGGTAGTGGGCGGATTAAAAATGCGACCGATGGCGCCATCGACGGAGTGGATCTGCGGGCGCTGTCGGATCGGCTGGACGAGCTGGATAATCTCGGCGATTTCCTCAACCTGGCCAAACTCAGTTTCAATGGCGGTACGACCCGCTATAGCGAATTGGCTGGGACGATCAACGTGATCAACGGCGAACTTCACACCAACGATCTTCACTTGGTCGTCGACGGCGGAGACGGTGACGTGACGGGTATCGTCGATCTGCCGAACTGGTCAATGGACGTGACCGCGATGTTCCGTCTGTCCGACCACCTGGACGCGCCGCCGCTTGGGGTCCGACTATTCGGTTCGATCGACACCCCCGAACGTGACGTCAAGACCGCGCTCATGGAGGAATATCTGCTCGCCCGCGGTCTGGGCGGCGCGCCGCGCAAGGCGCTTCCGGACGAGAAACTGGGTGCCGCCAGCACCTTAATTGAAGACCTTCTGGCTGCCGACGCCGCGCCGGAGAACGTGGCGGGGGACGGATCTCTTTCGGCTGGTCTTGGTGGCGACGCGGGAAATCTGATCGAAGCCATCTTGGATGCCGGTGATGTCCCGCGTCCGCGCGAAAAGCCCGCCGCCGCGCCAAGCGAATCGGTGACACCGGCCCCCGCGCGGGCGCCGGCGCCAAAGTCCGCGCCCGCGCCCGCCATCACGGCGGAAGTCGCTCCCGCGCCGGTTCCGACTCCTTCCCCGGACCTGTCGCCCGCCTCGGCGCCGCGCGAGGCGGAGCCCGAGGATGCGTTCAGCGACATCCTCGAAGACCTGCTCAATCCGTAGTTTCGGTCCGGATGGCGCGCCACAGGCGGGCGAGCACCCACAGGCGCACCGCGCTCGACAGATTCTCCCTCCGCGCGGCGTCAATTTCAGCCAGCACGGCGCTGGGGCGGCGGCCGTCGTCTCGGCACAGCGACCGGAAACAGTCCCAGAACTCCGGTTCCAGAGAAATGCTCGTGCGGTGCCCGCGGAGCGATACCGAAATCTTTCGCATGTTCCCTCTCCGCGCCTCTCGCGCGGTGGTTGCCGATCGCACCAGGATCATGCCATCGATTGCGAAACTCATCATCCTGGTGACCGTATCGCCTTGACTTCACGCCAAAACGGCCGAGAACAATATTTGTACAGGCATGCGCGGGCGCGACGCTAGAGCAGATCGTGGTTGATGGGAATCGCCATGGGCGATCCCATCGACCGCGTGAATCTGCTCTACTTTATAAGGTAGACTGGATTCGCAGGATGGATCGAACCCCAAAAGTGGGTTCGATCCATCCTGATCCGGTCTACGGGCTTGCGTCGGACCGCAAGGGCCATGATTATTAGGTGCCCGACCAAGGAGGGGACATGACCCGACTCAGGATTGTTTGCGTCGCCGTTGTCGCCGGACTGGCGTGCGGCGCCCCGGCCTTGGCCGAGTGCGGCGCGCGGCCGGAGACACCCGTCGTCCCGAGTGGCGCGACGGCGCAGATCGAGGAAATGAAGGCCGCGTCGAAGGAGGTCGAGGTTTTCGCGGACCGCATGAACACATATGCCGATTGTATGATCGATTCGGCCCAGTCCGCCATCGACGAACGCAACGACATCGTTCAGCGCTGGAATCAGCAGACCGATACCTTCAACAATCGCCTGAGTTCGGATTAGCGCGCCGGGCTCGCGAGGCGGCCCGGGAATAAAAACCCGCCGAGCTATAAGTTGGCGAAGAAATCGTTGCCCTTGTCGTCGACGACGATGAAGGCCGGAAAATCCTCGACGTCGATTTTCCAGATCGCTTCCATGCCGAGCTCCGCGTATTCGACACATTCGACATGCTTGATACAGTCCTGGGCGAGGCGCGCGCCGGGACCGCCGATCGAGCCGAGGTAAAAGCCGCCATGTTTTTTGCACGCCGCGGTGACCGCCGGCGAGCGATTGCCTTTCGCCAGCATCACCATCGAGCCGCCCGCCGCCTGAAACTGATCGACATATGAATCCATGCGGCCGGCCGTGGTCGGGCCGAAGGAACCCGTGGCGTAGCCCGCGGGCGTTTTCGCCGGTCCGGCGTAGTAGATGCAATGGTCCTTGAAATATTGCGGCAGCTCCTCGCCGGCGTCGAGACGGTCCCTGAGCTTGGCGTGGGCGGCGTCGCGCGCCACGATCATCGGCCCCGACACCATGATTCGCGTCTTGACCGGGTAACGGCTCAGCGTGGCCCGAATCTCGTCCATTGGCTGGTTGAGGTCGATCTTCACCACATCGCCATCCAGTTCGGTGCCGGTCACGTCGGGCAGGTATTTCGCCGGATTGGATTCGAGCTGTTCGAGAAAAACGCCGTCGGCGGTGATCTTGCCCAGCGCTTGACGGTCGGCCGAGCATGACACGCCAAATCCGATCGGCAGGCTGGCGCCGTGGCGCGGCAAGCGAATCACCCGCACGTCATGGCAGAAATACTTGCCACCGAACTGGGCGCCGATACCGAAATTCTGTGCGAGCTTGCCGATTTCCGCCTCAAGCTCGAGGTCGCGAATCGCATGCCCGCCTTCGCCGCCCTCGGTGGGCAGAGTGTCGAGATAGCGGCAGCTCGCCAGTTTGACGGTCTTCAGGTTCAGTTCGGCCGAGGTGCCGCCGATTACCACCGCCAAGTGATACGGCGGGCAGGCGGCGGTGCCCAGGGTCCTGAGTTTTTCGTCGAGGAAGGCGAGCATGGCCTTATGGTTCAGGCGCGCGGGGGTTTCCTGGAATAAAAAAGTCTTGTTGGCCGAACCGCCGCCCTTGGCGATAAACAGGAACTTGTAGCTGTCGCCGGATGTGGCGTAGAGGTCGATCTGCGCGGGCAGGTTGGTCCGCGTATTGGTCTCCTCGAATGTCGACAGCGGCGACAGCTGGCTGTAGCGCAGGTTGGTCTCCGTATAGGTGCGGTGGATGCCGCGCGAGAGGGCGGCCTCGTCGTCGACGCCGGTCCACACCTTTTGGCCCTTTTTGCCCAGCACGATGGCGGTGCCGGTATCCTGGCACATGGGCAGGACACCGCCGGCCGCGATGTTGGCGTTCTTGAGAAGCTCCAGCGCCACGAAGCGGTCGTTATCGGAAGCCTCCGGATCATCCAGGATCGCGCTCAGTTGGGCCAAATGGCCCGGCCTCAGAAGGTGCGAAATGTCCTTGAACGCTTCGAATGCCAACAGCGTCAGCGCCTCGGACTCGACCTTGAGCAGCGTTTCGCCCTCGAACGAAGCAGTGTCCACGAAGTCGCCGGTGAGTTTGCGGTAGGGCGTCGTGTCCTTGCCCAGGGGAAACATTTCCTGGAAGACGAAATCGGTCATCGTCGAGCCTCTCTGGCGGGCCGTCGGTGCGGCCGCCTTGTTATTTTTTTCGGAACGCGTCCAGGGTCACGACCTTTTCGGCGCTCGCCGGGGCGGGCGCGGCTTCCCCGGGCGTTTCGTCCGGCGCGCCGGCGCGCGCTGGCTCCGCGTCTTCCGCCGGTTTGGCACGGGGGCCGAACCGCAGCGCGAAATTGACCCCGGGGTCCGCGAAGCTCGTCAGCGCGGCGAACGGAACCTCGAGGCGATGCGGCAGTTTGTGGAAATTCAGCATCACGCTAAACCGGTCTTCGGTCACCTGCAGGTCCCAGTATTGGTTCTGCAGGACGATGGACATCTCGCTGGGATATTCACGGCGCAGGTTGTCCGCGATTTCCACGCCGGGCACGTCGGTTCGAAACGAGATGTAAAAGTGATGTTTGCCATCGAGTTCGTTCTCGGAGACTTGCCGCAGGGCCGCGCGCGCGACGCCGCGCAGCGCTTCTTCAACCATCGATTCGTAATCGAGAAAATCTTTTGTCATGCGAGGAGGCGCCGGTAGCTTTGGGCCGGGAGCGAAAGTGGGGAGCTTCTGTTGCCCGGCGCCCCCCGAGCCGCGCTTACCTAGCAATGCTAAGCAGCGAGTGCCAAATCATTGTCATTGGCAGTTCTGAGTATGACCCGATAACGGTGGTATCATGCCGAGCGAAAACCACATCTTTACCACTCATGTCGAACCTAATTCGCCCCCGTAATTCGACCGCGCGATGGGCCTTGGGATTGGTGGAGGCGCCGGGTACTGCCCCCGGGTCCATGAAGCTTATTCCATGAGGCGTTTATCGCCATAGTCGGTTGCCCGACGGGCCATATATAAGGTTTTCCGCGCCAGATTGGAAGAGCCGCGACGGTCGTCGTCGGCGTCGGCGCGCGCGCCCGTGGCTGGGCGTCGCAAACTTATCCCCAGGTTCCTCGCGATTCCATGCCTGGGGATTACCGGGTTACACAGGCGGCAACGCTTTCGCCGGGACGTCTAACGGAGGTATGATTTGCATTATGTCCCCCAACCAATCCAGCGCGCGACTTGTCGTGCCTGACGCCCCGGTGGAGACGGATCGGTTGACGCCGGAACAGCAGGGCGAAATCGAGGCGCCGCGCGCCGCCGCGCACACGACGCGCCGCGCCACCGTGGCGGCGCTGGAGGATATCCTTTACCAGGCGATTCCCGTGCTCGACCACGGTTTCGTGCGGGTCGTCGATTACATGGGTGACGACGGCGCGGTGGTACAGGCGGCGCGGGTCTCGTATGGCACCGGCACCAAGCAGGTGAGCGAGGACCGGGGACTGATCAACTATCTGATGCGGCACCGCCATACCACGCCGTTCGAGATGTGTGAGATCAAGTACCACGTCAAGCTGCCGATTTTCGTTGCGCGCCAATGGATCCGCCACCGGACCGCCAACGTCAACGAGTACTCGGCGCGCTACTCGATCATGGACAACGAATTCTACATCCCGGCGCGCGAGCACCTGGCCAGCCAGTCGTCGGCCAACCGGCAGGGCCGCGGCGACGTGTTGGAAGGCGCCGAGGCCGAGCGGGTGCTGCACCTGTTGCGCGCCGATTCGTTGCGCGCCCACGAGCATTACACCGAAATGCTCAATGAGACGCCCGACGGCGGGGTGATCGACGAAAACCGCACTAGTAGTCTGAATCACCTAAAGCACGGGGTATAGGTTTTTCAGTTTGATACGAGCGTCTTGGGTTGTGAAGCGCCAATCTGCTTTGACA
>Ga0114950_10004918_pt1 | contig 10391 bp, 7 predicted proteins | sample N075metaG_FD_83503 | JGI IMG/M metagenome (GOLD analysis project Ga0114950, IMG submission 83503) | Deep subsurface microbial communities from Kermadec Trench to uncover new lineages of life (NeLLi) - N075 metaG | ecosystem: Environmental > Aquatic > Marine > Ocean trench > Sediment | place... | reverse complement strand
CGGCGGGCCGGACAGGCTCGTCATTACGACGTTCTCCGAGGTGGGCACTGACAGCGTCACGATCGGGGCGTCGGACGGGTTCAGCATCGGGCATGGCAGGCTGGTCGTACGTGTTGTCAATCAGCCCCCGACGGCGGAAGAAAATTTCCTCGTGATTCAGCAGATCGACGGAATCGATACGACCCTCTTCCTGGACGAACAGTTCAGTGACGCGGATGACGACCCGCTTACTTTCCTGATCGATACTACCGTCGCTCCGGGAGTCGGGAGTGTTGTTGCGCTGGGTGTATCCGGAGATCGAAACGAGATGCTCAGTTTGAATCCGGTCGCACCGGGTACCGCGCAGTTTCGCGTCGGGGCGGACGACGGAGACGACTTGTTGCTGATTACCGTTACCGTCCAGGTGGCCGTGAACCTGCCGCCTCTGCTGGATGCCGCGCTCGACACCATCTCCGTCAGACAGGACACGACAATCAATCTGACCGAGTTTTTCGTGAACACCGATCATCCCCGCGACACCCTGGAGGTGATTTCCGTAGAGTTGGTTGACGACGACCCGTCTATCAGCATTAACGTCGATGATCTTCCCAATCTCGGCATTACGATCTCCGCCGCCGGAGTCGACACGCTCAATGTTCGCGTTCGGGACAAAGTCACGACGGTGGATGAGACCATCATCGTAGAGGTGCTGGATTCCGCTGCCTACTTCAAAGCCCGATGAATACGCGAATAAGAGGGGTTCTGGCCATGCCCTGCCTGGTAAGCCTGCTGAGCTGGGCAAGCCTGCTGAGCCTGCTGAGCCTGGTGAGCCTGGTGAGCCTCGTGAGTCTGGCAGCAACTGCGTCGGCTGTTGCTCAGACCGGTACCCGAACGCCCGACCGCGCATACATGTCAGGGTTTTTTTCGGAAGCCATCGGCGGTCTCCTTGAACGGGCGAAAATGAAGCCACTTGGAGACGAGGAGTTACAGCTGCTCGGGTCATCCTACATGCTGCGAGCCACGTTCTTCGAGCAGATGCACCGGCTACAGATTGCGATCGGGACCGCCTACTACACCAGGCGCGACACGAGCCAGGGTTTCGTCAGTATTCCGGTGAACGACTACTACCTCGGTCGGTACTTGTTCGAAGACGCAAAATTCGCGGCTGCGTCTGATCGATTCAGTGAGATTGCAACGGTCTTGAATATTGATACGCCGATCAGGCAAAAGGCCGCGATCTGGAAGGCCGCCATCGGAACCCGGATCGACGGGGTGCATGCAGCCGAGTCGTTTGCGTCCTTGACTCGGGAACTCGCGGAAGCCGATGCGGACGTTCGGCTCGAGTTGGCATTTGCCCAATCTCGCGAAAACCACGGCGCGACCGGAGTTCCAGCCGTGAGGGCCGTGCCTGACCATGATCCCGACTATCGCCTCGTCTGGTTTGCCGCCAGGAATCGGTTGTTAACCACTATGAGCCAGGAAACGGAGCCGCTGATCGCCAATCCGCGACCGGATTTCGTCTACAACGTTGATGAAGAGTTCAGCGTCAGTTTCTACGACCCGCCCCTATTCGACGTGTTGGCATATGCTGACTACACCGCCGCGCTGGCCGCCTTTGAACAGGTTTCCGGAAACAAAGAGATGGCGACGTTTGGTGGCATTTGCGCGTACGCTATTGGGGATTACGAGGTCGCTACGCGACTGCTGACGGATGCGGGCACCGACCGAGCGAGAATCTATCTGTCGTTAATAGAAAGCGAGGACCCTGAGTCCGCCGTTGAACCAAACCTGTCGAGCAATCGTGCGCGAATCGAATGGGCGGCGCTGACGGGGAGGGGTCAGGCGTTGCTCGACCTCGTCAAGGTGGATGAAACTGAGGTGCTGCAGGATCGGCTCACTTTGCAGGCGGTTTCACTTGCCCTCATAGAGGCCGGCGCAGGCGCGGAGGTCGTCAAACTGGTTGGTTCTGTTTACCCGTTGCACCGTCGTAAAGACGACCGTATCTACCCGACTTTGACGGCCATCGAGACCGCGGCGGTACTTTCCCTACCGGATGGTGATTTCCGGATCGTTCTCACAAATCTCTACGGTCTCATAAAGGCGTATCCTGTCGTCGCGAACGTTTTTGATATGGCGCAGGGCCTAGCGGCCCCTGATGGCGACTATCTTGTCTCGAAGAAACGAACGGACTGAATCTGTGAATATCGATTGCTCTCGACTGATCACCCTCTTGACCCTTCCGGTTCTCTTCCTCACGGCGTCACATCCTCTGGAAGCCCAGCCGGTAGGTTCGTTCAGGTACGCCGAAACGGAACCACCGGTCGAGTTTAATCCACATCGGCTGTCGGAGAATCGTGGACCGACGGATCGCCTTTTCGCCTTGATTTATGAAACACTCGTTGTCTGGGACTACAATCGCGACGTCTACGAGCCGGGGTTGGCTGTATCGTGGACGGTATCAGACGATCACACGGTCGTAGAATTTACGCTCAGGGATAGCGTTGCGTGGCAAGACGGCGCTCGCTTTACAGCGAATGACGTCGAGTTGACGTTTCGATATATTCAGGAGAAAGGATCGGCACGGGCCAAAGACTATGTCAAGAACGTCCGTTCAGTCAAAGCAACAGACGACCTCACAGTCGTCGCGAAGCTGACCAAAGCGCTCTCCGAAGGCGCTGCGTTGAGTGTCTTCAGCGATTTGTGGATCATCCCGCAGCATGCGTTTGATGGGCGGTTGAATTCCGTCGCCGGCAGAGATATCTCCTCGAGTCCGATCGGAACCGGACCGTACAAATTTGTTCGCCGCCGGTCCCAGGACGGAGGAATTGAGCTCGAGGCAAACTCCCTGTATTGGCGCGGGGCGCCGAATATCGCGCGCGTGGGCATGGAGTACGTCACCGACGAAACGACGCTTGCGCAGATGGCGTTGTTCATGCGCGACATGAATCTGATAGACACGCCGACCGAGCATCTGCTTCAACTTGAAGAGGGCGGTATCCAGATCATACCCTATCCATCCTATACGATCCACACGTTTGGATACAACTTCGAGAATCCGATCCTGAAGGACAACGTAGTGAGGACCGCGATCGCCTACGCGATTGATCGCGCTCAGCTACTCGAGCAGTGGTACAACGATCGTGGTTACGTGCTCAACGGGCCGTTCGTGCAGGGTAGTCCCTACCACGACATCTCGACCCGCCCGCTTCCTTACGACCCCCGCGAGGCTGGTCGCAAGCTCGACGCTGCCGGCTATGTAGACCGTGACGGGGATGGAATCCGCGAGTCGCACGACGGAACCCCGCTTCGGTTCCGGCTTCTCGTCAAGGCCAGTCGTGCGGCATCTTCGACGAAGGAGCAGAACGTCGCCAATTCAGTCCGGTCGTATTTGCGCCGTATCGGTATCGACGTCCAGTTGATGATTCGGGATCTCGAATCGTATCTCGAACAAAGGCGGACGTATCAGTTTGACATGATCCACACGACGTGGACGTTCGGCGCCAACTATGACGTCACCGACCTCTTTCACTCGAGCGGAATCTTTGAGGGCGGCAACAACTTCATTCAGTTTAATGACCCGACCGTCGACAAGTTACTCGACCTGTTCGGCGCAGAGACTGACGCAGACCGGCGCCGTGTACACATGAGGACGCTCCAGAAAATCCTCCAGGTCAAGCAGCCGTACCTCTTCCTGTACAGTGTTCCGACGTTTGCTGCAATCCAGCGCCAGTACGTCAACACCAGGATCCACCCGTACTATTTCTTCAGCTATTTCCGCGACTGGGAGATATTCGAATAGCGGTCACCGGGCTCGATGCACGCATTTCAGCTCTTCGCCAGGCGCCTGGCCAATGCGGTCGGCGTATTCGTCGCATCCGGGCTGATTGTCTCGGTTGCCCTTGCGCTGGCGCCCGACACCGGTCAGGATGCCCCAACCATCTCCTTGTTCCTGAAGTACTCGAGACAGTTCCTTACGTTCGACTTCGCCGGCTCTCCTGCGCTGGAAGTGCTTGCTCAAAGTGCGAAGTTGACTTTCTATCTGGTGTCTGCCGCACTCTTTCTTACCTCGCTTATCGGGGTCAGCCTCGGTCTGGCCGGCGGCCTGGCACGTCCTGGCTCTGCAGTAACGTGGGTGTCACGATTCATCGAAGCCGTAACTGCCGCTCCGGTGCTCATCGTGGCGCTGATCATGGTGTTGGTGGCGACGTCGCTGTTTGAGATAATGCCGGAATTCAGTCTGGTCAGGGAGGGCGCTCTTCAAGAGAGGATGATTGCCTTTCTGCTTCCGGTTCTGGCACTGACGTTCGGCGACGGACTGCTCGCCGACATTATCCGCTCGAGCGAAATCTGCGCTCGCCAGGTTCGCGAACGCGAGTTCATCCGTGCTCTTCGAGCCAAAGGTATCCCGACTGGAATGCACTACGTACGGAACCTGCTGCCGACGATCTCAGCTCTGATCGCGAACAAGATCACACTTCTGTTCAGCGCGACCGTGGTAGTGGAGTATGTCTTCAACTGGAAGGGCCTCGGATACGCGGTGCTTTTTGCCCTGCAGCAGTCGAAGGATTACGAACTCGTTCTGCTGGTGACGATGCTCATGGTATTCGTCGTGCTGGCAACCTCGCTCATCGTGACCCTGATCTCAGACCTCAGTGATCCTCGCGTGCGTGCGAGCTGGAAGAAAGTGTGATGGCCACCTACTCAGAGAGCAAGCGGACGGGGACGGGAACCGGCAGGTCCCGGCGGCGAGCCGGCCGGCTTCGCACGGCGTACGGCGCCTGCGTGGTGGCCATGCTCGTTCTGGCATCGATTTTAGCCTCGAGATCGAGTGACGCCCTTGAGGACCCGAGCCAGTCGTTGCATCCACCCCACTCAAGGTTTCTGCAGTCATTCCTTTATGATCCGCTGGGAGAGTGCACATTCCAGCCCTTGTTCCGATTCGGTGGGGACGATAACCGAGGTGAGTACGCGCTGTCGATATCCTCGCGTCCCGGTCTGACGGCAGTCGTGGGCCGGGAGTATATATACCGTCCGACCGTCATCGCCGGGTCGAGTCGCAAAGATACGCCCGATTTGGCGGTAGCGGATGCCCCGGCCGGATTCGAGTTGTCAGAGTCAGCTCTGCAATTCACGTGGACGCCTCTCGAGACGGGACGATTCTGCGTCACGATTTCGGCCGACGCCGGCTCGAGCCGCGTTTATCAGACCTTCGAAATGTTCGTTTCGGATAAGCCGCATTGGTTTGGCACAGACCGTGCCGGGCGAGACTTGTTGTGGGCCCTGGCGGCGGGTGCGAGATGGGCGCTGCTGCCAGGCCTCATCATGGCACTGCTGGCAGTGGGACTGGGAACGCTCATAGGAGGTCTCGGCGGCTACTACGGAGGGGCAATAAACGACTTGTTCGAGTTCGTGACGTCGGTCACGGAATCGATCCCAGGATTGCTCCTGCTTTTCATGGTTGCGGTTCTGTCGAACTTCAACGTTTACCTGACGATTGCGGCGCTCGGGTTTTTGTGGTTGCCACGTACGGCTCGGGCTGTGCGAGCCCGCGTCATCCAACTCAAATCACACGATTTCGTTGAGGCGTGCAGGGAACTGGGCCAGTCTGATTTCGATATTCTGTGGAGGGAGATCGTCTGGTCGAACGAACGAAATCAGCTCCTTTCGCAGTTCTTCCAGGCGCTCTCCTTTGCCATCGTGATCGAGGTGACGATCAGCTACCTGGGCCTGGGTGTTAAGCTACCGGAAATCAGCTGGGGAGTCATTCTCAAAGAAGGCCGCGACGCTGCGATTGCCGCCAACGTGTACTGGATAGTGGCGGTCACTTCCGTAGCGGTTCTCGTTGCGGTGCACGGATTGAACAGTCTCGGCCGTGGCCTCAGCGAACTACTCGGGCGCGAAACCAGATGACCGGTGAGTAAGATTCTCGAAGTCAAAGAACTGCGAACCTACTTTCATCAGGACGGCAGGTTCACGAAGGCGGTCGACTCGGTTTCGTTCGAGCTCGAAAAAGGAGGGCGCCTCGGCATCGCGGGGCAGTCTGGTTCCGGAAAGACACAGACTCTGTTGTCGATCGCGGGGTTGGTCGATGGCCGGCCGGGTGTCATCTCGGGCGACATACGGATCAACGGCGTCAGCCTGCTCGAAGGTCTCGATGCGTTCATCCAGATCGATGACTCGGATGAGGTGCTGACAATCTCGAAGGATGAGCGGAGGTGGTCTCGCAGGCTCAACGATAATTACGCGGCCGTACGAGGCCGCCAGGTGGGACTCATTTTCCAGGAGCCGAAGTCCGCCCTCGTCCCGTACCAGACGATCGAGCGCCAGATGATCCAGGCAGCGGAAGCAGCCGCCGAGTCTGGAAGCGGCTACAACCGGGATCGTGCGTGCGGCGTGCTGAATTCCATGGGATTCGAGGATCCTGCAAGGATCCTGGCCTCGTACCCGCACGAAATAAGCGGCGGCGAGAGCCAGAGGGCGACGATCGGCATCGTGCTTCAATCCGATCCCGAACTTCTTCTCGCGGATGAACCGACGTCGTCGCTGGACCCGAAGTCTGCGGCTTATGTACTCGATCTGCTCGACGAGGTGGTCAGTTCAGCGATGAAGTCACTTGTGCTCGTGACGCACAGCGCTTCGATCCTCGAAGACATGGTGGACCACGTGCTGGTTATGTACGCCGGCACAATTGTGGAGTCAGGACCAAAGGATGCGATTCTAAAGAAAGCCGACAACGGAGTCGTGCATCCCTATTCAGGCCGACTCGTCGAGGCGGACCTGGGACTCGGCAGTGACACTGCCATCGACCAGATCGATGACCAGGGAATCGCTGGAACCGGATGTCCGTATCGCCGCAACTGCTCGCTCAAGCCCAGGCTTGGAACCGAGATCCAGAGTCGGTGCGAAAACGAGAGGCCGGCTCTGGTGGAAATCGGGCCGAATCACAAGGCGGCGTGCTGGGGTCTGGGCGAAATATGATTGAGAGGTGACCGATCGTACCATCATATCGATACGTGGGCTGAGCAAGGTTTTTAAGCCGCGCAGGGAACTCTTCGGCGGTTATTCGACCTCGCGTCGAACTGAAGTCGCAGCGGTCGATGAGGTTTCGCTGGACATCCGAAAAGGTGAGTTTCTCGCGATTACCGGTGCAAGCGGTTCAGGCAAGTCGACGTTGGCACGGCTAATGGTTCGGCTACTTCAACCGTCGGCAGGTGAGGTCTGGCTGTCAGGTGAGAATGTTTTCGAAATGGATGCGGATAGCGTCGGCTCGCAACTTCGACGGAAGGTCCGCCTGATATTCCAACATCCCGATGCGTCTCTTAACCCGTCCCGTACCGTGAAGCAGACGCTCCACAAGTCTCTCCGGCTCTACGGCAACTTGAGTGAGGCTGATTGGGCCGGCGAGTCTTCCCGTCTCCTCGAAGCCGTGGCTCTAACGGACGGGCATCTCGACCGCTTCCCGGATCAACTGAGCGGAGGAGAAAAACGCAGAGTCTCGATCGCGGCCGCTCTGGCAACCGAACCGGACGTGATCATCGGCGACGAAATGCTCAGCGGGCTGGATGCCTTGACCCGGTGGCAGATTCTGGGTCTTTTGCTTCGCCAACGGAAAGAACGGGGGCTGACGCTCATCCTCATGACACACCAACTTGACGTCGTGAGACCCCTTTGCGATCGGGTTGTCAAGATGGAAAACGGACGGTTGTCGGCGTCGTAATCGCTTGCGTGTGGATTGCCGCAATGATAGATTAGAAACAGCGGTTAATCAGGTCGGCGCAGGCCCCCACTTTCCGCATCCGGTACGGCACGGGATAAACGATATTCAGATTGATAGCGATTACTCTTATAGCACTACTCGCCACGCTTCCGAGCGTCGTTCGGTCGGTCCCTGAGCCGGACAAAGGAGGCTTCATAAAGAACCTTGGCCAGTGGGATTCGAGGGCCCGCTTTCATGCTCGGTTCGATGGTCTTGATGTGTGGATTACCAGCCATGAAATTGTTTTTGAGAATTTCGGACCTGAATCGCAGAGCCACGTCATGGCGATGGAGTTCGTTGGCGGAAAGGCGACTCAGATCGAAGGCATAACACGCATGGTCGCGAGCACAGCCTTTCTGATCGGCAGCGACGAGCGAAAGTGGGTCCCTTCAGCCCCTTCGTTCCAGGGAGTCCTGCTCAGATCCGTATACGATGGAATCGACGTAGCGGTGAGGATTGAGGACGGGTGGCCGCGTTATGACTTTGTTGTGCATCCGGGCGCCAATCCCGGTGACATCAGGATGCGATTTCGGGGAGCTGACGGCGTGTCCATTGACGGGCGAGGAGATTTCGTGATCGAAACCGGCGTCGGGCCAGTACGGCATGCCGGGCTGAAGGCTTTCCAGGAGACAGGAGGGCGCCGAGTTGAGGTGAGGTCGGCTTTTGAGCTGAGAGATGGGTTGCTGGGCTTCGTAGTCGGGGACTATGATACCACGCTCCCGCTGGTGATCGATCCGCTCATTACCAGTACGTACCTGGGCGGTAATGGCGACGACGTCGCCCTGGGTACTTTCGCGGTCGATGACGGTACTTACTGGGTCACCGGACGTACGGCATCCACTGATTTTCCGGGTACCTCGCTCGGCCCCCGGGGTGCTTTTGACGTTTTCGCTACCCAGTATTCCTCACAGGGTAAGCAGCTGCGGTCCATCATCCTCGGAGGAAGTGGAAGTGAGACGGGCTATGGAGTGTACGCCAACGCGGCGGGCGAAGTGGTTCTTGCCGGATGGACGGACTCAGACGATTTTCCGGTCGTGAACGCGCACCAGGAAATTTTCGGGGGCGGCAGGGGAGACGTATTTGTCACTAAGCTAGACGCCGCCAACAGGCTGATTTATAGTACCTATCTGGGAGGTTCGGGAGACGATCGGGCCGTGGAACTCACCGTGATTCCGAACGGATCGGCGTACGTCGCCGGTTGGTCCTGGTCTGAAGATTTCCCAACGACGGACAACGCGCACCAGAATTCCTATGGGGGAGAACGCGATGCTATCGTGGCTGCGTTCACCACCGACGGGGATCTCATTTACTCGACCTATCTCGGTGGAGTCGGCGAGAACATCAACAGAGGACTGGACGTCGACAAAGCCGGGAACGCGTGGGTGACTGGTCAGACAAATTCAGAGGGATTTGCTTCTCCTGGAAGAGGTATACGAGATAGTCGAGACGCTTTTGTCGTCGGATTCAATTCGGAAGTGAAGATCATCGGTCTTTTCTTTTTTGGGGGCGACCAGGGCGATGGCGGCCAGGGAATTGCTCTCGCCGGAGACAATACACTCCTGGTCACAGGAGAAGCTGAATCGGAGGACTTCGAGGTGACCGATGGGAGCTCGTTGAAGGGAGAGCGCGATGCTTTCGTCATGAGGATCGATCGCGCAAGTGGAGAACTGCTCTACTCTACCTTAATCGGTGGACTCAGCCTCGATGCCGGTTTTGCTATTGAAGCAGGACCAAACGACGAGGCGGTCATGACCGGATGGACGGTCTCGTCAGACTACCCGACCACCGAAGACGCTCTCGATCGAGAACTGAACGGTCGCGACGCAGTGATCACGGTTTTGGACGGAAACGGGAAATTACTGCACAGCACATTTTTTGGCGGCGGAGATTGGGAGATAGGGCGAGACGTCGACATCGACTCCGACGGGAATGTTGTGATCGTTGGTGATACGAGATCATTCGACCTGCCGCTCGCATCTCCGGCAGACGGCACGTTCAACCGCACCGCCCGGGACGACGCTTTTTTTGCGGTCTACGACGCGGGCATCGAGGTTACTACCACCACGGAAGATTTCGAGTGGCTGTTAACAAATTCGATCCCTGATTCCAATCCTCTGGACCTGGCGGCTTCACCTGGCGGCTCGGTTTTCCAACTTGTCGATCGAACGAACAGTGACCAGAACGAAGTGTATCGCTCACTGGACCACGGTCAGAGGTGGTCTAAGATTGCTGACGATAGAACCCTCAGCGCTCTGGCTGTCAGCGACGGAGGTGTCGTGTATGTCGGGGCGTCTGGCGGGGTCGTTTTTCGATCGTTCGACAACGGTGACTCGTTTCAACCAACGGCGTCGAGAGTCGCATCGACCAGGCCGATAGCCACCATGGTGGCCTTCAGCGATTCCATCCTGGTTGGACATACCGGTGACGGAATCATCGTGTATCGCAACGAGGGGGCTGACTGGCAAACCAAGAACAACCATCCTGACTTTCAGGGGCTGCCTAACCCGACCGATGTGGATGTTGGGCCGGACGGTACGCTCTATGCGGCGATCCACAACCCCGGGCTCAACACGCTGGGCGTTTACCGATCGAGTAACGGAGGCGACAGCTGGGAAAAGATCTTCGTCGGGGATCCAAGCGGTGAGAGCCTTGAGGT
>Ga0114950_10004917_pt1 | contig 10391 bp, 11 predicted proteins | sample N075metaG_FD_83503 | JGI IMG/M metagenome (GOLD analysis project Ga0114950, IMG submission 83503) | Deep subsurface microbial communities from Kermadec Trench to uncover new lineages of life (NeLLi) - N075 metaG | ecosystem: Environmental > Aquatic > Marine > Ocean trench > Sediment | place... | reverse complement strand
GTAATGCGCCTCGACCAACGGGTAAAGGAGTGTGGTTTCCGGGCGGTGGCGTTCATAGCGAACGGCACTACCAGCCGGGCGGGCATCCTTGCCGGGTGACTGCATGCTGACACGATTCCAACATCTGCAATGCTGCGGTCACACAACATGGAGCAATCAGCAGGGGCTTGGAACATCACATCCGCGAATTCATGTGATTATATCTGGCTATCCCCACGAGCTGGCATGCCGAGGCCACAGTTGAAGCCGACGGCAACTGGTGTACACCACCGGGCACCGGCTATACTGCGGGTCCTTTGGGGGGTATGGGTAGTCAGCACGCAGCTAGCGCGGACATCTGCCCCAGCGTTGCTTCACAACCAGCCCGGCTGGGCTTGCCGGGTCTACTGCTGTTGCCGTTCACGAAGAAGTAGAGAGGCGTTGTTTGTTTTCTAAATCTATCGGTAAACGTCTACCCCCCAGGTACAGTGAGAGTATTCCGAACAAGCCCACAAATGCCGTAATTACCATGGAATAACGAAGGCTATTGTCACCGTAAGTGGGCTGCAGGTAGTCGCTCATCAACCCGGTCACAAAGGGACCCAAACCCAGGCCAATCATATTGAGTACAAAAAACAATATCGCCGAGGCCAGGGCGCGCATGGAGGAGGGCACCAGCATGTGCGACATGGCGATGCACGGTCCCAGGTATAAGGTAGCTAATACTGTGGCAGCGCCCTGTACACCCAGGGCTATGGCCGTATTGTCAGTCAACAGCACGAACAGACTGGGTGGAAAGGCAATAAGACCACCGATGGCAGGTATCCACAAGTACCAGCGCACATCGCCCGCTCCGTACTTGTCACCCAGAAAGCCGCCGAGAAACGTCCCCGCCATGCCGGAAATACCCGACACTAAAGCCAGCGTCATACCCACCTGCGCAAGACTCATATCGTGGTTTCTAACCAGGTATGAGGGAAAGAAGTTGCCGTTGCCGTAGCCCACATAGGACATCAGGCCGGCACCCACGGCAATGTACCAAAACGCGGGCGTCCGTCGCAAGATCTGCAGGGTTTCTGCCAGAGTGGGGGTAGGCTGAGTGGTGCTCGCATTGTCCCAGCGGCCGCGCAGGGGTTCCTTTACGGTCAGGCGCAGTATGATGGCGAAGACTACCCCGGGCAGCCCCACCACCACAAAGGCCATGCGCCAGCCGAAGGCGTCGGCGATAATGCCGCCCAGCATAAAGCCCACCAGTATGCCGATGTACACGCCCATAGAGTAAAATGACAGCGCCCGGCCGCGTTTCTCCGGGGGGTAATAATCGGAGATCATGGAGTGAGCTGGCGGACTGCCACCGGCCTCTCCCAGACCGACACCTATTCTTGCCAGCAGTAGTTGGCCGTAGCTCTGGGCGAAACCGGAAATGGCGGTCATGCCGCTCCATACGGTTAAGGACAGTGCGACGATGTTGCGCCGGTTGCCGCGGTCGGCCCAATAGGCGATGGGGATGCCCGCTACCACATACACCAGGGCAAAGGTAAAACCGCTGAGCAGGCCCAATTGGGTGTCGCTCAGTCCCATATCGGCCTTGATGGGTTCTTGCAAAATGACCAATATTTGCCGGTCTATGAAATTAAACGCATAGACAATGGTCAGCATCACCAGAGCAAAGCGCTTGTAGCCCACAGAAAAGTCAGGGGAGTTCGCAGACGGTGTTGCGTTCATCTCAGGCGAGTCCTTGTTGTTATATAGATAGGACTAGCAAGAAACTGCTAGAGCGCTAACTCTGCCATATCCCGCAACATATTGATATCGCCATTTACCAGCAGAGAGGTCACTGAGGAGCCCTGCCAATCCTTGATTTTTTCCCGCACCCGATCTTTGGGGCCCGACAGGGAAATCTCATCGGCAAACTGATCCGGTACTGCGGCGATGGCCTGGTCTCGCTTGCCCGCCATGAACAAGTCCTGAACTTCTTCCGCCTCATCGGAGAAGCCCATGCGCGCCATCAATTCCTTGTGGAAATTGCGTGACTTGGAACCCATACCGCCTATATAAAAACCCAACATGGCTTTGACCGGGTAGAGCGCCTGCTCAAGATTATCGTTGAAGTTTACCAGGGCCATGGCGGAGATCTCAAAGCCCGGTTTGGCCTCTACCAATTGGTCGGCGTACACCTCCTCGCGATAGGGCGAGTAGTAGAGCGGCAGCCAGCCATCGGCGATGCGGGCGGTTTGTGCAACGTTTTTGGGCCCTTCCGCCCCCAGGAATATCGGCAGGTCGGCGCGCAACGGATGGGTTATGGATTTCAAAGCCTTGCCCTGCCCCCAGGAACCCGGTCCGTCGTAGGGCAGACGGTAAAACTCACCGTCACTTGTCAGTTTCTCTTCCCTGGCCAGAATTTTGCGAATGATACTGACGTACTCGCGAGTGCGGGTGAGGGGCTTGGTATAGGGCTGTCCGTACCAGCCTTCTACAACCTGGGGCCCGGATACTCCCAGCCCCAGTATCATTCGGCCGCCGGAGAGGTGGTCCAGACTCAGAGCGGCCATCGCGCAGGCCGCCGGTGTGCGTGCAGACAGTTGAGCGACGGAGGTTCCCAGGCGTATTTTGGAGGTCTGGGCGCCAATCCAGGCCAGGGGAGTGAAGACATCGTTGCCCCAGGATTCCGCCGTCCACACTGAATCGTAGCCCAATCGCTCTGCTTCGCGCGCCAGTTCAACATGGTTGGGGGGGCAGGAGGCACCCCAGTAGCCGAGTTGCAGTCCGAGTTTGAGGCTCTGTGTCATGGTGATTCTCTCTTTCAATATGGCGAGTTAAAAGGATTACTGTACGCGATCGTCGGGCTCAGGCAATAGTATTATCCGGCCAATATCAGTGTCAATTTTAGGCGCCATTCGCTAAAATCCCTGCGCTGTTATGAAACCTGGAAGATCCATGTCGAAACTAACCCACATTGATGAAACAGGTGCCGCTCACATGGTGGATGTCGGTGCCAAGTCTGTCACCGAACGCGTGGCCGTGGCCGGGGCGGTGGTGAGTATGCAGGCGGAAACCCTGCAGCTGTTGCAACGCGGTGGCCACAAAAAGGGCGATGTCATGGCGGTGGCCCGAATTGCGGGCATTCAAGCGGCCAAGAAGTGTGCCGACCTGATCCCACTTTGCCACCCCCTGATGCTGACCTCTGTAGAAGTCAGTTTTGAGACCGACGTTGATAACAGCTGTGTTCTGATAGAGGCTCGGTGCAAGGTTTCAGGGCAAACCGGCGTGGAGATGGAGGCGTTGACTGCGGTGTCGATAGCAGCACTCACTATCTATGATATGTGTAAAGCGGTAGACCGTGGCATGCAGATTCACTCCCTGGGTCTATTGGAAAAGCGCGGTGGCAAGTCGGGCCACTGGCGACGAAACCCCACAGTGAGTAAATAATGTTGCATGTCGTTTTCTTTGCCCGCGTGAAGGAACAGCTGGACTGTGCCAGTCTGGAATTGGCGTGGGACGACACACTGACTACGGTAGACGCTGTGCAACAACTGTTGTGCGCCCGTGATGGTGGCCGCTGGGGCGAGGTGCTTGGTGAAAGCAATATCATCCGTGCGGTTAATCAAACGGTGGTCGCCGGGGATGCCGGCGTGCAGGACAACGATGAAGTGGCTTTTTTCCCGCCGGTAACCGGGGGCTGAGATGATTGCTGCCGTGGATGCTGGCCCCACCCTCGAGACGCCCCGTTTTCTGGTGACGATTCAGGAGGCTGATTTCGATATCGCCAAGCTACAAAACTGGTTGCTTGCAGGAGCAGCGGCAGAGGGCGCCACGGCAACCTTTACCGGTTATGTTCGAGCTGAAAAGGGCACTGACCCCATCCAGGCTATGCACCTGGAACATTACCCGGGCATGACAGAACACTGCATAGGCACCATTGTGGAGCAGGCATTGCGGCGCTGGCCGGTAAATGCTGTGCGCGTGGTTCACCGGGTGGGACATCTACAGTTGGGAGAGCAAATTGTCTGGGTGGGGGTATCGGCAGCGCACAGGGCCGCCGCCTTCAGTGCCTGTGAATTCATTATGGATTACCTGAAAGCGGAGGCCCCTCTGTGGAAAAAAGTTATCCGCAAGAGTGGCGAGCACTGGGTCGAGGCAAAGAACTCCGATTCTGAACGGGCCAATCGCTGGCAGGATGATGCCTCGTAATAACCTGAACAGGGGATGCGCAGGGCCAATTTCTACCGCATATTACCGGTCATTATAGAGACACGACATTGAGGAAAGACAATGAATATTGACGGTCGCGAGTTGAGAGACGCACTGGGGCGTTTCGCTACCGGTGTGTGTGTTATTACATGCATCCACCAGCAGAAGCCGCTGGGCATCACGGTTAATTCCTTTGCCTCGGTGTCGCTGGACCCGCCGCTGGTGCTGTGGAGTCTGCAAAATGATTCTGAAAGCTATGAGGCCTTTGCCTCGGCCGGCCACTTTGCGGTCAATATATTGTCAAAGGATCAACAGCATCTGTCCAATTTGTATGCAAAAAAGGGCGATCACCTACTGCGTGACGAGCACTTCCGTATAGGCAAGTGTGGGTCGCCGGTGATGCGAGATGCCCTCACGACGCTGGAATGTGAGCTGGAGATATCCCATGAGGGAGGTGACCACCTCATCATCCTGGGCAGAGTCCGCGATATGACTACACGCCCCAGTGGCAAGCCCTTATTGTTTTTCTCCGGCGCCTACCGGGAGCTTCACTAGTCTGTTTTGAACCAGCCACGATGAATTCGCCCCGGTCGCAATGACTCACCCGGGTATCTGCTTTATACTGAACCGTTGGCACCGGCGATAGTGATGTTTCTATGAAGTTTTGTACCAGCTGCGGTAGCTCAGTTACCTTGCAGATTCCCCAAGGGGATGACAGGCAGCGATTTGTTTGCACTGAATGTGAGCTTATTCACTACAGTAACCCCCGAGTCATTGTGGGCTGTGTACCCTTTTACCAGGGCAAGGTGTTGCTGTGTAAACGTGCTATCGAGCCGCGCAAGAACTATTGGACCTTGCCCGCCGGGTTTATGGAGAACGGTGAGACAACCCCCCAGGGCGCGGCCAGAGAGACCTGGGAGGAGGCCAGGGCCAAAGTCAGTAACCTGGAGCTGTACCGTGTATTTGACGTGCCCAGTATCAACCAGGTCTATATGTTTTATCGCTGTGACCTGGACGACGGGGCGTATGGCGTTGGCCCAGAGAGCCTGGAAACTGACCTGTACCGCGAACAGGATATCCCCTGGGATAACATCGCTTTCCCCGTGATCTATCAAACACTGAAATCATTTTTCCTCGATATACCGCGCAACCACTTCCCGGTCCAGGTATCCGCTATCGAGTACAAGCATCGCCGTGATTGATACACAACTATTGATCTACGGCCTGGCGGCAGGCTGTGTTTTTTTCGGCATCGTGAGTTTACTGCTCACACTGCGAAACTCGTCCCGAGAGTCTGGCCACCGCGAGACCAACGCGGTTCTCGAAAGCCAACTGCAGCAGGCTAGTGAGCAATACCAAAACCTGCAACAGCAACTGGCTGTCACGGGCGCGCAGATAGCTGAGCTGCAGGGCGAAAATCGTCAGCTGAGTGAGTCGCAGCTTAGCACCGAGGTGCGAAGTACCGAGGTACTGCGCGCCGCACAGGATAAAATCGATTTGCTAAAAGATGCGCGGCAGCAGATGACCGCCGAGTTCAACAACCTGGCCAATCGAATATTTGAAGAAAAAACCGAACGCCTGTTGCAAACCAACAAGTCTTCCCTGGAGACAACCCTAAACCCCCTGAAGACCCAGCTGGGCGAGTTTCGCAAGCGAGTGGAAGACATCTATGACAGCGAAACCCGCGACCGTGTCTCTCTGCGGGTGGAGCTAGAGCAACTCAAAAAACTGAACGTGCAAATTTCTCAGGATGCCGTCAATTTGACCCGAGCCCTCAAGGGCGACAAGAAGATGCAGGGCAACTGGGGTGAAGTGGTGTTGGAGCGCGTGCTGGAGCAATCCGGCCTGCGCAAGGGCTCGGAGTATGAAACCCAGGTCAACCTGCGGGCGGCCGATGGCAGCAGGCGTTTGCCGGATGTCATCATTCGCCTGCCAGACAACAAAGATGTAGTAGTCGACTCCAAAGTATCGCTGGTCGACTACGAGCAATTTGTTAACGCAGAGTCTGATGTAGAGCGAGAGGCGGCCCTGGCGCGGCATGTCAGCGCCATTGGCAATCATATCTCCGGCCTGTCCATTAAGGCGTATGAAAAACTGGAGGGCATTCGCTCACTGGATTTTGTGCTGATGTTTATCCCCATCGAGTCGGCCTTTAGTGCGGCTTACGACGCCAACCCCGAGATGTTTATGCGGGCATCCGACAAGCAAATTATCATCGTGAGCCCCACCACCTTGCTGGTTACCCTGCGAACCATACAAACCATATGGCGCTACGAATACCAGAACCGCAACGCCGAAAAAATTGCTGCTCAGGCGGGTGGTATTTTTGACCAGTTTGCGCTGGTTATTGAGTCTCTCGATGAGGTTGGGCGCAATATCGACAAGGCCAAGGACTCCTTTGAGCAAACACACAAACGACTGCGTACCGGGCGCGGCAATCTTGTGCGCCGGGTTCAACAGTTGCAGGACTTGGGCGCCAGGACCAAAAAGAAATTGCCCGCTTCAGTGAGTGAGCTGGATGAAGAGCCCACCCTGCTGGAGGAGCCCTCCGATGAACAAATAGACAACAAGGACTAACAAACATGGCATTTCCCAAAATTGGCAATCTGGCACCGGCCTTCACACTGCTCGATCAGGGCGGCGAGAAGGTCAGCCTGAAACAGTATCGCGGTCACAGCAATGTCGCGCTCTATTTCTACCCCAAGGCGATGACGCCTGGCTGTACCGTCCAGGCCTGCGGGATTCGCGACAGCAAAGCCGCACTTAAAAAGGCCAATACTGTTGTACTGGGTGTGAGCCCCGATCCCTACCCGCGGCTGGCGCGGTTCATCGACAAGCAGGATTTGAACTTTACCCTGCTTTCCGACGAAGACCATGCCATTACCGAAAAATACGGCTGCTGGGACCTGAAAAAATTCATGGGGCGCGAATTTATGGGCGTGCTGCGCACCACCTTCATCATAGGCGAGGATGGCCGCCTGAAACACATAATGAATAAGGTAAAGACCAAGAGCCACCACGATGATGTGCTCGCCTTGATTGCTGAGCTGGGTTTGTAGCTTCACTAGAACCGGTAGGAGTAGACCATGATCGAATTCGAACTGAACGGTGAACACCGGAGTTTGGATGTAGACCCTGCAACGCCTGTGCTGTGGGTGTTGCGCGACGTTCTCAAGCTAAGCGGTACAAAGTTTGGCTGTGGTATCGGCCTGTGCGGGGCCTGCACGGTTCATGTAGACGGGCGGGCGGTGCGCAGCTGCACCCTGGCAGTCAGTGCGGTAGCCGGAAAATCTATCGCCACCATTGAGTCCCTGGGGGGTAACCACCCGCTGCAACAGGCCTGGATTGAACACAACGTCCCACAGTGCGGGTATTGCCAGTCTGGCCAGATAATGTCTGCCGCCGCTCTGCTGGCAAGCAACGCCTCGCCCAGCGAGGATGAAATTCGCCAGGCACTATCGGGAAATATCTGCCGCTGTGGTACCTACAATAAAATTCGCAAGGCTGTGCACAGCGTCGCCAGTGCAGTGCCGGTCGTAGTTGTCCCCGAAGTCGCGGCCCAGGGCAGTTCGTAATGCTCACCAGAAGGCATTTTATTCGCAATGTGTCTGTGGCCGGTGGCGCGTTGAGCCTGGGTTTCAGTTTGACCGGTTGCTCTACAGATAGAGCGCCGCAATTTGATGAGGCGGCTTTTTCCCCCAACGCTTTTCTGCGAATCGACAAGAGTGGCCGAGTCACAGTGCAGATACACAAGGCCGAAATGGGGCAGGGCGTGGTGACCGGCATAATCACCCTGATCGCCGAGGAACTGGAAGTCGCCCCCGAGTCGGTTCACTACGAAATGGCGCCGGTACATACCGCCTATGCCGACCCGGAGATGATGTTGCAAATTACCGGTGGCAGCGCCTCCATGCGTGTCTACTATGACATTCTGCGTTTGGCGGGCGCCACTGCAAGGGAGATTCTGGTAAAAGCCGCTTCGCGTGTCTCAGGGGAAGCACTTGACGATCTTTATGCCGAGGCGGGACAGATTCTTTCGCGCAGCGGCCACTATTCGGCTGCCTATGGCGAGCTGGTTGCCACCGCCGTCGGTATTCCTGTGCCCACCGATGTTCGCCTGAAATCAGCGGCTGAATTCAAGCTGATTGGCCGTTACGACCGGCGTCTGGACAGTGCGCCAAAGGTCGATGGTTCCGCCCAGTTTGGTATTGATGTGCAGTTGGATGATGCGCTGGTCGCGGTGGTGATTCGCAACCCGCATTTTGGCGGCAAGCTAGTTGAATTTAATGCCGAGCAGGCCAAACTACATCCGGGTGTTTTCGATATTTTCACCATAGAGCAGGGCATTGCCGTTGTTGCTGAAGGCTATTGGCAGGCGCTAAAGGCCGCCGAAAAAGTGGATGTGTCCTTTGTCGCTGCCGCCAACTCTACCTTGGCAAGTAGCGAGGACATAGAGCGGGCGATGAGTGCTGCGCTGGCTGGTGAAGAGTTTGTGACCGTCAGAGATGATGGGGAGCATCCGAGCGACCCACAGGACAAGCTGGTTAGCGCAGATTACCGTGTGCCTTTCCTGGCCCATGCCACCATGGAACCACAAAATGCCACCGCCCTAGTCAGTGATGATCATTGCGAGGTCTGGGTGGGTTCGCAAGCGCCGGATATTGCGCAGGACGTTGCCGCCAGATTGTTGGGCTTGCCCCACGAGTCGGTCACCATCCACAACCAATTTTTGGGTTGCGGTTTTGGTCGCCGTGCAGTGGCGGATAATGTCGCTGAAGTAGTGGCCATAGCGGCGCAGGTGAGGCGCCCGGTGAAACTTATCTGGAGCCGGGAAGATGATACCCGCCACGACTTCTACCGTCCCGCCATGGCCGGTCATCTCTCCGCCAGCGTGGCAGAGAATGGCGATGTGAGCCACTGGCATCACCGCATCGTTGGCCCCAGTATCAACCAGCAACTATTTCCGCTGATGGGTAAAGCCATGTTACCGAACTGGATGCCCACCGGTATTTTGGGTGTGGCGGGCAACTTTGTGGCAAAGGATGACTTTTCCTCCGTGGAAGGTGCCAAAGAACTACCCTATGAATTTAACGCCATTAAAGTCCAGTACCACAACCTGGAAGTCCCCGTGCCGCTGGGTTTTTGGCGCTCTGTGGGGCACAGCCACTCGGCCTTTATCGTCGAGAGCTTCGTTGATGAACTCGCTGCCGCTGTAGGTCACGACCCCCTGCTATTCAGGCGTCGCCATCTGCCACAGGACAGCCGCCAGCGCCGAGTGTTAGATGCTGTAGCGGAGCTGTCCAATTGGGGGGATGCCGCAGCCGGGCGTTTTCAGGGGGTCGCAGTGCACCAGTCCTTCGGCAGCGTGGTGGCCCAGGTTGCCGAAGTTTCTCTTATCGACAGCGAGTTAATAGTCGAGAGGTTTTACTGCGTGATTGATTGTGGCCAGGTCATCAATCCGGATATTGTGCGCGACCAGATGGAAGGGGCCATCGCCTTTGGCCTGACAGCGGCTTTATACGGCGAAATAACACTGGAGGGCGGTGCCGTGACACAGAGTAATTTCAACGATTACCCCATACTCCGACACAATGAGATGCCCGAAGTTGTAGTGTCAATCATTGACAGTAGTGATGCACCCAGCGGCGTGGGTGAGCCGGGCACGCCTCCGGTAGCACCCGCCCTGGCCAACGCCATTTTTGCTGCCAATGGGCAGCGCTTACGCCAATTACCTCTGAGAATCAGCTGATGCCAACCTATTTGTTCGACGATACCCCCGCCCATGGCAGTACCCGGGAAATAGTACCCGGTGTTCGCTGGTTACAAATGCCCCTGCCTATGTCGCTGGACCATATCAACCTCTACTTACTGGAAGATGAGGATGGCTGGTGGATCATCGATACAGGCATTTCCCTGGGCCCCACCCAGGCACTGTGGGAGCAAATTTTCGACAATGAGCTGGGCGGCAAACCGGTCAAGGCTGTCTTGTGTACCCATCTGCACCCCGATCATATCGGCATGGCGGGCTGGCTGTGTGAAAAGTGGCAGGTACCGCTGTATATGACGCAGTCCGAATACTATCAGGGCCTGTCGTTCAGCCGCATGGAAAAACATCACTATAGCTGGACTTCCCAGTTGCACTATCGCCATGCGGGTTTTAAGCCCGACCATATAGAAAAAATGCGTCAACAATACGGTGGCTTCTCCCGGGTCATTACGCC
>Ga0114950_10004916_pt1 | contig 10392 bp, 7 predicted proteins | sample N075metaG_FD_83503 | JGI IMG/M metagenome (GOLD analysis project Ga0114950, IMG submission 83503) | Deep subsurface microbial communities from Kermadec Trench to uncover new lineages of life (NeLLi) - N075 metaG | ecosystem: Environmental > Aquatic > Marine > Ocean trench > Sediment | place... | reverse complement strand
TTTGCCCCTTCTGAAAACGCAGTCCGGGTTTTGCGCGGTAATGTGGCTAGCAAACCGAACGCTGGGCAACGGCTGGGGCCTGAGCTTCTGGACCAGCCGCAAACAGATGGAGGCGGCCGACCAGGAAGGCGAGGTTTTTCCAACGGTGCTCGCCCGATTAGCCGCTTATTTTTCGCAACCGCCCGAGAAGGGTTATTACACGGTTGACGTGTTGGCATAATTTAAAAAAGTGCCTGATAATTTTTTATACAGGGATCGGGGATCGGGGATCGGGGATCGGGGATCGGGGATCGGGGATCGGGGATCGGGGATCGGGGATCGGGGATCGGGGATCAGGACTATGAAGCCCGATCCCGCGTCAAGGGCGAAACAATACTCCCGGATTCAGGATCCCGTTCGGATCCAGCGTCTTCTTCACGCTTTTGAGCACGTCTCCATACAGCGCTGGACGTTGCCGCGCCCAGCCGGCCGCGTGCATTCGTCCGACCGCATGATGGTGGGTGACGGTGCCGCCGGCGTCGACCACCGCCGCAATCGCTTCGTCTTTGATCTGTCGCCAGATTTCGTGTTCGCTGCCGCGCGGGGCGACCCCGCTAAAGGAATAGTAAGGTGCCGGACCATCGGTGTAGACGTGCGTAAAGCGACACGAGAGTGTTGCGCTTTGGCCCATGGTCTCTTTGAGTACGCGACCCACCCGATCGCGCACGCTGGCATCGAAGTCCGGCCACCGATCCCAGGTGATGGCACTCTCGAACGTATCGGCCAGCAGTCCGAGTCCCGCCGTCAGGCCGGCGTTGACGCCAATGAACGCATTGCGCCAGGCGCCGACTGGACCCGCGTGGCCGGTTGCATTGCCGCGACCGTCGTCGATGACAATGTTTTGATCGTCGATTAAACCGCCGCATCCCCGCGCGATGTCTACGGCAGCGTTAACGTTTGCACCCTGCGGCACATCGGCCGATTCGAAGCCGATGATAACCAACGACTGGGTGCCATCGAGGCCGGCGTTGTTGCCGGCCTCAACCGGATCGAGGATCCGTAGGTTTGCGGGCCATAATTTGGCCTGAACGATGTGCCGGATCGCGGTGCATCCAGTGTCCCAACTGGTAAATATGACGCCCGCGCTGGCGCGATAAGTCGGGCGTTTTTGCAGTCGCAACCAGCACTCGCTAATGATCCCGAGGGTCCCTTCAGAGCCGATCACCAGCCGATCCGGACTCGGCCCGGCGCCGCTGCCAGGCAAGCGTCGCGTCTCGAACCATCCGGCCGGAGTCAACATGCGGGTCGCTTCGACGAAGTCGTCGATATGGGTATGGTTGGTCGCGTAATGACCACCCGATCGGGTCGCTACCCAGCCGCCGACGGTCGACCAAGGAAAGCTTTGCGGGAAATGTCGCAAGGTGAGTCCGCGCGGGCGTAATGCCGCTTCGAGATCGGGGCCTAAGATCCCGGCTTGAAAGCGGCCGGCACGGGACACCTCATCGATCTCCAGCACCTCGTTGAGGTTGTCGAGGTCGATGGTCACCGCGGCATCGGTGTCGTGCGGTACATTGACGCCCCAAACGACCGAGGTGCCGCCGCCGTACGGGATCGCCGAATAAGACTTTTCATCGCACCAGGTGAGGGTGCGTTCGAGTTCGTCCTCATTACGCGGGTGCGCGACCGCATCGGGTGGATTGATAAATTCGCCGCGCAGTGCAGCGAGAAGTTCCAGCGGGTGGCCGCCGTAGGTGTGGGTGATCCGATCGGCGTGATCGGCTGAGGTCCAGGCGCTTAAGCGTTCCGGTACTGTGATGCGCGGGGCGCGCAGCGCAATATCCGCAATCGCGGGAACGCGCGGCGGTTGCACTGCTTGACCCAGACGTTTTGTCAGCCCTTTAGCGGCGGCCGCGCGCTCGGCCTCGCTGGGTTCATCCGAGGTGTAGCCCCAGGTCCAGAAGCTTCGCCGCTCTTTTCTTGCTGCCATCTTTGCGTCTCGTTGTTGTGTATCAGCATATGGCAATGACTCGGGCGAGGATAGCGGCACCGAGGTTTTATCTGGTGCGAAAATGGCCGGCGTCGCGCCGGCGTGATGGTCGCGGAGCCCGCTTTCATTTTACGCCCAACGATCTATTATGGCGCACTCAGAGAAGGCAGCACCATGGCAAGAATCGTACGTTTCGACGCGATCGGCGGACCGGAAAATCTAAAGATTGTTGAAATCGAACCGGCGCCGCCCGCGGCGGGTGAAGTGCTCGTCGACGTTAAAGCCGCCGGGCTCAATCGGGCAGAGTGGATGTATCTGCGCGGACAGTACCTGGTCGAGCCTAAACTGCCATCGCGCATTGGAGTTGAAGGTGCGGGCGTGATTACCGCCGTGGGGCCGGATGTCAAAGACTACAAACCGGGTGACGAGGTTTCGATAACGCCAAATATGTCGCCTGCTGAGTACGGTGTTTTAGGCGAGATCGCAACCGTGCCAGTGGCGGCGTTGGTGGCGAAACCGACGGGAATGAGTTTCGAGCAGGCGGCGGCGGTGTGGATGGCCTACCCCACGGCGTACGGCGGCATGGTCGAAGTCGGCGGACTCAAGCACGACGCCGGCCAAGTTGTGGTCATTTCGGCGGCGAGTTCGAGCGTCGGTCTTCCAGCGATCCAGATCGCCAAGGCGTATGGCGCGACCGTGATCGCCACGTCGCGTGGGACATCGAAAAAAGACGCCATCATGGCCGCCGGTGCCGATCATCTGATCGCCACTGGAGACGAAGATTTCGCCGCGCGGGTAATGGAAATCACCGATGGCCGCGGATTCGACCTGGCCTTTGATCCCATTGCGGGCCCATTTTTGGAGACCCTCGCCGCTGGGGCCGCGGTAGAAGCGACCATCGTCGAGTATGGCGCCTTGTCGATGAGTAACACCGATTTTCCGTTGATGTCGGCGATCGGCAAGGGCTTGACAGTGTGCGGTTTCCACCTGGTCTTCAATCTCTTCCAACATCCGGACCGCGCTGAGCGTGCGCTTGCCGACCTCAGCGCGGGTTTCGCCGACGGCACCTATCGGCCGGTCATCGACCGGGTATTCCCGCTTTCCGAGGTCGCGGACGCCTATCGCCGCATGGAATCAGGCGACCAAATAGGTAAAATTATTGTCGCCGGCGAGTAGCGCCGATCCGCGCCATGCGGCCGTGGCCAAATCCCAAGAATGCGAAAACGACGCCGCGCTCGAAGTGGACCGAGCAATCGTTAACCGGGCGGCTGCGGTTTAACGCGAAGGAGCCGGGCCGGCGATGCGCCGGCCCGGCTAGAGGGCTCAGTTAAGGAGTTTCGCGTAATCGTCCAACATCGGCAGGATCACCTCCGGGCCGTCTGACGGTAACGGCAGGACGCCACGCTTCGCGCCCTTGTCCTCGTCCTTTTTCGCCTGCTCGGCATCGTAGCCCATGGCATAAAACATGCCAATGTTGACCGTCGCCGGATCGCGGCCGATGGCCGCGCAGGCTTTAGCGATTTCAGTAATACCACTGTCGAGGTCGTAAACACTAAGTGGCATCCAACCGTTGCAGAACTCAGCGATATGTGCTGCGGTCTTTGGTCCGGCCGCGCCACCCATCACCACTGGGAGCGTCGGCTGGGTCGGTTTCGGCCAAGCCCAGCTTTCTTCAAATTGAATGTGCTTACCGGAGAAGCTGGCCTTGTCCTTGGTCCACAGTTCGCGCATCAATAGGATATTTTCGCGGAGGATGTCGCGACGTTTTTTGTAGTCGAGGCCATGGTTGCGCATTTCCTCGACGCACCAGCCATAGCCAACACCGAGCTCGAAGCGGCCGCCCGATATCATATCGAGACTGGCGACTTGTTTCGCCAACCAGATCGGGTCGCGCTGGGCGACGAGCGTGATGCCGGTGCCGAGGCGGATCTTCTCCGTCACCGCGGCGCACGCCGCGAGCGCGACGAATTGATCGTGGCTACGCCAGTACATTTCCGGTAGTGGTGGCGCATCTTTCATCCCACCCCACGGGGTTTCGCGGCTGGTGGGTATATGGCTATGCTCTGGAAACCAGAGGGATTCGAAACCGCGCGCTTCGGCTTCTTTGGCCAATTGCACGGGTTGTATTGATTGGTCGGTGGGGAAGATCATCAGACCTAGATCCACGGGCATTCTCCTTAAATTAACGTTTGATTGAGAACCCGCAGGGTAGCCGGTTGCGTGACATAGGCAAAGCTGCCTGAGTGAAGTGTGTCTAGCTGGCGATAAGCACCGTCCAGTGGGATCATCAAACCGGCGGAGCCGGACGCGAGCGGCGATAGCAGCGAGTCGCTGGCCAGTGTCGGGATCGGATTACGCTGGTTCTGGCGGGGCTATCTTGGTTTCAGCTTCGACTTTGCCTATGTGCTGGAAGGTAACAACCGGCGCTTCGCCGATGAGACGACGCGTGCCGGTACGGTTGATTTCCCTGGGAATTTGTTTGTGCGGTATTAAATCCGGGTGCGTGCCTGGAAGTCGTTCGGCGCTTGCGAGCCATCGCTGTATTGACCCTAGCGTTAACTGGTTGCGGGACGCTTCGTTCAGCTGAGGTTTAAGTTGCGGCGATTACGCTTTGCGTATTGACGGTCCCCCCCAACCGACAAAAAAGATTTGACCGGAGGGGCTGATCGCATAAAATCGAACGCTAAAGATCATCACAAATACGGGTAACCAAACACGCAATCTATCATGGTGAGGTCTAACTGGTGTAGGATTGCGCCCACGTAACCCGGTCAACAGTGTAATTCCAAAAATAGGAGAGAGGTTCCATGAAGCAAACAATAATTGCTTTAGTTGTTAGCGGTGTAGTTGGGCTATTACCGTTCTACGCCAGCGCGGAAGATGCGACGAAACTCGATCGGATGGGCGAAGGTGTAGTCGACACCGTGACCTCCCCGGGCAAGATCGTCGAGGGGATCGTCGAGGATACCGAAGAGCATGGTCCTGTTGTCGGTGTAGTTACCGGCACGGTCAAGGGTACCGCGAAGGCCGTCGGCCAGGCCGTCACCGGTGCCGCCAAGGTCGGCGTGGGCGCGGTGGAAACCGTTCTAAGCCCGATCACTGGCGACTAAAACCATCATCGATTAAGGCCAGCTGGGGTCGAGCCGCGAGGTTCGGCCCCATTTTGTTGTGTCCCGGAAATCTTTGCGGCGTCCGCGCCGCGACTTGACCATCTATCTACGATCGAACCTTCAGCGTGCTTACTGGTGTTGCGCCGTCTTGTTCTGGGGTAGCGAGTAATCCAGGGTAGGATAGGCCCGTGAGCAAACGCGGCTGGCAATTTTGGATCGACCGAGGCGGGACTTTTACCGATCTTGTCGCGCGGCGTCCCGACGGCACGTTAATTACGCATAAGCTGCTGTCTGAGAACCCCGGCCGGTACGCCGATGCTGCGATTCAGGGGATCCGCGATCTACTTGGCATCGAAACCGATGCCGCCATTCCCGCCGCCGACATCGAATGCGTCAAAATGGGCACGACCGTCGCTACCAACGCGCTGCTCGAGCGCACCGGTGAGCGGACTCTGCTGTTAGCGACACGGGGATTTCGCGACGCATTGCGGATCGGTTACCAAAACCGGCCCGAGTTGTTCGTCCGCCATATCGTATTGCCGGAGCTGCTCTACGAGCGGGTCGAAGAGGTCGACGAAAGAGTCGCCGCCGACGGCACGGTCCTGTGTGAGTTGGATCTCGACCAAGTCGGCAGCGTGCTGCGAGCGTCCTTCAACGATGGCTTTACCGCGGTCGCGATTGTGTTTCTGCACGGCTACCGTTATCACACCCACGAGGCGCGCGTCGCCGTATTGGCCAACGCGATAGGTTATACCCAGGTGTCGGTTTCCCACGTGGTGAGCCCGCTGATGAAATACGTCAGTCGCGGCGACACGACGGTCGTCGACGCCTATCTCACACCGATTCTAAGACGCTACGTCGAGACGATCGCGGCCGAGCTCGGCGGGGTCCGCTTGATGTTTATGCAATCGAGCGGTGGTCTTACCGAGGCGGCGCGGTTTCAGGGCAAGGATAGCATCCTATCGGGCCCTGCGGGCGGTATCGTGGGTGCAGTGCGCACGAGTGAAGCCGCTGGGTTTGACAAGATTATTGCCTTTGACATGGGTGGTACCTCGACCGATGTCTCGCACTATGCCGGCACCTTCGAGCGCGCGTTCGAAACCAAGGTCGCCGGCGTCCGCATGCGGGTGCCAATGCTGCGCATTCATACGGTTGCCGCCGGCGGCGGTTCGATTTTGCATTTCGACGGCATGCGTTTGCGGGTCGGGCCGGATTCGGCCGGCGCCAATCCGGGGCCGGCGTGTTATCGCGGCGGCGGTCCGCTGACGGTGACCGACTGCAACGTCATGTTAGGCAAAGTCGTGCCGGACTATTTTCCGCATGTCTTCGGGCCGCGCGCCGACGAAGCACTCGATGCGGCGATTGTCGGGGAAAAATTTAACGAACTCGCGGCGACCGTGAATGAGGCAACCGGTGGCGATCAATCGTGTGAACAGCTGGCAGAAGGATATCTACGTATCGCGGTTGAGAATATGGCAAACGCGATTAAGGAGATCTCGGTTCAGCGCGGCTACGACGTGACCGAATATACGCTGAGTTGTTTCGGTGGGGCCGGCGGGCAACATGCATGTCTAGTAGCAGACGCGCTTGGCATGACCCGGATCTTGCTACATCCCTTCGCCGGTGTCCTGTCAGCCTATGGCATCGGCTTGGCTGCAACACAGACCATTCGGGAACGGGCTCTGGAAGCTGACTTGGATCAGACTTTGCAGCCGATACTCAGCGCTGCGCTCGACGAACTTGCCGCTGAAGCCGTCAATGAACTGATCGGTCAAGGCGTTGATCGTAACCGTATCACGCTTAGTCGACGGCTCTACGTTCGCTACCGGGGTACCGATACGGCAATCGTCGTCGACTGGTCGGATGCGCTAGCGGTGCGTCAGGCATTCGAGTCGGCCTACCGTGCGCAATACGGGTTCGTTATGGCGCATCGGCAACTGGTGATCGAAGCGGTGGCGGTCGAAGCGACCGGAGCGGGTGAGAACGTCGGCTTGAACGAACCTGACGCAAAAACGACGCCGCTCCCGCGACCGCGTCCCCAGCCCATCAAACGATGGCAATTCTATTGTCAGGCTAAATTTGTCAATGCCCCGGTCTTCCGGCGCGAAGACTTGTTAGGCGGTCACCGAATCGATGGTCCGGCGGTGATTGTCGAGTCTACCGCCACGGTCGTCGTGGAAGCAGGTTGGTCATGCGTGGTGCGCAACGATAAATGCCTCGTGCTTAGTCGCGAAAGGCCGCTGGTGCGCGAACGCAAACTGGGCACCGACGCCGACCCTGTGATGCTTGAAGTATTTAATAATCTGTTTATGTCGATCGCCGAGCAAATGGGCGCGGCATTGCAGAACACGGCGGTATCGGTGAATATCAAGGAACGCCTGGATTTTTCCTGCGCAGTGTTCGACGGCTCTGGGCGCCTCATTGCGAATGCGCCGCATATGCCGGTACACCTCGGCTCGATGGGCGAGAGTGTCGGCCACATCATCGCGGTTCGCGCGGAGACCATGAAACGCGGCGACATTTTCGTCCTCAACGATCCCTATCACGGCGGCACGCATCTCCCAGATGTCACTGTCGTGACGCCGGTGTTCGCCGACGAACACGCGCTTCATGACGGATCGAAGATCCTATTCTATGTCGCCTCGCGCGGTCATCACGCCGACATTGGCGGGATAACGCCGGGCTCAATGCCGCCTGACAGCCGATCCATCGCTGATGAAGGGGTGTTGATCGATAATTTTTGCCTGATCGAAGGCGGCCGCTTGCGTGAGCAGGCGTTCATCGCGCTGCTCAACCATGGCCCCTATCCAGCGCGTAACCCGAGCGAGAATATCGCCGACCTCAAGGCCCAGGTTGCCGCCAACCAGAAGGGCGTAAACGAACTCGGCAAAATGGTCGAGCATTTCGGCCTCGCTGTCGTTCAGGCCTACATGCAACACGTGCAGGACAACGCCGAGGAGTCGGTTAGACGAGTGCTTACCTCACTTCGGCCGGGCAGCTTTCATTATGAAATGGATGATGGCAACGTGATCGCCGTAACGATCAATATTAATGCTTCGAAGCGCTCGGCCACGATCGATTTTTCTGGCAGCTCGCCGCAGACGGCGTCGAACTTTAACGCGCCCGCGGCGGTATGTCGCGCCGCGGTTCTTTACGTTCTGCGGAGTCTCGTCGATGACGACATCCCGTTGAATGACGGTTGCCTCAAGCCGGTCGAGTTGATCGTACCCAAAGGGTCGATATTAAATCCGCGACCACCGGCCGCGGTCGTCGCTGGTAATGTCGAGACCTCGCAGTGTATTACCGATTGCCTTTATGGTGCCTTTGGCGTGATGGCCGCGGCACAGGGGACGATGAACAATTTGACCTTTGGTAATGCTGATTATCAGTATTACGAAACAATCTGTGGCGGCTCGGGCGCCGGCCCGGACTTCGATGGCACCGATGCCGTGCACACGCACATGACCAATTCGCGGCTGACCGATCCCGAGGTGTTGGAATGGCGCTTTCCAGTGCGTCTCGAACGCTTCGAGATCCGTGCGGGCAGCGGTGGGGATGGGGCGCATCGCGGCGGTAACGGCGTCGTTCGGGCGATCCGCTTTCTGGAGCCGATGACGGTGTCGATCCTGTCGGGTCGTCGTCGGGTTCCACCCTATGGCATGGCGGGTGGTCAGCCGGGTCAGGTCGGACGTAACTGGATCGAGCGACGTGACGGCACGCGCGAGGCGTTGGGTGCGACCGCGCGTTGCGAGGTGAGAGCAGGGGATATGGTGGTTATCGAAACACCCGGCGGCGGCGGTTATGGTGTCGCGTCACAGCGCTAGAATTCTGTTGGAATAAACGGCTCGCAGCGAGCGCCGCTAACCAAAAATCGAACGCGACGATTTGCAGCGATTGAGACGCTAAGTATCCGACCGGGTAGGATATGCGCTGCATAAAGGAACGCAATAACATTCAGGGGAGCACACACATGAGTGACGACAAGGCCGCAAAAGGTAAGGCGATGATCAACCGGTTATTCGGTGCCAAGCCGGAAGATTTACCCTTTCCCCCGCGCTTTCGCGATCACACCGTTGAGCATCTGTTTGGTGATGTGTGGCAAGGTGAGGCGCTGGCGCTGGAGGAGCGATCGCTGGTGACGTGCGCGGTGCTCACGGCGCTCGCGCGCGAACCCGAGCAGCGGGTTCATTTCACCGGCGCGAAGAACCTGGGCATACCACGCGAGAAACTCGAAGAGATGATCACTCACGTCGCTCACTATGCCGGTTGGCCGGTGGCGGTCGGTGCTTTGCGTAGCCTGGAGGAGGTGTGGCCGGCCGATGGTTGACACCACGGCCGGCTCCGCGGCGCTCGACGTAGCTCAATTAAAGCGCGAGGCGCGTCTCCTCACGAAAGGCAATGTGTTTGAGGATTTCGTCGTCGGCCGGGTGTTCGAACACCATTGGGGGCGGACCCTGACCCAGGCCGAGAATGCCTTATTCTCGACCCTCACATTGCATTTCAACCCGCATTATTTCAATGTTGATTATGCTCGGGCGCACGGTCACCGTGAGACCTTGTTGAATCCGCTGCTCATCTTCAATACGGTATTCGGGTTGAGTGTCGAGGACTTGAGCGAGGCCGGCATGGGACCGTTTCTCGGGGTCGATGAACTGACCTACCACCGACCGGTTTTAGCCGGCGCGACGTTGACCGCGCGCAGTACCGTGATTGCTCTGCGTGACACCAAAACGTGGCCGGATTTCGGCATCGTTACCTGGCATACCGAAGGGTTTCAAACCGGTAACGAGTTGGTTATCGATTTTAAACGCTCGAACCTGATCAAGCGCGGTCGATGAGCGACGGCGAACACCGGTTTATGACCGAAGAGCGGGTGATGATCCGCGAGGTCGCGCGCGAATTTACCCTCAAAGAAGTGTTACCGCTGGCGAATGAACTCGATCCGATCCACGGCGAGATCCCACTCAGTTTGCGCGATAAGCTCGCTGAGATGGGCTATTTCGGCATTCGCCTGCCGCTAGAGTACGGCGGTAGCGGCCTCGGTTGTTTCGAATATTGTCTGATCGCAGAGCAGCTTGCGCGCGGCTGGATGAGTGTCGCGAGCCTCATTGCGCGCGGCAACGGCACCTTGATGATCGACCTCCTGTCCGATGAACAGCGCCAGGATCTGCTGCCACGGATCGCGCGCGGCGAGTATCTCGCGGCGATATCCTTGTCCGAGCCCGACACCGGATCGGATCTCGCCTCGATCTCCTGTCGTGCGGTACGCGACGGCCAGGAGTGGGTGATCACCGGCAACAAGTATTGGTGTACCTT
>Ga0114950_10004915_pt1 | contig 10393 bp, 8 predicted proteins | sample N075metaG_FD_83503 | JGI IMG/M metagenome (GOLD analysis project Ga0114950, IMG submission 83503) | Deep subsurface microbial communities from Kermadec Trench to uncover new lineages of life (NeLLi) - N075 metaG | ecosystem: Environmental > Aquatic > Marine > Ocean trench > Sediment | place... | reverse complement strand
TTCTCGACGACGAACTCGCCCTGCCCGGCCCCCCACTCGACGTTCCAGGCCCGGACATCCTCTCCGGCGAACGTCGCCTCGACCCGCGGCGACGCCACATCGCCGAGCATGACCCCGTCGAGGGTGCCATACCCGTCGACGGGGAACGCGTCGGTCGGCGTCCCGACCGCCGTCATCACCGCCGCCAACAGCCGGTCGCTCTCCTGCCAGTTCCTGCTGGTGACCTGGAACGGGATCCGGGTCTCGGCGCCAGACCGGATACGACCTTCGAACGTGACGTGGGTCGACGGCGTGGCGATGCGACCCGACGTGAGCTCGAGCCAGCCGTCCTCCAGGGTGTAGTCGACCGCGCCGCCGAGCAGGAACTCGCGCGAGGTCAGGTCGGGTGGCCGCCCCGCCCTGGCGGCGACCGCCGCTCGGATGCCCGGTGCGGGCTCGGCGGTGGCGAGCCTGATTCCCTCAGGCGGTTCGAGCTGGATCTGCCCCGTGTGCCGGAACCCGCCAGACTCCTCCACCGGCCACTCGAGCCGGTGGTGACCCGCTGCCCGAGAGACCAGGGCGATACCATGCAGCTCGAAGAACTCGGCCAGCTGCGCCGCGTCGACGTCCTCGTAGTGCACGTCGAACATCCCCTGCCACGGGTCCTTGGTCCCGAGGGTCGAGAGCTCGGCCCGCACGCGGCCGCCACTGAATGTCGACGTGATGTCCCATATGTCGAATCGGTCGGGCTGCCACACCAGCTGTGCGTCCAACTTCGGGAACCGCAGCTGCCTGTCGGCGACATCGATGCCGAAGACCGGACTGGTGATCGACCCGCGCAGGTCGTACCCATCGGCGAACTTGTGGAACGACCCGGTGAACAGGCTGTTGCCGGACACCGTGAAGTTCTCGTCGGCGAAGAAGATCTCGCGCAGACGGGAAACGTCGATGTCCGACTTCAGCTCGAAGGTCATCTCCGGCAGGTCTGCCGTATCGACGTCCCCGACGAGCACGGTACTGGCACCGTCGGTCTCGAGGTTGACCCGGATCAGATGCACCTGAGCGCCGTTGAGCTCGAAGTCAGTCGCCATGTCCATCCAGATCGGCTCGTAGTCGCCGATCCGGATGGTCCCCCCGGAGCACGACGCGTGCCCGCGGTAGTCGAGAATCTTCGTGATGGTGAGATCGAGGTTCGAGCAGATGACGGCAAAGTTCGCACCGTGGTCATCCAAGACGAACTCGCCCTTGTGCGCGCGCAGATACCGTAGTGTGTAGACGAACCGCCGGCCCTCGTCCTCCTCGGACACGTCGGTCGTCGGGGCGCCTGGCTCGACCGGCGCCTCCGCCTCAGTACGTCTCGTCACAAAGGCGGGAAAGCTCTGACTCCCGTCGGGGAACAACTCGGCCAGCATCTGCCAGTCGGTCATCTCCGCGTCGACCAGGAGCTCCCCGTGCAGCAACGCCAGCCAGGCGATGGACACCGAAATCCGTCCGGCGGTCAGGAACGGCCGGTCATCCGGTTTGAGACCGCCGATGACGAGGTCCTCGACGAGAAACCGCCCCGGCGCGAGATACGCGCCGATCCGCCCGATCGTGACCTCGCGCTCGAGCTGGCTGGACGCCGCCGCCGCCGCCCTCGCGCGAATGGTCGGCCCGAGGTCGATGGTGACCGTCGCCACTATCGCGACCGCGACGACCACGGCCGCTATCCCAACTCCCCAGCGGAGGTAGCGACGCGCCGGACCGTTCGTCCAGCGGCGCAGACGTGGCTGAGCCGCGACAGACGGCGTCTCGACCGTGTCGTTCTCGGCGGTCGTCTCGACCGCCGCATCCAGCGGCTCAGCCACCTCGATGGTGTCGGCCGCCGGATCCGCCGTATTGCTCCGCGGCTCCGGCGTGTCGGGTCGTTCCTCAGTCATGTCCCTCACTGCTTACGACAACCAACACGGCGCCCGACTCGACCGAATCGCCCACCGCGGCACGCACCTCGCTGATGACACCGGCGGTCGGCGACGCGACCTCGTTCTCCATCTTCATTGCCTCGACCACGACGAGCCCCTGACCCGCCTGCTCCGTGTCGCCCGGTTCAACCAGCATCCGTACGACACGGCCCGGCATCGGCGCCACAACCGCATGGTTGCCGCCGGCATGCGCCACGTCCACCGCGCGCCGGCGCCGGCCGTCGGTCACGCGGGCGCGGACGTGCCGGCCGGCGACCCCGAGCGCCAACTCGCCCGGCGCCGTCTCGTGACAGGTCACCTCGTGGCTCGCGTGCCCGGCCGACGGGACGATCAGGGACAGCGCGCCCGATCGAAGCCGCGACACGTCCACCTCGTAGGTGGTGTCGTTCCAGCGCAGCGTGAACCGCGACCCGTCGCTGTCGACCGGGCCAACCGGCTCAACCGTCACCAGTCGCCGCTCACCCGCCACCTCGACATACAGCCGCACCGGACCGCGACCCGCAGCGGTCGCCATCAGCGTCGCAGCCCGTTCAGACGTGCGGCGTGGCGCCACGGTGTCGGCCCGGTCCCGTCCACACCCCTCCCCAGTGTATCGGCGGCTGAAAAATAGGCGAACAGCGCGGCGGCCATCACCGCCAGATCCGTCTCCTCGGCAGACAGGTCGGAGAACGATCGCCCATGGCGTTCGGCCAGCGCCTGGTCGAGGAAGGTGGTGTCGAACCGGCCACTGACGAACGCCTCGTGGCCCAACACCCACAGCAGCGCTGGGATCGCGGTCGTGATGCCGACGACCTCATACTCGGTCAACGCGCGCCGCATCCGGGCGATCGCGCCGGCGCGGTCAGGCGCCCAGGCGACGACCTTCGAGATCATCGAGTCGTAGAAGACCGGCACCTCGAACCCCGCCTCGACCCCGCTGTCGTTGCGCACACCCGGTCCAGACGGGCTGCGTAGCGCTGTGATCCGCCCAGGCGCCGGCATGAACCCGGCGTCGGGGTCCTCGGCATACACCCGGCACTCGAGAGCGTGCCCGACGGGCGTGAGCGCCTGGCGGCGGTCCACCGTCAGCCGCTCGCCGTGCGCGATCCGGATCTGCCACTGCACCAGGTCCACCCCGGTCACCATCTCCGTGACCGCATGCTCGACCTGGAGCCGCGTGTTCATCTCCAAGAAGTAGAAGTGCCCATCGGCGTCGAGCAGGAACTCCAGCGTGCCCGCGTTCGTGTAGTTCACGGCGGACGACAGCGCAACCGCCGCCGCGGCCAGCGCCGCGCGCACCTCCAGCGTCACCGCCACCGACGGCGACTCTTCGATGACCTTCTGGTGCCGCCGCTGGATCGAGCACTCGCGCTCGACGAACGGCACGACGGTGCCATGCTCATCGCCCAGCACCTGGATTTCCACGTGACGCGTGCCCTCCAGCAGCCGCTCGAAGTAGACGGCCGACTCGCCAAAAGCGGTGCTCGCTTCGGACCGGGCGGCCTCGACGCCGGCCACCACCGCATCGGTCTCGGCGACACGGCGCATCCCGCGGCCGCCGCCGCCGGCCACTGCCTTGACGAACAGCGGATAGCCGACCTCGTCGGCGCGGGCGCACAGCTCGTCGTCCGACAGCGTGTCCACCAACGCCTCGGTTCCCGGCACCACCGGCACCCCGGCGTCGACGGCGGCCCGTCGCGCCGCCGTCTTGCCGCCCATCGTGTCGATGACGTCGGCCTCCGGGCCGATGAACACCAGCCCGGCCTCCCGGCAGGCGCGCGCGAACGCCGCGTTCTCGGCCAGGAATCCGTACCCGGGATGAATGGCCGTGGCGCCCGTCCCGCGCGCGGCGTCAACGATGCGCCCGATGTTCAGGTAGCTTTCGGCCGGCGCACTCGGCCCGATGGCGACCGCCGCGTCCGCCTGCCGGACATGCGGCGCAGTCCGGTCGCACTCGGAATAGACCGCGACCGAGGGCACCCCCATCTCGCGACAGGCCCGCAGGATACGCACGGCGATTTCGCCTCGATTGGCGACGAGAATCTTCACGTGAAAGTTGAGTCTTCCGACACCGGAGGCGCGGTCGGGCCTAGACGTCTCCTATGGGTAACATCGTGACATTTGAAGCAAGTTTTCGTGATACTGGGAGATGTCTAGCCCCCGCGTAGCGGGGCTGTGAGACAAGCTTCTGCTAGCGAGGCTGTGCCGTCCGTCGTCTGGGCAGTTTGAGACGCAACTTCGCTGGCAGCCTGCACACACCCCGATCACCCGGCGCCGCGGGGCGAGACGCCGAGCTTCAGGACAGGGCGATCTGTTTATTATCCTAACACTTATGGCTGGTACGCCAGACAGCCGGTGGTGCTATTCTGGGCGACATCGTCTGCCAGGAGTCTGAACGGGTCTGACGTGCACGTGGTGCTCCCTCGTCCTTCAGATTCGATCACACCACCTCGCCGGCGTGACCGGCGCACGAAGGACACATGTTCACCGGACAATTCGCTGTGCTGACGGGCATCGTCGCCGGGCTGGTGGGAAGCGGTCTCGTTGTCCCGGTGGGTACTCCGCCCCTGGCTGCGGCCTGCATCGGGCTGAGCTTTGGAGCCATCGCCGGTCTCATGCCAGCCGTCGTGCGGGAGGGCAGGTGTCCGGGCACCCTGAACTCACGACGTGCCCGCCCCGCGATGCTGGTGGCCACCCTGATCGTCTAGGCTGTCGGGATGGGGGGTGTGACCGCGTTCGATCTGGACCGTGGGGTCGATCTGAGCGTGACGCTGCTCGTGCTGGCGACCGGCTATGCGGGCTGCTAGTTGGGGGCCGCAACGACGGTCTTCGCGGTGGACGACCCAGCTCGCTGAGTGCCGTTGCATTCGACCCATGCGGCGTCGCCGCACAGCCCTCACCCCGCCCTTCTCCCGGAGAGAGAGGGGATGGCCGGAGCGCGCTGACGCGGGACCCTTTGCTACAGCGGAATATTCCCGTGCTTCTTCGCCGGGTTCGTGTCCCGCTTCCCTGCCAGGCTCCGCAGCGCGGCAATCAGCTTGGGACGTGTCGCGCGGGGCTGGATCACCTCGTCGATGAACCCGTGGGCGGCGGCGGCGAAGGGATTGGCAAGCTTGTCGCGGAACTCGGCGACCTTCTCGGCGTGCAGGGCGACAGGGTCGGCGGCGGCAGCGAGCTCGTGCTTGTAGAGGATGTTGACAGCACCCTCTGGGCCCATCACGGCGATCTCCGCGCTGGGCCAGGCGAAGTTGACGTCGGTGCGGATGTGCTTGCTGGACATCACGCAATAGGCGCCGCCGTAGGCCTTGCGGGTGATGACGGTCACCTTCGGCACGGTGGCCTCGGCGAAGGCGAACAGCAGCTTGGCGCCATGACGGATGATGCCACCGAACTCCTGCTGGGTGCCGGGCAGGAAACCAGGGACGTCCTCGAGTGTGACGAGCGGGATGTTGAATGCGTCGCAGAAACGGACGAAGCGCGCGCTCTTGACCGACGCGTCGATGTCGAGCGTGCCGGCGAGATGCGCCGGCTGGTTGGCGACGACGCCGACCGACTGACCGCCAAGCCGCGCGAAGCCGACGAGGATGTTCCGGGCGTAGTGCTCCTGCACCTCGAGGAACTCACCCTGATCGGCAATGGCGCGGATCAAATCGCGCATGTCATAGGGCTGGCTGGCCTGCTCCGGCACCAGGTCGTCGAGCGCCGGGTCCTCGCGGTCGACCGGGTCGGTCGCCGCGCCGCGCGGCGGGTCGTCCAGGTTGTTGGAGGGCAGGAAGCCGAGCAGCGTGCGGAGCAGCGCGAGACACTCCTGGTCGTCCGGCACGATGAAGTGCGCCACCCCGCTCTTCGCGTTGTGGGTCATCGCGCCGCCGAGCTCCTCCTTGGTCACATCCTCGCCGGTCACCGTCTTGACGACGTCCGGCCCGGTGATGAACATGTAGCTCGTCCGGTCCACCATGACCGTGAAATCGGTGATGGCTGGCGAGTACACTGCGCCGCCGGCGCAGGGACCCATGATGGCGGAGATCTGCGGCACGACCCCGGATGCCAACGTGTTGCGGAGAAAGATATCGGCATAGCCGCCGAGCGACAGCACCCCCTCCTGGATCCGCGCGCCGCCTGAGTCGTTCAGCCCGACGATCGGCGCCCCCGTCGCCATCGCCAGATCCATGATCTTGACGATCTTGGCGGCGTTGGTTTCCGACAGCGACCCGCCAAAGACGGTGAAGTCCTGCGCGAACGCGTAGACGAGACGTCCATCGACGCGGCCGCGCCCGGCGACGACACCGTCACCCGGCACGACCTGATCCGCCATCCCGAAGTCGCGGCACCGATGGGTCACGAGCTTGTCTACCTCGTGGAACGTGCCGGGGTCGAAGAACAGATCGATCCGCTCCCGCGCGCTGAGCTTGCCCGCAGCATGCTGGCGGGCGAGGCGCTCCTCGCCACCGCCGACCAGCGCGCGTCGCTCGTAGTCCTCGAGCTGCTTCCGCTTATCCATCACCGGCTTCCCATAGTCGTGACCGGACACCAGCATCCGTTCGGGCGTCGTCTGAACGCCGCGTTCGGCCAGTGCGAAGCGCGACGAGGGAACAGAGTGGGCACCTGTGACCGAGGACGCAACGCCGCAAGACGAGATGCAGCGGCGGCCGCGCGCTAACGAGGCTCCGCCTCAGACCAGCCCACCCCGGTCGCCTCCGCCCCGCTAGCCACGCTATGCTCACAGCCCCGCTACGCGGGGGCTAGACTCCTTGAACGGCGATTTCGTAGTGACAAGGAGTCTAGCCCACCGGCTGCTGGGCCTTGTCCCAATCCGCCAGGAACTTTTCCAGCCCGATTCCGGTCAACGGGTGGGTGAACAGCGCCTCGATCGCTTTGGGCGGGCAGGTGCAGACGTCGGCGCCTATGCGGGCGGACTCGATGACATGGATCGGCCCGCGGATACTGGCAACCAGTACCTCGGTGGAGAAGTCGAAATTCTCGAAGATCTCCACGATCTGCGCGATGAGATCCATCCCAGAGGTGCCGATGTCATCGAGCCGCCCGACGAACGGGCTGACGAACGACGCGCCGACCTTCGCCGCCAGCAGCGCTTGTGCCGCTGAGAAAATCAAGGTCACATTGACGCGGGTCCCTTCTGTGATCAGGGTGCGACAGGCCTGCACCCCGGCCTTGCCGAACGGCACCTTGACGACGATGTGCGGGTCGATTGCCGCCAGCTCGCGGCCTTCACGCACCATGCCATCGCTGTCGGTCGCGACGACCTCGGCACTCACCGGCCCCTGCACGACATCGCAGATCCGCTTCAACACGGCGCGGGGATCGCCCCCGACCTTGGCCAGCAGCGACGGATTGGTGGTCACGCCGTCGATGATACCGAGCGGCGCGAGCGCCTCGATGTCCTCCACGTTCGCGGTGTCGATAAACAGTTTCATCCTCTTGTCACTCCTGCGAGACATCACCACGGGACCACATTGTAACGTTGGACGTCACGTTCGTCGCCTCGAGAAGATGTCTAGCCGCCCGTGGTGAACGTCATGCTCCGGCTAGCGACGCTGCACCCGGCTGCGCTCGTCGATCCGCGACGCACCCTCGCTGGCCGCGACGACGTCGTTGACCAGCTCACCGACACCCTCGACGGTGACCACGACCCGATCACCTGGCACGATCGGCCCGACACCCGGCGGTGTGCCGGTCGAGATGATGTCGCCGGGCAAGAGGGTCATCACCGCGGTGACGAACTCGACCAGGCGCCGGATCGGAAAGATCAGCTCCCGCGTGCTCGAGTGCTGGCGGCGCTCGCCGTTGACGTGGGATTCGATGGCGATCGGCCGGTCGAGATCACAGGCCGCGATGCACGGCCCGACCGGCGCGAAGGTATCGAAGCCCTTGGCGCGGGTGTACTGGACGTCGCGCCGCTGCAGATCGCGGTCGGTCACGTCGTTGACACAGGTGAGGCCGAGCACATATTCATGCGCCCGTGCGGCCGGCACGTTACGCGCGGTCCGCCCGATCACCACGCCCACCTCGGCCTCGTAGTCGACCCGTCCGGCGCCGGGCGGAATGACGATCGACGCGCCCGTGCCGATCACGGCGGTTGAGGGCTTCAGGAAGATCAGCGGCTCGTCCGGCAACGCCTTGTGCATCTCGGCCGCATGGTCCTTGTAGTTCAGCCCGACGGCCACGATCTTGGACGGCACCACCGGCGCCAGCACTCGCGGCTCGGGTCCCACCACCCGCGCGCCAGCGGTGTACCGCCCGAACGGATCTCCCTCGAGGACATGCCAGGTGCCGTCGCGCCGGAGGGCGTGTGTGGGGTGTCCGTCGTGCTCGATCCGATAGATAGGGTCCATGGCACTGCGCCACCGACAGTTGGTGCTCCGTGTCACCGGGCCGCGTTCTCCACCTGGTTGGAGAGCGGGCTGACGTTGGGTGGCGTCACGGTGTCGACCGCGCGGACGGCATACACGTAACGCACACCCGGCTCTGCGGTCGTGTCCCGGTAGGTATTCTCCTGGACCGGCGCCGGGGTGAGCGGCTGCAGTGTCTCACCTGGCGGCACGCCGCGCAAGACCAGATACCCGGCCAGGTCGTCCTCGTCGTTCGGCTGCCAAATCAGACTGACCGCCCCGTCGCTGCCGACGCCGGTCAGCCCCTCGGGCGCCGCCGGTGGGAAGGTGTCGACGAGGGTGACACAGGTCTGTACCGACAACCCGCTGCGCATGTCGAGCCCGCCGACGACGTCGAGCGTGCTGACCGCATAGCAGCGCTCGACCCCGAACTCGACACGGGCGTCGGCGTACGCGGGTATCGTGAGCGGCATCGTATTCAGTGGCTGCGGCATCGCCGGCGGCCCATCGTGCGACTCGACGATCTCGTAGAGATCGTAGCGGGACGCGGGCGGCCACTCGACGATCGGGCGGGACGGCAGGATGGGCCGCGGCGGAGTCGTGCCCGGCGTCTCGAACGCTGTCTGGCCGGTCGTGGTATTCGCTACTGCGTCCGCCGGTGTCGCGGCCGACGCATCTCCCGCGGCGGGCGCCCCGGGAGCCGACCCGCCGGTCGAGGTCGTCGGCGCCTGCACGGTGGCGCGTGCCCCGGGCGGAAGCTCCCACGTGACGTCGATCACCTCCTCGGTGTAGGTGACCCCGGGCGCCGGAGGCGGCGCGGGCGGCATCATCAGCGGCACGGCCACTCGCTGGGATTCCGCCTCACGTCCCTTGCTGGACACGCCCACCACCACATACGCGCGCTGCAGCGGACCGGGCAACGGCGGTGTCATCAGCGGCGGCACGCTGACCGGCGTCTCCAGCGTCTCGTCATCGTCCTCCTCGACGTCCTGCTCGTCCTCCCACGGGTCCACGGGCACCAGGGTCGCCGCTGCCAGCGTCTCCGATACGACGACCGGAAAACCCTGCCCTGGCCGTGGGTCGTCAGGGGGCTCCCCCGCCGGGTCCGCGGCGATCGCGTCGGCCGGCGTCTCCCACGGTCGCACCTCAATCGACGCGACCAGGGTGGCCGCCGCCTCGAACTCCTCGAGGTCGAGCCTCCGGTCGGGTCGCACTCGCGGCTGCGTGGTCATCGCATACACGTCCACTCGGACGAGATCGGCCGGATCGGTACCGTCCCGATTCCGCGTCGGGAGCGTGAAGCCCACATACACCGTGCCGCCGATCCGGCGCACCGCCAGCTCGGTGACCGGCGCCGGCACCAGCACGAACGGCGCCAGCGGCGGGCCCCTCATGCCGCAGCCCCAGAGCTGCACCATCACCACCAGTCCGACGAGGAGCGTGGCTCGCAGTCCGTGGTGGACGTCCGGCGTCGCACCGCGGGTCGTCGAGATCGACGCCGCGCCGGGCCCCTGCCATGCGTGACGAGGAAGCATACGGGCCGTACTCGACCCCGCTGAGGAACGCTCAGCACAGGCCCCGTGGCGGATGCAACGCCAGCCGAATGCACCGGGACGTCCACCACGGGCTGCCACGTGCCCGACCAGGGTCACAGGATGTAACGGGAGAGGTCCTCGTCGTTGACGATGTCGGCCAGCATCTTGTCGACATAGGCCGCATCGATGACGATCGTCTTCTCGTCGAGTTCAGGAGCGTTGAACGAAATCTCGTCCAGCAGTTTCTCCATGACGGTGTGCAGACGACGCGCACCGATGTTCTCGGAGCGCTCGTTGACCCGGGTCGCAAACTCGGCGATACGGTCCACCGCGTCCGGCTTGAAGGTCAGGGTGACGCCCTCGGTTGCCAGGAGCGCCGTGTACTGCTTGACAAGCGACCCCCGCGGCTCGGTGAGGATCCGCACGAAGTCACCCTTCTCGAGCGAATCGAGCTCGACCCGGATCGGAAAGCGCCCCTGCAGCTCCGGGATCAAGTCCGACGGGCTGGCGACGTGGAACGCGCCGGCGGCGATGAACAGGATGTGGTCGGTGCGGACCGTGCCGTGCTTGGTGTTGACCGTCGTCCCCT